>Ga0070761_10000784_pt1 | contig 20107 bp, 15 predicted proteins | sample HubBroMetageREF1_FD_66724 | JGI IMG/M metagenome (GOLD analysis project Ga0070761, IMG submission 66724) | Reference soil microbial communities from the Hubbard Brook experimental Forest, New Hampshire, USA - Hubbard Brook CCASE Soil... | ecosystem: Environmental > Terrestrial > Soil >... | reverse complement strand
GCGGGACTGCCGTGCCAAGATAATCTTCGTTGCGTTCACGCACCCGCCCGCGGTCGGACAACTGCGCGAACTCCACATCCAGCATGGATCGCCTTCAAAGCCACCGCGGGTATGTGCCCAACTCACATCGCCGCGGAACGCACCGTAGCAAGCGTGGTCCGCCCCGAGGCTTTGCTTGCGCGGATGAAGTAGATTCCCCCATAGACGGCCCAAAGCAGCGCGATACTCAACGCCAGCAACGGCTCCATCTTTGTACCATAGCCCATAAACGGCCCTATCAGGTAGAACAGCATGCACGCCAGGTTGGCGATCAGCCCGAACACCGGGATGAACAAGTGTCGTAGAGGGCTGAACATCGGGTGCTTATGATAGGCCACCAGGCAAATAATGCAACTTAAACCGTAAAGGAGGAACGTTCCGAAGTTAGAAGCGAGAGTCACCGTGAGCAAGGAACTGGGCAGCGCCGCCATGGCGTCGTGCGTGGTATATCCGAAACTCGACCAGAAGCCCGGGGGCAGCGCCTTGATGGCCGCGTCGGCCGGCGCTCCCGCGTCGCCAAACGGCATGATGACGGCAACACAACCGACCACCGCGGAAATAGTGGCTAAGATCCAGATCGCGCGATGCGGGCTGAGATTCTTGGCGTGCAACTCGCCAAAATATCCGTGCAGCTCGCGATCTTTGCCCATGGCATAAGTAACGCGCGCGCCGGTGTTCATGCAAGAGAGCGTGGTCCCGATCAGCGCCAAAAACACGGTGAATGCCTCGCATAACATGAAGATCCGGCCGCCTCCCGGACCGAACAGGGCGGTGCCTACCACGATCATCATGTCTCCAATGGGGGCCGCCGAAGCGCCGGCGCTTTGCATGGTATACCCGCCGTTCAAGAAGTAGGCGGCGGCAAAGTACTCGAATAAGTAACAGAACAGGCCTTGCACCAGCAGCGATACGATCACCGCGATGGGAATATCGCGTCTCGCATTCTTGGCCTCGCCGCCCATCACGGTCACCGATTCGAACCCCACCAGAATCAGAATGGCGACTGTGGCCTGAATGAATGCCCACCCCAGGTTGTGAAATCCGACGACCGAGGAAGCCTTGGCGTGCGACAGGAAGTTGCCCTTGTCGTCCTTTGCGGGATAACCGATGTGGTACGGTACCGGCTTTCCGGCATCCAGCTTCGGTTTCGGGGCGCCGTTTGCATCGCGCACAATGGCCTCGGTGGTTTGTCCATTGGCGATCGTCTTTTCCGTCGCGAACTCATAGCTATAGGCCTCGCCGGACGTGGAGTCGAACTGGTAGGCGATGCTGCCCGGCGCATGGTTAATGCGGTAGCTGAGAGCCAGCACGGAAAACAAGACCAGCGCGCTGATCTGGATCACGTTGATCGCGACGCTGACCGCCGTCGAGCCGTTGATGCCGCGATGCGCGATGTAACCCACCAGAAACGAGAACGCGATAGCCACCGCCATCATGAACGCCGGACCCGGATTGGAGGCGTTCATGAAGGTTGGCCACATGGTGCCCACCAGGTATCCGCACAGGATGCCCATCACTCCAACCATGACTCCCGGATAAATCCAATAATAAAGATGCGATCCCCAGCCGACGATGAACTTCGAAAGACGCGCATACCGCCAGGCTTTTTCGCTATTGAGAAAAGCCTGCTCGGCGAAATAATAGGAGCTGCCTGTTCCCGGATATAATTTAGCCATCTCGGCATAGCAGACCGCGGTGGCCAGACAAAGCAACAACGCAACCACGATACCGATCCACATGGACGGCGCCGTGACGCCTGTGGTCGCCTGGATCTGGAAAGTCAGCCAAAGAAATGCGCCGGGGGCAATCAGCGCCATCGCATTCATGGTCAAGCCGGTTAGGCCCAGCGTAGACTTCATCCGCACGGGGGTCTGCTCTGGCATACACGTATACTCTTGTTTTGCGCAAACGATTCGATGCTGGTATCATAGTCGAAACCCAAGCCGTGCCGAAGCGCAAATTTTCTATCGCGCGTATAACGAATTTATATCGATGCGCCCGGTTGAGGTTCCCATGAAACTCCTGGGCCTCCTGCTTCTCGCGGCCGGATGGGCGATTACCCTGGCGGCGGTGGTGTTGCTAAAGACCACGCTCGAACGAAGTGCGTTTGTGTTGGCTGGAATCGGCGTGGAATTGCTGGGTTTGACACTGGTCGTCAGAGCCCATCAGTCTCCGAAGGGAGGAAGCGAGTGACGCCGGCGGCACTTCTGTGCCTGTTTTTCATTTTGCTGGCGCCCTTGGCCCCCGCCGGACTTGCACTGATGAATACCGGTTTGGGGCGGTCGCGCAGCGCGGCTCATGCGATGCTGGCTTCGCTCTGCGTCATGGCGGTGGCTGCGATCGCTTACTTCTTCTGCGGATTTGCCTGGCAAGGTTTCGCCGGAGGCGCTGCGCACAGCCTGCCAGTGGCCGGAAAAGAGTGGAACTGGAGTGCCGCCGAACCGTTGTTTATGCGGGGCCGCCCGTTGGATGGTTCGCCAGCGTCGCTGGTTGTATTGCTGCAGATGCTCAGTGCCGGGCTCGCGGCACTGATCCCTCTGGGCAGCGGCGCGGACCGCTGGCGCCTGGGCGCGAGCTGCGCCTCAGCGGCGCTGCTGGCCGGATTGACCTACCCGCTATTCGCGCATTGGGTTTGGGGCGGCGGGTGGCTCGCCCAGTTGGGCGCCAATTATGGTCTGGGTCGCGGGTTTTTGGATGCAGGAGGCGCGAGTTGTATTCAGGTTGTAGGTGGCCTGACGGCGCTGTCTGTCACTTTGATAATAGGCCCCCGGCGAGGTAAGTACGCTATGAACGGTATCCCGGCCGCTATCCCCGGCCATGATGCTGTTATCGTTCTGTTTTCCTGCTTTCTGATGTTGCTGGGATGGTTGGGCTTGAATGCCGCCGGCGCGATGCTCTTTACCGGCGCAGAAGCGGGGCGAGCGGTTCTCATAGCGGTGAATACCACGCTGTCCGCAGCCGCGGGTGCGCTGGCGGCGGTAGCGATTACCGGCGCGCGTTTCGGCCGTCCAGATGCTTCTCTCTGCGCCAATGGATGGGTCGGCGGGCTGGTCGCCAGCAGTGCGGCATGCGCCTTCGTCACGCCCGCGGCCGCGGTTGCCATCGGTTCAGTGGCTGGCGCCCTGGTTACGATCACGGTTGCGTACATTGAATGGCCGTTATCGATCGACGACCCCGGCGGCGCAATTTCGGTGCATGCCGTGGGCGGTTTATGGGGCGTGCTCGCCCTTGGGATTTTTGCGCGATTTCCGAACAGCGTTTCAGGCCAGTGGCTGGCGCAGCTCATTGGAATCGCAACCCTGATTGGTTTTGTGCTGCCGCTGACTTACTCGCTGAACTGGCTGTTGAACCGGCTATACGCACTACGGGTAGCCCCAGAAGGCGAGCGGCAGGGTATGGACCTGTATGAACTGGGCGCGGGCGCTTACCCGGAGTTCGTGACGCACAACGAAGAGTTCACCCAACTATGACCGGAGAGCCAGACCCAACACTTATCATGCGTCCCCCAGAACAAGCCGAGGGCGTCATCGTCCAGATCAACGCCTCGCTTGGCGGCATTCCGAAATGGCCAATCGCGGCGGGCACGATCACTCCACTCGGTCTCGCCGGCGATGCCTGTGCCCATCCGCAGATCCACGGCGGACCCCGCCAAGCCATGCTCCTCATCGCCTCGGAAACCATCGACGAATTGAAAGCCCGCGGGTATCCGGTTTTCTACGGCGCGCTGGGCGAAAACCTCACCACGCGCGGATTGGACCTACGCCAATTACGCATCGGCCACCAACTTCGCGCCGGCGCCGCCGTCCTGGAAATCACCAAGGTTCGCGGTCCGTGCGCGGCGCTGGATGTTTACGGCCCCACCATCAAACAGGAGATTTACGACCCGCAGGTGAATGCCGGCGACCCCGATTCGCCACGCTGGGGAATGAGCGGCTTCTACGCGCGCGTCCTGAAGCCGGGCCCCGTGCACACGGGCGATCCGGTGGCGATCCTGACAGCACTCTGCTGAAGTGGCCATTTATTAGGGCTATATCCATGGATGTCGGCATAGCGGTTGCTAAGAATCGCCTGACTCATCTCGTGCGCGCTGTCGAGGAAGGTGAACCCGTAGTCATTACGCGCAAACGGCAAGCCCGTCGCGCAACTTGTTCCACCGCCTCCTTGAAGGCGACATCTGAACGGTTACATACTGGATACGAGCATCGTTCTGCTGGCGAGGTGGCGCCGGCGCGGCTGTCCCTAGGGCACTTCGGAGTTCCACATCCCCATTTATTTACGTGACCGGCTACGTACTTGTCAACTCCTGAGCGTTCACGTATAGTAGAGAAATGCCCGTTGCGGCAAAAAAGAAAGATCCTGCCGCCGTCGCTCTAGGGCGCAAGGGTGGCAAAAAAGGCGGTTTCGCCAGAGCCGCCAAGCTCACACCGGCAGAGCGAAGTGAAAGCGCACGCAAAGCTGTCCAGGCTCGTTGGGCCAAGGCGAAAGCCAAAAGAAGGGCCGACTATATGGTGCATAAGGGAGATCGGATTGATGAGGCTATGCCTGCCATCGATACTTCCAAGAAGGCTCTTCACCTTTGTCTAAAGCGCATCAAAGAAACCAGCGACGAAAACGAACTTCTTCGCCTCTCTGAACAGCTTCAAAGAATAGTGTTTCGCAGACAGTATCGGAACGCCAAAGCCTAGCATTGTCCGTCCTAGCGCATAACGTTTCGATGTCTACGTAGGATCCGGGCAGCTTATCTCCAAATGCCCAAAATCAAAAAGCCTCCCCCGCCGTATTTTATGAAACATCTCCTGGAACGCTTTCGTGAAGGCCGATCCAGGCTGCTGATTTTGACGCTTTGCAGAATTGGCTAGACACCGAACCAGAGGTGCCAATCGGAGAATGGTACAAACGCTTTCCAACATTTATTTTGGCCGGTAAAGGGGAAGTGGTCAAGACCTTTCTCGCACAGGGCATGGCTCCGCACGGTACGGAGGTCAGATAGATTGGAAGCGCACCTTAAACACAACGACCGGCGACATCCCACAGTCCTTATTGATACGAGAACGAAGCCGTACTGCGGCAGATGCTACGGACGAGAGGCCAATTTGTACTTCGGTAGCAACGTTATCGTTCCGGCCCAACACATCTTTGGTCTGTCTCAACTCCCGGCTACATAGACCAATTACCAAGTCAGGAAATTACGCATCATCCGGTGAGTACCCCTGCCGTTGTCAGGCCACGAACCTCGCCCGCTTGGATCCGCGGCCATAACGGGCAACGAAAACCCTGCCGTGCAACCTGAGCCGCCGCCGAGATCGCCGTCAATCGGCGGCCATTTCTTTTGTTAACACATCTTCCCCAGCCCGCTAAAGCTTATAATCTCTATAGGGCCCCGTCTGCCTGATCCGATGCAACATCTGCTGGAAGCAGTTGATTTTCGCAATCCATCCCGCGCGCGCGAAGATATTGCGCGCCTGGGCGGCGGCATTCCGGAACGCATCGCGGCGCGCATTCAGTCGCTTCTGGCATCCAGCCCCGATCCCGACGAGGCCCTGCATTTCCTGGAGCGGTTGCGCCAGGACGACCCCGCCGCGTTCAACCGCATCACCAGTTCTCCAGCCGCCTTGCGCTGCCTGATCGTGACCTTCTCATACAGCCGATTCCTTTCCGAAGCCGTGCTGCAGCGTCCCGAATGGCTCTTGCAGTCCGCCGATCCGGGAGATCTGCACCGCATGCTGTCGGCCGAGGAATTCGCGGAGCGCCTGCTGCAATTCCGCGCCGCCGAAGGCCCCGATCTGCCGGCCCCGGTGCTGTTGGCGCGGTTCCGGCGGCGGCATTCGCTGCGTATCCTGCTGCGCGATGTGCTGGGGCTTGCCGCACTGGCCGACATTACGGGCGAGTTGTCCAATCTGGCCGACGCCATCCTGGATTTCGCCTATCGCCAGATTCGCGAACAACTGATCGCGCGTCATGGCGAGCCGTTGTTCGAGGAACCCGGCGGCCAACGGCGCGCCTGCGGTTTCGCCGTGATTGCGCTCGGCAAACTCGGCGGCCAGGAGCTGAACTACAGCTCGGATGTCGACCTGATGTTCGTGTATTCCGGCAACGGCGAGACCGCTGGACCGCACGCCATCACCAACAAGGAGTTTTTCAAAAAGGTAGCCAATCAGTACACCGAGTTGCTTTCGACCTACACCGCGGACGGATCGTGCTACCGCGTGGATCTGCGCTTACGGCCCGACGGCCGCCTCGGCGAGGTCTGTATTTCGCTTGACGGCGCGCAACGCTACTACCAGGCGCGCGCCCGCGACTGGGAAAAGCAGATGCTGATCAAAGCCCGCGCCTGCGCCGGCGATCTGGCCTTGGGCCGCGATCTGTTAGAATTCGTCGAACCCCTGATCTATTCGACTACGCTGGATTTCCGGGCGGTCGAAGCGGTTTCCGAAGCCCGCGAGCGCATCGGCGAAAAGCTGGCCGCCAAGCGTCCGCGCGCCGGGCTGGATATCAAACTGACGCCCGGGGGCATTCGCGATATCGAGTTCCTGGTGCAATGCCTGCAACGCCTGCACGGCGGCCGCGAGATTTGGGTGCGGCATGGCGGCACGCTGTTTGCGCTCTCGCGCGTGCACGACAAGAACCTGCTCTCCGCCAGCGAATACGCGCGCCTGGTTTCCGCCTACGAGTTCCTGCGCCATATCGAGCACCGGCTGCAATTCTACGACGACCGGCAGACCCACACGCTGCCCACCGGGCCGGAGGAGTTGGAGGTGATGGCGCGCAAGATGCCGGCGGAATCCGGGGAGCCGCTGACTGCGGAATCGCTTCAAGTGCGCCTCGAAGAACACCTGGGCAACGTGCGCGAGATGTACGCCCGCGTCATCCAGGCGCGCAAGCCCATGTACTACATACCGCTCGATGGCGACGCCGATGGCAATGCCGATCGCTGGCAGCCTCTCGATTTGGACCTCCCGCCGTCGGCTCCAGGCAACCTCGCGCACTATCTGGAGCAGCGCGCGCCGCAACTGGCCGCTACCGTGGCGCGCGCCAAGCTGAATCGCGGCAGGGAACGTTTCGAGGTATTTCTCGAGAAAATATTCGACGATCCCGAATGGCTCGCGCGGCTGGACGCGGATTCCAAGATGGTTGAGCGCGTGGTGGACATCTTCGAGTACAGCCAGTATTTCGGCGATCAGCTTCTGCGGCATCCGGAAATGCTCTCCGATCTGGATTCCACGGCAAGGCCGGCTCAGGAAGCCGCCGAGGAAGCCATTACAGACAGCGCGTCGTTGCGCAGCTATTTCCGCCGACGGATGTTTCGCATCCAGAGCGATAGCCTGCTGGGTCCGGCCCCCATCTTCGAAACCTTGCAGCGCACTTCGGATCTGGCCGATACGGTGATCGCCGCGGCCTACCGCATCGCGCTACAAGAAGCGCCCCGGCCGGCCAATCCCGCCTATGTCCCCGCGCAGCAGATGATGGCCGTTTCGTTGGGGCGGCTGGGCATGCGCGAGTTCGACCTGGCTTCGGATGCCGATTTGATCTTTGTCATCCCCGACGAGGATGCCCCAGAACAGGCCTTCTGGACCGCGGTGGCCGAGCGCATGATCAACGCCATCAGCGCATACACCGGCGATGGCGTCATGTTCACCGTGGACACGCGCTTGCGCCCCAACGGCCGCGAGGGCGCGCTGGTGCAGCCCGAAGGGACCTATCGCGAATACTTCGCAAAGCACGCCGAGGCTTGGGAAGGAATCGCATATATGAAGTCGCGCGCGGTGGCCGGCAACCTGGAGCGCGCTACGGAATTTCTTCACAGATTGCAGGAAGTGGATTGGCGGCGCTACGGGCAAGGCGGCCGGTCGCGCAAGGAACTGGCGCAAATGCGCGCGCGGCTGGAGAAGGAGCAGGCCTCCCGGAATCCGCTGAAGGCCGCCATTGGCGGATACTACGATATCGACTTCGCCCTGATGTATCTCCGGCTGCGCGGCGCCGGGATATTCTATAAGGTGTTGAACACGCCGGCGCGCATCGACGTCATCGAGCAAATGGGCCACCTGGAGCGCGAGGATGCGGACTTTCTGCGCGACGCCGCCGTGTTCTACCGCGCCATCGACCACGGGCTGCGTATTTCCAGCGGCTACGCGGGAGGCCATCTGCCCACGTCGCCTTCGCAGTCCGAGACGCTCGCGGAATTGGTGCGCCGATGGACTCCGGATCAATTGCACGACCAGCGGCTGGATTTGAAGCTGGGCGAGATCCGGCAGAAGACGCGGGAATTCTTCAACCGTGTCTTCGGAGTTTAATGTGGCTTGTGGGGCAGCAGGACTCCAGTTCTGCAGCCGGCGTCCACGCCGGCGGGTCCTGGAGGACCCGCGCAGACCTGGAGGTCCGCCCCACACCACATGACTAATCCCCGCATCCGCCGCGCCCTCCGCCTGATCGCCGCACTCGCCATCGTCGGCCTGGTCGTCGCATTTTATTTCCGTGTAGTCTCGGTCAATAACACTACGGTCGCCTTAACGCTATTGCTCGTAATCTTCGGTATTTCGACGGCATGGGGGCTTCTGGAGGCTACTATCGCTTCATTTGCAGCCGTGCTCGGGTTCAATTACTACTTCCTGCCGCCGGTCGGCTCGTTCGAGGTGCAGGACCCCCAGAATTGGGTTGCGCTCACTGCGTTCCTGGTCACTTCCGTCATGGCCAACCAACTGTCGGCGCGAGCCAAGCGCCGCACCCAGGAGGCGGTGGATCGCCGCCGCGAAGTCGAAGGGTTGTATGCGCTGAGCCAGAGCCTGCTGCTCAGCGGCAGCGCGCGCTCCGCCAGCCAGGATCTGGTCAGCCGCGTGGTTAGAATCCTGGGTGTGACCACGGCCGCATTCCACGCGCGGTTAACTCACGAGACCTTCCGCTGGGGGCCGGACGATCCTTTAATTGCGGACGAGCAACTGCAAGTCGACCGCGACGAAGCTCTCATCGATCGCAACCTGCGGTTCGCCATCGTTCCCGTCCGCCTGGGCGGGCAGGCTTTGGGCAACCTGGGGCTGGCCGGACCCTTGCCCTCAGATGCGGTACTGAATGCGGTTGCCTACCTGGTGGCCATTGGGATCGAACGGGCGCGTTCGCTCGAGGAAGCCAGCCGTGCCGAAGCGGCGCGCCAGAGCGAGGTGCTCAAATCCGCGCTGCTGGACGCGCTGGCGCACGATTTCAAGACGCCGCTGACCTCCATCAAAGCCGCCGTCACGAGCCTGCTCGGCCAAACCCGCCCGGATGCGGAGCGGGAGTTAATGACCATCATCGACGAAGAGGCCGACCGGCTGAACCGGCTGGTGGCCGAGGTGCTCGAAATGGTGCGCATCGAAGCGGGCAAGCTGCATCTCGAAAAGGGCCCGCAAGATGTCAGCGAGATCGTTGGCGCCACCCTCGCGGAGGCCAAACCGATGCTTCAGGACCGGTTTGTGGAAGTCCGGCTGCAGGACGCTCTGCCCGCGGCGGACGCCGACTTCGACTTTGTGCAGCAGGTCCTGAGGCAACTGCTGGACAACGCCCTGAAGTACTCACCGCCCGGGTCGCCGCTGACGATTTCGGCGCGCGCAGGCGACTCCCGCATCGTAGTCAGCGTGGCCGATCGGGGCAGCGGCATCGACGAGCAGGAGCAGTTGCGCATCTTCGACAAATTCTTTCGCGCCCGCGAGCACCGCTTCAAAGTGCCGGGCACCGGGATGGGCCTGGCCATCGCCAAGGGCATCGTGGAAGCGCACGGCGGCAAGATCTGGGTGACCAGCGAGCCGGGGCAAGGCTCCGTATTCAGTTTCTCATTGCCCGTGTACCGTGGTGAAATGGTTTCGTGAGCGCAGGAAAGATTCTAGTGGTGGACGACGACCCGCAGATCCGCCGTGTGATGCGGGCCACGCTGGTTGGGCACAAGTACGAAGTCATTGAAGCCCGCAACGGTGAAGATGCCCTGAGCAGGATCTCCGCCGAGATGCCGGACCTGGTGCTGCTGGACATGAACATGCCCGGCCTGGGCGGTTTGGAAACCTGCCAGCATCTGCGCTCCGGATCGGAAGTACCGGTCATCATTCTCTCCGTGCGCAATAGCGAGAAGGACAAGGTGGCCGCGCTCGATGCGGGCGCCGACGATTACATCACCAAGCCTTTTAGCATGGAAGAACTGCTGGCGCGCATCCGTGCGGCGATGCGGCGCGCGCCCACGTCGCCCGAAAGCGGCCCGCACTCGGTGTCCACTGCAGACCTGCAAATCGACTTCGATACGCGGCGCATCCAGGTGAAGGGAAAAGACACGCGCCTCACGCCCAAGGAGTTCGACCTGTTGCGCTATCTTGTCTCGCAAGCAGGCAAGCCCGTGCCGCACCGCGAGTTGCTGCAAGCCGTGTGGGGCCCGGACTATGGGGATGAGCCCGAGTATCTGCGCGTCTTTATCAATCAGTTGCGCAAGAAGATCGAGCCGAACCCGGCCAAGCCGAAGTACATCCTGACGGAACCGTGGGTAGGCTATCGCTTCGCGGCCACGTAGGACAGGCCTCCTGGCATATCCCTTGCTAGAAGCTAGATTATCGTTCTCTAAATAACAGTACATTATCGGGCGATTATGTTTTAATGGGGCATGCCCTTCCCGAGGACGCGCAACGCCTTAATCGCCGACTTATCCAGCCCCCCGCGAGAGATCCATGTCTTCGAGCCTCACTCGCTTTGTCAATACTGTGACCAACGTGGAGGCGCCGCCCGTCAGTTGGGCTTTTGGAAGTGCTTTGGGGCCAGGGGCACGGTGCTTTGGTGATTCCACATTAGATCAAACTTGAAACGACGAGACTCGATCTCTTCCCTGTTCTCGCGAGATGACGAGTTCATCGGGTTCCCGCCATCGTCATGTGTAAAGACCGTTTTAGGCATTCGTCGGTGCGGGGCATCCGCGTAGTCGGGACGGAAGAGGATGACTTCAACTCCCTTCCGCAGAATCCCGAAACTCCCGTACGTCCAGAGAGAGTGCTCATAGTCGCCCGTAAAATGGATTCTGACGGCGATGTTGCGATCTCTGCTTATCTCGTAGCATCACTGCCGGGCGTAGTTCCCTCAAATTGAAGATTAACAGGTCTGATTAGTTGAGGTGCTCATAGATTCCCTCTACCTTGGTCCTCTCGAGCTCGTAGTCCGCTGGTGAATTTGCCTTGCCAACGCCCCAAGCGACACCATGTTCATCACTCAGGCGGGAGAATAAGGGCACGATGACCGTTTCGTAGATGCGTTCATACTTGCCCCGGAACAACATGAGTACAAAACAGCGCATCAGACTATCGGAATGAACCATTCGCGCTTTACATCATACACAACCGGCGATCCCGGGCGCCCTGGTAATAAGCGGCGTAGGGACAGAAGTAAATGTCCAGCCGGCCGTCGCGATCATAGTCGGCGGCGGCCGATACTCCCTGAAAATCCGCCGCCAAGGCTTTCGCGACGGCCTGCAAGTTGTGCGGCGATACCAGTAGGCCCCGAACTCCATTGCCCAGAATAGCGGCGATCCGGCCGTGATCCTTTTCAGCCTCGAAATCGTCGAGATCGGCATCGACCTTAAGCCGCAAGGTATCGAGCGGTGTCTCCGTGCGATAGTGCGGATGCAGATGAAACTCGGCGACCGCGGACGGGGTCTGGGCGTCGGCACTGCGCCTGCGCAGGAGCTACGCCGCGGTGCCCTGCCAGGATCGTATCAGAAAATTGCGTCCGCGCCGTGTCGAGTGTGTGGACAACGCGGAGGAATTCATGAAACGCCTGGCCAAACGCCTGGACCTGTGGCTGCTCCCGATATGCCTGTCCGCCGGCCAAGCGCGCTATGCCCGGTTGGGCGACTTCGAGGGCGCCGTCCAAGTGCAACTCCAAGCGGCCGACGATTGGCAGCCTGCGCGGCGCAATCTGCCCCTGCGCGGCTTCACGTTGGCTTCGCTGAAAGCCATGCCGCCGCAGTCAAACACAATGTAATCGCGATTGAAAAAACGATAGGAAAGATAAAGAGGTATCTCCAGCTCACAACCGTGATGGCGGCAAAGCAAAGAGCGAGAGCCCACACTGTGACGCGCATGACCGCCAAAGTCTCTTCCGGAAGGCCACCTAGCTGCCACGCTAATACCGCCGCGAATAGATAAAACACGCCGACCGAGAATCCAGCTGCGACAAAGAGGTCCCAATATGTCCGGCTGAACCCCTGTACGTCAAAGTGAATCGACCGCATTGCGCCAAGAAGCGTATCAACTCCCCATGTGGGATCGGACTCGCGAAAACCAAGTGTATGTCCGACAGCAAAAAGCAGCAGAAGAACAGCTGCGATTCTATAAAACAGAGAAGCCTTCATTTCTTGCCTCCAAAGATAACGGCGGCAGTGTACCACAGTGCCAAACCCGCACGCAGGCGGGCCAGGCCAATGCAAGACGCTACTACCGCAACTGCTCCAGCGCCTGCTGCGCCTGTACGTGGCCCGGATGCCGCTTCAGCAATTCGACTAACACAGCCCGCGCTTTCTCCGGGTCGCCCTCCAGACTATACACGCGCGCCAGGTTCAGATAGGACTGGTCGAACCCGGGCGCCACGCGGATGCACTCTTCGAACTTCGCAACCGCTTCGTCCCGCCGCTGGGTTCGCAGATACAGCACACCGAGATTGTTTAGGGCTTCAGGGTAAGCAGGGCGAAGCTGCAAAGCTTTCCGCAGATACACGTAGGCCCGCTCCGGATCTTCCGTCTGGGCAAACACCATGGCCAAGTTGTAGTTCGCCTCCGGGTCCTGCGGCCGGGCAGCCAGTGCCCGCTCCAGCGTCGTCCGCGCTTCGTCCCATCGCTTTTGCAGGCGGTAAGCGTTCCCCAGATTCTCCAGCGCAATCCAGTAATCGGGACTCATCCGCAGCGCTTCTTGAAAGTGGCCGACAGCCTCGTCTATGTGTCCCTCGCGCGTAGCCAGCAGGCCGAGATTATTCCAGGCGTTTGGCAGCGTATCGGGATAACTCGCACTAAGCTTCACCGCGCGCTCGAAGCTATCCCGCGCCTCGCGCGCCTTCTCTTGCTTCAGATAGACGCTGCCCAGCCCGTAACAGGCTTCGGCGCTCGCTGGATCGTCGCGCAGAGCCAGCCGGAAGGCGGTCTCCGCCGGATCGAAATAACCGCGCTGAAAGAACGCCGAACCCAAGGAAAGCGAGTTTCGCCCGAACACATACGTCTCGCCGGCCCCGCGAAACGGCAGTGCTTTCGCCAAACGCTCTGTGTTGGTGCGGGGAATGCGCCGGGAGTCCTCCTCGACATGTGACGGCGTAACCGGACCCTGGTAAACTTTGACGATATCCCCGTTCTCGTCGATCAGAAACGATGTGGGAAGTACTAAGTCTCGATGCCTATCGAACAAATAACGATAAAGAATGTTGTAAGTGGCCGCTAAGTTTTCCGATTCATCCGCGCCCACACTGAACAGTTGCACGCCCTGGAAGGCCCAGTTGGCGCGCATAACATCCGCGGACCCCGGCGCGCGCAAATGGAGAAGCACCGGCTTGCCTCGAATCGCGGAAGCCGGAAACTCCGGAGCGGGCACCGGCGAGAGCAGCCAGGTTTCCTTTGTTGCCGGCCGTGATTCAGGCTCTTGCGGAGTGGAGGCGGCGCGCACAGTTGTGGCTGCGCGGAACGGTTCCACGCGGGACGGCGCGGCGCCCTCGTCAACCCATATTCTATGATTGCGCGGCAGATTCCGGATCTCCTGCAACGGTCCGTTCGGCCATCGGATAGCCGCGTTGACGGGTCCTTGGGCAGCTCCCAGCCCGAAGAATACCTCCTTGCTGTGCTGGGAAAGGAACCCCGACCCCGCCTGCAGCATCTTGCTCTGCCGCCCCAAATTGGTTTCTACGGTGACGGTCGCGCCGATGGCGTCGCGATTACTCTTCACGCCGCGCAGCCGGAATGCGATGGATGCCGGCAACCGCTCCACCACGTTTTTCAGCAGCCGCAACTGCGGCGCAGTGCGATTTTTCAGGAACACTTCCTGCCGCCCGTCATGATCGAAATCCGCCAACGCGAACGCTCGGCCGTCTTCGATGAAGTCCAGCCCTACCGCGGCCGACACATCGGAAAACGTGCCATCCCGGTTGTTCGCGTAAAAGACATTGCGCTCGTAGCCGCTCCACGTATAATCGGCGCGGATCAGATCGTTGATCGCGTTCCAGCCCTGCTCGTAATCCGGCGATGCCTTGGCTCTATCCGGCGACTTAGCCACCACCTGCCTCCAGAAGAAGCTGTTCAAGTCTTCCCGTATGGGTCCCGATAACATGCCGTTCGTTACGTACAAATCGCAGAAGCCGTCATGGTCGAAGTCCCAGGCGTCGCTCGACCACGACCATCGGCCCATGCCCACCCGCGCGGCCGCGGTCACATCTCGAAACGCTCCGCCGGCGTTTCGGAACAGCGAGTTGCCCGTGGCGTGTTTGCGATACGAGGCGCGGACCGGCTCCGGCGCGCCCTTTTGGAAGGCTTCCTGGGTCGAGATGCGTTCGCCGGCCGCAGTCCACATGTTCCCCACGTAGAGGCCGGCCGCACCGTCGTTGCCATAGTCCAACCACGACACACTCATGCCCGCGCCGACGTCTTCTACGCCGGCCTGCACCGCGACATCTGTAAATGTGCCGTCGCCGTTGTTCCGATATAAGTTCTTGCGGCCGAAATCGTTCACGACATATAAGTCGGGCCAATCGTCAGCGTTATAATCGCCCCAGCCGCAACAGAAGCTATAGCGTGTATTGTTGAGGTGGAGGCCCGTTTCCGCCGTGACATCGCGAAACGTGCCATCCCCGTTGTTGTGCATCATGAAATTGGGAGGGCCATTCTGCGCGGCGTAGTAAGGAACCGGATACTTATACTGATCCGTGCCCTGGTAATAAGCGTAGAGACAGAAGTAAACATCCAGCCGGCCGTCGCGATCGTAGTCGGCGGCGGCCGCCCCCGTGAAGGTTCCCTGTGGAGTGTTAGCGAACTGAAACGCACCGGGTTTGCGGCGGAACTTGCCGCCGCCCTGGTTCAAGAACAGCAGCGGACCGGAAGCGCGCACCACCACCAGATCCTGGCGTCCATCGTTGTCGAAGTCCGCAAAGAGCGCGCAGGCCGTGTTTTCCAGTATCCCGACACCCGACGCTTCGGTAATGTCCTCGAACGTTCCGTCTCCGCGGTTGCGATAGAGCCGGTTGGGAAGCCCGGCAGGTTGACACACGTAAATGTCATCGAACCCGTCGCCATCGATGTCGCCGGCGGACACTCCGTTGTGGCCGTAAATGTCGATGCCGCAGGCGCCGTCGAGGAGCGTGCGCCAGTAATCGACCCCGTGCAGCAATTGCTGCGAGTAAGACGCATTGCCGCCGAAAGCCTGCGCCGCCATGTCGGCAAACCAGGGCGCAGCGGCCCGGCTGCGTGTCTCATCGGATATCCGCCATCGCCGCAGCAGTCCGGCTTCCCATTCGAGATCCCACGCGCCCACGCGTTGCTCGCGGTGGAAGTCGGGGCCTGCGCCCACTAACTCATATCGCACGCGAGTCTCGAGGCGTCCGTGAGCCGCATCGATTCGAGTGACTTGGAACTCGGCAGTCAGGATTTTCGAGTAACTTGCCAATGACGCGCGCAGTTCCTGGAGAAAAGCCTCCGGCCCAAGAGAAGCCTGCGGCGCGAAGGTAACACGGCGGATCTCCAGCGCGGGTCCGGGACGCACGACGCGGGATTCGGCCGGCCGCGGCGATACTCCCTGAAAATCCGATGCCAAGGCTTTCGCGACGGCCTGCAAGTTGCGCGGCGATACCAGCAGCCCCGAACTCCATTGCCCCAGAATAGCGGCGATCCGGCCGTGATCCTTTTCAGACTGGAAATCGTCGAGATCGGCATCTACCTTAGGCCGCAAGGTATCGAGCGGTGTCTCCGTGCGATAGTGCGGACGCAGATGAAACTCAGCGGTCGCGGGCGGGGTCTGGGCGTCGGCACTGCGCCTGCGCAGGATCAACGCCGCCGCGCCCTGGCAGGATCGTATCAGAAAATTGCGTCTTTGAACGTCGCCCGTGGCGCTCACATTTGAAACTAGAATCTACCACACGGGCAGGAAAAGGGCGTCCGGTCAACGGCCGCGCTGCTCAACTGCACGGTATCCTCTATTGGAGAGCCCGGTTGGGTTCTGGCTGAGTGCGTGGCCGAGGGAGGCTGATGGGCGGTTTGTTTGCCGACCGAACTGGGGAGCTTGGCGGAGGACGGCTTGTGGGGCGGGCAACTCTGCCCGTTGGGGAACAGGCGGGTCTGGAGACCCGCCGCAGGCGTGGACGCCCGCCCCACATGGTTTCATCACTCTTCGTGGGACGCAGGCCGATTCCTGACAGACCTCGAGGTCTGCCTCACTGGAATTTTCCCCAAAACGGTTAAGCAGTAACTCTTCTCAAATGTCATAAACGCTTCCTGTCCGCGCCGCGTCAAATGTGTGGACAACGCGGAGGAATTCATGAAACGCCTGGCCAAACGCCTGGCCCTGTGGCTGCTCCCGATCGGCCTGTCCGCCGGCCAAGCGCGCTATGCCCGGTTGGGCGACTTCGAGGGCACCGTCCAAGTACAACTCCAGGCGGCCGACGATTGGCGGCCTGCGCGGCGCAATCTGCCCCTGCGCGAGTTGTCGTGGCTGCGCACTGACGGTTCCGCGCGCGTCGAAGTGGAACTGGACGACGGCGGCATCTTGCGGCTGGGCCCCGATTCCCTCGCGGAGCTTTCCGATTACACCCGCCTCTCCACGGGGCAGCGCATCACGCTGATTTCGCTCGACCACGGCTTGGCTTACTTCACCGGGGCAGCCGAAGACAAGGATTCCTTGATGCTGGCCCTGCCCGGAGCGCAGGTGACGATCCATCAAGGCACACGCCTGCGCCTGGAGGCGCGCGATCCCTGGAGTTTCGTGGCCGCGGCGGACGGCGTGGCGCGCTTTTCCTCCCCCACCGCGGAGTTCGACCTGAATGCAGGCCAGATGGTCAAGCTGGACCCCGCCCATCCGGCCCGCTTCTTCCTCAATCGCGAGATTCCGCCGCTCGAAACCGACCGCTGGTGCGACGAGCGCGACAAAGTGCTGCTGTCGACCACTTCCGCGGCGCACCTTCCGGACCTCCGCTACGGCGTCGCAGACCTGGATGCGTACGGAGTCTGGGTCCGGTCCGAAAGCTTCGGTGACGTCTGGAAACCGAAGGCCCCGGAGGGCTGGGCGCCCTACCGCAACGGGAAATGGCTGTGGTACGACGGCCTCGGCTACACCTGGATAGGCGACGATCCGTGGGGCTGGCTGCCGTATCATTACGGCCGCTGGATGCGGCAGCAGGACATCGGCTGGATCTGGGCGCCAGGCGAGAGTACGGTGTTCAAGCCGGGCGAAGTTTATTGGCTGAAGAGCGCAAAGCTGGCGGGTTGGGGCGCGCTGGCGCCCGGCGAAAACTGGAAGCCTCCGGACGCGCCGCGCCTCTACCCGAACGCGAACACGACCTTCGCGAACTATGCACCCGAAGCGCTCGAAATCGATCCGGCGGGTTTCACGGCGCGTCCGAAGGATCCGCTGCCGCCGGCTGTCTTCGCGCTGGCGCTCCCGTCCCCCCCGTTTCCCGCCGCGCGCCTGGATGTTTACCGGCCGCCGTTGCGCGCCGGCAGCACGCGCGCCGTCTCTGTCGCCACCGAGGCCGCGTACCAGGGTCCGCCAGAACCCGCTCCTGGCGATACGGCCAACGGGAACGTACCGCCGGCTAACCCAACTGTGGTTATCGTCAACCCGCCGCCCGAGGAGAATCCCGTGGAAGTGGATGTTCCAGTGCCGGTGTACTTGGGCATCATCGTGGTAAACCCGCCATTCAAGACAAAAGCCGCGAAGAACACGGCAAAGGCCGGTACGCCGGCTCCTAAAGAACCGCCCAAGCCGAAACGGCCGGACCCCGACAAACCCAACGAGTAGGGACTATGCGCGCATTTTACACAGTACCGATCCTGTTGTTGGCGTCGGCCCCGGCATTTGCGCAGGAGCAATTGGTGGTGCTGGCGGCCACCCGCGCGGGCCGCATCGAGATTTTCGACGATAACCTCGCGCCGATATCAAGCATCGGCGTCAACCGGAACGTGGAAAGTGTCACCGCCAGCCCTGACGGCCGCAGGCTCTACGTCGCGCAGGAGAACCCGAGGAATTCGGGCACCTGCTGCGGCCTTTTCTCGCTGGACCTGGAAACCAAAAGGATGTGCCTGCTGGCCACGGGAGCGCTATACGGCGCGCCTTCGCCCGACGGCCGCCTTCTCTTCACCCAAGGCAAAAGTGGCGTAGACGTGTTCGACGGCGCTTCACTGACTAGGCTGACCACCATGAAAGCGCCGGGCGCCTACAACCTGCAGCCGTCGCCCGACGGGCGTTGGTTGTTCGGCGTCACGAATTCGCCTAAGCCGTCGCTCGATATCTTTGACCTGAAGTCCGGCACGTTGGCCCGCCGGCTGCCGATTCCGTCGGGACCGGCCACCGGGGTTTGGGCTGGGAGCGCCTTCTACCTATACACTTATGGCGACGCCGGTAAGGGCCAATTGTGGACCGTGAAGCCGGAGGACACTGTGCTTCCGCAGGCCAAAACAGTCTCTCTGCCGGATCTCCACCGCGAATGCGACAAGCCCGTGTTGCTGATGCTAGCGGGCGCGCCGAACCGGCTCTTTCTGGCCGAAGCCTTCGGCTTCAAAGTCGATCGCCGCGAAGCGTGTCCGGATGCCGCAAGCGGTGGTATTTTCGATATCTACCCCTCCAGCGTCGGCGTGAATCAATTCGCTCCGTCGGTGCACGTGAAACGCATGGTGGCCAGCTCCGACGGCCACGATTTTTATGTCCTCGAAGCTGGCGGGTCGGGTTCCCAAAGCAACCCCCGTCTGCTGCATTTCGATCGCACTACCACCCGCATCATAAACCGCGCCGACCTGGAGCCGGGCGATTGGAACCTGGCGGTGGCGCACATCCCGGCCGCCCTCATCCCGCGCGCAAACGTGCACGCCGCTTCCTGTTCCCGCTGACTGTCTGGCTATGGTTTGATTAGAGTGATGCGGTTTTACCGCCAGATCCCCGGCCCGCCGCTATCGGACTTCGTGGCACTGCTCTGGCTGTACGAAGGCTACCAGCAGCCGCACGAGAAAGAGCGCTTGCTGCCGGATGGCTCCATGGAACTGGTCGTCAACCTCAACGAAGACCAGACCCGCGTTTACGATCCGCGGGATACCGGGAAATTCCGGACGCTGCGCGGGCCGGTGGTGGTGGGCGCGCATTCGGAATTCTTCGTAATCGATACGGCGGAGCAGCATACGGTCGGCGGCGTGCACTTCAAGCCTGGAGGCGCTTTTCCGTTTCTTGGCCTGCCCGCCGGCGAGTTGCACAACGCGCTGGTGTCGCTGGAGGATCTGTGGGGCGGCCTTGCCGGCCAGTTGCGGGAACGGATGCTGGAGGCCGGTACGCCGCAAGCCAAGCTTCAGGTTCTGGAACAGACCTTGCTCGCGCGGGCGGCACAGCGGCTGCAGCGGCATCCGGCCGTCGCCTTTGCGCTGCACGAATTCCACGGGCTGCCGCACACCCGCACCATCGCGGAAGTGACCGGCCAGATCGGCCTCAGCGCCAAACGATTCATAGAGGTGTTCCGCGGCGAAGTCGGACTCACGCCCAAGCTCTTTTGCCGCGTGCGGCGATTCCAACGGGTGCTGCGGTCGATCGGCGCGGGGCGGCCGGTTGAGTGGGCTGCGGTGGCTGTCGATTGCGGCTATTTCGATCAAGCGCATTTCATTCGGGATTTCCGCGCGTTTTCGGGGATCAATCCGTCCACGTACGCCGCGCAACGTACGGAACATCTCAATCACGTGCCACTGATCGAGTAGCACGTCGCCAGCGTGCGGATCGCACGGCAGCTACTGCACGCCGTTCGTGGCGGCTAACACTGCAGCGACGTTGGCGCCGATGTCCAATCCGTCCGTTCCTGCGGCATGGAATTGGCTGCCGGGTGTCAGGACCAGCCCCGCCAGATCCGTTCCAGCGTT
>Ga0070761_10000783_pt1 | contig 20122 bp, 17 predicted proteins | sample HubBroMetageREF1_FD_66724 | JGI IMG/M metagenome (GOLD analysis project Ga0070761, IMG submission 66724) | Reference soil microbial communities from the Hubbard Brook experimental Forest, New Hampshire, USA - Hubbard Brook CCASE Soil... | ecosystem: Environmental > Terrestrial > Soil >... | reverse complement strand
CGCCGTACTGGAACCAGGCGTTGCGGCCGATCAGCCACGCGGCAAGGACGTTGAGGCCGCCGTAGCCGATCAGCAGCAGCGACAGGGTTGCAGGTCGCGTTTGCCCGAACAGCTCGCCCCAGATTAGCGCCGCGTAAAGGGCGAGCGCCGGGTAATAACCCAGCCAGCGCGGATAAGGCAGGCGGCCCCGGAAAATCCCGGGAACGGCGCGCTCGATCCACGCGCACAGCGTGCGCCACGGACTGATCAGCGCATAGATGTCGCCGAGCACGGCCGTGAGATAGGTCAGGCCGAGCAGGAAGATCATCCAGAAGAACGTCATGTTGAAGTTCGCGAGCGGGTTGGAGCTCCCGAAGAAACCCGTCGCGATGGTCAGCAGCAGGCCGAACACGCTGGCCCAGCGAAGAGTCTCGACCAGCCAGGCAGGGACAGCCGCCAGTGAATCCGCGCGGCGCTCGGGTGCGACCGGCCGCATCGCGCCGGAGGCCGGTGCCGCCCTGAGAACCAGCGCGACGACCGCGAACGACACCACCAGTGCGCCGCCGGCTCCCGAGGCGTACAGCGCGAACGGAATAGGCAGGTTGTAGACCGCGCCCAGCACGCAGGCGCTTGCAGCGCCCGACCACCCCGCAAGCGTCAACGCCAGAACTGCTTTACCGGCTCTTCTCATGTTGGTTGCGCCGGCGGGGGCGCTAGCGTGGGTACACCTCGACGGCGCCGAGCTCGACATCCGCCTTGTGCAGCTCGAAGGTGAAGCGGCCGGCGAGCTTCGCCGCGAAATGAAGCGTGGCGGTGCGATTGGGCGCGAGGTGCATGAGCAGATTGTATCCGTGCAGATGAAACTCGTCGGCGGCGTCGCTGGTGATGTGCAGCGTCACCTCGTCCCCCTGCTGTACCTTGATTACGGCGGGTCCTGACACGCGCTTGCCCTGGTGCACGACAATGTCGACGACCTGGCCCTGGGCGGCATCGCCGCCCTGATCTGCCGCGACGGCAGCGGGCGCAGCCCCCGCGGCGAGCAGCAGCCAGCTCACCACGGCGACCCGGCGTCGCGAGCTCATATCACGGTCAGGTGGATGGTCGCGCTCATGGCCGGCCCGTGCGAGTGCTCGATGCCATCCGCAAACTGCAGGGTCAGGGTGTATTGACCGGGCGGCAGATTGAGCTCCGTCCGGGTCTGTCCCTGATCGAAGTGCAGGCGCTGCTTGTCCCTGGGAATCAATTCGCCCAGCGGCACCTTGTCCAGATTGATGAGCAGGTCGTGATGGCCGATGTTCTCGGGAACTCTGCCTGCGGGGACAGCCTCAACCGCGACGAGCTCTGCGCCGAAGATCACCACAAACGGACTGCGGACCGTGGCGCCGTTGTACGGTCGGATGAAGAACACCCGGGCGTTCGGATCACACGACTGAGCCGGGAGGGTCGCGAGCAGGAGGCTGCCGCCCACGAGCAGCGGCAGCCTCCCGAGCCGCCTGAACAGTCTCATTGAGGCGCGTCAGCGCGCTCCTGGGAGAGGAGGATGCGGCGGAATGGCGCCGGTCCAACGCAGCGCGGTCACGCCACCGCCGTTACCGTCGGTGATCCAGATCAAGCCATTAGTCTCATCTTGCCATACCTCGCGAGTCGCGCGACCCGCTTCGCCGGCAGCAGTGGCATAGTAATTGGGAGATATGTAGTAGCCGATTTCCTGCGGTGTGTACGGATTGGAAAGATTCCAGGCACGCAAGCCCTGGGTGTACCAGGCTTGATGCAAAAGACTCGCTGAGCGGTAATCAAACCACGGGTGATGGCTGGTCTGTTGTCCCGCTGGGCAAGTGAACATTCCCGTCGCGGGGTCATAGTTATCGTCGGCGATCGGAATGCGATAGGTCGCAAGGAGCGCCGGATATCCGGTCACGTTCGTCGTGCCATCCCCAAGGCTCGATATATCCATGACGCGCCCAAACCCAGGCGGGCAGCTGAAGTTCTCGTCAGTACTGATCGCGATCGTCGGCGGGGTGGTCAGCGGCGGAGCGGACTCGAAATCCTTGTAGCCAACCGGGATAAAAGTGTGCGTCGCGCCCAGGCCTCCGCCGTTGTACGGAGGCACATAGTCGTAATCCATTAATTGCACGGGGTGGCTACGATCGGTGACATCGAGAATGATCTGCCCCGCATCGCGATAGGCGAGGTAGACGCGGTTCTGGTAGTAGTTCACCTCGTGGCAGTAAGGCAGTTGCGCCGTCCCGTCCGGATTAAGCTGGTTCTGCGGGGCGAACGTCTCTCCGGTGTGTTGGCCTACCACATGGAAATCGTAGACCAGCACCGGATGCGTCGGGTCCTGATAGTCCACAATCAGCATATCGTGGTCGAGCGCATTTTCGGGCAGTTTGGACTCCGGTACTTCTGCGCACGCATAGGCATATCGACCGTCGAGAGTTAGCCCATGCGTGGCCCTGCCATCAGCGGTCTTGAGGAAGCTCAGCAATTTCGGGTGAGCCGGATCGGAGATGTCGTAAAAAGACAAACCTGAATTCGCTTTTGTGCCCGCCGGAGGTTGGGTGGGATTGGTCGCATTCGTGTCGTTGCCGTATACGAGAATATGCTTGATCGGATCAACGCGAAGATACGGGCAACGAGTACCAGGATTGCAGGGTATGAAGCTCAGCGGCTTCATGTCTTGCGGATCCCGTACATCGGCGATGAGGATCCCGAAGACGGTCGGTGGGTAACCGCCAAAGTAACCAAAGCCGTTGTAGACGCGCGGTGTGTTAAAACCGCCGCCCTGACCGTTGGCGACGGCAGACGGCGTCAGCCAGGGTCCTTTAAAATAGCTATGCCCAACGACTTCGTAATGGGACCGCACGGAATACTGACGCGTCTGCTCCAACGTCAGGTTGAAGACGTTGAGGTCGGCAGGCAATTTCGGCTCGAGCTCCTGTACGTCGGCACCGCCGCCAAAACCGTTGTTTGGCTCGGGGTCGTCCCGCGTAGCAATGTTGAGAGGATTTGGTGCGTGCTCGTCTTGCCCCCAGCCTTGTCCCCAGCCCTTCACGGCGATTCCCAACACCAACAGCGCACAGCTCAACGCGACCAGTACTGACAAAACCGCGCGACCGCGCGGTACGCGCTTCAATAGCTGTCTCATGGCGGACTCCCTGACTCAGTGGTTTGTTCTAAGCGGCTCGACCTCTTCAGTGACGCGCGGACGGTCACACGCTACTGCCGACAGCTTTCGCTTCGCGGGGTGGATCTCCGGGGAAGCCTGATATATGACATTTCGATATTCGCCGTCAATCGCGCGTCGGGCCTCCTGACAATTCTTTACTCGTCGGCCGCCTTGAACGGCCAGACGCCATGCGTGAACTTGAGCGTGAGAAAGCCGTTGTCCTGGCAGGTCGTCATGAGACCGGCCGTGGCCGCATCGAGGCGGATCTGCGCGGAGCAGTGGTCCGGGCGTCCGTTCGGGGTGCCGCGAGTGTTCTGCGAGCCCGGACTGGGTACGGTCGCCGATGGCGGCACGAAATAGGCGATCTCCCGCGGGTGCAGGGCGTCGCGGATGTCGAATACCCGGATGCCGGATTCAAAAGAGGCGCAGGCGAGCGCTGTGGCATTCCGCGGGTCGTCGGTGCTGCAATAGTGGCTGTCGTAGGTGAAGCCGCTCAGCCCGGTGAGGTCCGGGATCACCTGCCGGCAGTTCGATGGGTCGTTCACCTCGAGCTGCAGCCGCGAGACGATGCGCGGACTCTTCTCATCGCTGATGTCGATGATGCGCACCATGCCGAAGGCGGGCAGTCCGGCGCTGCACGCGGCCATCCAGCCCGCGGCATTGGTGAGTCCAGAGCCTCCCTGGTCGCTGGCGATCAGATAGGATCGGCCGCCGATGCGGACCGGCATGACCTGATGACTGCCGCTCCCGTCGCCCCAAAGCAGCGTGCTGATCACCCTGATCTGCGGATGCGGCCGCCGCGATTGCACGTCACTCACATCGGCGATGACGATGCCGTTGTCGAGCGAGGTCGCCAAGCCTCCGGGTGCGGCTTGGCCGTGACCGAACAGCGTGAGATACGCGCGATTGCCGTCGGCCGAGAGCGCGATTCCGCTGGTCTGCTGATTGAACGGCATGTCCCACTCGGCGAGCAGTCGCGGCCTGGCCGGATCAGCGACGTCGATGACATAAATGGAGCCGGCGTGCAGGTTGGTCGCGTAATAGGTCAGCCCGTCGGGTGAGAAGCTGCCTTCGTCCGCACGCACGAGGTCCTGTGAGGCCACCCGATTCGGCGGTGGCCGTGACAGCAGGCGAGGGGCGCGGCAATCCGGCGCCAGATCATAAAGCTCGATGTCCGGGCCCCCGCTCGCGTTTACCGAGCCGACTGCGCCTAGCAGGGAGCGCTGCGGGCTCACCTTCAGCGACTCCAGCGGATCGTACATGGCGTCCGAGGTGAGATAGTTGGTTGGCGTCGGATGGGCGAGGTCGGTTACCTCCATCACCACGACGCCGGTGTGCGTGCGGTGGAGGCGCGTGGGCGCAGTGTCGTAGTAGGCGCAAGAGTGGCCGGCTGCATCGGTGAAGAAGACGGCCTGCCAGCCGGCACCGTCGCCGCGACTTTGTGCGACGAGCTGCAGATTGCAGTTGAATCCGGCGAATCCGCCTGGTCTCCTGAGGGGCGCCGGCACTTGTCCCTGCAAGGCCGTTTCCGGGTGGTCACCGGGTCCGCACACGGCTCTCGGCACCGTCCGCGGCGACTGCACAGACGGCGCCCCGCCGCGGCTGCAACCGCAGAGCGCAACACCGATCGCGCAGATCAGCATGAGGGCCGCGAGGCGAGCCCGCCAGGCCGCGTCACACAGGCGGGCGGCGTGAGCTAGACTGATCTGCATGAGTCGCGGCTCGTGGGTGCGCTTTTCTGCGGCGGTCGCCGCGATTGTAGTCGCTGCACTCCTGGTGATGCGATCGACCGGCTCGCGCGCGGTCCCCGATCTCACCGGACGCTGGAAGAGCTGGCGTTCTGAGCTGCAGATCTCACGCAAGGCCGACGTGTTCTCGATCACGGTGAGCAATCCCGGCGGCCTCTTGGGCGGGGAGTACTCCGGCAGGTTCCGCGACGGTGCCATACACGTGACTGGGCCGCTCGCGCCGCTGTGCGGATCGATCGATTACGTGCGCGATACGCACAAGCTCGAATTCTGCGGCGAGGAGTTCGAGCGTGTCGGTGGCTAGGCGCATGCCCCAAGGAAACGGAGCAGCGGCGAATTCGATCGCATGATCGGCTTCCTCAAGCCCGCGCCGTTCGCCGCAGCGGTGCCGGCCGCCGAGGTGGATCCCCTCTATCGGCGACTGCGCCGGCGCGTGTTCGCCGGCATCTTCCTCGGCTACGCGGGCTACTACCTGGTGCGCAACAACCTGGCGCTCGCGATCCCCGACCTGCTGCGCGAGCATCCCGAGTTCACCAAAGCGCAGCTCGGCGGCGCGCTCTCGGGACTCTCGATCGCCTATGGGCTATCGAAGTTCCTCATGGGCTCGGTCTCCGACCGCAGCAACCCGAAGTATTTTCTGCCGCTCGGGCTACTCCTCTCGAGCGCCCTCATGGCGGCCTTCGGCCTGTTCCCGGCGGCGTATTCGTCGCTGCTGCTTATCGTCGCCATCCAGGTGCTGAACGGGTGGGTGCAGGGCATGGGCTGGCCGCCGTGCGGCAAGACCATGGTGCACTGGTTCAGTACCCGCGAGCGCGGGCTCACGGTCTCGGTCTGGAATACCGCGCACAACATCGGTGGTGCGCTGGTGGCGAACCTGGCGCTCGCCGGCGTACTGTTGTTTCACGACTGGGGTGCGAAGTTCTATTTCAACGCGCTGATTGCCGCGTGCGTCGCGGTCGGAGTGTATTTCCTGCTGCAGGACACCCCGCAATCGCGCGGCCTGCCTCCCATCGAGCAGTATCGCAACGACTACCCGCCCGGCTACACCGATGCCCAGGAGCGCACGCTCGGCTTTCGCCAGATCCTTTTCAACAACGTGCTGAACAACCGTTACCTGTGGGCGATCGCGGTAGCGAATGCGTTCTGCTACTTCGTCCGCTACGGGGTCGAGATCTGGATCCCGACGTACCTCGAGACCGCCAAGGGCTTCTCGTTCCGCCAATCGAGCCTCGCCTGGTCGCTCTATGAATACGCGGCCATTCCCGGCACGATCGCCTGCGGCTGGATCTCGGACCGATGGTTCAAGGGCAGGCGTGCGCCGGCCACCATCCTCTTCATGGCACTCACGCTCGTGGCGGTCATCGTGTACTGGCTCAATCTCCACGGTCCGCTCTGGATCGACTACGCGGCGCTGATCGCGATCGGCTTCCTGGTCTACGGGCCGATCATGATCATCGGCCTGCAGTCGCTCGATCTCGTCTCGAAGAAGGCGGCCGGCACCGCGGCCGGCTTCACGGGCTTCTTCGGCTACGTGTTCGGCTCGGCCGTAGCCGGAACCGGCGTCGGCTGGATCGCCGACCGCTTCGGCTGGGGCGGGGTGTTCACGACCGTGGTCGCCTGTTGCCTGGCAACTATGTTTTTCAGCGCGCTCACGCTCGGCCACAAGGCACACAGCGAAACGCGCGTGTCGGCCTGACGAGCCCGGAGGACTACTCCGACGACGCCGGGAAGAACTCGACCCGGCCGTCCGCCAGGTGATACATCGAGCCCGCCAGCTTGATCTTGCCGTCCTTCTCCAGCCCGGCGAGCACGCTGCTCTGGCTGCGGATGTCCGCGAGCGTGCGCAGCACGTTGGTCTTGGCGACTGCATCCACGAACGCGGGGTTCTTGCTGCTGCGCTTGCCCGTGTAGGCGGTCGCGGTGACGGCCGGCTTGATCCGGGCGAGCAGCCCCGTCAGGTGGCCAAGCTCGGCATTGTCGATCGCGCCCTTGACGGCTCCGCAGGCCGTGTGACCCATCACCAGGATCACCTTGGCGCCGGCCAGCGCGCAGGCGAACTCGAGGCTGCCGAGCAGATCGTCGTCGGCGACGTTGCCGGCTATCCGCGCGTTGAACATGTCGCCGAGGCGCGCGTCCAGGATGATCTCGGCGGGCACACGCGAATCGATGCAGCTGAGAATCGCGGCCGCCGGGTACTGGCCGGCGGCGGTGGCGTGCACCTGGGCCAGGTAGTCGTGTGCGAGCATCTTGCCGGCGCGGAAGCGCTCGTTGCCGCGCTTGAGCTCCTGGAGAATGTCGTCGGGAGTCAGCCGTTCACGCTCCTCATTGCTGAGCGCGGCGGCGTACGACAGCGCGCTTGGCCCCAGCAGGCCGAGTCCGCTGGCGGCGCCGACCGCGGCGATTCCGAGTGCGGATCTGAGCAGGGCGCGGCGGCTCGTGAGGGGCGCAGCCTCTGCAGAACAACAGGGCGGCTGAGTGTTCATAGCGGCTCTCCCAACGCGCAGTGTAAGGGTGCGCGTATATGCCGACGGACGTGGCAGCTTGTCAACCGGTAGACTCCAGGTGCCCTTAAGCCATGGAGGGAATCGTTGCATTTGCCAGCGCTCGCACAGCGCACCGCAGCCGTCGCGGCCTCACTCGGGGTGCTGGCGTTCTGGTGTGGCATGCTGCTCGCCGCCCATCGCTTTGCGTCCGAGTACGACTGGCGCTACATGACGATCTCGACTCTGGTCTACCCCGACCGCAACCCGGCAGGCTGGCTGTCAGCGCGCTTCGGCCTGGTGATATGCGGCCTCGCCGGGCTCTGGTGGACGCTCGCTCTGCGGGATGAGAGCCGGTTGCGCGCCGGCCGCGAGTCCTCCGGGCTCGCCACTCTCGGGCTCGGCTACGCCTGCATGGTGGCCTGCGCGCTCGTGCCCGAGTGGCGCATCGGGATCCCAAAGCTCCACGAGTGCCTGGCGATGGCCGCGCTTTTCGCCATCTGCCTCGGTATGGCGCGCATCACCTGGAGGGCGGTGGCGTCCGCCGGGCGCCACTCGCTGCTACCCGGAAGTCCACGGCTGCACGCCGCGATTCGGGCCGCAGTATTGCTCTCGCCGATCGTCGTCGCGGCCGCGGCCCAAGCCTACGTCAGTCAGGTGCTGAAGCTGCCCTGGGTCAACCTCGGGTGGCGCGCGCGCGGCGCCGCGTGACGCGCTCGAGCGCCCCTCGAGCGGGCGGCTCGATCGCGGAATGACTTCGTGTTATAGCTCGCCGTCCGACCGGTGATTGCCGGGTCGGTCGTCAGCCAATCGCTCATCGGAGGTTTGTGCGTGAAGCGTCGATTCGAAACCGGTCTGCTGCTCCTCATCACAATCGCAGCGGTGCAGCTCTGTGCCGCCGGCGGCGGCCTGCATCCCGAGCATGCGCGTCACGGCATGGTCGTCAGCCAGCATGAGCTGGCGTCACGGGCGGGCGTCGAGATGATGCAGGCCGGAGGCAACGCGATCGATGCGGCGGTCGCAACCGGATTTACGCTCGCCGTGGTCCATCCGTCCGCGGGCAACATCGGCGGCGGCGGATTCATGTTGCTGCGCTTGCACGGCGGCGAGACGCATTTTCTCGACTACCGCGAAAAGGCGCCCGCGGCCGCGAGCGCCACCATGTACCAGGACGCGCAGGGCAACGTCACCCCAGGTCTGAGTCGCATCGGCTACAAGGCCTCAGGCGTGCCGGGCTCGGTCAAGGGGCTGGTATACGCCGAGCAGCACTTCGGCAGGCTGGGACTGGCGCGCGTGATGCAGCCGGCGATCCGGCTGGCACGAGAGGGGTACGCGCTCGACTGGCATGACGCGCAGCAGATGACGTCCGATAAGGGCCTGGCCGGGTACCCGGACTCACAGCGCATTTTCCAGAACGGCGGCAAGGGCTGGCAGCAGGGCGATGTGCTCAGGCAGCCGGAGCTCGCCCGCACGCTCGAGCGCATCGCGGCCGCGCCCGACGATTTCTACAAGGGCAGCATGGCCCGCCAGATCGCTGAGTTCGAACGCGCGGGGGGCGGCCTCATCACCGCCGCGGATCTTGCCGCCTATGCAGTCGAGGATCGCGTGCCGGTGCGCGGCACCTATCGCGGGCTGGAGGTGATCAGTGCCCCGCCGCCTTCTTCCGGCGGCATTGCTCTCATCGAGGCGCTTAACATTCTCGAGGGCTTCGATCTTGCCAAGGCGGGGTTCGATTCCGCCGCGACGATCCACCTCGTGAGCGAGGCCTATCGCCGCGCCTTCTACGACCGCGCACAGTTCCTCGGCGATTCCGACTTCAGCAATTCCCCGGTCATGCAGCTGCTCGACAAATCCTACGCCGTCGCCTGGCGCGGCTCGATCGACCCCGAGCGCGCGAGCCCGAGCGCTTCGCTGCAGCGCCCGTCGACCTCGCCGCAGCTGCTGCGCTACGCCGCCGCTCACCCGATCCGGGTCGTCCCCGAGCCGACCGACACCACGCACTACTCGGTGGTCGATGCCGACGGCGACGCGGTGGCCGTGACCACGACGCTCAATGGCGCGTTCGGCTCCAAGGTCTCGGACGGTGCGCTGGGGTTCCTCCTGAACAACGAGATGGATGACTTTGCCGCGAAGGTTGGCGAACCCAACATGTTCGGCCTGATCCAGGGCAGCGCCAATGCGATCGGACCCGGCAAGCGGCCGCTGTCCTCGATGACGCCGACCCTGGTGCTCAAGGACGGCAAGCTGTGGCTGGTACTGGGTGCCGAAGGCGGTCCGACGATCATCACCACTGTCGCCAATGTCCTGCTCGGGGTTGCCGACTTCGGTCTCGACATCCAGGAGGCGGTCGACTCACCGCGGTTCCATCAGCAGTGGGTCCCGGATCGGATCTTCATGGAGCGCAACCGCTTTTCGCCCGACACCGTTCGCCTGCTCGAGGCGCAGGGCAACACCGTAATTCAGCGCGGCACGGGCGATGCCGAGTGCGTCGAGGTCGACCCGGCGACCGGGGAGCGCCTCGGGGCGAGTGATTCGCGCAACGACAACGGCCGGGCGGTCGGATACTGAGCGGTTGGCGGCCTGCCGCGGCGCAGCTGAAGCCGCCGGCGCTCGAATCGACATAGGCCCGCGCCCGCGCGATGAGCACGGTATCGGCAACATTGTGGGAGTAACATCACCCCCAGGCCGACAACAGATCGACAAGCCTGGCTTGGGGAGAGGCACAAATGATCAACAGCAACTCAGGTTTCTGGCGGCGTGCCGCAGTGGCGCTGGCGGTGAGCGTGACGGGGCTCACCTTGAGCGCGGTTAACGCCGACGAGCCGACTTGGGCAGCGGGCGGCGGCAGGCTCGAGGTCACGAGCACGACATTCACCGAGAACGGTCCGCTGCCGGACGCAGTCATCTACAACTATCTCGCCAACGGCCTCAACATCTGCACGGCAAACGGCGCCGCCGGCGGCGATCATTCGCCCGAGCTGCAATGGTCGCATGTACCGCACAACACGCGCAGCTTCGTGGTGGTCCTGTACGACACCACGGCGGCTTTCACGCACTGGGGCATATACAACGTTGCCGCCGATGTGCGCGAGCTGCCGGAGGGCGCCGGTGCCGCGGATAGCAAGTACGGCGGGCAGATCAACAATGACTTTGGCGATCCAAACTACGACGGACCGTGTCCGCCGGCGGGTGTTGCGCCCGATGCGCATCACTATGTGTTCACCGTCTACGCGCTCGACACGCAGATCAAGGTGAGCTCGCTGGCGAACTTTCCGGCGAATGCCGAGACGCTCTATCACGCGCTGATTCGTGCAGGTCGCGACGGGCACATCCTCGCCAGCGGCAGCCTCGCGACTTACTACTCGGCAACGCCGCCTTCGGGCTGAGTTCGCGCCCGCGCTACGGACAGATGGCCGCGGCGGCCTCGTGCTCGCCCGCGGCGCGGGTGCGCGCACAGAACGCCGGCAGGCGCGTGCTCTTGAGCGCGTCCCAGTCCTTGAGCTGCGCGTCGAGCCTGGTGTGCAGATCGGCGTAAGTTTCGATCTCCTGCTCGTTGGGCGCCGCATCCGCGTCTTCCAGCAGACCGCTGAAGGCGTAGATCTGCTCGTTCAGCATCCCGGGGAAGTTGAGGTCGGCTTCCGACCCCTTGATCTGGACCTGCATCAGCAGCCCTTCGATCGCGGATGCCCGCTTGAGCAACTCGTTGCCCTCGGTGACGAGCGCCGCGCCGTGGGGCTCGCCGCGCGCTTTGCCGAGCGTCGCCTCGACGGCGCTCTTGACGGCGCGAATGTCGTTCACTGCGCGGTGTAACGCATCCTGGTCGTGGTAGACCTGCATGGAGAGCGCGAATTTCTGCTGCAGCCCGGCGAGCGAGCCCTTGACGCGCGGATCGCGGGCGATGGTGAGCGGCGCCGTCTCAGTCTGGCCGGCATAGCTCAAGCGCAGGGTGTAGGCGCCCGGGAGCACGATCGGCCCGCGCGGTGGCAGGCCCTCGTAAAAGGCATCGGGGATCTGCACCGGAGAGTCATAGCGCAGGTCCCAGACGAATCGGTTCATGCCCTGGGCCGCGGGCAGCGTCTCCTGCGCGTGCACCTGGTCCGGCCACTCCGGCGGCTGCTCGGCCTGCTTCTCCGCCGCACTGCTCAGGTGACGCACGACGTTGCCCTGCGCATCGAGAATGTCGAGGCGGATAGTGCCGCTCGGTGTGGCCGGCAAGTAGTAGTCGATGAGCGCGCCGGCGGGCGGATTCTGGCCCTTGGGTGGATGCATATCCACCTGGTCGGGGTAGTAGAGACGGTAGCCGGTCTCGGGAGCGTAGAGATACGCGGTCGCTGCGATGGCTGCGGCCGCCACCTGACGTAGCGGCGTCACGTCGTCGAGGATCCAGAACGAGCGCCCGTGGGTTGCGACCACGAGGTCGTCATCCTTGACGACCAGGTCGTGAACCGGCGAGCGCGGCAGGTTGAGCTGCAGGCTCTGCCAGTGCCGACCCGTATCGAAGGAGGCGAACACGCCGGTCTCGGTGGCGGCATACAACAGGTTGCGCCGGACCGAATCCTCGCGCACCGCGTGAACGACGGCGCCGTCCGGCAATCCCGCGTCGATACGCGACCACGTCCGCCCGCCGTCGGTGGTCATGAAAACGTACGGCTTGATGTCATCGAGCTTGTGGCGGTCGACGGCAACGTAGGCGGTGTCGGCGTCGTAGCGCGAGGGCTCGATCATGCTGATCGTGCTCCAGGCGGGCATGTCGTGCGGCGTGACGTTGCTCCAGCTGCCGCCGTCGTCGCGGGTGAGCTGGATCAGGCCGTCGTCGGTCCCGACCCAGATCGTGCCGCGCTTGAGCGTCGACCCCGCAATGGCGAAGATGGTGTCGTAGTACTCGACGCTGGTGATGTCCTTGGTGATGGGCCCTCCGGAGGCCAGCTGCCTGGACTTGTCATTGCGCGTCAGGTCGGGGCTGATCGCCTTCCAGCTCATGCCGTCATCGGTCGTGCGGTAGAGCCGCTCCATGCCGAAGTAGAGCGTGTCGGGATCGAACGGCGACATCATCAGGGGCGAGGTCCAGTTGAAGCGATGCTCGAGGTCGCGGGCGGCGTGGCCGGAGGCATTGATCGGGTATACCGGGATCGCCTGCAGCTGCATGGTGTGCTTGTTGAAGCGCCCGACGAGATTCTCGCTCGAGCCATAGACGATGTCGGCATCGCGCGGGTCGGGGATCACGAAGCCGCATTCGCCGGGGAAGACGTCGTACCAGTCGCGCTCGACGATGGCGCCCTCGTCGTCCATGCTGGCGATTGCGACGCTGGTGTTGTCCTGCTGCGCGCCGTAGACGTAATAGGGGAAGCGGTTATCGACCGCCACGTGATAGAACTGCGCAGTCGGCTGGTTGTCCTGGCTGCTCCAGCTCTCGCCGTGATCGACGGAGACCGTGGCGCCGCCGTCACTCGCCTCGATGATGCGATTCGGGTCGGTCGGGTCGATCCAGATGCCGTGATGATCGCCGTGCCGTCCCGGCAGCAGCTTGAAGGTCTTGCCGCCATCGGTGGAGCGGAACAGGCCGGTGTTCTCCGCGTAGACCGTATCGGCGTTCTTCGGGTCGGCGAGGATGGTCGAGAAGTACCAGGCGCGCTGGCTCAACCGGCCGTCGTCGTTGACGCGCTGCCAGTGCACACCACCGTCGTCCGAACGGTAGAGTCCTCCCTGTGCGGCCTCGATCATGGCGTAGACGCGCTTGCTGTCTGCGCCGGAGACCGACACGTGTATGCGCCCGAGAATGCCGGCCGGCAGGCCGTTGCCCGACAGGCGTGTCCAGGTCACGCCGCCGTCGGTCGAGCGATACAGTCCACTGCCCGGGCCGCCGCTCGAGAAGTTCCACGGCAGGCGCCGCGCCTGCCACAGCGCAGCGTATACGACGCGCGAGTCGTGCGGATCGAAGCTGACGTCGATCGCGCCGGTCTCGGCGTCCTTGTACAGCACCTTGGTCCAGGATCGGCCGCCGTCGGTGGTGCGGAACACGCCGCGCTCGGTGTTGGGACCAAAGGCGTGGCCGAAGGCTGCGACCAGCACGATGTGCGGATTTTTCGGGTCGACGATCAGCGCGCCGATCTGGCGGCTGTCGGCTAGCCCGAGGAAGGTCCAGGTCTTGCCGCCGTCGATGGACTTGTAGACGCCGTCGCCGTAGGTGATGTCGCCGCGCGGCGCCGCCTCACCGCTGCCGACATAGATGATGTTCGGGTTGGAAGGGGCAATCGCGATAGCCCCGACCGAGGAGATCGGCGTGTCGTCGGTCAACGGCAGCCAGGTGGCGCCACCGTCGCGGGTCTTCCACACGCCCCCGGCGACCGCGCCGAAGTAAAAGGTGTCGGGGTCGCCGGGCACGCCGCTCACCGCGAGTGCGCGGCCGCCGCGGTACGGTCCGATGCCGCGCCACTTGAGCGCCTTGAAGAGACCCGGGTCCACGGCGGCAGCGGTGTCGCCGGGCGGGGGCGGGGGCTCGGCGCGTGCCGCGACCGCCTGCAGGCCCGCCGCGGCCAGGAGTCCGAGCGCCACGAACCGAGTCAAAGAGAGCAACCGCCGAGCAGGCGCAACCCGGAACCGCATGTTTTCCCCTTTCCTGAATTCCGTGTTAGTAGGCGCTGCCGCGCGCAGAACAAGATGAGCGCCGGCCGGCCGTCAAGGGATGGGGATGGAAGCGCGACGCGGCGCCCTGTGTCAAGTGGTCGCGGTGCACTCCGAGGCGCCGCGTGTGCAACTCGCCGCGCGCCCGATGCGTCCAACCGGCGTTGCTTGACTCAGTCGCGCAGCCACGCATACAAGAGCACGCTGTCCGCCGCACCCTCAAAGGAGGGCAATCGATGAATGCTCGCAGCGTGGTTCGGTTCGCGTACATCGTGATGGTGATTTCGGCTTCGGCACTCGGTGGTGAGGCAGCGGCTCCGCCCGGATTCTCATTGACCCGCACCGGCACGATGCATGATTTCGATTACTTTCAGGGCGGCTGGACCACGCAGCAGCGCAAGCTCAAGGTTCGCGGAGTGGGCAGTCACGAGTGGGAGGAGTTTCCGGCGACGCTCTGCATGAAACTTTATCTGGATGGATTCGCCACGGTGGACGAGCTCTACATGCCGACCAAGCGCGTGGCAGGGCTGACGCTACGCACCTTCGATACCCACAGGCGTCAGTGGTCGATCTATTGGGTGAGCAGCGCCACGGGGGCGCTGGACCCGGTCCCCATGGTCGGCGGCTTCGAGGGCAACCGGGGCGAGTTCTACGCGGACGATCACCAGAACGGGCGCCCGATCAAGGTGCGCTTCATCTGGACGGAGCAGGACCGCGATCACGCCCGGTGGGAGCAGGCATTCTCGTACGATGACCGGACGTGGGAGACCAACTGGACGGCGGAATTCACCCGTGCCGATACGTCCAAAGTGTGCGATAACGGCCGTCCCAGGCGTTAGTATGGGCGCGCTCGTTACATTTACTGCCGAGCAACTCTCGAACGGTGCATCGATTACCGAGGCGCTGGAGAGCAACCACGTCGTCTTTTTCCCCGGCTCTCCGGTGCCGCTGCCCGATGCGGCGACGCTGCACTACCTGCGTACCGAGCTGCCGGCGCGCCTCAAGCTCAAGAACATCAGTTATCACCCGGAGGTCGACCGGATCACCGGCTTCGACGGCGACGCGGTAACCGCCGAGCGCCTTACGCGGATCCTCAAGGAGCATCTCGCGGGTGTCAGTGAGTTCCTGCGCCGGCAGGTCCCGCACCTCACCGAGGATTGGACCATCGGCACCTGCAGCGTGCGCCCGATCGAGGAACGCGGCCGCAACCTCAAGCCCCACGCGAGCAACGAGCTGGTGCACGTCGATGCGGGCGCCTACGGGGCCACCGACGGCGACCGGATCCTGCGCTTCTTCGTGAACTTCAACGATCACGAGGATCGTGTCTGGGCGACACAGGGACCGATCGAGAAGATCGTGGAGCGCTTCGGGCGCGAGGCCGGATTGGTCGATGCGCGGGGCGGGCTCGCCCGGCGGTTGACCAAGGGCACGGCGGACCGGGCGGCGAGCGCCGTCGTGAACGGTCTCGCGCGCCTCAACCCGCTGGCGCGCGTGCTCGACACTTCCCCGTACGACCGGGCGATGCGCCGCCTGCACAATTACATGAAGGACAACGCCGCCTTCAGAGAGGACCGGCGCGACTACGAGGAGATCCGCTTTCCGCCGTACTCGGCCTGGATGGTGTTCACCGACGGCGTGAGTCACGCGAGCCTGTCGGGGCAATTCGCCCTCGTGACGACGATCATCGTGCGCCGCAGGCACATGAAGTACCCGCAGTTCGCGCCCTTCAACGTGCTGATGGCGCAGCGCCAGCGACCGCCACTGCCCGTGACTGCGGGTTGAGGCCGTGCGGGCGGCTGAGCGCCGCTTCGAGCTGCGCGATCACCTCGACCGGCTCGATCAGGTTCATGACCCCAGGTCGCTCGATCTTGGTGCGCCACGGCAGCTCCGCGGCCGGCCTGCCGAGATAGCGCCGCGCCGCGGCGTCAAAGCGGTCGACGCACAGATCGCGGCTGAAATACGGGCCGCTGCGGGCCGGATTGGTGGCCGCGTACAGGCCGACCACCGGCACGCCGAGCGAGGTGGCCATGTGCGCGGGACCCGAATCGGGCGTCACCAGCACCCGGGCGCGGGCGAGCGTCGCATAGAACTCGAGCAACGTGTCCCGGCCTATGAGGTTGGTGCAGGGCGCGCGCATGCGCGCGGCAATCTCCGCGCCCATGCGCTGCTCGAGCGCCGTGCGGCCGCCGCAGATCAGTACCCTCAGGCCGAGCTTGCCGGCCGCGTGGTCGCCGACGGCGGCGTAGCCCGCGGCATGCCAGTTGCGGAGCACATGACTCGAGCAGGGACTGATGATGAGCGCCGGCTGACCGTCGGGAATTTGGCGCACGGCATACTGCCGGGCATCCTCTGGCAGGGGAATGTCCCAGCGGTACTCGCGCTGCTCGACGCCCAGGCGTCGGGCGAAGCCGAACAGCGCGTCCATCACGTGCTCGTGCGGCGCCGGCGCGATGCGGTCCGTGGTGAACAGCCACTGCAGATCCAGCGCCCGCTCGCGGTCGTAGCCGAGCTTTATCGGGGCGCGGAGCGTTGCCGCAACCAGGCTCGCGCGCCAGGCGAACTGCATGTGCAGCAGCAGATCGATCCGACGGTCGCGCAGCGCGGCGCGCACCGCGCGGTAACCGGCTACGCCGGCGCGCTTGTCGAACTCGACGAACTCGATGTCTTGAATGCGCTCGAGGAATCCTGCCTCGGCGCGCCCGATGATCCAGGTGAAGTGCGCCTGGGGCCACGCGCGCTGCAGCGTGCGCACTACCGGCAGCGTGTGGCATACATCGCCGAGCGCCGAAAGCTTCAGTACCACCACCGAGCGCGGCGGCGCAGGCAGGAGCTCAGACACGCTCCAGCTCTCTGCACGCCCGCAGCGCCTCGGCGATCGCAATCGATGTCTCCGCCTCGGCGCCCGAATCCGCGTTGGCGATGGCGATGCGCCCGAAGCGCTGGCGCCCGAGGATGTGCGGCGCCTGGCCTTCGGGCCATTCGGGATCGAACAGCGTCGAGTAACTGTACGCGTAGCCGTGTGGCCAGCGATTGACGGTGATGCCGAGAATGTCCTGCTGCGCGTCGAAGCCGCCGGCACCGAACATGCGCCCGAGCTGGTCGCGCACCTGGTGCTCGAAGGTGGAAAACGGGGTCGTGAACAGCTCGGCGCGTCCGGCCCGGTACTGCGCCTTGGCGGGCAGGCCAGGTTTGCACGGCACCCGTTCGAGGCGCAGCACGCACGGCTGCTCGGGCGAGCTCGGGTAATGGTAGTTGCCGATGCTCACCGGATAATCGAGATCAACTTCGCTGAAATAGCTGGTCGGACAATACACGGTACCGACGCCGAGGTTTTTCAGCGCCGACCAGTTGCGCAGCAGCACATTGGTGTACACCAGCGGCACTTTGACGCCGTAAGCGAGCGCTTGCCGCTGCGCGCTCGACATCTCGGGGCACAGGTACGGGATGACCATGTTCCAGCAGGCGAGGATCACGCGATCGGCGCGCACGCGGTACCCCTTGCCGTTGCTCACATAACTGACGGCGACGCTCGATGCGGTCGCCGGGTCCCCGATGTGGCGCACGCGCACCGCAGTGCTGTTGAGACGGATGCGCACCGGGGAGTCGGCCGCATCGAGCGCCGCGTAGTTCATGCGCGCGGTCACGATGTCCTCCATCGTGCTCCCCGGGGCGGCGCCCGGCACGAGCCGCCGCACCAGCAGGCGCGCGATCGATGCGTTGCCGTCGGGGAAGTGGTAGATGTAGGGCTGATCGGCGAGGTCGCCACGCGCCTCGGCCTCCAGTCCCAGGCCGGCGGTGACCGCCGGCGGCAGGAACCATAGGTTATCGAGCGCCGCGGCCGCGTCGATCCCCAGCCCAAGCCAGCCGTTGGTGCTCTGCCAATAGTACTTCACGACATCCGGGTGAACCCGGGCGTACTGCTCGAGGAATGTCTGGATGCTGATGTGCTTGAGGAGCTGGACCTTTTCCGCGCGCGTCTTGCCAGGCAGCAGGTCGACTCTGCTGAAGTAAAGCCGCCGCAGATCGTCCCGCGCCTGCGGGGCCAGCGGCGCGTCGGCGATGAACGCCCGGATCTCCTTCGGGTCGAAGTGCGTGTCGGGAAGGTAGACCGAATCGGTCTGCTGCGGACAGAGCTTGTCGACACCGAAGGCACTGCGCTCGAAAAAGCACGCGGACTTGAGCCCATGCGCCTTCCTGAAGTTGCGATCGTAGTAGCGATCGAAGCGCCGGATGTCTATGCCCAGCTCCCGCAGCAGCCCCATGGCCTCGGGGGTGTAGAGCTGCAGCTCCTCGATCATCAACGTGCCGCCGCACGCAATCCTGGTGCTGCCGGCGCCGCTCAGCTCGTTGCGCTTGGCGTGACCGCCGAAGTCGTCGTGATTGTCGAGCACCAGGATCTTCGCGTTGGCGCCGCGAAACTTGCGGAAGAAGTACGCCGCCGACAGGCCGCTGATGCCGCCGCCGACGATCGCCAGATCGTAGTGCTCGTCGAGGTCGGTCAGTGCGCCGGGGGCGTCCCATCGGGTTCCATCGCGCAGCGCGTGCGCGACCTCGAAGGACCCGGGATGGCTGCCGCGCATCCCGGTCAATGCAGGCGGGTAGTAACGGGGATCGGCCGGCGTAATGCCCTGCGACAGGAAGTATTCTTCCGCAGCGGCGTCCGGACCGTGCTCGAGGGATGCCGCCAGGGCTTCGGGCATCAGCGCCGTGCCGGCAACGCAGGCCATGCCGTTGAGGAAGTCCCGGCGCGCGATGGGCGTCGGGGGTGCGCGCTGCGACTTGCTGTTCAATCGTCGTCCGGATCTAGGGGTAGGGCGTGCGATCCTTGTGCACGAACCGGCCGTCGGCGCTGGAAATCATCATATCAATATCGGAATAGGTAGTGAGGTCGTGGGTATGGCGCGAGCCCACCTCCAGATAAACGGCCAGCGCCGCGGATTTATTGATCAGGTGATGGCCGTTGCCGGAGCCTTTCGGAAACGTCGCACAATCGCCGGCGTACAACACCGTCTGGCCGGCGTCTTCGACCAGCGTCACTTCGCCCTCAATGATGTAGACGAACTCGTCCTCGTGACTGTGCCAGTGGCGCTGGCTGGACCAACTGCCAGGCGACAAGGTCATCAGATTGACACCGAAATCGCCAAGACCGCCCGCCTCGCCCAGGCGCTGCCGCGCACGTGCCGCACAGGGGGCGTCGAACGGCGGCGGATAGGCCGAACCCTTGGCCGCGGGCGCGGCGGCGATGTCGATCTTGGGCATGCATGACTCCCTTTAGCCCGCAGGGCTCCAGCCATCCGGCAAAAGATCAAATGTCACGGTGTCGCGAAATGCAAACTGATTGCCTGGCAATGTCTCAACCGGTGTCAACATGTGCCAAACGCGATCATCGTCGAAGACATAGCACTCGCCGGCCTCACGCATCGTGAAGCGATCCATTTCCCGCTTGTCATTGTCGGTAATGACTACTTCTCCTCCGCCGGCTCCGCACCGTGCCAGGAGATGAGTGGCAAGATACTTTTCACCGTCCTTGTGCAAGCCTGCCGGGCTGGTATCGCACGGCTGAGACGGAGTTGCCGCAAATCTGATCACATGTACGTTTACCCGATAGCTGGTGCCGATCTCGGATAACGGCAGGTACATCAGGTGATGAGCTACTAACTTGCGAACTCCGGCAGAGGCGGCGATTTCACCACTGAGTGGCGCGTACTTGCGCGGCTGACCGCCCAGTGCGGTGTTGTATTTTGCCAGCTGCACATAGGGCTCATTGTCATCGCACGGCGTGATTTCAACGCCGCCGGTAACGATCCGGGCGCTAAGCCGGTTTAAGGTTCGAAACCTTACGCCGCCCTCGTAATACTGATCCCTCGGCATGGACCAGGCCGCATGCGCCAGTTCTCCGAGTGCACGCGCAATATCCAGGTCAAGGGGCAAACGTCGGCGAGTGAAGCCGTTTTCGCGGAGCTCGTCGCGGGCGCGAGCGTCCATTACGACCGAAACAAAACCGTTGGCACGCATGGATCGCTGCGCCGCGTCTGAAGCCTCACACGTACATCTGCTCGAGAAGCTCGAGCGGAACCGCACCCGGGAGCAACACCGCGTCGTGGAACTTGCGGATGTCGTATTTC
>Ga0070761_10000782_pt1 | contig 20126 bp, 16 predicted proteins | sample HubBroMetageREF1_FD_66724 | JGI IMG/M metagenome (GOLD analysis project Ga0070761, IMG submission 66724) | Reference soil microbial communities from the Hubbard Brook experimental Forest, New Hampshire, USA - Hubbard Brook CCASE Soil... | ecosystem: Environmental > Terrestrial > Soil >... | reverse complement strand
CGCTGAGTAAACTTAATCCGCGCGGCCAGCGCGGTTACACCACGAAAGATATTATCGCCAACAATGCCAGCGCACCTAGCCCTTGCGCGAGCGTTCCGAGACTGAGCGCGACGAGCCCTCGCGCCGGTGCAAGTCCGGCATTCCAGGTGACCAACCAAAAATAATCATCGTTGACGTGCGAGACCGTCATCGCGCCAGCGCCAATCGCCAGAGTAGCCAGCGCCCTGCCGCTCTCCGTACCCAATCCCAGGGAGGTCAGCGAAGGTTGAATCATTCCGGCGGCGGCAATAGCGGCAACGAGTGACGACCCTTGCAAGGTCTTGATCACCGCCGCGACCAAAAATGGAATTAGGACGCCACCTGGCAGACCCGCAATCCGCTCGCCGAGCAGCTCCGCCATGCCGGTTTCTTGGCAAAGCTTTTGCAAGCCGCCAGCGGCGGCCACCGTCAGAAGCAGGCCCGCAACCTTGGCGAACGCACCGTCGATCCAGGTCGCATCGCCCAGAAGCTTCGCGCTGAGCCGCCAATGGCCGGCAACCATGATGCCCATACCCACTAAAAACAGCACAAGCGGCCGCCCCAGGCCGAGGATTCTTTCTCTATCCGTGCCGCCGCCGAGCGGTTCGCTGGGAATGTCGCCGATGGACTGAATCATCAGAAGGAGCAACGGGACCGCGACGGCGAGAAGCAAAACAGTCGTCGACCAAGCACTCTGGGTGCGAGCGTTGGCGCGCAAACCTTTTGCCGGCGGCGGTGCCTCGCCGGAGGGCGAAAACCACCGAGCCCAAGCCACACCGAATGCAGCAAGCACGAGCGCGATCGGCAGACCGAAAAGAGCGACGCGATCCCAGCGAGCACCCAAGATCGAAGCCGCAGCGATCGGGACCGGCGAAAACAGGACAAGCCCGTGGCCTGCGGAGAGTGCCAGCGCCGGCCCGATCATTGTCGATGGACGAGCGCTTGAGTTATTGGCGAGTCGCTGCAGCAATGGGCTGAGCAGAGCGAACGCCGTCGCCGGAGCAGCGCCGATGCCCGCAATCAAACCGACCAGCGCGCTTAATGTGCGATGCCGCGACCACCGGCCAGAAGCAAGCGAAGTTGAGGTTCGAGCGGCCGGGTTTGTAGCCTCGGCAATGCTGACAATCATGGCGGCGCCGACGATGACCAGTCCGGGCGAATAGAGCGCCTGGGAAAAGCCGGCGCCGAAGGTCTGACCCAGAAGGCCGACAGAAAGTCCGCACGCCAAGCCGAACCCGGTCGCGACAACAATGATCGCAAGGAACGGGTGCAGGCGCCGCGACTGAATTGCCGAGACCAGAATAACGGCGGCCGCAATGAAAATAAGCGCCTGGACTAAGGGCATGACCGACACCAATATTGGACCTCCTTCGGCGGGGCAATATAGCGAAATGACCGCGCAACTTGGTTGGTGGCTTGCGAGATGCGTTCAGCTCGGAATCATGCTCGCACTGTTCCTGGCGAATGAAGGCAACGCCGCGACACTAGGTGATTTCATTCGAACCGACGGGAAACATCTCGTCGTCGGCGACGGTGAACGCTTCACCATCAAAGGAACAAACCTCGGCAACTGGCTCGTGCCGGAAGGCTATATGTTTAAGTTTACCCGGGCGCGCGCTCCCTCGGAAATCGACGCGGTGATTCGAGGGCTGATCGGCCCGCAAGACGCCGCTCGATTTTGGACGCAGTTCCGCGATGTCTACGTGGCGAAGGATGACATCGACTTCATCAAGGCGGCCGGATTCAACACCGTACGCGTGCCGCTGCATTGGGCGCTTTTCGTCAAGCCCGGTACTCACGGCGAGGATCAATTTGAGGGACCGGGCTGGTCGCTGCTCGACCGACTAGTGGGATGGAGCCGGGAAGCTGGCCTGCACGTCATTCTCGACCTGCATGCGGCTCCCGGTGGGCAGACCGGAGTGAACCACGACGACGGACCGGGGTTCCCGCTAGTTTTTTATGTCCCGCGCTACCGGGAGCTGACTATCGAGCTGTGGCGGCGGCTTGCCCTGCACTATCGCGACGAGCCCACCATACTCGGCTACGACCTTCTGAACGAACCGATCTCTCCTTACAATGACGAAGCTTATCTCAATCCGCGATTGGAGCCGCTATATCGCGAGATCGTCGCAGCGATCCGGAGCGTTGATTCGAGACACCCGGTGATCCTGGCGGGCGCACAATGGAGCACGAGCTTCGCCGCGTTTTCGCGTCCTTTCGACGACAACGCGATCTATTCGTATCACAAGTTTTGGGCAGTCCCGACCCGGGATGCAGTGCAAAGCTATCTCGATTTCAGTAATCGCTGGAACGTCCCCTTGCTGATCGGCGAAACCGGCGAGGCCTCCTACGAATGGAATGAAAAATTTCGACGACTCAACGAAAAGTTCGGCATCGGCTGGTGCTTTTGGCCCTACAAGAATTTGGCTTCGCCAACGAGCGTCGTGTCGATTCGCGAACCAGCCGAATGGAACCTCATTGCGCGTGCCGGGAGTGTGGCGACGTCGACTTCGCTTCCCCGTGAACAAGCTCAGACAATTCTGAATGCTTATTTGGAAGCGGCGAAATTCGCCAACGTTCACGTCAACAAGGGCTATCTCGTCTCGCTAGGTCTTTCCGTACCCTAGTCCTTGCGCGCAATTGCGCGCTCGACAAAGAGCGCCGCTTCAAGCGCTCCCCGATCGCAGCCGAAATCGCCGACAATCTGCACGCCCAGCGGCAACTCGCCGTCGCTTAGCCCAGGCACGTTGACGCAGGGTGTGCCCATCAAAGTCCATAGCCGATTGAAGGCCGGATCGCCGGTAAAGCCGAGGCCATGCGGCGCGGCGCCGGGAGCTGAGGGGGTCAAGATCACGTCAACATCGCGCATGAAGTCGCCAAGCGACCGCCGTGCACGCGAAGCCGTCCCGCGCGCCGCATCGTAGTTCTCCACGGTGATTGCCGCGGCCCGGTCAAGTTGTTCGCGCAAGGGCGGCCCGATCTGATCGCGATGGTTGTCATATTCGTAGGCGAGCGAGCGGAACGCTTCGAAATCCTGAATGATGAACTGCGCGCGATAAGCCTCCTGCAAAATCTCCGGCATTTCCAGATCCGTTACAGTGGCGCCGTTTGCCTCGGCGGCTCGAGCAGCGGTATCGATCGCGGCATGCATTGCCGCACTCGCCTTCGACCATAGATGCGTGCGCAGAAGGCCTATGCGCGGCGCCGCGGGCGCCTTTTCGTCAACGCGAAGCGGCCGCTCGGTGATTGCCGTTGCCGCGTAAGCGACATCGGCGACATTCGCGGCAAACAGACCCACCGTATCGAGGTGCCACGCGTAGCATTTCATGCCCACCGTAGGGATGAGCCGATAGGACGGCTTGAAACCGGCGACACCGCAAAACGAAGCGGGGCGGATAACCGAGCCCGCTGTCTGGCTGCCAAACGCGACGGGCAACATCGCGGCGGCGACCGCGGCGGCCGAGCCGGACGAAGAACCGCCAGGCGTGTGCGCGAGATTTCTTGGATTGCGCGTGGCGGCGGGCACGAGCGAAGCGAACTCAGTCGTCGCCGTCTTGCCGAGCACTATGCCGCCGGCGCGGCGTGCCAAACTTACGGCGGCAGCGTCAGCGCGCGGCCGGTAGCCGGCATAGATCGGCGAACCATATTGGGTCGGCAAATCGGCCGTGTCGTAAATATCCTTCGCACCGATCGGCAAACCGCGCAGTAGCGACGAACTCAGCCGCGGCTCGTCGGCAGCTTTTCGCGCTGCCTCGATATCGAGCGCAACAAAAGCGCCGATTTCCGGTTCGCGGGCTGCGATAGTTTCGGCACACAATTCGATAATTGCGCGCGGTTTAGTTTTGCCGGCGTCCAGGCGCCGGACAAGATCGAGTACCGAGAGCATCATTTACCTTCGATGAGAGCCACGAGACGGTTGGTCACGCGGCGTACGAGAGGGAAAGCGATAAGTCCGATGATCGCGGCCACCGGCCAGCCGATGCCGAAGGCCGATAACCAGCGCGGCACGAAGTCGGCGCGAAAGCCGATATTGGCGAAAGTGACGACCGCGCTCACGAAGAAAACAATGAGCGCGGTGGCGACCACCGGAAAAATGAATCTCGCCTTGCCTTCCATAGTCCACCCCACTCGCCGCCGAACAGCGATGTGTCCGTAAAGCCGGCGTCGGATCAAGGCCAAAGCCGCGGCCACATGGTTAACAGACTTTTCCTTCGCCGAACATTGAGCAGTCCTTAACGGAAACCCATGCATTCTGCGCATTATGTCGCGTGGTGTTCAGCGTGCGTTGCCGGCTGTCGTCGTTGCCGCGTTGATCGCGCTCGCCGGCTGCAGCCATTATCTCTCTGGCGAACGCGAAGCGTGGCGGCACGACGCCGAAGCTGCGTGCCTCGGTTCGGGCGGCGTCAAGGAAGGCCCCGCGCGCGTACAGATTTCCGCGATCAGCGGTCCCGGTATTTGCGGTATCGACTTCCCGCTGCGCGTCTCCGCGTTAGGAGTGAGCGGGCCGCTAAGCTACGATGATGAATCGCTCCGCCCGCCCGGCGCTATTCCCCAAGGCGCACTGCCGCCACGCTGGCCGGGCGCACAGCCTAACGTCGCGCCGCAAGCCTCGTCGGGCGGCGCAACCCCGCCTTACGGTGCTGCCAGCGGGCGAGCCCAAAACGGCGCGACACAAGAGATGCACTGGCAAACGGGTCCGCCGCCAGCCGCCCAATCCAACGCGCCAATGTCGATCTACGCCCCTGGCGTGCCAGTGCCCGAACCTGACTCGGAGGAATATGAGCCTGCGCCGCCGCGTCTGTACGAGGGCGCTTCGGGCGCGCGCGGCAGTGTGCCGTCCGCGCCTTTGCCGCCTTCAAGAGGTGCTGGGTCAAACTATCCTCCACCAATTTATCCCGCTCCCGCACCCACCTACTCGCGAAGTGCCGAGCCGACGCCAGCTCCGCCATACGAAAGCGCGCCCCTCGGCCCATCAGGCATGAGCAGGCCGATCAATGCGGGCGGGCCTGTCGAATTGAAGCCGGCGGCGACGCTCGCCTGTCCTATTGTTTCCGCGCTCGACCGATGGATAGCGGCTTCCGTGCAACCGGCCGCGATGCATTGGTTCCGCGAGCCGGTCGTCGAGATCAAACAAATCTCCGCCTATTCCTGCCGCGGCATGAATGGCGATCCCAATGCGCATGTTTCCGAGCATGCTTTCGGCAACGCGCTCGACATCGCCGAATTCACACTTGCCGACGGCCACCGGATCAGCGTGCAATACGGCTGGCGCGGCGCGCCCGAAGAGCAGGGATTTCTGCATGACGTCCAATTGGCGGCATGCGACCAGTTTTCAACCGTGCTAGCGCCCGGCGCCAACGTCTATCACTACAATCACATTCACGTAGACCTGATGCGGCATGCGAGCCGCCGCCACATCTGCGAGCCGACCGCCATTCCCGGTGAGGTCGTCGCCGAGCGCGCTAGAGGCCACTACGCTGCACACCGCGAAGCGGAGCCTGCATATACCGGCGCCATCAAATCGGGGTCGGCGGCGCGCCCGCTCGGTTACGCGCGTGAGAACGACCGCTTGCCGCTGGCGGAGCCGGGCGCCGACTAAACTTCCGCCGCGCTCCGGAATTAGATGCCACTATTTCCGCGGCCAGGCGCCGATATCTTCCAGCTCCTTCATCGCGTTATCGGTGAATTCGGCTTTGGGACCGTCGCCGCCAATCACAAACATCAGAGTCGCGTCCTCGCCGTTATCCGCCGCCCTCACGTTTTCGAACCGCCGAATAGCACCGGGCGGAAAGGAAATGACATCGAGTGGATTGAGGTCGACCGACTCGACTTGACCGCGCTCGTTTTCCCAAGAGCAGCGCCAAATGCCGGTCATCGGAATAAAAGTCTCGTTGGTGTCGTGGTTGTGCATCATCGGACCTTTGCCCGGCTTGGCGCGGCAATATCCGAGATTAAAGCCCTCCGAGATCGGAATGGCGGCGAGTCGCGACGCATCGTCGCCGACCGGGGACGTGACCGCTCCGCCTTCGTCGTGCGGCGGCTGGAAGCCGATGACGTTGTAAAGCGTTCGCTCGCATTGCGGCGCCGTGCTGTCCGGCAGCCCGCCGTCCGACCCCTGCAAGTCTTTGAAACGGGCGACCCGCTTCATCATATCGGCCCGAGAAACTCCCATCTTCGGCAGCGTTTCCATGGTTCTCAATCCTATTTTTGGCCCGCGCGCTATCGCCGGGAATTTTGATTTTCCGGCGACCCGCTGTCAATGCACGTCAGCTTCGGTCTCGCGCTGAAGCGCGAGTTGCCGTCAATTTTGCCGCGCCGCATCCATATGCGCGAGCAGCGCGGCGCTGGGCCAGCAATCGACCTTAAGGCTGTTGCGCTTTTGATAGTCGCCGACCGCCGCGCGCGTCTTCATTCCCGCCTTACCGTCGATCTTGTCGTGATAGTAGCCGCGCGCCGTCAGAAATTCTTGCATGCGATCGAGGTCGCGACTGGGCAACTGTGCGACCTTTGTCCACGGAGTTTCAAAGGGCCGCGGGTCGTTGATGCGGTCGCTCAAATGGCCAACGAAAAGCACATAGAGATCGGAGAAATTGTATTCCTTGATGGCGAAATAATTTTTCGTGGCCAGGAACGCCGGTCCGTACAATCCGGCCGGCAGCAGCAGCGAAGCGAGTTCGGCGCGCTCCCCCGAAGAAACCGCGCGGCCATACGCCGGCACGTACCCGGCCCCGAGCCATTCGCCGATCGGACGGGTGTTTTCGGGAATGCCCATCGTGCAATCGACATTCGCCGGAGCGTGCACCTCATAGGCCCAGCGCACACCGCGCTGCCAACCCTTATCGACGAGCTGCTTCGCCGCCGAGGCGAGCGCGTCCGGCACCGAATTCCAGATGTCGCGCCGGCCGTCGCCATCAAAATCGACGGCATATTTGTAAAAGTCCGACGGCAGGAACTGGGTGAGACCCATGGCGCCCGCCCACGAACTCTTCATGTCGGCGCGCTTGACGGACCCGTCTTCCAGCATTTTGAGGGAGAGCAAGAATTCGTTTTGGAATTTCTCCTTGCGCTTGCCGAAATAGGCCTGGGTGGCCAGCACGCGAATGGCGTCACGCGAGTCGCGCGCCCGCCCGTAATCGGTCTCGCGGCCGAAAATCGCCAGCAAGACAGTCGGGGGAACGCCGAATTGTTCTTGGATTTGTGTGAGCGGCGCCCGGTATTGGTCGAGCAGTTTGCGGCCTTGAGCGGCCAGGCGATCGAACGTCGCCTCTTTGAGGTAATCCGCCGGCGTCTCGACAAATTCCGGTTGACCGGGGCCGGCCCGTTGGGGCCGCCCTGGAATTACCAGCTCCGGGAGCGATAGATCGGGCTCAAGCCCGCGCGTCGCCGCATCAAACGTCTCTCGCGACACGCCGAGCGCGTGCGCTTGCATCCACAAAGATTGCAGCCACGCTTCGAATTCGCGGTCGGCGGCGGCGGCGCGGCCGCTGCTAATGACCGCGCCCAACCAAATGATGCAAAGTAAGCAAGCGCCGATTCTCATCGCCGCAGGCTTACTACCGCGTCGCCACAATGAACAGCCGGGGAAACTTGAGCAGCACCGCGCCGTCGACGCGGGGCTTATATGCGGCGCTTACCCGCTCGCTATAAGCGGCAAGAAATTTCTCGCGCGCGTCGCCATCAAGCAAATTCAGGTAGGGCTGCAGCGAGGAGCCTTTGAACCATTCGACAATCGCCAGCGGCGACGCCATGACGAAATTGTAGACGGTGTGCCAAATGTCGATCCGCGAGCAGACCGGTTTGAGCAGATCGTAATAGGCGTCGGGCGATAACAGGTCGGAACGCGGTACGGCCTCGGTCAAATCCTCCGCCCAGGGACCGTTGGCCGCGACCTCCTGCTGCAAAGCATTCGCGGGTTCGCGAGTATTGTCGGGCATCTGCACGGCGAGAACGCCGCCGGGCGGCAACGATTCCAGTAACCGCCGCAAGATCGGCGGATGATCCGGCACCCATTGGAACACCGCATTGCCGAACAGGAGTTCGGTGTCCGGGTCCGGCATCCAACTGGCGATGTCGGCCTCAACGAACGAACAGTCTGGCAGTCGCTCGCGCGCCTTGCGAAGCATGCTTGGCGAAGAATCGAGACCAATGGTTTGCGCGTTGGGAAATCGCTGGTGAAGTAATTCCGTCGAATTGCCGGGCCCGCAGCCGAGATCGACGACCCGTCGCGGCGTCTCCAGTGGTACGCGGGCCAAGAGTTCGCGCGGCGGCCGAGTGCGTTCGTCTTCGAACTTGAGATATTGCTCGGGGTTCCAGTCCGCCATTGCCTTCGCATCATTCCGCCGGGGCAGGATGAACAGCCGCGGCCACGCCCGCCAATTGCTTGGAGCGGTCGGTCGCCAACAGCATGTATACCGCCGGAACCACAAACAGCGTGAACAGGGTACCGATGGTCAGGCCCGTAGCGATGACAAGGCCCATCTGAAAGCGCGAAACCGCGCCCGCCCCGCCTGCCGTGATCAGCGGCACAACGCCCAACACCATCGCGGCCGTCGTCATCAAAATCGGCCGCAGCCGTATTCCTGCCGCCGTTTCAATCGCGTCGCGTTTGCCGCGTCCCTCGGCCTGCAGATCGTTTGCGAACTGCACGATCAGGATGCCGTGTTTGCTGATCAATCCCATCAGCGTCACTAGCCCTACTTCGGTATAGATGTTGAGCGAGGCCCCGGCGATGCCGATGCTGACAAAGATCAGCGCGCCGGCGATCGACATCGGTACCGAAACCAGGATGATGACCGGATCGCGGAAGCTCTCAAACAGCGCCGCCAACGCGAGAAAGACGATGATCAGCGCGAAGCCGAAGGTCGTGACAAATCCGCTGGTTTCCTGAATGTACTGCCGGCTCAAGCCGCCATAATCGACCGAATAGTCGCGCGGCAAAGTACGCGCCGCCAAGTTTTGTAGATAGGTGATCGCGTCGCCCTGAGAAACGCCAGGCATGGCGACGCCTTGGATGGTGGCGCTATTGAGCTGTTGAAAATGATTGAGCGCTTCCGGCACAGTCTTGGTCGAAACCGTAGCGACCGTCGACAACGGCACCAAAGAGCCGTCAGCGGTACGGATGTGATAGTCGAGAAGCTGCTGGGCGTTGAGGCGAAAACGCTGCTGGACTTGCGGGATCACCTTATATGAGCGGCCGGTCATGCTGAAATAATTGATATATCCGCCGCCCAGCATCGACTGGAGCGCACCGCCGATATCGCTCATCTTCAGCCCAAGCTGAGCCGTCTTGTCGCGGTCGATAAGAATATTGGATTGCGGATTGTCGATCTTCAGGTCGCAATCAAGAAAGATGAAGTTGCCGCTCTGCTGCGCCTCGCGAAGGAATTGCTGGGCAATGCCGTAGAGCCGTTCGAACGATTCGGTCGTGCCGATGACGAATTGCACCGGCAGCCCGATGCTGCCGGGCAACGGAGGCGGCTGAAAGGCCACCACACGAATCCCGGCAATCTTGCTCACCTCCTGCTGCACCGCAGGCTGCAAGACATTGCTTGACTTGGAACGCTTGTCCCACGGCTTGAGCGCCATTCCGGAAATGACCTGCCCCGGGAAATCAATCTGGAATACGTGTTCGGTCTCGGGATGGCTGAAGAAAATCTCGTAGACCTGATGTGCGTAAAGCTCCCGCTGCCGCAGCGTCGAATTCGGCGCTGCGATCGATTGCGAGAGAATGACGCCTTGATCTTCCTGCGGTGCCAGCTCGGTATGCGCGGTGATGAACAAAAAGTAGATGCTGCCGAGCACGACCAACGCAAACACGACCGTTACCGGCAGATAGTTCAAGCTGCGATGCAAGCGCCGCTCATAGGCGCCGCGCAGCCAATTGAACCCGCGATCGATGAAAGAAGTAAACTTCGATTCCCAACCGCGATGCTTCGGATCCGGATTTTTCAAGAGCCGCGAGCACAGCATCGGCGAGAGCGTCAACGCTACCACGCCGGAAACGGTAACCGCACCGACCAGCGCGAAGGCAAACTCCGCGAACAATGCACCGGTCAGACCGCCCTGAAAGCCGATCGGCACATAGACGGCGCCCAGAACCACGGTCATAGCGATAATTGGCCACCCCAGCTCGCGCGCCGCAGCGATCGCGGCCGGAATTGGCGGGACGCCCTCCTCCAGATGGCGGCTGACGTTTTCGACCACGATAATGGCATCGTCGACGACGAGCCCGATGCCCAACACCAGCGCCAACAACGTCAGAAGATTGATGGAATAACCCAGCGCCAAGAGAATGATGAGAGTCCCGACGAGCGATAGCGGAATCGCGACCGTCGGAATAAGCGAGGCCCGTACCGAGCCCAAAAACATAAAGACGACCAGAGTAACGATGGCCAGAGCTTCGGCCAGGCTGAGCACGACCTCGTAGATCGCGGCATTCACGAATTGAGTTGAATCGTAGACGATAGCGCCATCCAGCCCGCGAGGAAGTTGGTCGTGAATATCGGGCCAGATTTTGCGGACGCCTCGTATCACTTCCAGCAGATTTGCGGCGGGCGCGACTTGGATGCCGATATAGACCGCCTGCTTGCCGTCGAATCCAACCTCGGACTCGTAGTCCTCGGCGCCGAGCGTGACATTGGCGACGTCCTGCAAACGCACGACCGCGCCATTGGCCTGCTTGATGACGAGATTGCGGAATTCATTTGCCGTGTGCAGGCCGGTCGAGGCCGTAAGGTTGACCTGCACCATCTGGCCTTTGGTGGTGCCGATACCTGATATGAAGTCGTTGGCGGCAAGCGCGGCGCTAACGTCATTGGCCGTGAGCCCGAAAGCAGCGAGCTTTTGCGGATCAAGCCAGGCGCGCAGCGCGAAGACCTTCTGCCCGAGAAGCTCGGCCGTTTGCACGCCCGGCACGGTCTGCAGCTTTGGCTGTACGACGCGGGTGAGATAATCGGTGATTTGGTTTGGCGCGAGCACTTCGCTGTCGAAGCCGAGATACATGGCGTCGATGGTCTGGCCGACCTTGACGGTCAGCACCGGCTGCTGCGTCCCCGTTGGCAGCTGGTTGAGCACCGATTGAATTTTCGTATTGATCTCGGTCAGCGCCTTGTCGGCATCGTAGTTGAGCCGCAGGTAGATCGTGATGGTGCTCGTGCCCGACTGGCTCGACGACGTCATGTAATCGATGCCATATGCCTGAGCGATGGCGATTTCGAGCGGCGTCGTAATGAAGCCGGCCACCACGTCGGGGTCGGCACCGTAATAAGTGGTGGTCACCGTCACCACCGCGTTCTCGGTGCGCGGATACTGCAACACCGGCAGCGCGTAATACGCGCGCACCCCCAAAACCAGGATCAACAGGCTGATGACCGATGCGAGCACCGGCCGGCGAATGAAGATGTCGGTAAAATTCATGGCGGCGGCACGCTACCGATCGACCGGGACCGGGGCCGCGTCTGCGGTCGGGGTGACGGAATTGTCGATCAAAACCACCGAGCCGTTGTGCAACTTGATTTGGCCCGCAGTGACAACGGTGTCGCCATCTTCAACGCCCTTGAGCACCGCAACCTGATCGCCACGGGTCGGCCCAATGGTGATGAAAGTCTGTCGCGCGGTCAGTTGCGGCTTGCCCTCGGCGTCGGTGCCTTTGTTGTCGACCACATAGACGGTGTCGCCGTACGGATTGTAGGTGATGGCCGTTTGCGGCAGCGTGACGTAATTCTGCGGCGAGCCGGTCGTGATCTCCACGGTGGCATACATGCCCGGCAGAAGCTTGTGATCGGCGTTCTGCAGCGTCGCCCGCACTTGCACGTTGCGGCTGCCGGTATCGACCTTCGGATTGATCGCCGAAATCTTGCCGATAAAGACTTCGCTTTTAAACGCATCCACGTGCACGGTGACGGCCTGATCGAGCCGCAGCCGATCGATCGCCTGCTGTGGCACGAAGAAATCCACATAAATCGGATCAAGCTCCTGCAGCGTTACGATTATCGTGCCCGGGCTCAGATACTGGCCCAAATCCACCGCGCGGATGCCGAGGTGTCCGGCGAAGGGTGCGCGCAAAATTTTCTTGTCGATCATCGCTTGCTGCTGGACAACCTGCGCCCGCGCGTTTTTCAGGTTAGCGGCATCGGTGTCCAACGTCGCCTGGCTCACCGCCTGCATCTTGAATTGCTTCAGGTCGCGCTCATTCGTGATCTCGTTGAGCGCCGCTATCGCCTGCAGCGATTCCAGCCGGGCAACGTCGTCCGCTGTCCGCAACTTCAGAAGCTGCGCCCCTTCCGCCACGTCGTCGCCGGAATTGAACGAAATCGATTCCACGACGCCCGAAAGTTCGAGCGACAAATCCGCGCCTTTTACCGCGCGCAGCGACCCGATCGCTTCGATACGGGTTTGCCATTCGCTTTGCCCGGCCCTGGTCACCGATACCGTTTGCGGCGGATTGCCAAGCGCGGTGATGAACTTCTTGATCATTGCCGCCTTGAACAGCTGGAATCCGAAAATTCCGCCGAACACAATGGCGACCGCCACGAGCATGATCACCATGCGCTTGATCATTTATTCGGCTCCATTTTTATCGGCGGCGGCGCATCGCTGGCGGCGTGGACGAGCATCGGCTCCGGACTGAACGGATCGGGTTTGACATCGGCGCGGTTCCACCAGCCGCCGCCCAGCGCCGCGAACAAGGCGGCGGTGTCGGCAAAGCGCGCCGCTTGCGCCGTCACCAGCGCAAGGCGGGCCTGCTGGTAGCTGCGTTGAGCGTTCAGCAGGACCACGTAGGTGATGGCGCCGAGCCGATACTGGCCGCGCGTCAAATCAAAGGTCTCCGAGGCGACGCGCACGGAATGCTGCTGCGCCCTGAGCGTGGCGGCGTCCAATTGCAGCGCGCGCAAGGCGTCGGCCACGTTTTGGAAAGCCGTGAGCACCGTATTGCGGTATTGGGCGTCAGCTACCTCGTAAGCGGCTTTGGCCGCGCGCTCTTGGTGCAAAAGCGTAAATCCCTGGAAGATCGGCTGGGTGATGGAACCGCCGATGGTCCAAATCGCGGCTCCGGGCGCAAACAGCGTCGCCGGCGTCAAAGCCAAGTTGCCGTATTGTGCGGTGAGACTCAATTGCGGCAGTCTGTTGGCGATGGCAACGCCGATCAATGCGCTCGTCTGGTGCAACTGCGCCTGCGCCGCGCGGATATCCGGACGCTGTTCGACGAGCTGTGAAGGAAGGCTAACTGGTAAGCTTGTCGGAAGGTGGAGTACTCCAAGCGTGATGTGATCGTGGCCCGCTTCGTTGGGGAAATGACCAATCAGCGTCAGCAACAGGTGCCGTTGCTGCTCAAGCTGCTTCTGCAAGGGCGGTAACGTTGCCTCGGTCGCCGCTACCTCGGATTCCTGCTGCAACACGTCGGCACGCGTCGCCGCACCGGCGTCGAATTGATTGCGCACGACGGTAAGCTGATCGCTTTCCGCTTTTATGATTTCCTGCGTCGCTTCAATCTGACCACGCAGCGAAGCTTCCTGGATCGCGGCCGTCGCCACGTTGGCGGTCAACACAAGATACGCGGCTTCGAGCTCGAAGCGCTGATACTCGGTGAGCGCCGCGTTGGCTTCAATCTGCCGTCGCACTCCGCCGAAAACATCAGGCGAGTAAGAGACGTTCACGGTGGCCTGATAGAGGTTGAATATCTGCGGACCTCCCGGCTGGCCAAACTCCGCCGGTGAGAATTGCTCGCGCGTAGCCGACGCGACTCCATTCGCGCTTGGAAATAACGCGCCGGCGGACGCATAGAGGTTTTCCTTGGCTTGCCACAAGGTGGCCTGTGCCGCCTGGAGGTTTGGATTGGCGTGCAACGCTTCAACGATCAGGGCGTCGATCTCCTTTGAATGAAACACCTTCCACCAGTCGCCCGGGATATCCCGCCCCATCGCGAACTTTTGCACCGAGCCGACTTGTCCATCGTTCGCCGACGTGGTGGCGGCCGGCGGGTTATCCGGTGTATAGCCGCTGACCGGCGGGGCTGGCGGCGGCGTAAAATCCGGGCCGACCGCGCATCCGGCGAGCAACGCCAGTGCGGGCACCGCGACGGCAGCGGTTGGCCACGAAATACCGAACAGTGCCAAAAGCTTGGCCCGGCCACGCGGCCGGCAACACTGCCGCCCTAACAGCCCCACGCTGCTACCACCCTTAATTCACCCTTAACAAAGCCAGATTAGTTATTTACTATCCGGTTAGTCAATAAGCGGTGTGGGGGAATTCCTGAGCCAGCTGTTGGATATTCGCACTGATACGCGCCGCCGCCGCAAGGCCGAGCGGCCGCAGGAGATTATCGAAGCGGCATTCCTGGAGTTTTCCAAGAACGGCTATGCCGTGACCACGCTGGATCAGGTCGCCGAACGCGCAGGCGTGACCAAGGGCACCATCTACGTCTACTTCGAGAACAAGGAGCACTTGTTCATTTCCATGGTCCGCGAGGCGGTAAAGGCCACGATGGACACCGTGGAAGATATGTTCGAGCGTCACGACGGTTCGACCGCTGACCTTCTGCGTGAACAATTCAGCTTCATCTATGATCACATTGTTCGGGACCGGCGGCGGCGCGAAGTCGTTCGCATGCTGATTGCGGAAGCTTCGCGGTTCCCGGCTTTAGCAGACCGCTACCATCAAGAAATCCATCTGCCGTGCATGGATCTGCTCACTCGGACGATCCAGCGCGGGATGGATCGCGGCGAAATCCGCCGCTCCGCGGTGACCGAATGCCCGTTGGTCATTATCGCGCCGATCGCGCTGGTCGACCTGTGGATGATGATGTTCGATGAGCGACACCCGCTTGATCTGAAGGCTTACTTCGACGCCCACCTCGATCTGGTGCTCACCGGTTTGCTGGCAAAGGCGATGTAAACGTTCGTGGCCGGCGCCGATCGAGACGGCGCGTGGCCATCCTCACCGCGAGAACTTTTTGTATTTGATTCTTTGCGGGATGATCGAATCGGTCCCCAGCCGGCGCATCTTGTCCTTCTCGTAATCCTGGAAGTTACCCTCGAACCATTCGACATGGCTCTCGCCTTCGAAAGCGAGAATGTGGGTAGCGATACGGTCGAGGAACCAGCGATCGTGGCTGATGATGACGGCACAGCCGGCGAAATCCTCAAGCGCCTCCTCGAGCGCGCGCAACGTATCAACGTCAAGGTCGTTAGTGGGCTCGTCAAGCAGCAAGACGTTGGCGCCCGATTTGAGCATTTTTGCCAGATGCACGCGATTGCGCTCGCCGCCCGATAGCGAGCCGACTTTTTTCTGCTGGTCCGCGCCCTTGAAGTTGAAGGCCGCGCAATAGGCCCGGGAGTTGACTTCGCGCTTGCCGAGCTGAATCTGATCGAGGCCGCCGGAAATCTCCTCCCATACGCTCTTTTTGCCGTCGAGCGTGTCGCGCGATTGATCGACATACCCGAGATGAACGGACTCACCGACGGTGATCGCGCCGTTGTCCGGCTTCTCCTGGGTCGTGATCATGCGGAACAAGGTGGTCTTGCCGGCGCCGTTCGGCCCGATGACGCCAACAATGCCGCCCGGCGGTAACTTGAAGGTGAGTTCGTCGATAAGAAGATTATCGCCAAAACCCTTTCGCAAATTTTCAAAGTCGACCACGTTCTCGCCGAGCCGTTCGGCGACCGGGATGACGATTTGCGCGCCTTGCGTCTGCTTGTCGCCGGCCTTCTTCAACAACTCCTCGTAGCGCTCGTAGCGTGCTTTGGACTTGGCCTGGCGGGCGCGTGGCGACGCCGCGATCCACTCTTGCTCGCGCGCGAGCGTGCGCTGGCGCGCTTCCTCCTCGCGGCCCTCCTGTTCCAATCGCTTCCGTTTTTGGGTGAGCCACGCTGAATAGTTGCCCTGGTATGGAATACCTCGGCCGCGATCGAGCTCCAGAATCCAGCCCGTCACGTTGTCGAGGAAATAGCGGTCGTGCGTGACGATCAGGATGGCGCCCGGATAATTGCGCAAATGGCCTTCGAGCCAGGAAACCGACTCGGCATCGAGGTGATTGGTGGGCTCGTCGAGCAGCAGCAACTCGGGTTGTTCCAACAGCAATTTGCACAGCGCAACTCGGCGTCGCTCGCCGCCGGAGAGCTTCGCCACTTCGGCATCGTCCGGCGGGCAACGCAACGCGTCCATCGCCAGATCGACCTTGGAATCGAGATCCCACAGCCCCTGCGCCTCGATCTGGTCCTGAAGTTTGGTCATCTCATCGGCCGTCTCGTCCGAATAATTGACGGCGAGTTCGTTGTAGCGATCGAGGATCGCCTTCTGCGCGGCAACACCATCCATGACGTTGCCGCGAACCGATTTAGCCGGATCGAGCTGCGGCTCCTGCGGGAGGTAGCCGACACGGGCGCCATCCGCCGCCCAAGCCTCTCCGGAAAACTCGGTGTCGAGGCCGGCCATGATGCGCAGCAGCGTCGACTTGCCGGAACCGTTGACGCCGAGCACCCCGATCTTGGCATCGGGATAAAATGACAGATTGACGTTCTCCAAGATCTTCCGATTGCCGGGATAAGTCTTGGAGACACCTTGCATATGGTAGATGAATTGACGCGCCATTGATCAAGCTCGAGGGGCTGTTGCCCTTTGTTCTAGGCCACGCACAAACATTCGCCCAACCGCGCGCGACTTTAAATTCTCACTTTGGGAAGACTGGGCTGATGTAGCGATCAAGTGCCCGCGGGGCAAGAACCGGGATGCCTCGGTCGCCCGCTTACCCACCGCTCGACGGTTCCGGCAAGGATTCGTCAACCGCGCCGGCATTTGAGCCGCAAGTCCAACGATTTCGTACCAATTTTTAATGGTTTTACGCCGAAAATTTGCGGCAAAGGCCGTTCCTTTCGCGCATACGCCCGGAGCGAAAGAACCGCAGCCCGAAAAACCCGTCTGGGAGACGTAATGTGGGCCACACTATCTCCAGCAGTATTCGCGAATTAGCGCGGACTTTCGCGTGCGCGTTCGACCCATATCGGCCGGAGCTTCACTACATGCGCGGACCGGGTCCGAAGTGGCATGCCAAACGGGCGGCCCAGGCTGCGCCGCGGCCCATGGACATACATCCGATGACCGAAGCGGTCGCGGCACACGCCTAACTCGACCCAAGCTTGTGTTCCACGAGCCGTTATGCGACGGCTAGGCACCCACCGAAAGGCGGGCCATGCCCCTTCGCTGCGCCGTCCTTGACGACTATCAGAGCGTCGCTCTGTCTTTCGCCGATTGGTCGAAAGTTTCCGGCGACATCGACATCAAGGTATTCAACGAGCACCTCGGAGGCGCAGATCAAGTCATCGCGGCGCTCAAGGACTTCGCCATTGTTTGCGCCATGCGCGAGCGCACCGCGTTCCCGCGCGCGGTGATCGACGCACTGCCGGAACTCAAGCTCCTCGTCACCACGGGGATGCGCAATGCATCGATTGATCTCGAGGCGGCGAAGGACAACGGCATCGTCGTTTGCGGCACGCCTGCCGTCGGCAACGCCACCGCGGCAATCGCCACCGGTCTGATGCTCGAGCTCGCGCGCCATATCGGCTACGAAAATATGCGACTCAAATCGGGCGTGCTGTGGCAAAGCACGATCGGTCTCGATCTCGAAGGGTTGACGCTGGCGCTTCTCGGCCTCGGTAAGCTCGGCTCACGGATGGCGGAGATCGGCCGCGCCTTCAAAATGCGCGTTATCGCCTGGAGCCAAAATCTCACCCCCGAGAAATGCCGGGAGGCGGGCGTCGAATATGTCGGCGCTGACGAGCTGTTCCAGTGCGCCGATTTCCTTTCCGTCCATTTGCAACTATCGCCACGCACGCGCGGCTTGATCGGCGCCAGACAAATCGCGCTGATGAAGAAAAGCTCTTACTTGATCAATACCTCACGCGGCCCAATCGTTGACGAAGCGGCCCTGCTCGCCGCCTTGCGGGACAAGCGCATCGCCGGAGCCGGGCTCGATGTGTTTGATGTTGAGCCGCTTCCGCTGGACCATCCTTTGCGCAAACTTGATAATGTCGTGCTCACGCCGCACCTCGGCTATGTTACCGCGCAGAGCTATCGAGCCTTTTTCGATGGAATGGTGGACGATATCCGCGCCTTTCTCGACGGTAAGCCGGTGCGCGTGCTGACCTGATCGCTCTTCGATTAGCCGTGGCGAATTTTCAGCACCAAAATCGTCATCGTCATTATCAGCGTCGCGATGCTCGATCCGATCAGCGGAACATCAAATATCGCCAGCCCATAGACCAGCCAAAGCAAGACGCCGAGAGTGCACAATGTCGTGGCCGAGAGCGAGATAGCTCGCGCTTCCCGTTCGCGAATGATTTTTACCGTCTGCGGCACCCAGCATAGCGTTGTGAAGATCGCTCCAGCGGCACCGATCGCGTCGACGATGTGCGACGTCAGCATTCGGACCTTGCGGTACGACGGCGTTGATAAGGAAATGTGCGCTACAACAAGACACTCGAATCATTTTTGAACACCTAACGATTGCTTGATGTGTTCACGATGACAAAATTGCCGGGGTCAGCTCCCGGTGTCAGCGCGGCTTGCGCGCAGCGAGTGCCAGATCTGTCATCGGATCGTCATGGACGAATCGTAGAATCATCAAGGCGTTGGATTAGTTTTTGTTCCGGGTCTGTGACGTAGCAGCAGCGGTGCGAACAGCTCCCGATAGTGTAACCAGCGCCTGCGGATACATCATGAACGTCTCCGAGCACACCGCCAGAGTCTTCGATACCGATCTCATCAAACTCACGCAAATGGTCGCGCAAATGGGCGGCTTCGCCCAGAAGCAGGTGACCGACTCGATCGACGCGCTCACCCGACGCGACGTGTCATTAGCCCGGCAAGTGATCGCCGCCGACGCCACGGTGGACAATCTGCAGCGGCTAATCGAGGAAAAAGCCATCGCGACGATCGCTCTTCGGCAACCGATGGCGATCGACTTGCGGGCGCTGGTGGCCATGTTGCGTATCGCGAACGATCTGGAACGAGTCGGCGACCTGGCCAAGAACATCGGCAAGCGGGTCATTGCGGTCAGCGGTGACGCCACACAGCGCAAGCTGGTGCGCGGACTAAAGCACATGGCGACCCTGGTCGTGACTCAATTGGCGGCGGTGCTCGACAGCTTTGTCGATCGCAATCCAGGAAAGGCATTGCAAGTTTGGCAGGCCGACAAAGAAGTCGACGCCCTCTACGTGTCGCTGTTCCGGGAATTGCTCACCTATACGATGGAAGACCCGGGTACCATCTCGATGTGCATCCATCATCTGTTCTGCGCCAAGAATATCGAGCGAATCGGCGACCACGCCACCAACATTGCCGAAGCCGTCCATTACATGGTCGAGGGCCAAGCAATCGCCGGCGAGCGCCCCAAAGGCGATAACTCGAGCTATGCCGGGGAATTCCACGCGGCCGTAAGCAGGGTTCCGGCTTGATCGGCTCGCGGCGCGTATTAGGGCGCTGTTAACTCCCCATTAGGGTTAACGCTCTATTGCTGAATTCACCGCCTCGCCGGCGCTTCTCGCGTAACCTGACTCTTTGGGCAGCGATAAAATGGGCTCGACAGCTGGGATAAATCGTCGCCTTCCACGCCTACTTGCTTCAGTGGCTACGGTCGCGGCAATCGCGGCATTAGCGGGCGGATGCCAGACCACGCAAAGCACTGAAACGACCGGGTCCGTGCCGATGGTGTCCACCGAGCATTCGGACGCCGAGTGGCGACACGACGTGGAAGTTTACGGCCAGAAGTACGCCGCCAACCAAAACAACGTCGACATAGCGCTGCATTACGCCAAGGCACTGCGCATGTCTGGACAACGCGCCCAAGCGGTCGCGATCCTCGAACGCACTTCGATCGCTAATCCCCACAACAAGGAAGTGCTGGGCGCCTACGGCCGCGCGCTGGCCGATGCGGGCAACTACGATCAGGCGCTCGAAGTGCTCGATCGCGCACATACCCCCGATCAGCCGGACTGGCACATCCTTTCCGCGCAAGGCGCTGTGTTGGACCAAATGGGCCGCCACGCCGAAGCGCAACGCCATTACGAGACCGCGCTTCGGATCGCCCCCGACGAGCCCGTCATACTCTCCAATCT
>Ga0070761_10000781_pt1 | contig 20141 bp, 20 predicted proteins | sample HubBroMetageREF1_FD_66724 | JGI IMG/M metagenome (GOLD analysis project Ga0070761, IMG submission 66724) | Reference soil microbial communities from the Hubbard Brook experimental Forest, New Hampshire, USA - Hubbard Brook CCASE Soil... | ecosystem: Environmental > Terrestrial > Soil >... | reverse complement strand
GCGGACTTGCACACCGTCGGTTATTTCTATACGCACTCCATGGCGCGGACTTCGTTTACTTTGGTGATGCTGGGCGTGGCGGGGGGAATGGCTTTGCTGCTGGGCATCGTGGGGGTTTACGGAGTGATTGCGTATTCGGTTTCCCAGCGGACGCGCGAGATCGGGATACGGATGGCGTTGGGCGCGCAGCGGAAGGCACTGGTGGGGATGTTTGTGCGGCAGGGATTGTGGCTGACGGGCGTGGGGATTGTGTGCGGGCTCGGGACGGCGTTTGGGGTGATGAGGTTGATGTCGTCGCTGTTGTTTAAGGTCAGCCCGGTGGATCCGGTGACTTATGGCGCGGTGACTTTGGGCGTGGTGGTTACGGCTTACCTCGCATGTTATTTGCCTTCGCGGCGGGCGGCTACGGTGGATCCGGTAGATGCTTTGCGGGCGGAGTAGTTTGTGGTGTCCCCTTGATTGGCGGGCGCAATTCGGTTAGCTTTGCTGGGCTAAACGAGGGGCATCGTGATTATTGGTATTCGCAAAGCGGGGCGCGCGACGATTCTGGACCTGGATGGAGCGCTGAAATTGGGCGACGCCGAGGAGGCGTTTCGGAATCAGGTGCAGCAATTGATTGAAGCTGGGTCGTTGCATGTGGCGGTGAATCTGGCGGGAGTGACGGAATTAGATAGTTCGGGGATTGGGGCTCTGGTGCGGGCGTTTACGACTCTGAAGCGGGCGGGTGGAAAGGCCACTTATTTTGCAGCGAATAAGCGGGTGATGATGTTGTTGAAGATGGTGAGATTGGATTCGATTTTGGATTTGGCTGAGGATGAGGCTACGGCTTTGACGCGAATTTAGGTCATTTCCTCTTCGTTGTTGAAACCCTTTCTGTTGTGAATTCCGATTTTATTGGGCTTTAGGTAGACGCCTGCTCTGTTGCAGCGGGCCCAGACGTGTGAGCGAACAGGAAGTCAAAAGATTTAACAGTGAGAACGCGGAGGAAAGGCGGAGAAAAATCTGAGAGAGACTAAGGTGTTTACCGCGGAGACGAAGAGGGCGCAGTGAAAGGCAACGGCGAGTCGGCGACGCGCGGTCTTGCGAGGTCGCTTGTGCTGCGTCTAAGCCCCCACCCCTCCCATAAAACAAAGGCGGGAAGGATGGTGCACCGGTAGGGTCAAAAGCAAATTCAAAGCCAACTTCAAAACCAGGTTCAAAAGAAAGCGCACAGGCGAGATCGCCCGCCTACAGCGGGCAGGCCTATGCCACGTTAGCGGCGGTCGAGGGCCGGGTGGCGGACGTCACGGCCGGCTACGAAATAGATTACGTCCTCGGCTATGTTGGTGGCGTGGTCGCCGATGCGTTCGAGATTCTTGGCGACTAGGATTAGCTCGAAGGCGGCGAAGACTTGGGCGCTGTCTTCCATCATGTAGGTTAGGAGCTCGCGGAAGAGTTGGTCGCGCAGGCGGTCGACCTGGTCGTCGCGGCGGAGGACGCTTTGGGCGAGTTCCTGATCGCCGCGGACCAGCGCGTTCAGGCTGTCGCGCACCATGGCTTCGGCTAGTTCGCTCATGCGGGGCAGGTCGACGTACGGTTTCACCTGCGGGTGGCGGAGGATACGCGTGGCGGATTGGGCGATGTTTACGGCCTGGTCGCCGATGCGTTCCAGGTCGCCATTGATGCGCGAGACGGCGAGGAGGAAGCGCAGGTCCGCGGCCATGGGTTGCTGGGTGGCTAGCAGGCGCTGGACGCGTTCGTCGATTTCGATTTGCATTTCGTTGATGGCGTCTTCTTCAGAGAGGACGACTTCGGCGAGATGTTCTTCGGCGTCCAGGACGGCGTGCACGGCCTGATGGACGGCGCGCTCGGCGAGACTGCCCATCCACAGGAGGCGCTGTTTTAGTTCTTCGAGATCGTGATCGAAATGTCGTTCCATGGTTCCTCAGTTCTTTTGAACTCGCAGGGGCCCGACAGCTCCAGACTCGCTCGATTAACCGAACCGGCCGGTGATGTAGGCTTCTGTGCGCGGGTCGGTGGGCGTAGTGAAAAGTTTGGATGTTTGGCTGTGCTCGATCAGGTGGCCGTCGAGCATGAAGGCCGTGAAGTCGCTGGCGCGCGCGGCTTGCTGCATGTTGTGAGTGACGATGGCCATGGTGCAGCTGTCTTTGAGCTGGAACATCAGCTCTTCGATTTTTGCGGTGGTGACGGGATCAAGAGCAGAGCACGGCTCATCGAGGAGCAGGACTTCGGGATCCACGGCGAGCGCGCGGGCGATGCAGAGGCGCTGCTGCTGGCCACCGGAAAGGGCGAACGCCGATTTTTTCAGGTAGTCCTTCACTTCGTCCCAGAGCGCGGCGCGGCGCAGGCTATGTTCGACGAGATCATCGAGGCGGCCTTTGTAGCCGTTGATGCGCAAGCCGTAGGCTACGTTGTCATAAATTGATTTTGGAAATGGATTGGGGCGTTGGAATACCATGCCTACGCGGCGACGCAGGCCGACCACGTCGAGCGAGTGAATGTCCTGGCCATCGAGGAGGACTTCGCCTTCGACGCGGGTGTTGCGAATGGTTTCGTTCATGCGGTTCAGAGTGCGTAGAAATGTGGACTTGCCGCAACCGGATGGGCCGATGAGCGCGGTCACGCGGTTGGTGGGAATCTTCAGGCTGAGGCCGAAGACGGCCTGCTTGGGGCCGTAATAAAAATTCAAATTCGAAATCGTCAAGCGCAGTTTTTGCTCGATCGTTGGTGACGTAGTTTTTTCCATAGGCACCGGATCTCTGAAGGCTTTGACTGAAAGCGCGGGTTGAGGTGCTCCACTCACAATTTTGTCCTTCGATGCTGCGATAGCCACTAAACCGCTTTGCCGCGCGCCAGGATGAAGCGTGCGCCCAGATTCGAAACTAGAACCAAACCTAACAAGACCAAGCCCGCCGCCCACGCCTGCCTATGCCAATCATCGTACGGTGCAACAGCGTAGGTGTAAATCATAACCGGGAGTGAAGCGATGGGCTGGCCCCAGCCTTGACTCCAAAAGCGATTGCCGAAGGCCGTGAAAAGCAGCGGGGCGGTCTCGCCGGCGACGCGCGCGAGCGCTAGCAGCATGCCGGTGAGAATGCCGCCGCTGGCTGCAGGTAACACGACGGTGGCGATCGTTTTCCATCTGCTGGCGCCCAGGGCCATGGCGGCTTCGCGCATATTGCCGGGGACGGCGCGCAGAAATTCTTCGGTGCTGCGTACGGTGATGGGGATGACCATGACGCCGAGCGCGACGCCGCCAGCTAGCGCGGAGAAATGTTTTACGGGCAGGACGACGAGCGAGTAGGCAAAGATGCCGATGACGATGGAGGGGACACCGTTGAGCAGGTCGGTGGTGTAGCGGACAACGAAGGAAAAGGTTTTGCCGCCGAACTCGGCGAGATAGACGCCGGCTAGCAGGCCTACCGGCAAGCCCATCACTGCTGCGAGGAAAAGCAGTTTGAGGCTGCCGACGATGGCATTGGCCATGCCGCCGCCGGATTCGCCGACAGGTTTCGGAAGTTGCGTGAAGAAATGCCAACTGAGCGAAGTGCCGCCGTTCCAAATTAAGTAGCCGAGGATGAGAAATAAAACAGAGACGACCGCGAAGGCGGCGACACCGGTCAGGGTGAGCATCACGAAGTTCAGCGACTTGCGCCAGATCATGCGGAGAGCGCTCATGCGGGACGTCCTCCGCCGCGTTCGGTCGCGACGATCAAGATTCGCGCGAGGCCATTCAGGATAAAAGTGATCAGGAATAGGACGAGGCCCAGTTCGATCAGCGAGCTCAGGTACAAATCGCCGGTGGCTTCGGTGAATTGATTGGCGATGGTGGAGGCAATCGTGTCGCCGGGGGAAAGCAGCGAAGCTTTGATGGCGGCTGCGTTGCCAATCACCATGGTGACGGCCATGGTTTCGCCGAGCGCGCGGGCAAGAGCTAGGAACACGGAGCCCATGATGCCGGTGCGAGCCCAGGGGACGACGACTTGCCAGGTCGATTCCCAGCGTGTGGCGCCGAGGGCCATGGCGGCTTCGCGTTGTTCACGCGGGACGGTGAGTAGAACTTCGCGTGAGACGGAAATGATGAAGGGGACGACCATGATGGCGAGAACGATTCCGGCAGTGAGAAACCCGACGCCGTAATTTGGTCCGCGGAATAGTACGCCGATGTAGGGAACGTTGCCGACGGTATTGATGAGCAGCGGGCCGATGGTGGTGCGCATCAGCGGGACGACGATGAAGATACCGAGCAAACCGTAGATGACGCTGGGGACGGCGGCAAGAAGGTCGATCAAGAACGAAATGATGTCGCTGATTTTTCGGGGAGCAAGTTCGGAGAGAAAAATGGCACTGGCCAAGCCGAGCGGGACAGCGAGCACAAGCGCGACGGCGGACGTGACCAGCGTGCCATAGATGAACGGGGCGGCGCCGAAATTATCGAAGTTCGGGTCCCAGACTTTGGTCCAGAAGAAGGCCCAGCCGAACTGGGTGCGCGAGAGATGGGAATTGATCCAGAGTTCGTACACCAGCATCGAGGTGAGGAGAAGGATTACGGCGGCGAAGGTGAGAGTGATGAGGTGCGCGATCTGATCGCCTTGGCGGAGGCGATAGAGAAACGCACGAGGTCCTGTTCGCGGAGGAACCTCGTGCGCGATGGTGGTGGTGGCTGCGGACATTTTGCTGGTTCGCTTGTTACTGGATCAGCGAGATTGCTTTGGTCTCCCGTGCGATGACTTCTTTCGGTAGCTGCGCGTAGGACAAGCCTTCGTTGAATTTTTGGCCGTCTGTGAGCATCCACTTCAGGAAATCTTTGATGGCTTCCCGTTTGGCGGCGTCTTGAATTTGCGCCGGGATCAGCAGCCAGGTGAAGCTGGAGATGGGATAGACCTTGGGGCCGGGCGCATTGGTGATGGAGACGCGGAAGTCGTCGGGGATGTTTTTGGCATCGGCGGCGGCCGCAGCGGTGACGCCGGCGAGATCGGCCTTCACGAATTTTCCGGCGGCATTTTGGACTTTGCCGTACGGGATATTATTTTGCACGGCGTAGATCAGTTCGATGTAGCCGATGGAATTGGGCGTTTGCTTCACGAGGCCGGTGACGCCTTCGTTGCCTTTACCACCGAGGCCTACGGGCCAGTTCACGGAGGTGGCGGCTTTGCCGACTTTATTCTTCCAATCGTCGCTGACCTTGGCGAGAAAATCGGTCCAGATGTAGCTGGTGCCGCTGCCGTCGGAGCGATGCACGACGACGATATCAGCATTGGGGAGATTGACGCCGGGATTGGCTTTCGCGATTTCGGGATCGTTCCACTTGGTGATGGCACCGAGGTAAATGCCGGCGAGGGCTTTCTGCGTGAAGTTGAGTTCGGCGGTGCCGCCGGCGATGTTGTAGGTGGGCACGACGGCGCCGAGCACCGTGGGAAAATGAAGGATCTTGAATTTGGATTGCGCGAGTTGGTCGTCGGTCATGGGACCGTCCGAGGCGCCGAAATCAACTGTGCCGGCTTGCAACTGGCGGATGCCGCCGCCGGAGCCAATGGATTGATAGTTGATTTGAATATTGGAATGCGCGTTGTGATACACGTCGAACCACTTGGAGTAAATGGGATAGGGAAAAGTTGCGCCAGCGGCGTTGAGAAGGACGGTGCCGCCTTGCGCTGCGGCGCGCGGCGCAGCGAACGCCATTGTGAGCGCCATTGAGAGCAACATGAGCCACACAACCAGTAGGGTCTTTTTCATTTTCAGGGAATCTCCTGGCTACCATTTTTTGACTGTTATGTTACTGACGTGTTACATCAGCGCGAATTGGGAGTGAATTAAGCCCGCGGTGCTCGGGATAGAGGAGGCGCAGCCCCGGGGGTGTGGTCGGGCCGCGCCTCGCGGGTGGTTGGGACGTGGTGTGGTGCTTCCAGCGCTGCATGGTGCAGCGCAGGAACTTGTGGATGCTGGATGGGCCGTCGGTCGTTTCCGCGAGCGCAAGCGGATTGCCGGTGCGGCGGTGCCGCGAAATGGCTTCCAGACCGTATGCATGGTAAATGGAACATTTGAACCGAAGATGACCGCGCCGTGAAATATCAATTACTCCGCCGCTGATGAGGCGGGGCCGCCGGGATTGAGTTCGATTTGCTTGGCGCGACCGTGGCGGACTTCAAGGCCCCGCACCCAAAACAAAATATCTTCGGCGATGTTGGTGGCGTGGTCGGCGATGCGCTCGAGATGGCGCGAGGCGAGGACGTAGTGGAGATTGGGAGCGGCGAGCGCGGGATTGGCAGTCATGCCTGCGAGCAGAGCTTCGAAGACTTGATCGCGGTATTGGTCGACGACGTCGTCGCTTTCGAGCACCTGGGTGGCTAAATCCACGTTTTGATAAATGAGCGCGCCGAGGCATTTGGAAACCATGGCGCGGACGGCGGTGGTCATAGGCTCGAGTTCGACCGGAATGTGGACTTCGCCCATTTGGGAGAGGGAGATGGCGCGTTCGCTGAGATTGACGGCGAGATCCCCCATGCGCTCGAGATCGTTATTGATTTTGAGGGTGGCGACGATAAGGCGGACATCGGTATCGAGCATTTCGCCCTGACGCAACATGCGGATGGCGTGCTCGTCTATCAGGATTTCCATTTCATTGATGCGGGGTTCGGTGAGGAAGACTTCGCTGGCCAGACGTTCGTTGCGTTCGAGCAAGGCCCAGAGCGCGCGATTGACCGAGGCCTCTACTGTGCGGGCTTGGGAGATCAGATAATTCACCAGCACGCTTTGAAAGATACCTTCGGCGCTTGTTTTGGTGGATGCCACTTCGCGAAGCCTCCTGCAGGCTATCGGCCTGCTTTAGTACCGGCGTTTACAGGGTGGGTGGGGGAGGTTGCAAGGGCGTGAATCGAACGTGAATATTGGATGAGTGGGGGGCAGGAGGCGCGGTTGCAGAACAGGCAGCGGCTCGCTACGCGTCGAGGGGGAGGGAGAAGGAAAACTTAGAGCCTTGGCCGACTGTGCTTTCTACCCAGAGTTTGCCGCCGTGGGCTTCGACGATGTGTTTGGCGATGCTCAGGCCGAGGCCGGTGCCGCCAGCTTCGCGGGAGCGGGCGGCATCGACGCGGTAGAAGCGTTCGAAGATGCGTTCGGAATCGGCTAGAGGGATGCCGATGCCGGTGTCGGCTACGGTGACGACGGCTTCGCGGGGACCGGCGGTGGCTGCTACGGAGATGTGGCCGCCCGCGGGAGTGTACTGGATGGCGTTGTCGAGGAGATTTTGCAGGACGTCGCGGAGGAGGGCGGCGTCGCCACGGACGGGAGGAAGTTGCGGCGGGACGGAAATTTCCAGAGTAATCTCCTTGCGGTTGGCTTTGAGCAGAGTGGTTTCGGTGCAGCCCTCGATGAGTTCGAGCAGGCCGACGGAGGAAAATTCCAGTTCCAATTTCCCGGCTTCGATGCGCGCGAGTTTGAGGAGATCGTTGGTGAGGCGGGCGAGACGCATGGCGTGATTGCGAATGATCTCCAGGAAGCGGCGATTGTTTTCGGGATCGTCCAGGGCACCGGCTAGCAGCGTTTCGGCGAAGCCCTGGATGGCGGTGAGCGGCGTTTTGAATTCGTGGGAGACGTTGGCGACGAAATCCTGGCGCACGCGTTCGAGGCGGCGGAGTTCAGTGACGTCGTGAAGCACGACAACAGCTCCGGAAGGTTTTTCAACCGGCGCATGGCCGGATGGGGAGACGTCCAGCGCTTTTACGGGCGCGGCGGTGATGGAGAAACTTTGGGTTTGGGTGATGCCCATGGTGATGTCGCTTTGCAAGCCTTCATCGCCGCGCAGGGCGCGACGGATCAGGCCGACCAGTTCGGAATTGCGGACGACTTCGATGAGCGGGCGTCCTTCGGCGCTAGCGGGATCGACATTTAATATTTCGGAAAACGCGCGATTGTAGAAAACGAGGCGCTCTTCGGCGTCAATGACGGCGACTCCTTCGACCATGCTGCGCAGGATGGCGCTGGAACGATTGCGTTCGCCACTGAGCAGACGAATTTCGCGGTCGAGGCGCGCGGCGGTCTGGTTGAGGGAATCGGCGAGGTCGGAAAGTTCGTCGCGCGGGCCTTCGCGGAGCAGCGGACGGAAATCACCTTCGGCGATGCGCTGCGAGAAGCGCTGCAAGCGCTGGACGCGGGCGGCGAACATGCGCGCGAAGGCGAAGGAGACCAAACCGCCCATCAACAGCGCGACGAGAGTGGCGATGAATAGGCGCTGGCGAAGTTCGACAAGCGAGAGATCGATTTGCGAAAGGGGCAACGCGAGGCGGATGACGAGCGGATCGCCGCCGGGGCGTTCATAACGCTGCGCGCGGTAAACGAGTTCGCGGTCAAGTGTGGCGCTGCGACGCACGGAGTGGCCGGTGCCGCTGGCGACGGCCTGCTGAACTTCGGGGCGATCCGCATGGTTTTCCATTTTGTCGGCGTCGGCTTCGGAATCGGCAAGGACGCGGCCGGTATTGTCAACAATGGTGACGCGGGCGCCGCTGCGTGATGCGCGGCTGGTCCAGTTGCGAAGTTCGGCGGGATCGTCGGATTGCGGCGGATTAGCGAGAGTGAGGCTGAGAAGCGAGACAAGTTGGTCGTTGGCAGAGCGTATCGCCTGACTGCGGATGACGCGAGCGGAATAAAGCTGCACGGCGAGTAGAACTACGAGGAGCAGGGCGCCGTAGGTGAGCCCGAGCTTCCAGAAAAGTCTAGCTCGCACGGGTTTCGAAAAGGTATCCAGCGCCACGGATCGTTTTCATGAAGACGGGGTGCTGCGGGTCGGCTTCGATTTTTTCGCGCAGACGGCGGACGTAGACATCCACGCTGCGCGGAGTGACGAAGCGTTCGGTGCCCCAGACGGCATCGAGCAATTGATCGCGGGTGAAGACGCGATTGGGGCGTGCCGCGAGAAAATAGAGCAAGCGAAATTCCAGGGTGCTCATGGGCACGGGTTTGCCGGTGCGGGTGACGCGGTAGGCGGCGGGATCGATTCGCAGGGCGCCGATTTCAACGGGTTTTTCCGAGGGAGTTCCGGGTTCGGCACGGCGGAGCAAAGCTTTTACACGCGCGACGAGTTCGCGGGGGCTGAACGGTTTGGTGACGTAATCGTCGGCGCCGAGTTCCAGGCCGACGACGCGATCGGCTTCTTCACCTTTGGCGGTGAGAATCAGGATCGGGATTCGGTTGAGCGTGACTTCTTTGCGGACCTCTTTGCAGATTTCCAGGCCAGAAAGTTTCGGCAACATCAGATCAAGGACCAGGAGATCCGGAGCAGCTTTGCGGATTTGGGCGAGGCCGGTCGAACCATCGCCGCTGGAGGTGACCTGGTAACCGTCTTTCTCCAGGTTGTAGCGCACCAACTCCACGATGTCTTTATCGTCTTCGATAACCAGAATGCGTTTCATTTGGGTTGTTTCTCGGTGATCGCAGACAAGATACGGGAAAGCGGGCCTTGGAAGCAAGGAGTAGAGGGGTGGACAGGGATTTTTTAACACAGTATTAACAACGTGTCACAACGGTACGGTGCGTCCCGATTGAAACATTAATTCCGCCTTCGGGTTGCGGACGACTGCGCGATGGGCCTGCCATTCCACTGATTACAGGTATGTTGGTGTGGATTCGACGTGAGCGCTTTGACCTCGCGTCTGCATGGTTACTGCTGGAACGGTTCGAGGTATGGGACCCGCCAACGCGGAGTGCCGGATGGCCGGCGGGAGGAAGGGCAAATGGACGCCTCTTTGGAAAGCCAATTGGATCCGGCGCGCCGGAGCAGTGAGTCACGGGAGTTTGAGGCAGGACTGCGGCGGAAGATCGTGGGGCAAGACGAAGCGGTGCAAGCGGTAGTGGACTTGTACCAGGTGTTTCGCGCCGGCTTAGCTTCGCCAGGGCGGCCGGTGGGGAATTTGCTGTTTTTGGGGCCGACGGGCGCGGGGAAAACGCGTGACGTGGAAGCTACTGCCGAAGTGCTGTTTGGAGATCCGCGCGCGGTGATCAAGGTGGACTGCGCGGAGTTCCGGCAGGGAATTTTGCGACTGGCGGATGCGGCGCTGTATCGCGCGAAAGAGCTTGGACGAAACCGCACAGAGCTGGCGTGGCCGGAAGATTCGGTGGTGAGGGCTACGGATTTTCAGGACATGGTGAAGCAGAAATCGACTACTTGTTAGAGCGCTGGCTGGAGCATTCATTCCGACGAGAAATCTGCAGCTGTTAAATTGGGTCGCGGCTACGGTTTTCCGTGTGGCGCGGGGCGTCTCGCCCGTGGCACGATTCGCTTCTCTGTTTCGGAATGCTGCGTGTGCTACATGCGCGGGAAGGACTGCGTGGAAAATATGGCGCGGCCGAATCTGTTCGTCGCCACTTCCAGGATTGAGGCATCCGCGTCGAAGCTGTTTTATTGGCATGCGGAGCCTGGGGCGCTAGAGCGGCTAACGCCGCCGTGGGAAAAGATTGAGATTATCGAACGCGCCCAGGGCATTCGCGACGGCGACCACGGGGCGATGTGGGTATACATTGGTCCGTTCCGCGTGCGGTGGAGTTTCGTGCATTGCGGCTACATGGAGGGACGGCAGTTCCGCGACGTGCAGACTGCGGGGCCGTTTCGTCGCTGGGAGCATACGCATTTATTTGTGGCTGAGGGTGCGGAGGCTTGCAGGTTAGAAGATCGGATCGAGTACGAGCTGCCGTTTGGAGCGATGGGGGATTTTTTGGGGCGGTGGATGGTACGACGGAAGCTGGCGCGGGTATTTGAATATCGGCATCGGGTGACGGCAGAGGCGATGCGGACGGGGGGCTAGGGCTAGCGGCGGGATCTGAGGATGCGGTTGGGGCGTGTAGAGGTGGAAAGCAACGCCATACGGTAGCGTATGGCGTTGCTGGTTGCGCATTTGCAATCGTTTCGTGAAAGCGATTCCGCGCGTGGGGGAATTTGGTGTACATTCTAAGGTGTAAACGAACCGCGCCTAGAAATATTTTGCGCCTCGAAAGGGTCCGGCGATGAATCCGACCAAACCAGGATCGGTGGTGAGCAACGAAAGTGCCGCTGAAACGCGCCGCGATACGCTGAGCGTTACCGACAACCGCACGGGCCGGCAGTTCGAGCTTCCCATCACAAACGAGACGATCCGGGCGCTGGATTTGCGTCCGATGAAACTGCTCGACGGGGATTTTGGGATGATGAGTTACGACCCGGCGTTCACGAACACGGCATCGTGCTCGAGCAAGATTACATACATTGATGGCGACAAGGGTATTCTGCGCTACCGCGGATATTCGATCGAAGAACTGGCGGAAAAAAGCACGTTCATCGAAACGGCCTACCTGATTCTGTACGGCGAGCTTCCCACGAAAACGCAATTGGGGAATTGGGCGTACAACATCACGCATCACACGTTCATTCACGAGAGCATCAAGAAATTCATCGATGGTTTTCATTACGACGCGCACCCGATGGGAATGCTGATTTCGACGGTGGCGGCGCTTTCGACTTTTTATCCGGATGCGAAGGATATTTTCAATCCGGATTCGCGGCGCAAGCAGACCTACCGGCTGATCGGGAAGATGCCGACCTTGGCGGCGTTCGCTTACCGACACACTTTGGGGATGCCGTTTGCTTATCCAGACAACGATCTGAGTTACTGCGGAAATTTTCTGAACATGCTGTTTCGCACGACGGAGTTGAAATATCGGCCGAACCCGACGCTGGAACGCGCGCTGGATATTTTGTTTATTTTGCACGCGGACCACGAACAGAATTGTTCTTCGACGGCGATGCGGGTGGTGGGCAGCTCGCACGTGGATCCATATTCGGCGACGGCGGCGGCGACCGCGGCGCTGTACGGGCCGTTGCACGGCGGAGCGAACGAAGCGGTGCTGCGGATGCTGCTGGAGATTGGGTCGATCGACAACATTCCCGCGTACATCAAGAGCGTGAAGGCGGGAGAGAAGTTGCTGATGGGATTTGGGCATCGCGTTTACAAGAATTACGATCCGCGGGCGCGCATTGTGAAGCACATCGCGTATGAAGTGTTCGATGTGATGGGGAAAAACCCGCTGATCGAGATTGCGCTGGAATGCGAGCGGATTGCGTTGGAAGACGAGTACTTCGTGAAGCGCAAGCTCTATCCGAACGTGGACTTCTATACCGGGTTGATTTATCAATCGATGGGATTCCCGACGACGATGTTTCCAGTGCTGTTTGCGATTCCGCGAACGGCAGGGTGGATTGCGCAGTGGGAAGAGATGCTGCTGGATCCGGAACAGAAGATTTCGCGGCCGCGGCAGGTTTATTTGGGCGCGGATTTGCGGGGGTATGTGCCCCTGGATAACCGGAAGTAATCGCTAGCGGCGCGGGCAGCGATGGGTTTGGGAAAAAGGCAGTGGCTAGTGAGCAGTGGCGAGTGGCTGGAAACACCTGCTGCGATTACCAAGTTCTCACCCCTGTAGCGCCCCTACTGACAAAAAATGGCGGGTTGCGAGCCGGGATTTTTGCTGTATAGTTCGGTTCGCCTGATGATTTCTGCTATTCGCTCCTCCCCGGAGCCTATCGCGGAAAAGTGATTGCATCTGGCGGGATTCTCTGGCAAAACACTCTATCGCCCCCGGGGGGCAATCCTGATGGACATTTCAACGCGCCAATCTGGCACTGCCACGATTGTGGATGTGGTTGGCGACATCACACTTTACAATTCGCCGCAGGTCCGCAAAGTGCTGTTGGAACTGCTGAAGGATAAGAAAGCGCCACGCGTGATCGTGAACCTGGAGCGGGTGCGGTATATAGATAGCGCGGGCGTGGCGTCGCTGGTGGAGGGATTAAAGCTTTCGCGGGATTTGAAGAGCACGTTCGCGTTGTTCGGATTGAGCCGTACGGCACGGGAAGTGCTGGAGTTGACTCGGCTAATCAAAGTGTTTGAGGTTTACGACAACGAGGAAGAAGCATTACGCGGCGGCAGCACGAACGTCGCACCCGCTCGATAGGATTTCGGCGGTCTTTGCGCGGATTCGGATGTAGGGTTTCACCCGTCTCGACTCACTGATGCCACTCACAGAAACTATTGGCGCGGCCACTATAGATGGTTTGGCGTATGTAGGCGGCTTGGCGCGACTGATCGGCGGCGCGATACGAGCCGTCTTCATCCTTCCTTTTCAGGGCAAGAAATTCCATATTGGCCGGGCGATCCATCAGGCGATGTCCGTCGGAGTGGAAGCGCTGCCGATCACTTCGCTGATTTCATTTTTCGTCGGGACGATTCTGGCGGTGAACGCTGCTTATGAGCTGCGCAAACTGGGCGCACTGCATTTTGTGGCGAGCGGGGTGGCGATCGCGATCACGCGCGAGCTGGGACCGTTGATGACGGCGATCGTGGTGATTGGGCGGTCGGGCTCGGCGTTCGCGGCAGAAATCGGCACGATGAAGGTGAACGAAGAAATTGACGCGATGGAAACGATGGCGCTGGAGCCGGTGCAATTTCTGGTGGCGCCGAAATTTCTGGCGATGGTGCTGATGGTGCCTTGCCTGACGTGTTGGGCGGATTTCATGGGCGTGATCGGCGGAGGAGTGTTTGGAGTTACGAGCGCGGGGTTTACGTGGGGCAGCTACATTCAAGCCACGCTAGACGCGCTGCTGCAGCGCGACATCATGACCGGGCTGATTAAGGCCGCGATGTTTGGACTGGTGATCACGGCGGTGGGCTGCCAGGAAGGTTTTTCGACGGGGCTCGGTTCCGAGCAAGTGGGGCGTTCGACGACATCGGCGGTGGTGAAGTCTATTTTTCTGGTGGTAATGGTGGATCTGATTTTCACGACAATTTTCTACGTGACGTCGCCACGGTAAATTAATGAGCCCGAATCCCACGCCCAAGACGAGCGCGACGCCTTCAGCGATATCGGTGCGGAACCTGCGGGTCAAGTACGGCGAGCGCGAAATTCTACACGGGATTAGTTTTGAAGTGCCTGCCGGAGAGACGATGGTGATTCTGGGCGGCTCTGGTTCGGGCAAGAGCACGCTGCTGCGCACGCTGGTGGGGTTGGAGCAGCCGAGTTCGGGCGAGATCTGGATTCAGAATAAAGATTTTGCGTCTATTTCGGATGACGAGCGCGACGAATTGTTGAAGAAGATGGGAATGTCGTTCCAGGGCGGCGCGCTGTTCGGGTCCATGACGGTGGGGGAAAATGTGGCGCTGCCGCTGCAGGAGCACACCAACCTGGACGAATCCACGATAGAAATCATGGTCCGATTGAAGCTGGACCAGGTGGGACTTTCCGGATTCGAGAGTTACATGCCGGCGCAATTGAGCGGAGGGATGAAGAAGCGGGCGGCGATTGCGCGGGCGCTGGCGATGGACCCGGAGATTTTGTTTTTCGACGAACCTTCGGCGGGGCTGGACCCGATTATTGCGGCGGGGATTGACGAACTGATATTGAAATTGAAGAAAGCGTTTCGCATCTCGATTGTGGTGGTGACGCACGAGCTGGCGAGCGCATTTTTGATTGCGGACCGGATGATTCTGCTGGATAAGGGCGTGATCGTGGCGAACGATACGGTCGTGGAAATGCAGAAGAGCCTGCAGCCGCGGGTGCGGCAGTTTCTGGACCGAGTGCCGGAGCCGGAGTTGACGGGAGAGATCGATTATCTGCAAATGCTGACTGGGGACGTACCGCCGCAACGTCAATAGGAGAGGGCTGGTGCGGGTTTGGCGGGACTGGCGAAGTAAGAGGCTCGTGATATACTCCCCCGCAATCGAGGGGCAGCTGCGCGGCACAACGCGCAGAAATAGTAGAGGACACGGATGGAATCGAAGCGCGAGCAAGCATACGTCGGACTGTTTGTGTTGATAGTGGCGGCGTTGCTGATTGCCACGGTGTTTGCGCTTTCCGGGACGCTGGACAAAGCGGACACGCCCTACCACGCTTACTTCAAGAATGCCGGGGGATTGGGACCGGGAGCGGAAGTGCGGTACTTGAACGGGCCGCCGGTGGGACGCGTGAGTAAAGTGCAATTTGATGCGCAAGACCCCACGCGGATGAAAGTGGATTTCACGGCGAAGCCGAATATTCCGGTGAAGACGGATAGCACGGTGGTGGTGACGAGCACGAGTCCGCTGGGCGAAAATTTCCTGGAAATTCTGGCGGGTTCGGCGGCGGCGCCGCGAGCGCAGCGCGATGCGGTGCTGAAATCGAAAGAGCCGACCAGTTTTTCGGACATTGCCGACAAGATCAACGAGCTGACACCGGCCGCGAATGAATTGCTGAAGAATCTGAATTCGCGTGTGGTGGAGTTGAAAGTTACGCTGGACCGGGTAAATGACCTGCTGAACGATCAGAACCGCGCGAATATTTCCGCGAGCCTGAGCAACGTGCGGGGCATGCTACAAGAGGACCGCCCGTTGGTGCACTCGACGCTGAATCATATTAATGACGCGACGGCCAATCTGAAACCGGTGATCGCAAGCTTCCAGAAGACTTCGGACCAGGCGGACGAGACGCTGCAGCATCTGGACGGGATGCTGACGGAAAATCGCGCGGACATCCGGCAGGCGATTATTGACCTGCGCACGGCGCTGGTGAACGTGAATTCGATCGTGGCGTCGTTGAATGATACGGTGACGAACAATTCAGAAAATCTGGACGAGATTATCGATAACCTGCGTCACGTTACGGAGAATCTGAATTCGTTTACAGAGTCCATCAAGACGCGGCCCTATTCAATACTGCGCTCGGCCGATTCCAAGCCGCATCAGCCGGGGTCAGCGCCGCCGAAATAGTTGAGGTTGAGGGTAGGCAACGGGAGAATTCGTTTGCAGCAACAGACAGGCAACCACGCGAAGAAGCAACGCGAGAAGGAGCGAAGAGTGTTGAGCCGTCGCACGCAATTTAGCGTACTGCTGATGCTGACGATTCTGATTGCGGGATGCGGCGCGGCGCGCCCCGTCAAATATTATGTGCTGGATGTGAATCCCGCGCCGGCGAGCACCGCAGGGGCGCAAATACCGGTGACGCTGTCGGTGGCGCGATTGACGGCCTCGCATCTTTATCACGATGACCGGTTGGTGTACGGATCGGGCCCGGTGCAGCTGGGCACATATGAATACGATCGCTGGGCGGAGCCTGCGGCGGACATGGTGCAGGACATGCTGGTGACGGTGCTGCGGGCTTCGGGACAATACCGGGCGGTGTCCAAAGTTACCAGCAACGTGCGCGGGCAGTACGTGCTGCGCGGGCACTTGTATGCAATGTACGGCGTAGACCAGCCGGAGTTGGTGGCGCGTTTCACGATTCAACTCGAGCTGTACGATCCGATGGCGCATACGACGGTATGGAGCCAGATCTATACGCACGATGAACCGGTGGCGGCGAAGAACGTGCCGTCGATCGTCGAGGCGATGGATAAAAACGTGACGGCGGGATTGCAGCAGCTTTCCGCGGGAATTACGCAGTATTTTGTCAGTCACCCACCACAGTCGGCGGAACCGGGGAAGTGATCTAGCAGCCGGCTTCACGGCTGCAAAATCGTACTTCAGCGGCTGCAGCGTTTCGGATCCTGCGCAATTTATGTCTTGCCTGAAGCCGTGACCTACAAAGATTAACTTCCTCTGCTACGCAGTTCGCATACATTCACCGTAGCCAATCGAAAATTGAGGGTTGCTGCGTTTGTAATGGCGTAGCGACGCGTGTCCGTGCCTTGCGACGCCGATGCGCGAGTTTTCAGCGTGAATCGCCCCCGCAGAACAGACGGGATTCACAAATTCAAGAACATCGAAGCAAAATTTCAGTGGTGAGGGCCAAACCCCACCCTTCAACGAGCCGAAAGCTGGGCACCTGCTTGCAGTGATTGATCCAGGACGGTTATTGCTCTGGACGGAACAGAGATGGGGCGGAGTGTTTCACTTTGGAGCGGCGTTCAGTTTTTTGCGATTCTTCCGATGAGCGCCTCGTAGGTTTCCGCGATCTTTGGCTGCGCTGTCGTCGGCGCAAGAGTGGGCTTAGAAGTTTGCACACGAATGGCTTTGCGGGCTGCGCGTACGGCAGCGAAAGGGTGGCGATGGATTTTTTGCGACAGCTGTTCGGGCCGGGCGATTTGATGCCGCACGGGTACTGCTACCTGTGGAATCCCGGACTGGTGTGGTTGCGCGGGAAACGCTGGCGAATCTGGGGTCTGACATCCTGCTGGCCTCCGACGGTGAAGAGGCCGTGCGCGTGTTTCAGGCTAACCGCGACCCGGTTGACCTGCTGTTGCTGGACGTGGTGCTTGCCGAAGATCAACGAGCCGGAGGCTTACGCGCGGATCAGCGCCAAAAAGGAAGACGTGCCGGTGATTTTTGCGACGGGGTACAGTCCCGAAATGGCACTGCTGCACAACGCACAGGAGCGAGGTTTGACGATCCTGCAGAAGCCTGATGTGCCGCGGGATCTTGCGCGGCGAGTGCGCGAGAACCCGGATCGCCAGCCTACGAAAGTGCATCCGGCATAGCGCAGATGGCCGGTAGTGAGGCGCTGTGTATCAGCGGACACGGGAATCGGATTTGTTGGGCGGCGCGGTGGATCATGAAAATCGTGGGCGGGCGGTTTCTGGGCGCCAAATGGAGTTGACACCGTTTCTCTTCGCGTGATAAGGATTCGTACAACAGTGGATTCCGGCGGAAACGCTGGATTGCTGGGGCGTCAGGCTCTCCACACGCAAGCCGGTTCTGAGACGCTCTAGCAACAACCCCACCCACCCCGGGAGGTGGATGCTACCTGGCATCTGCCTCCCGTTTTTATTTGCGGGGATCGGTAACATTCTTAAATTCAAATGGATACGAGGCTGGGAAAAGCGCGCGCGGCGACGTCTGTGACTCGCGCTTCGGCGCGCACGGTGAATAGAGCCTAGCAGTGCTGCTGCGCCGGGTCGGACTCAGTACTTCAGTCGCTGAAGCCGCTCCGCTCTTGTTGGAGTGGCCTCGTGGCTGAAGCCAGGACCTACAAACATTCTCGAGTTCTGACAGAAACCCTCCAGCCACGAGCTGCAAAGACTGGCAAGTCGCCATCAGTGCTCTTTCTTGCGCGGCACAATTCGCGGAACTTGCTTTAGCATCAGCGGAAAGGGTTATAATGCGGCCACTTAGCTGCGCGCGTGAGAATTAGCACAGCTGCTTGGCGCGACCGCTCGAGAACGGGCGGACTTTCCGCCTGGTGAATTCCACGACACAGCAGGGTCGCGAGCGCGGCCTGGGAGGCGAACATGGGCCTGCAAATTTCGACGCGAAAATCCGGTAACGTCATCATTATGGATTTGGTGGGGCGAATTATTATTGGGACGAGCAATGATTCGTTGAGCGCTGAATTGCGCAAGTTTGCAGAAGTGGGGCCGTCGGAAGTGATTGTGAATTTGGTGGCCGTCTCGCAGATGGACAGCTCGGGGATCAGCACGCTGGTGCGTTCATTTGTGACACTCGAGCGGCAGGGCGGCGGTTTGAAATTGCTGAACCCCACCGGACATGTGCGCGAAGTTTTGGAGCTTACGCGGTTGATACAGTCTATTCCTACGTTTACGGATGAAGGCAAGGCTGTCGCTGCGTTTCGCGGCGGCGTGGCGCACGCATAGCAACCCGCGGACGAACGACGTCTCGGATCAGCAATGAACTCGCCCGAACATTTTTCCGCTCATTTCTTGAGGCGACTTCCTTTGCTTGGACTTCTCGCCTGCGTTTCTGCGGGCGCGATGGCTCGCAGCGCGCGTGCTCAGGACCTTTACGATTTCAGCTCTCTTGCCGCAGAGGCCGCTGGCGCACTTGATAAGGCATCGGCGGGACCGATGCGCACCACCGTTCTGGTCACTGATTTTGAAGAGTCAAGCGTTCCGGATAGTCAGCTGGCTACAGTTCTGACGCAGAATTTCTCTCAGTCCTTGCGAAACCACGCGCACAACTTCACGGTTTTGGATCGCACTGAAATTGAGGCGGCGATCTCGAGTCACCAATTGCCGGCGGGAGCACTTTCAAGCCGCGGAGTAACTTCGTGTTATGCGCCCGATATCGGCGCGACGATAATCGTGGGTGGGCGAATCGCGTATACACCAGAGAACGTAATCCTTGATCTAGACGTCAGACCTTCTGCGGAAGATGATGGAATTTTTGGCAAGAAAATCATCACTCCGCTGACTCCTCAGATGGAAGCGCTGAAGTCACAACCGGCCGCTCATACAGAACCAATTTTTGGTGAAGACAAGTCGGTGTGGGCAAAGGACGGAAATTCGCAAACGAAAATCCCCCACGCTTGGCCTGCAGCACCCGGATATTCCTCCCCCGCTTGTCTCTACTGTCCGCAAGCTCGGTATAGCGACGCGGCGGTGAGAGCGAAAATTGCGGGTACCTTGGTGCTTTCGGTGGTGATCGGCGCAGATGGGGCGGCGCAAAGGATATCGGTGCAACGAGCGCTACCGTGTGGATTGGACCAGCAAGCGATCGAAGCAGTAAAAGGATGGAGATTTAAGGCTGCAACAGACCCTGACGGCAAGCCGGCTACGGTAGTCCAGACGATAGAGGTTACCTTCCACATGTACTGAGGCGGCTACGCGTTCTTTTTTAGTTCGGCGAGGACTAGTTTGGCGACTTCTTTCAGGGTGTCGAAGACGCCTTGGCCGGTTACGGCTACGGCTTCCAGGGTGGGCTCGTTCTTCACGAGGAGATGTTTCTGCAAATCGGCGACGGGGAGAATATTGGGGAGGTCGCGCTTGTTGAGTTGCAGGACGTAAGGGATCGTCGTGAAATCCAGATTGTGATCTTTCAGATGCTCGCGCAAGTTGTCTAGCGTTTCAAGATTCGCATCGAGGCGCTCCTCCTGCGAATCGGCGACGAACACAACGCCATCGGCGCCTTTCAGGATCAAGCGGCGGCTGGCCTCGTAAAAAACCTGCCCGGGAACAGTGTAGAGATGAAAGCGCGTGCGAAAGCCACGCACGGTGCCTAGATCGAGCGGAAGAAAATCGAAGAAAAGAGTGCGATCGGTTTCGGTGGCGAGCGAAACCATCTTTCCTTTTTGATTCACTCCGGTGTGCTCGTAGATCCACTGCAAGTTGGCGGTCTTCCCGCCAAGGCCGGGACCGTAGTAAACAAGCTTGCAGTTAATTTCGCGAGCGGGAAAATTTATAAACGGCACAATTTCCT
>Ga0070761_10000780_pt1 | contig 20141 bp, 19 predicted proteins | sample HubBroMetageREF1_FD_66724 | JGI IMG/M metagenome (GOLD analysis project Ga0070761, IMG submission 66724) | Reference soil microbial communities from the Hubbard Brook experimental Forest, New Hampshire, USA - Hubbard Brook CCASE Soil... | ecosystem: Environmental > Terrestrial > Soil >... | reverse complement strand
CAGGGTACCGAACCCAACGAGTATTTCCCCGGCGCCGAATCGATCTTCCAGGGCATCGCGCGCTGCGTGCGCGCCGCAGGCGGCAACGCCACGCTGAGCGCCAGCGGCGACTTCAGCACGCGCCCCGACGTGGCCATCGTGGTGTTCGGCGAGGCGCCCTACGCGGAATACGCCGGCGATCGCGCCACGCTCGAATACAGCCCGGGTGACAAGCACGAGCTCGACCTGCTGCGGCGCCTGCGCGCTGCGCACGTGCCGGTGGTGGCGGTGTTTCTTTCCGGCCGACCGCTGTGGGTGAACGCGGAGCTGAACGCGTCCGACAGCTTCGTGGCTGCGTGGCTCCCGGGCTCGGAGGGCGGCGGCATCGCCGATGTGCTGTTTCGCCGCAGCGTGGATGGCAGGCACTACGACTTCCGCGGCCGCCTGCCATTTGCCTGGCCGCGCTCGCCGCGGCCCCCCGATGCCGCGCGCGGCGAACGGCCGCTGTTTCCCTGGGGCTTCGGTTTGCGCGAAGCCGACGCCGGCGAGTTGCCGCCGCTGCCGGAGCGCGGTTAGCTCTCGCTCGAACCTGCTCCGACCGCCACCCAGGCGAGATCCGAGTTCGACACCGAGCCGACGTTGAAGGTGCGCGCGGCCGCGGCCATGCGCGTCAGCGCCTGCGGCAGCGGCATCGCTGGGGACGCATCACCTTTCTTGCTCTTGTGGAAGCGCACCGGGTTGATGCGCGCCACCACGTAGTTACGCAGGTACGGGGACTTGAAGCCGCGCGCCTGCAGCGCGGCGATGATCGACTTGACGCGCGTATCGATCTCCAGCAGCCGTGCCGCGTAGTCCTTGCGCTGCGCCAGGCTCGCACTCAGCGAGCGCTCGCTGAAGCGGTCAACCTTCTTGAGAAAGGCGCTGTAGGCGCCACCGGCAAAGCGCGGTGACTTCTCGTAGACCATGCCGAGTGTGATCAGCTCTGCGGCCTCGAACTCGGCGGCGAAGGTGTTCTCCGGCTCGCGGCCGCGCCGCTTAACGAGACTGTGCGCCATGCGGATCACCTCGAGGCTGCGGTCCTTGAGGTTGTGCGCCTTCTCGGTGTTGAGTGCGAGAATGCGGTAGGCGAGCGACTCGTCCGGGCAGATGAGCGCGGTGATCTGTTTCAGGCCCAGCACCTTGGCCGCCGCCAGACGGTGACGGCCGTTGGGTGTCCACAGCCGCCCGTCCTCGCCGCGCACCACAATCAGTGGATCGAGAAACGCCGCGGTCTGCTCGATGGCTGCCGCAAGCCGCTTGGCGTGGGTGGGGGAGAGGTCGCGCTGGAACGGCGTCGGCTGCACCGCGGCGAGCGGCAGACTCGCCAGCAGCAGCGTGCGCCCGCCGAGCGGCTCGCGATAGGCACCGAGCGCCGCCCCGCCGGCAGCGCCGACTAACTGCACCAGCTGCGCCACTTCCGGACTGTCGAGCGCGACAGCGACTTCGGCGGCGGAGAGTCCCCGGCTCGATTTGCTGGGAGCCAGCTGCCCACGGCCGGACGCGCGCTTGGTGCCGGCGCGCGTGCTCTTCTTCTTGCCTGTTGCCATGAGTCTCTCTCTTCCTGGTCAGTGTGCGAAAATGCAAGATTGTTCAGGATGTTCCCATGGATTCCCCTGCCCAGTCAGCACGCGTCAATGCGGGCCTGCCGGCGCTGCGCGTCGACGCCGCCGGTGGCACCCACGTCGATCAGCGTGCGGTGCTGGCGCTCGCGTTGCCGCTCATGGCCAACAGCGCGGTGCAGATCGTCCTCAACCTCACCGACATGTGGTTCATCGGCCGCATCTCCACCAAGGCCTTGGCGGCGGTCGGAGCGGTACAGTGGCTGATTCTCGCCGCAGTGCTGGTGCTCGGCGGCGGCGCTATGGCGGTGCAGACCCTCGTGGCGCAGAGCTTCGGCGCACACCGCTACTGCCGCGCCGGCCAGGCGGTCTGGACAGCGCTGTGGGCGATTGTCTGCACCACGCCGCTGTTCCTGCTGGTCGGCCTCGCACGGCACCTGGTACTGGCGCCGTTTGGCTTCGATACGCAGATCGAGCAGCTGGCGGCGGCGTTTTGGTTGCCACGCATGGGTGGTGCGTTTGTGGGCGCGGCGGAGTGGGCGCTGTTCGGTTTCTTCAACGGTATCGGCCGGCCGCGCGTCACGCTGTTGATTACCCTGGTGACCACGCTCGCCAACGCGCTGCTCAATCAGGTGTTCATTTTCCGCCTCGGCTGGGGGATCGCCGGCTCCGCCTGGGCGACCAACGCGGCGCAGCTGATCGGGCTGCTGCTCGCACTGCTGCTGTTTCTGGGCGCGGCCTATCGGCGCCGTTATCGCACCCATCTGACCTGGCGCCTGCGCCTGCGGCAGCTGCAGCAACAGCTGCGTCTGGGTGTGCCCATGGGAGTATCGCCCGCGGCAGATCTGATCGGTTTCGCAATCTTCCAGATGATGCAGACGCGCCTCGGTACTGCCGGCGGTGCCGCCACGCAGATGGTGGTGATGCTCACCTCAGTTGCCTACATGCCCGGTTACGGCATCGCCTGTGCCGGCACCACGCTCGTCGGCCAGTCGATCGGTGCCGGCGCGCCCGCGTGGGCACAGCGGGTCGGCAACCGCGTCATCCTGCTGGCGGCGCTCTACATGGGTGGGATCGGCCTCGTGATTGCCGCCGGCGGCCGCTGGGTACTGCCGCTGTTCACCGGGGCGCACGATGCCGAGGCGGCCGCCGCAGTGGCCATCGGCATCCGCCTGCTGTGGCTGGCAGCCGCCTACCAGTTCTTCGATGGCCTGAACCTCGGCAGCAGCCTGTGCCTGCGCGGCGCCGGCGATGTGCGCGTGCCGGCGGCGCTGGTGTTGGCCATCTCGCTGCTGCTCTTGGTACCGCTCGCTCACTCGCTCACTTTTGCGCCCGGCCAGGGCTGGGTGACGTTCCTGCCGCAGTTCGGCTTCGGCGCGACCGGCGGCTGGGTGGCCGTACTCATCTACATCATGGTGCTGGGTAGCGCGCTGTTTCTACGCTGGCGCTCGCGCGCCTGGCAGCGCATCCACCTGTGAAAGCGGCAAGCGCATGCTGATCACTCTCAAGATGCTGTTGCATACGCTGCTGCTGCCACCGGCATCGCTGCTGTTGCTCGCTGCCCTGGGCGCCTGGCTCGTGCGGCGACCGGGCGGCGCTGCGCGTGCCGGCTGGTGGCTGCTCGCGGCCTCGCTGGCGCTGCTGTGGCTGCTGGCGACACCGATCTTCGCCGAGCTGCTGGAGCGTGTCGCGCAACGCACCCCGCCACTGGATCTGTCGCGCGCGCCCGCTGCCCAGGCGGTCGTGGTGCTCGGCGGCTATCGCGAGCGCGATGCCGCGCCCGAGTTCAGTGGCGAGCCGGCGGTCGGCGCCAATCTGCTGGAACGGGTTACTTACGCCGCCTTTCTCGCGCAGCGCACGCAGCTGCCGGTGCTGGTCTCGGGCACGCGCGAGGAAGCCGCTGCCATGAGCGCAACACTTGCTCGCAGCTTCCACATCGGGGTGCGCTGGCGCGAGGCACGTTCGCGCGATACGTTCCAGAACGCACGCTTCTCTGCGCAGCTGCTGCGGGCGGCGGGCGTGAACCGCATCATTCTGGTGACGGACGCCGACCACGAGTGGCGCGCGGCCAACGAGTTCACAGCTGCCGGGCTGGCTGTGGTAGCGGCGCCCGTCGGACTCTGGACGCCTCACGATCGCGACGCGTTCGACTTCATCCCCAACAGTGAGGCGCTGGTGCAGTCCACTCAGGCGCTGTACGAGCTGCTCGGCGATGTGGCCCAGCGTACCTTCGCGGTGCTCGGGCTGCGCCGCCAGACTCCCTGAACTGGCTGCCCGCAGCGCCGCAGCGTGGCTGTCGCAGACTTCACCACTGTATTCCGCGCGCGCCGCCGCCGCGATTGCGAGGAGCGCCAGCTGGTGTTGACTGCCGTCGGCCTCGAGGCGCAGGTGGTGCTCGGTGAGGGCGAATTTCTGCTGCAGGTCGCCGTAGCCGATGCGCACTTCGCGCTGCGTCATCTGCTGCAGTACGAAGCGGAAAATCGTGCACCCCCGCCTGCGCCACCCCCACCCCATCTCTATCCGTACGCCTGGGTGGGCTGTGCTGCCTATGCGCTGGTGCTGTTGGGGGTTGCGTGGCTTCTGTCGAACGGGGTCGTGCGCCTGGATGCCTTTGAACTCGGTGAGCTCGACGCTGCGCGCGTGCAGGCGGGCCAATGGTGGCGCGCCTGGACGGCACTCACCCTGCATCTCGATGGGCCGCACCTCGCCGCCAACCTGCTCGCGGGCACCTGGTTCGGCTATCTCGCGGCGCGCCAGCTGGGGGTTGGCACGGCGTGGCTGCTGACCGTCACCGGCGCAGCGCTTGCCAACCTGCTGGAGGGGCTGTGGGCGGCGCCCGATCATCGCTCGGTCGGGGCTTCAACCGCGGTATTCACCGCCCTCGGAATGATGGCCGCGTATTCGTGGCGCGAGCGCTTTGCCCTGCCGCAGCGCTGGGTGCGCCGCTGGGGCCCGCTCATCGCCGGGGTGATCCTGCTCGGCTGGACCGGTTCGGCAGGCGAGCAGACCGATCTCACGGCCCATCTGCTCGGATTCGCCGTGGGCGCGCTCTTGGGTGTGACGGCCGCGCTGCCCCGGGCGCGGCAGCAGCTGCTGCGTACGCCGCAGGTGCTTATGGGCGTGTTGGCGCTGGCATCGCTCGCGATTGCCTGGAGTTGTGCGCTGTTGAGCTGAGGGCGCGCTACGGCCCTTCGACCGAATACGCGTGCGCCCGCAGGGTCGCGAGCGCGCCGTGCTCGCCCAGCAGACGATCCATCGACTGCACCGCCAGCGTGCCGGAGTTGCGCGTCAGGCTGTCTTCCACGGCCACCAGCCAGTCGTCCTGGGCGCGTGCCACCAGCTTCTTGACGCGCTCGGAGGTGGATACGGCGGCAACGCAGGCCGCGCGGTCTTCGGTGTGCGGCAGCTGGCGCAGGGCCGCCACATCGCCCAGTGCCCAGGCGCGGGCGCGCTGTTGCATGACTGTGAGGTCAGTCTCGAGCAGCGTCACCACCGAATCGAGGCAGGCGACTTCGCCGGCGAGGGGTGTGGCGCCGACATCCTTGAGGACATCTACCGGATCGTCGATGCGTAACTTGTCCTGGTGAATGCGCACGTCAGCGCGGCTGGCAAGATGCAGCACCTCCTGCTGCACTTCGTTGTGCAGCGCGAGTCCTGCGGCATCGAACACGCGAGTCAGCAGTTCGCGCGCCGCCAGCATCGGCCGCATGGTCTCGAGTTTGTTGTCGCCCGGCGCGTAGCGGGCCTTGAGCGCCTCCACGCGCGCATACAGTACCGGCGGCAGCAACTCGCGCAGCGGCAGATTGTCCGGCGGCTTCTGCAGACGCCGCCATTCGATGTAGACGCGCAGCGCCGTGATGGGGTTGGCGCCGATGCCATAAGCGGGCCAGGCCGGCACCACTTCCTGGGAGTGCTTGAGCACTTCCTCTACGGCATCCGGTTGCCAGACCATTTTCTTGGGCAGCGGCGCGATGGTGCCGAGGATCCACAGGATGTGATCGCCCTTGCGGACGATCCACATGCGTGGACCCTCATGCTGACCTTCGACCACGATCTCGGTGACCGGCGCGGGCTCGGGCGCTTGCGCCTGCGCCGGCAGCAGCGCGCCCAGCAGCGTCAGTGGCGCCATGAGCCAGGTATATCGCATGCTGTTGTGACCGCGTCCCGCGCGCCAGTTCAATCGTTGTTGGGCAGCTGCTGCGGGGCCGCCTCAGTGGTGGGCCGGTAGATGCGGGTGAGATCGACCGCGGGCAGCTCCGCGGAGCCGACGTGCAGCTTCATGATGAGTTCCTTGCCGTCGCCTGACAGGCTGTATTCCTCGGTCACGTCCGGTCCGGTCTGATCCCGCACGTGGATGACATAGCTCTTGCCTTTCCAGCCCGAGGTCTGGTCACCCACGCCGCCCTCCGCCGAGACCACACTGTGCCCGCCCGGAGTGAAAGTGCGGCGCGAGGTGCCGTAGTCGAGCACGAACTCGTCCGCGTCCTGGCGCACCGCAAGGAAATCGCCGCGCTCCACGGTGTCTCTGATGATGTGTGCCATGGGCGAGTAGCGCAGCGGATCGGGCCGCACCGTGCCTGGAGGCGGTGGGGGCGGGGGCTCGTCCTCAGCGGACTGCCCTTGCTGTCCCTGGCCGGTGCTCGGTCCGCCCGCTGCGCCCGGACGGCCGGAACGCGGCGGCAGCGGCGGCGGCGCGTTGCGGCGCCGGTCGATGATCTTGAACGCTTCGGCGCGCATCTTGTCGAGCAGCTTCTGCGGGTCATCGCTCGCGGCTGGGTCGAGTTTCCAATTGCCCGCGAGGTTCACCCCGTCCGGTGCTTCGCTCTTGCCGGCGCTGGCGCAGCCGCTGAGCACGGCAGCGATGCTCAGCAGCAGGGCGGCACGAACGGTCGGCATATTGGCGTATCCTCGCGGCTCGGTGACTGACCGGCAGCATCGCAGTTCGCAACCGCCCCGTGCAACGATGACGCGACGTAAAACCACGGAACTCGAGCGCCTTCGGCAGCGCATCACCCGCCTTGACGGGGACAGCATCGATGAGCTCTATGGTCTGGAGCCGGTGTGGGAGCCGACCCGCGGCGCGCGCCTGACACCCGAGGAATTCGTGGCGGTACTGTGTCCGTATTGCGGCGAGCGGTTGGAAACCCGCGTTGATCTGACCGCCGACGAACCGCGCTACGTAGAAGACTGCGAGGTCTGTTGTCGCCCGATCGAGTTCCAGGTGGAGCGCGACCCGGGTGGTGCACTGGTAGCGCTCGAGGTCCGACGGCTGGACTGACGGGCCACGTCCAAGAACATCGAAAGGGTCGATTCCATGTCACCGATCAGCCTGTCGAAGGGCGGCGTTCTCGCGGCTCTCGCTATCCTGCTCACCGCCTGCAGCGGCCCGCAGTCGGCCGCGCCGCCGCCCGCCGCCGCGGCCGCACCCGCGCACGATGCCTGGCCGGAGTTTGCCGCAGGCTTCATCGACAGCAGCTTCAAGGCCGACCCGTTCTTTGCAGTGCAGGCCGGGCGGCATGAGTTTGATGGTCAGATGCCTGACTGGAGCGCGGCCGGACTGGCCGCGGAGGTTGCGCGGCTGCAGCAGCTGCGCAGTGAGGCGGCGGCGTTTGACCCCGGCACGCTCAGCCCGCAGGAGCGCTTCGAGCGCGATTATCTGCTGAACGTCATCGACCGGGAGCTGTTCCTGCGTGACCGCGCGCGCTTCCCGTTTACCAACCCCGCCTGGTACCTCGACCGCATGGATCCGGACGTTTATCTCAATCGCGACTACGCGCCGCTCGCGACGCGCCTCAAAGGCTATACCGGCTATCTGCGCGCGCTGCCGCAGATCGCCCAGGACATCCGTGCCAACCTCAGGACACCGCTGCCGCCGAGCTTCGTGCAGCGCGGCGTCGCTGACTTCGGTGGCTTCGCCGAGTTTTTCCGCAAGGATGCTCCGCAGGTGTTCGCCTCGGTGCAGGATCCGGCGGCGCAGCAGCAGCTGGCCGCGGCCTCGGCGGCTGCGGCGGCCGCCATGGACGGATTGAAGCTCTGGCTGAAGGGTGAGAGCAAGCATGCGACCGGCAGCTTTGTGCTCGGCGAACCGCTGTTCCTCGAGATGTTGAAGGCGACCGAACAGGTCAACGTGCCGATCGCGCAGCTGCTGGAGATCGGTCAGGCGGATCTCGAGCGCAACACCGTAGCGCTCAGGGAAGCCTGTGCGCAGTACCTGCCGCACGGCACGCTGGCCGCCTGCACCGACAAGATGCGCGCCGACAAACCCAAGGGCGGAGCAGTCGAGGGCGCGCGTCGCCAGCTCGAGGAGCTACGCGCCTTCATCGTCGCCAAGAACATCGTCAGCATTCCGAGCGACGAGAAGCCGCAGGTGGCGGAGGCGCCACCGTACAACCGTGGCAACGCCGCCTATATCAACATCCCCGGCCCCTACGAGAAGGGCGTCGCTTACGTCTACAACATTGCCCCGCCCGATCCGTCCTGGAACACCCGCGAGCGTGCCGAATACATTCCAGGTACGGCGTCGCTGCTGTATATCAGCGTGCACGAAGTCTGGCCGGGACACTTCCTGCAGTTTCTGCACGCCAACCGCAACCCGTCAAAAATCGCGGCCCTGTGGGTCGGCTACGCCTACGCGGAAGGCTGGGCCCACTACTGCGAGGAACTGATGTGGGAGGAAGGGCTGGGAGATGGCAACCCGCAGCAGCATGTGGGCCAGCTCACCGACGCGCTGCTGCGCGACGTGCGCTTTCTGTCGGCGATCGGTCTGCATACCCAGGGCATGACGCTCGCCGAGTCGGACCGCATGTTCCGCGAGCGCGCCTTCCAGGATCCGGGCGATGCGCGCCAGCAGGCGGCGCGCGGCAGCTACGATCCGCAGTACCTCGACTACACCCTCGGCAAGCTCATGATCCGGAAGTTACGCAGCGACTGGGTGCAGCAGCAGAGTGGCGGCAAGGGCGCCGATCCGAAGTCCTACTGGCACGATTTCCACGACAGCTTCCTGTCCTACGGCGGCCCGCCGATCCCGATGGTGCGCCGCGCGATGGTCGGAGATGCGGGCTCGCTGTTCTAGTCAGGCGCTGACTGCTGGCTCGAGGAAACTGAGCCGCGCGCTGTCGGCTTCCAGGCGCACCCGCGCACCGAGCGGCAGCGGTTCGTTGGCAGCGCCGTGACCCACGGGGAAGCCGGCGGCGCACGGCACGCCTGCCTCCTGCGCGAGCTCGCGCAGCAGCTCGGCACTCGAGTACGGGGCGCCGGCTTCCTCGCAGCCGAGAAATTCCCCGAGCACGACCCCGCGCACCTGCGCAAACACGCCCGCCAGCCGCAGGTGCGTCCACATGCGGTCGAGCCGGTAGGGTCGCTCCCCCTGATCCTCGAGCAACAGCACCGCGCCCTGTAAGGGCGGCATGAATGCCGTGCCCAGCATGCGCGAGAACACCGACAGGTTGCCGCCGAGCAGCGGGCCCTCGGCGCTGCCGCCGACGTAACAGTCGGTGCCGCTAAGCGCCGCGGCCGGCTCGCTGGACTCGAGCAGTGCGAACAGGCGCTGCAGAGTGGCCGGCGGCAGTTTTGCGAGCTGCGTGAGCACCGGGCCGTGGATGCTGATGCGCCCCTGACGCTGCAGCCACAGATGCAGCGCGGTGATGTCGGAGAAGCCGACCAGCGGCTTGCTGCCAGTGGCCGCGACCCCGAGCAGCGCAGGCAGCAGGCGGGTGGCGCCGTAGCCGCCGCGGGCGCAGAACACTGCGCGGCTGGCCGGGTCAGCGAACGCCGCGGTGAGTTCGGCGAGCCGGCGCGCATCGCTGCCGGCGAGGTAGCGGTGCCGCTCGAACAGTCCCGCGCCGTAGCTCAGGCGGTAGCGCCCGGCGACCAGCGCCGCGCCGGCGTCGAAGGCGGCCCGCTCGAAGCCGCTTGCCGGGGCGATCACTGCGACCGGATCGCCCGGGTGCAGCGCGGGCGCTGGTTGGAATCGTGCGATCAACGGTGACTTTCGCCGGCGCGCCCCGGCCATACAATGGGCTGCGCGGACTCTAGGCGCGCGGCGAAAGGAACGTCAATGCTGACTCTGGTGCTATGGCTGCTGCTGTGGCTGGTCTGCTGGCCGCTGGCGCTGCTCGCCCTGGTGCTGTACCCCCTGGTATGGCTGTTGTGCCTGCCGCTGCGCCTGCTCGGCATCGCCGTGGAGGGCGTGTTCGCGCTGCTCAAGGCGCTGATTCTGCTGCCGGCGCGTGCGCTCGGCGGGCGCGGCTGATTCAGTCTGACAGCGCCTTCAGGTCGCTGCGCAGGGCGGCGCGGCCGCGATCCAGGCGGTCGAGCCGCTGCGCCGCGGCGCGCAGTGCCGACAGATCCTGGATCGGCGCCTCGTGCAGGCGGCGGTAGGCGTTGCGCGCCGTGACCCACAGGCGGTTGATGCGGACATAACGCGCCGCCAGTTCGCGGCGCAGCGTAATGAGACCAAAGATACGCGCTTGCATCGCGTGCCATCACGCTTGAAAGCGCGCCGCGGCGAAAGTGCAGCCGTCACAATTCGCGCGCCGCGATTCTTCACGCGGCCCTCACAGTGACGGCAGTAACGTGCGCTCCCTTCTCTCGCGCACACAGCCCATGGACGTCGTTTTCATCCTGGCGTTGGTGGGGCTCTACGCAGCGACGCACTGGCTGATCCTGGCGGTCGCGCGCCTGCGGAGCTCTGAGTGAACGCCGTCTACGCGGTGAGCGGGCTGCTGAGCGTGGCGCTGTTCGCCTACCTGCTGTACGCGCTGCTCAAGCCCGAGAAATTCTGATGGCGGCGACCTGGTCGTTGATCGTGGGCTTCCTGCTGCTCGTGCTCGTGTGCGTGAAGCCGCTCGGACTGTACATGGCCCAGGTATTCGAAGGGCGCAGCGCTGTTCTGCGTCTCGGCGCGCCGCTCGAGCGTCGTATCTACGGACTGTGCGGCGTCGACCCGGCGCGCGAGCACGGCTGGCAGGAGTACGCAGCCGGACTGCTACTGTTCAATGTGCTGGGGGCGCTGCTGGTGTACCTGCTGCAGCGTGGCCAGGCGTACCTGCCGCTCAACCCGCAGAAATTCGCAGCGCTGACACCCGACTCGGCCTTCAACACCGCCGTGAGCTTCGTCACCAATACCAACTGGCAGGGCTACTCGGGCGAGTCGGCCATGAGCTATCTCACGCAGATGGCGGCGCTGGCGGTACAGAACTTCCTCTCGGCCGCCAGCGGCATCGTGGTCGCGATCGCATTGGTGCGCGGACTCGCGCGTCACAGCGCGGCCACCATCGGCAATCTCTGGACCGATCTCACCCGTGCGACGCTTTATGTCTTATTGCCACTCGCGACGCTGCTCGCCGTGCTGCTGGTGTCGCAGGGCGTACTGCAGAACCTCAGCCCCTACCGCGACGTGACCACGCTCGAACCCACCACCTACCAGCAGCCCAAGACCGATGCCCAGGGCAGCGTGCTCAAGGACGCCGCCGGCAGCCCGCTGATGGAGACCTTGACGACTGCCACCCAGAGCCTGCCCATGGGGCCCATCGCCTCCCAGGAGAGCATCAAGGAACTCGGTACCAACGGCGGCGGCTTCCTCAATGCCAATTCGGCGCACCCCTATGAGAATCCCACCGCGCTGTCGAACCTCTTGGAGATGCTCGCGATTCTGCTGATCCCGACCGCGCTCACCTACACCTTCGGGCGCATGGTCGGCGACACGCGCCAGGGCTGGGCGGTGCTGGCGGCGATGGCATTGCTGTTCGTGGCGCTGCTGGTCGTCACGGTACACAGCGAGCAGAAGGGCAATCCGCAGCTGCAGCGCCTCGGGGTCGATCAGGCGCCGAGCCCGCTGCAGGCGGGGGGCAACATGGAGGGCAAGGAGACACGTTTCGGCATCGCCGCCTCCGCGCTGTTCACCAGCGTCACTACCGCCACCTCCTGCGGCGCGGTGAACGGAGCACATGACTCGCTCACCCCGCTCGGCGGGTTCGTGCCGCTGTTCCAGATGCAGCTCGGCGAGGTGGTGTTCGGCGGCGTCGGTACCGGACTCTATTCGATGCTCATCTTCGCCATCGTCGGGGTGTTCATCGCCGGACTCATGATCGGCCGCACGCCCGAGTATCTCGGCAAGAAGATCGAGGCCTTCGAGATGAAGATGAGTTCGATCGCCATCCTGGTCATGCCGTTTATCGTGCTCATCGGCACCGCGGTGGCGGTGAGCCTCGAGGCCGGCCGCGCCGGTGTCGCCAATCCCGGCCCGCACGGTTTCAGTGAGATCCTGTATGCATTCTCATCAGCAGGTAATAACAACGGCAGCGCGTTTGCCGGCTTGTCGGCCAATACCCCGTTCTACAACGTCGCCCTGGCACTCACCATGTGGCTCGGGCGTTTCTGGCCGATCGTGGCGGTACTGGCGGTGGCCGGCTCGCTCGCCGCCAAGAAGCGCATCCCGGTATCCGACGGCACCATGCCGACGCACGGCGGCACGTTCGTGATCCTGCTCATCGGCACCGTGCTGCTGGTGGGTGCGCTCACTTTTGTACCGGCGCTCGCGCTCGGCCCGATCGTCGAGCAGATTATGCTGTGGTCGCCCACATGACGCGCCGTGCTCCGGGTCTGTTCGACCGCGCGCTCCTCGGGCCGGCATGCGTCGATGCGCTAGGCAAACTCGATCCGCGGGTGCAATGGCGCAACCCGGTAATGTTCGTGGTGTATATCGGCAGCCTCCTGACCACGGTGCTGTGGCTGCAGGCACTCACCGGCCCGGGCGAGGCTCCGGCCTGGTTTATCTTCAACGTGGCCCTGTGGCTGTGGTTCACGGTGCTGTTCGCCAACTTCGCCGAGGCGCTCGCCGAAGGGCGCAGCAAGGCGCAGGCGGCGGCACTGCGCGGACTCAAGCAGACGGTGTACGCCAAGCAGCTGGCCGATCCGGGCGATCCGAGCCGGTTCACGCGCGTGCGCGCCGACGAGCTGCGCCGCGGCGATGTGGTGCTGATCGAGGCCGGTGACTACGTGCCCGCCGACGGTGAGGTCACCTTCGGCGCAGCGTCGGTCGATGAGAGCGCCATCACCGGCGAGTCGGCACCGGTGATCCGCGAAGCGGGTGGCGACTTCTCCGCCGTCACCGGCGGCACGCGGGTGCTGTCCGATTGGGTCATCGTCAAAGTGACGGTCAATCCGGGCGAGACCTTTCTCGATCGCATGATCGCCATGGTGGAGAGCGCCAGCCGCCAGAAAACCCCGAATGAAATCGCGCTCACCATCCTGCTGGTGGCCTTGACCCTGGTGTTTCTGCTGGCGACCGCCACGCTGCTGCCGTACTCGCTGTACAGCGTGGCCGTGACCCGGCTGGGCGCCCCGATCACCATCACGGCGCTGATTGCTCTCCTGGTCTGTCTGATTCCCACCACCATTGGCGCGCTGCTGTCGGCGATCGGCGTGGCCGGCATGAGCCGCATGCTGCAGGCCAACGTCATCGCCACTTCCGGACGCGCGGTGGAAGCGGCCGGCGACGTCGACGTACTGCTGCTCGACAAAACCGGCACCATCACCCTGGGTAACCGCCAGGCGGCGGCCTTCATCCCGGCAAGCGGCGTGAGTGAGGAAGAACTGGCCGATGCGGCACAGCTCGCGTCCCTCGCCGACGAGACGCCCGAAGGGCGCAGCGTCGTGGTGCTCGCTAAGCAGCGCTTCCAGCTGCGCGAGCGCGATTTGGCGGCGCTGCAAGCGAAGTTCGTGCACTTCTCCGCACACACGCGCATGAGCGGGGTCAACATCGGGCCGCGTGAGATCCGCAAGGGAGCCGCGGATGCCATCCGCCGCCAGGTAGAGGGCTTCGGCGACACGTTTCCCAAGGGCGTGCTCACTATCGTGCAGGAGGTGGCGCGCCGCGGCAGTACGCCGCTGATCGTCAGCGACGGCGGCCGGGTGCTCGGAGTGATCGAACTCAAGGACATCGTCAAAGGCGGCATCCGCGAGCGCTTCGGCGAGCTGCGCCGCATGGGTATCAAGACCGTCATGATCACCGGGGACAACCCGCTGACCGCGGCGGCCATCGCTGCTGAGGCGGGCGTCGACGGCTTCCTCGCCGAAGCCACCCCCGAAGCCAAGCTCAAACTCATCCGCGAACATCAGGCACAGGGGCGTCTGGTGGCGATGACCGGCGATGGCACCAACGATGCCCCGGCGCTCGCGCAGGCGGACGTGGCGGTGGCCATGAACACCGGCACCCAGGCGGCCAAGGAGGCCGGCAACATGGTGGACCTCGACTCCAACCCCACGAAACTGATCGAGGTGGTGGAGACCGGCAAGCAGATGCTGATGACGCGCGGCGCGCTGACCACCTTCTCGATCGCTAACGATGTCGCCAAGTACTTCGCCATCATTCCGGCGGCCTTCGTGACGACCTACCCGCAGCTCAATGCGCTCAACGTCATGCGCCTCGCCAGCCCCTTCTCGGCGATCCTCGCGGCGGTGATCTTCAACGCGCTGATCATCGTGTTCCTGATCCCGCTGGCGCTGAAGGGCGTGCGCTACCGCGCGCTCGGCGCCGCGACCCTGCTGCGGCGCAATCTCCTGGTCTACGGCCTGGGCGGCATTCTGCTGCCGTTCGTCGGCATCAAGCTGATCGATCTGGCGCTGGCCGCGGTGCACCTGGCGTGAGTCGCTCATGAACGTGCGCCTGGCAGCGCTGCTGCGTCCCGCCTTGGTATTGCTGCTGTTGTTCAGCGTGCTGACCGGGATCGTCTACCCGCTCGTAATGACTGGAGTTGCCGCGGTGCTGTTTCCGCGGCAGGCGGCCGGCAGCCTCATCGTGCGCAACGGTCGCGCGGTCGGCTCGGCGCTCATCGGACAGAACTTCACCGACCCCGGTCACTTCTGGGGGCGCCTGTCGGCGAGCACGCCGCAGCCGTATAACGCCCTCGCCTCTGGCGGTTCCAACCTGGGTCCGCTCAATCCCGCGCTGACCGATGTAGTCAAGGCCCGCATCGCGGCGCTACGCAGCGCCGATCCGGGCAACCACATGCCGGTGCCGGTGGATCTGGTGACCGCCTCCGGCAGCGGACTCGATCCGCACATTTCGCTGGCCGCGGCCGAGTATCAGGCTGGCCGCATCGCGCGCGCACGCCACCTGCCGCTCGCGATCGTGCAGGGATTGATTGCCGCCCACAGCGAGGGTAGGTTGCTGGGTGTTCTCGGCGAAGCGCGCGTCAACGTGCTGGAGCTCAACCTGGCCCTCGATGCGCTGAAGTGATCCAGCATGGCCGAAGTCCGGCCTGACCCCGATCGGCTGCTCGAGCGCGTCAAGGCGGAGGAGGCGCAGCGACGCCGCGGCCGGCTGCGCATCTTCTTCGGTGCCTCAGCCGGCGTCGGCAAAACCTACGCCATGCTCGAGGCGGCGCGCAACGCACTTGCCGCCGGCACCGACGTGGTGGTTGGTTACGTCGAGCCGCACGGACGCATCGAGACCGAACGCCTGCTCGAGGGCCTGCCGCGCCTGCCGACGCTGCCGGTGGCCTATCGCGGCATCGTGCGCCAGGAGTTCGATCTGGATGCCGCACTTGCCCGGCACCCCGCGATCCTGCTGGTCGATGAGCTGGCCCATTCCAACCTCTCCGGTGGCGAGCCGCCGCCGCGCCATCCGAAGCGCTGGCAGGACGTGGCGGAGCTGCTCGAGGCCGGGATCAACGTGTGGACCACGGTGAATGTGCAGCATCTGGAGAGCCTCAACGACCTCATCTTCCAGACCACCGGTGTGCGCCAGCGCGAGACCCTGCCCGATCACGTCTTCGATGATGCCGACGACATCGAGCTGATCGACCTGCCACCCGACGACCTCATTGCGCGGCTACAGGCCGGCAAGGTGTACGTCGCCGAGCAGGCCGGCACCGCTACCGAGCGTTTCTTCCGCAAACAGAATCTGATGGCGCTGCGCGAGATCGCGCTGCGGCGTGTGGCAGCGCGCGTCGAGGCCGCAGCGCGCGCCCTGCCGTCGGATCGCATCCCGGCGCGCATCGCCGGTGATCGCATCCTGGTGGCGGTGGGTCCGGATGCACAGGCCGAGGAGCTGGTGCGCGCGGGCCGGCGCATGGCCGATGCGCTCGATGCCCAGTGGATCGTGGTGTACGTGGAGACGCCGGCGCTGCTGCGCCTGTCAGAGGCTGCGCGCAACCGCCGCATCGCCGTGCTGCGCCTGGCCGAGTCGCTCGGCGGTGAGAGCGTGACTCTCGACGGACCGTCGGCCGCGGCGACGCTCGCCGAATACGCCCGCGTGCGCAGCGCCACGCGCGTCATCGTGGGCGTGCCCAAGCGGCGCGGCTGGCGCGCGTGGCTGCGGCCCTCCACCGCCACCGAGCTGGTGCGCCGTGCGCGCGGCTTCGATGTGATCCTGATCGCCGCTGGCGACAACGCGCCGGCGCCGCCGCGGTTCGCGCCCCGGCAGGGGGCCGAACCGACGCCGGTGCATTGGGAGCGCTACGCCTGGGCGGCGGCGATCACCGGCGTGTGCACCTTGCTCGCGTTTCTCATCTACCCGCGCTTCGAGCTGTCCAACCTGCTGATGATTTACCTGCTGGGCGTCGTGGTCGCCGGACTGCGGCTCGGGCGTGCACCGTCGATGTTCAATACCGCGCTCAGCATCGCGGCGTTCGATTTCTTCTTCGTACCGCCGCGCTACTCGTTCGCGGTCACCGACGTACAGTATCTGCTGACCTTCGGCGTCATGGCGCTCATCGCACTGGTGATCGCCAATCTCACCGCCAGCGTGCGCCAGCAGACACGAGTCGCCGGCGCGCGCGAGCGGCGCACCGCGCTGCTGTACGCCATGAGCCGCGAGCTCGCCGCGACACGTGGCCTTGACAGCATGGCGCGCGTGGCAGTGCGGCACGTGGCCGAGGTGTTTGAGTGCCGTGCCGTGGTGCTGCTGCCCGCGGCCGGCGGCAAACTCAACTACCCGGATGCCGCCCCGCTCGAGAGCTCCTTCCGCGCGGCGGACCTCGCGGTCGCGCAGTGGGTCGCCGATCATGGCCGCCGTGCGGGACTCGGCTCCGACACGCTGCCGGCCTCTCCCGGCCTGTACCTGCCGCTCGGTGATGAGCGCCGTACGGTGGGAGTGCTGGCGGTGCTGCCCGCCAACCCGCGCCGCGTGCTGCTGCCGGAACAAAGCCATCTCTTGTCCACCTTCGCCGGGCAGCTGGCACTGGCGCTGGAGCGCGCCCTGCTCGCGGAAGTCGCCGAACAGGCGAGCCTCGCCGCCGAGCGCGAGACGCTGCGCAACACGCTGCTCGCCTCAATCTCGCACGATCTGCGCACACCGCTCGCGGTGATCGCCGGCGCCGCCAGCGCACTCGCGCAGCGCGGCGCGCGACTCGATGAGGCAACGCGGCTGTCGCTGGCCAGCTCGGTCGAGACCAAAGCGCGCGAAATGTCGGAACTGGTGTCGAACGTGCTCGACCTGGTGCGCTTTGAATCCGGGCAGAACGTGCTGCGGCGTGACTGGCAGACGCTCGATGACCTGGTCGGCACCGCCCTCGCCGCCAACGCCGATAAGCTCACCGGGCACCCGGTGGAGGTGCAGCTGGCGGCCGACCTGCCGCAGGTCTATGTCGATGCCACGCTGATCGTGCAGGTGTTCGCCAATCTGATCGACAACATCAGCAAGTACACCCCGCCGGGCACGCGCGTGCTGATCAGCGCCAGTGCGGCGAGCGCACGTGAGCGCGTGCGCGTCACCGTCGATGACGACGGGCCGGGGCTGCCGGCGGGCGAGCCGGCGCGGCTGTTCGACAAGTTTCAGCGCGGCAGCGGCGAGGGCAGTGTGGCGGGCGTCGGGCTGGGACTGGCGATCTGCCAGGCGATCGTGCGTGCGCACGGCGGCGAGATCGAGGCGCTGCGGCGCGCGGGCGGCGGTGCGCGCTTCAGCTTCACCCTGCCGGCGAGCGAGGCCACCCCGGCATGACCCAGGCGATGCACCAGGTACTGGTCATCGAGGACGAGCCGGCGATTCGCTCGGTGCTGCGGGTGCTGCTCGAGAGCCACGGCTACCGCTGCGTCGAGGCCGACACGGCGTTGCGCGCCGAGATCGAGGCGCGCAGTCACAAGCCCGACCTGCTGCTGATCGATCTCGGACTGCCCGACGGCGATGGCCTTGCGGTCATCCGTCGCGTGCGCGCCTGGTCGCAGGTGCCGATCGTGGTGCTGTCGGCCCGCACGATGGAGGAACAGAAGGTCGCGGCGCTCGATGCCGGCGCCGATGACTACGTGACCAAGCCGTTCAGCGCGCCGGAATTGATGGCGCGCCTGCGCGCGGCGCTGCGCCGCGAGCTGCGCGGTGCGGGCCCGGAGGCGTCCTTGCAGTTTGGTCCGCTGTGCGTCGACCTGGCGCGCCGCGAGGCGCACGGCGCCGGCGGCGAGGTGCACCTGACCCCGCTCGAGTATCGCGTGCTCGCCTGTCTCGCGCGCCACCTGGGCTCGATCGTCATGCAGCGGCAACTGATTCGCGAGGTGTGGGGACCGGAGCGCCAGGATGACTCGCGCAGCCTGCGGGTCTGCATCAAGAACCTGCGCGCCAAACTGGAACCGGATCCGCGTCAGCCGCGTTATCTGATCACCGAGACCGGATTGGGTTATCGCCTGCGCGCCGACGAGGAGCCCGCGGCGGAGGCAGTGCAGTGACTGCGGCGGCGGTCCGCGCCGCGGTGCGCTTCAGCTCAGCGAGACGACCAGCTTGGCCGAGTGGCTGCGCCAGTTGATCGGAATGATGAAGGAGCGCTGGCCGGGCTTTTGCGGCATGTCCGGCTTTTCGCCGGTGAGTACGCTCGGCACCGAGATGACGAAGTCGCGCCCGAAGTCGCGGCGCGCATTGCCGGAGATGGTGTTGGCCACCTCGCCGACCAGGTCACGCATGGTCTCGTGGCTGAAGTCGTTCTCCTGCATCTTCATGAGCAGCACCGTCAGCATCGCCTTGGGGGCGGTAAAGTAGACCACGCCCTCGCGCTTGCCGGAGATGTTGATCACACCGGTGTATTCGTGCACCGAAGGCGAACCTTCCATCAGGTACGGCGAGCCAATCGAAGCGGGCTGCTGCGCCGTTACTTCGAAGAAGTTCGTCGTCCCCTCGACGAAGGTTTTTAACTCTTGTTCGTAAAGCATGGAAGTGATTTCCTGTGGACTAGCGCATCAGTTCTGCGATGGCCTCATTAAGCTGTCGGTCGGTGAAAGGTTTGTTGAGGAAGCCGTTGGCGCCCTTCTCCATGGCTTCGACTGCGGTGGCCTTGTCCGCCAGCGCGGAGATCACCAGGATGCGCACCGCCGGCTTGAGTGCCACCAGGTGGCCGATGCACTCGATGCCGTCCATGCGCGGCATGGTGAGATCCATGGTGACGACGTCCGGGTCGGTCTTCTTGAACATCTCGACCGCCTCGACGCCGTTACCGGCGGTGCCGACCAGCTGCAGCTCCTCGAACTGCTGCGAGCGCTCGATGCGCCGACGCATGATGTTGGAGTCGTCGACGATCATCAGCTTGTAAGCCCGCTTGCCGTTGTGCGCGCCGCCATTACCGCTCATGCAGATGCTCCTCTACGCCACCGCGCTGCTGACCGCATCCGAGGCCGGCAGGATGATCTTGAAGCGGGTGAACTTGCCGGGGTGCGTGCTGACGCCGATCTTGCCGCCGAGCGCATAGACGCTGCGCGCGACCACGTCCATGCCGACGCCACGGCCGGCATCGAGCGACACCTCCTCCTGGGTCGAGAATCCGGGCCGGAAGATGAGCGCCATAGTGGCGCGCGTATCCATGCCGCTCGCTTCCTCCGCGGTGATCAGCTGGCGGCGGATCGCCGCCGCCTTGAGCGTGTCGGGCGTGATGCCGGCGCCGTCATCCTCGAACAGCAGTTCGTAGCCCTCGCTCACCTTGCGGAAGTCGACGTGCACGTTGCCGATCTCTTCCTTGGCGTGCGCGCGGCGTACCGGCGGCGCCTCGATGCCGTGCACGGCGGCATTGCGCAGCATCTGGATCAGGCAGTCCTTGATGGTCGCGGTGTAGGACGCGGGGACATCGGCGAGTCCCGCCAGCGTCAGGCGCATGCGCTTGCCGTGGTCCTGCGCCAGACGTTCGCTCATCTGCTGCAGGGTGGGCGTGAGATCCTCGGCGCGGCGTGTCGGGCGTTCGCCGGCGGCGCTGCGCGCGGCTGCGGTCGTGGGTGCGGTCGCGGATGCGGTGGCGGCTGTGTGTGCCGAGGCCGGTGCCGGCGCTGTCACCGGCGTGCTCACCTGCGGTTGGGGCGCCGGCGCCGCAGCCATGGCGGCGACTCCCGGGGCCGTGTCCTTGAGTGCGGTGAGACGGCTGGCCATCTCGCGCACCCCGCGCAGGTGCGCGAGCAGATCGTCGAGCTTGAGCACGATCGGCAGGAAATCGTTGCCGGACAGTTCCGGCTTCTTCTTGCACTCGCCGACGGTGTCCTCAAGCGCGTGCACACGCGCGGCGACGCTCTTCAGATTGAGCGCCGAAGCCTCGCCCTTGATGGTGTGCAGCTCGCGAAACAGCCCGGCGAGCTTCTTGCGGAACTCGGCGTCGGTGC
>Ga0070761_10000779_pt1 | contig 20150 bp, 21 predicted proteins | sample HubBroMetageREF1_FD_66724 | JGI IMG/M metagenome (GOLD analysis project Ga0070761, IMG submission 66724) | Reference soil microbial communities from the Hubbard Brook experimental Forest, New Hampshire, USA - Hubbard Brook CCASE Soil... | ecosystem: Environmental > Terrestrial > Soil >... | reverse complement strand
TGGTTGGAAGTGGCCGGCGTGCTGGGCGGGCAACTGGTCTCCAGCGGCCAATCCAGCGGCGGCAAGATGCAGGATCTCAACAACATCGTCTATGTCCCGCTGAACACGTTTCAATACCGTTATTTCGACGCCAGCAACTTCATGAAAGACGATCTGGATGGCGTAGATTTGCGCCTGAAGCCGGGCGCAGACAGCCTGGAAGTAGCCAAGGTGGTGACCGCCATCCTGAACTCGACGCATCACAACACCGAAGATTTCACGGTGACCATTCCGGCCGCCCTGCTCGCGCAGCAGCAGCGCACGCAGACGATCTTTACTTACGTGATGGTGGCCATCGCCGCCATTTCGCTGCTGGTGGGCGGCATCGGGATCATGAACATCGTGTTGGCCACAGTGCTGGAGCGAACGCGTGAGATCGGCGTGCGGCGAGCCACGGGCGCGCGGCGCAACGACATCGTGCGGCAGTTCCTGACGGAGTCCGTTTTGATCTCGGTGGGCGGGGGGCTGCTGGGCATCGGCTTTGGGTTCTTTCTGGCATGGCTGATTGCGCGGACGGCGGAGTGGAAGACGATTGTGACTACGGCTTCGGTGCTGATTGCGTTTGGGGTGTCGATGGCGGTGGGGGTTATCTTTGGGATTTATCCGGCGATGAAGGCTTCGCGGATCAATCCGATCGAGGCGTTGCGCTACGAGTAGAAGTGGGGCGGGCGTCCAGGCCTGCAGCGTGGCTCCAGACCCGCTCTGGAATGTAGGGGAACGGCGGCATTACAACGCCGGCCGTTGAAGTTGCCATCCGGGAGCGCGGTGAGGCGCCGGCCAATGGGAACTCCGATTGCCGCGCCAAGGGAAGATCCCTCCATCGGAAAAGGTGCTCCTGGAATTGTCAGCCCGCGTACGTCACATCGTTAGCGTTACCTTTGTGATGGTGCGCGGCTTATCCGGGTCGAGGCCTTTCTGGTCCGCCAGGCAAGCCGCGAAAAATTGCGCGGGAATGATGTAGGGAATCGGCGTGTAGAGTTCGGGGAGTTTGTGCGGCAGCCGAATCACGCGCGTGGCGCGCGACGCCACTTCCGCGTTGCCGGCGTCGGTGATGACCACGGTCTCGGCCTTGAGCTGGTTGAGTTTGCCCAGCGTTTCGGCCATGGAGTTCCAGGTGGGCCCGGAAGGCGCGAAGGCGAACACCGGGAAGTCGGGATCCACCATGGCGATGGGGCCGTGCAGAAAGTCGGCCGACGAGAACCGCTCGGCAACCACGTAGCAGGTCTCCATCATTTTCAGCGCGAATTCAAAGGCAGTTGCGTAGTTCAGGCCGCGGCCCACTACCACCGCATGATCCATGAAGCGATAACGTCCGGAAAGCTCGGCGATGGCGGGCTCCAGATCCAGGGCCATCTGGGCGCGTTCCGGCAAGCGCTTCAGGTCGTCGATGCGGATGCGTCCGCCGAGGGCATAGGCTAGCAGGTAGAGCATCAGCACCTGGCCGGTGTAGGTTTTGGTGGCGGCCACGCTCTTCTCTTTGCCGGCGTGCACCAGAAAGACGTGCTCGGCCAAACGCGCCAGTGCGCTGGAGCTTTCGTTAGTGACGCCGATAGTGAGCGCGCCCTGTTCGCGGGCACGCGACAACACGAGGTTAGTGTCGGTGGATTCGCCGGATTGCGAGATGGCCACTACCAGGGCATCGCGATAGTCGATGCGCGCGTTGTAGAGAGTGTGGATCGCAGGTGCGGCCAGCGAGACTGGAATGCCGGTAGTGATCTCCAACAGATAGCGGCCGAACTGCGCGGCGTTATCGGAGGTGCCGCGCGCGGCGAGCACGATCAGGCGCGGGCGACGCTTGGCCACGCGCTGTTTGAAGCGCTCGATGCGGCGGAGCTCGGAAGACAGGGTGCGCTCCAGGGCGTCGGGCTGTTGGCGGATTTCTTCGAGCATGCGAGACATGGGGGGTTGGAGCGGCGTGGTTTGACAGTTGGGCCAGTTAGAGCCTGCTCAGCACTTCGAGAACGCCGCCGATCTTTTCATCCACGTTGAGGGCTTTTCGCCTGGCGCTCTCGTACAACTCCTTGACAACATCCAAGGAAATGCCCTGATCGGTGTCCGTGACGGTGGTCAATTCGTCGTCCCGGTCACGCACGATCAAGGCATAATGCCGCCGGGTGTTTCCCCAGGAGTCTTGTTCGTCGTAGGCGGAAATGGAGAGCACGTATTGCCCGCCTATCGCGGCGATGAAGTTCGACTCCTCTGCGGTCGGCTTCCACGGAATTCTGCCTTCCCTAGTTTTCGAGAGGACACCGTCAAAAAATTTGATGGTTTGCTCGTCAGCCATTTATTCGCCCTTTAGTTCCGCGGCCCTTGCCGCCAGTCCGCGTTCTTCGTTGAATATCGAACTGACTCGCTGGGCAGCTTTGGCCAAGCGAGCCTTCTGTTTTTCCGCCACGTCGCTGCGGACTCCCTTCGCCAGAACCCCGTGCATGGATCGCAATTCCGCGGCGCCTTCCCGCAGGTTGTTCCTGGATTTCTCAGACAGCCTCGTTTCCCATCGGGCGCTGAGATAGCTGCACTGATTCATCAGATCCCCTATCCGAAGAAGCGCCATCTCGCTCTTATCGTCTCTCAAATAGGTAACGATTTCTGGCGCACTTCTGGAGGCACCATGCATATCCTCTCCAAGCGACTTCCGCAACGCGGCATCCCGCGCTTCCCTTGCGGCCGTCGATGCGCGCTTCGCAAAAACGAACGCCAAAGCGCTGAAAACCAAGCCTGCCACCGAGGCCAGGTTTCCCCAGTTCCGAACCAAAAAGTCGGACATCTGCCACTGAAAAGATTATGGCACGTCAGCGCAGCGATTTCTGCACCTGCTCGCGATACTCCCGCGCCTTCGCTTCGATCTGCGCCGCGTTGAGCGTCAGCGCCTGCGCATCCTTCACCAGCAGCCTGCCGTTCACCATCACGTCCTGCACATCGCTGCCTTTCAGCGCGTAGACAATTTGCGAGTAGACGTTATACATCGGGACGGCGTTGGGGCGGTCGAGGCGGATGGAGATTAGGTCCGCGCGTTTTCCGGATTCGAGCGAGCCGATCTCCTTTTCCATACCCAGCGCGCGCGCGCCGCGAATGGTGGCCATTTCGACGGCCGCTTCGGCTGGAAGGCTGCGAGGGTCGCCGGTGGCGACCTTCTGCAGCTTGGCCGCCAGGTCCATCTCTTCAAACATGTTGAAGTCGTTGTTGCTGCCGGCCGGACCATCCGGGCCCAGGCCCACCGCCAGATCGAGCGCCAGCATGCGCGTGACCGGCGCGATGCCGCTGGCCAGCTTCATGTTGCTGGATGGACAGTGCGCGATCCCCACGCCGCGCGATTTCAGGATTGCCAGATCGGCCTCGTCCACCCACACGGCATGCGCGGCAACGGTGCGGCCGTTGAAGACGCCCAGCGCGTCGAGCGCCTGCGTGGGGGTCGCGTGACGCTTCGCCAGACATTCGTCGTTCTCGTGCTTGGTTTCCGATAGATGAATCACCAGCGGCGCGCCATGCCGGTTGGCCAGCGCGCGGCAGGCCTGCAGGGTTTCGTCCGAGTTGGTGTAGATGGCGTGCGGCGCCACGGCGGGCACGATCAGGGGATCGCCATGAAAGCGGGTGAGGTACCGATCGGTGAAGTCCAGCGCGTCGGTGGGAGTTTTGGCATCGGGGGAGGGAAAGCCGATAATCGTTTCGCCCAGCACGCCGCGCATACCTGCTTCTTTGGTCGCTTCAGCCACCACGTCCTCGAAGTAATACATGTCGGTATAAGTGGTGGTGCCGGAGAGCAACATTTCCAGGCAGCCGAGACGCGTCCCCCAGCGCACGAAATCCGGTGTTACGTTGCGGGCTTCCGCAGGAAAGATGTAGTGCTCCAGCCAGTCCTGCAAGCGGAGGTCGTCGGCGATACCGCGGAACAGCGACATGGCCGCGTGGGTATGGGTGTCGATCAGGCCTGGCGCCAGGATGGCATCGGGCCGATCCAGGCGCCGGCGGGCCTGGTAGCGCCGCTCGATTTCGGTTCGGGGGCCGGCAGCCAAAATGCGCTCGCCGCCGATGGCGACCGCGCCGTTCTCGATGACGCGGCGCTGCGGGTCCATGGTGACGACATAGCGGCCGGTCCAAATCCAATCCGCAGATTCAGCCGACAGCGCCGAGATGAAAAGCAAGAAGCTACAAAAAAGACGCATCGAAGGGCCTTGGTAAAAGATCTTTCAGGCGGAAGGTTTCCGTCTTGCCGTGAAGGTTGGCGAGCACCAGTTCCACATCGCCGCAGAACTCCCAGAGGATCTGGCGGCAAGCGCCGCAGGGCGGGGTTAGGGTATCGGTGTCCGCGACGACGGCCACGCGCCGGAATTTGCGTGCGCCTTCGGAGACCGCTTTGAAGACGGCCACGCGCTCAGCACAGAGGGTCAGGCCGTAACTGGCATTCTCGACGTTGCAGCCGGTGTAGACCCGGCCGCCGGAGTCTTCGAGTGCAGCGCCCACTTGGAAATGGGAGAACGGCGCGTGGGCGTTTTGCCGGGCGCTGAGTGCGGCTTCCACGAGCGGATCCATTTAACTCTCCACCCTGGGCAGCAGCGCACGCAGAAACTTCACGAGCGTGGCGCGCACCATCTCGCCGGTTTCCAGCACCTCCGCATGGCTGATCTTCTGCGGCAGGATGCCGGCGGCCATATTCGTCACGCAGGAAATGCCTAGCGCGCGCATCCCCATGTGATTCGCTACGATCGCTTCCGGCACGGTAGACATTCCCACCAGATCTGCGCCAATGGTCCGCAGGTAGCGGATTTCGGCGGGAGTTTCGTAGCTTGGTCCGGCGACGGCCGCGTAAACGCCTTCCGCCAGGCGAACACCGATCTCACTGCCAACCTCGTGCGCCAGCGCGCGCAGGCCGCGCGAGTATGCTTCCGACATATCCGGAAACCGCGGACCAAGGGTGTCGTCATTCGGACCCGCCAGGGGGTTCGATCCTTGCAGATTGATGTGATCGGAAATCAGCACCAGGCCGCCGCGCTCCAGAGCCAAATTGATGCCACCAGCGGCATTCGTGAACACGATGGACCGCACGCCGAGCGATCCCAACACGCGCACGCCGAAGGTGACCTGCGCCGGCGTATAACCCTCGTACAGATGCACACGGCCCGCCATCACCGCTACATCCAGCGCAGCTAGTTTGCCGAACACGAGCTTGCCCGCGTGCCCGATGGCAGTCGAGCGGGGCCACCCGGGAATTGCGGAGTAAGGGATATCGGTGCGGTCCGCAAGCTCGTCGGCGAAAGCGCCCAATCCGCTGCCCAGCACCACCGCGACCCGCGGCCGCTGAGCCGTGCGCGATTCCAGGAACTGAACGGCTTCGGCGATCGTCATTGCACCAGGATCCCCGCGATACAGGCCGACATGAAGTTGGCCATGCTGCCCGCGGCCACGGCCTTCAACCCTAGACGCGCCAGGTCGGATTTTCGATTAGGCGCGAGCGCGCCGATGCCGCCGATCTGAATGGCGATCGAACTGAAATTGGCGAAGCCGCACAGCGCATACGTGGCGATGGTGAACGAACGCGGATCAAGTTGCGTCTTGAGCGGCCCGAGTTGCAGAAACGCCACGAATTCATTGAGCACCAGCCGCGTGCCCAGCAGGTTGCCGATGGTGGGAGCGTCCTTCCACGATACGCCCATCAGCCAAGCCAGTGGCGCAAAAACGACCGCGAAGATTTGCTGCATGGTGCCGGGAAGCCATCCCATGCCAGGCAGCGTGTGTACCCAGCCGAGAATCCCGTTCAGCATGGCGATCAACGCCAGAAACGCGATCAGCATCGCGCCGATGTTCAAAGCCAGACGCAGGCCGTCGCCGGCGCCCTGCGCGGCGGCGTCGATCACGTTGACCGCGGTCTTCTCGATCTTGATTTCCACGCGGCCGGCTGTGGCCGGCTTGTCCACTTCCGGGTAGAAGATCTTGGCGAGCATGATGGTGGCAGGTGCGGTCATGATGACGGCGGTGAGCAGATGCTCGATGCTCACGCCGGCGATTTTCACGTATGCGGCCATCACCGCTCCGGAAACGTGCGCCATGCCGCTGGTCATAATGGTGAACAATTCGGACTGCGTCATGCCGGCGATGAAGGGCTTGATGGTCAGGGGCGCTTCGGTCTGGCCCATGAAGATGCTGGCAGCGACATTGAGCGATTCGGCGCCGCTCGCCCCCATGACTTTTTGCATCACGATGGCCATGCCTTTTACGATCCATTGCATGACGCCCAGATAGTAGAGGATCGCGAAGAACGAGGCTATGAAGATGACGATCGGCAGGACCTGGAACGCGAATACCACGCCGAAAGGCCCGGACTTGATGCCCAAGGGTCCGAAGACGAAGTTGCTGCCCGCTTCGACGTAGTTCAGCATGGCGTTGACGCCCGAGCCAATGAACTGGAAAACCTTGCCGAAATCGGTCTTCAGCACCAGCAGGGCGAAGGTGACTTGAAGACCCATGCCCCAAAGGATGATGCGCAGCTTGATGGCGCGCTTGTGGGCGGAGAACAGCCAGGCTATGGCCAGGATTGTGGCGAGGCCCAGCAGCCCGGTGAAGCGCTGCATTAGCGAGCTCCGTGTTTCAACAGTTGTGGGGCGGGCGTCCACGCCTGCAGCGGGTCTCCAGACCCGCTTTGCGTGAGACTATCGGTTCGCCAGGGACACTCTACATTTGTCATGGCAATATCACAGCGCCGTCTGCCGCACATCTACGCTATCGGACAACCGCTCTTCGTCACCTTTCGCCTTCATGGCAGCTTGCCGGCAGGCCGCGAGTTCCCTATAGAAAGCCTGACGTCCGGGCGAGCCTTCGTCGCGATGGACCGATTGCTCGATACCGCCCGATTCGGACCGATTCATCTGAAAGGTTATAGCGCCCGGCAAGTCAACCAATCGCTGGGACGAACTGGCCACCCGTTTTGGCAGGATGAAAGTTATGATCGCCTGGTACGAAATGGAGAGGAGTTCCGCCGCATCGAGAGCTATATCCTCACCAATCCCGTCAAGGCCGGGTGGGCTCAGTCCGTTGAAGCGTTCCTTTGGTCCAGCGCTGCCAGAGGCGGGTCTGCAGACCCGCCGCAGGTGTAGACACCTGCCCCACGTCCGCATTAGCTTACGACTTCCAGGATGAGTTCCCGGTCATCGGGCCGCTGCGCCGAAATGCGGAAGGCATCCTCGACCATCTCGGCCGCCTCTTCCACGCGATCTTCCTTCGTATGGTAAAGGCGGCAAAGCACGGAACCGGCCTCCACTTTTTCGCCGACTTTCACTTCGAGGATCACGCCCACCGCCGGATCGACCGCATCCTCCTTGCGATCGCGGCCGGCGCCGATCATGTTGGACGCCAGGCCAATGTCCCGCGCGTTGATGACACTGACATAACCGCCGCGCGGCGACACCACTTCGCGCATCCCAGTGGCATTGGGCAGCAACTCGAACTTGTCGAGCGCTTGGGCATTACCTCCCTGCGCATCCACCGCCTGCTTGAGCTTCCGATAGCCGGAGCCATCCACCAGCTTCTTCTCCGCAAGCCGGCGGGCTTCTTCGAGCGAGGGTGCGATCTTGGCGACGAAGATCATGCGCGCCGCCAGTTCGATGCACAGGCGCGTCAGATCCGCCGGGCCGGCGTTCTGCAGCGTTTGGGACGCCTCCATCACTTCCAACGCGTTCCCCACCGCGTAACCGAGCGGCTGGTTCATGTCCGTGATCAGCGCTTGCACGCGCTTGTCCATGCGCCGGCCGATACCGACCATCACCGCCGCCAACCGGCGGGCGTCCACCTGCTTCTTCATAAACGCGCCGTTACCCACCTTCACGTCCAGCACCAGCGCATCCACGCCCTCGGCAAGCTTCTTGGACATGATGGAAGACGCGATCAGCGGGATGGATTCCACTGTGGCGGTGACATCGCGCAACGAGTAGAGGCGGCCATCTGCTGGGGCCAACTCGGAGGTCTGACTCAAGAAGCAAAGTCCTATGGCGGCGAGTTGCTCTTTGAGTTCTTCCACGCTCAGATTGGTGCGCATCCCGGGAATCGATTCGAGCTTGTCGACAGTGCCGCCTGTATGGCCAAGACCGCGGCCACCCATGGTCGGTACGATGACGCCGGCCGCCGCAGCCAGCGGCGCCACAATCAGCGTGGTCTTGTCGCCCACGCCGCCTGTGGAATGCTTGTCCACCTTAACTCCGGGAATCCCGGATAAATCGAGCATTTCGCCCGAATGCATCATGGATTCGGTCAACCGGCTAACCTCGCGATCTGTCATGTTCGCGAAAAAGACAGCCATGAGGAAGGCCGACATCTGGTAGTCGGGTATTTCGCCGCGCGTGTATCCGTCCACGAGGTACGAGATCTCTTCGGGGGACAGTTCGCCTCCGTCGCGCTTTCTCTGGATCAAGTCAACTGTACGCATTATGAAGCACTTAGCGTACCATTTCACGGAATGTAAAGTAAAGGCAGCGGAAAACAGCGCACCTGCGAATGGGAATTTTGTTCGGCGGTTTGGTCGGAATCGAAGCGAACCGTAGCGTGCGCGCAAGGCCGGCCTTGAATACCAGATCGGCCGGCGCCTGGAAGTGGACCCTGAGATCGCCGTGTCATCCTTCTAATTGTCGCGTTGAAATCGAGTCTCACCGCGCGGGTCCCGAACGAGCCGAGGAAGCTGTGCTGCGGACATTACGGGACGTTTCAAGGAAACCTGCGTGGATCGCCGGTTTCAGGGACCGTCTTCCGCCTGCTCGGCTTACTGGCGGGCCATTACTGGCTGGGGATCTCAGCCCCCGGTTTCGACCTGGATTACTGGCGCCTGACGATCTGGCCGGTTGGCGAGGTTAGAATTCGCGCCGTGCTCACCCTCGGCACCTGAAATCTACACTTACCCCGATGTCCCCTCCAAATTGAAGCCGCCCGCAACTCGCCAAAACGCAAATCCAAAGCAGTCGATCGTCAGCCAGCGGCCTTACCGCACGGCGATCAGCCTTTCAAATCCTGGAAAGCTTCCTCAATCTCGCGCTTTGCTTCCGGCGTGGGGACCGATAACGGCAAACGCGGCGGGCCGCCGTAGTAGCCGTTGAGATCCATGGCATGCTTCAGGCCGGGGATGCCGTACTTGCCGGTGACCAGCGCGGCGGCGCGCGCGATACGATTCTGCCAGTCGCGGCCGGCCTCTTCTTCGCGCATGCGATAAGCTTCCCAGATGGCAATGGTCGCATATGGCGCGGCGTTGGCGAAGGCCAGGATCGCGCCTGTGGCGCCCATCAGCAACGACGGCCAGAGCGTAGGAGCGGAACCCACGGTCACCTGGAAGCCGGGTCGCGACTCGCGCATCATCTGCATTACCTTCTCCATATTCCCGGAGCTTTCCTTGATGCCGATAATATTGGGGTGATGCGAAAGATCCACCACGGCTGAGGCCGGAATATCGAGCGAAGTAGCCTGCGGGAAATTGTAAATGATTACGGGAATGCGCACCTGGTCCGCCACCGCGCGGTAGTAAAGTGTTTGCGCATCGGCGCGGCTGAGCAGGTTCTTGTAATAGTGCGGCGTCTTGACCAGGGCGGCTTTGTAGCCGAGCTCCGCCGCACGGTTGGTGAGACATACGGTCTCGCGCACGCTTTCGACGCCGGTGCCGGCGATCAACAGCTTTTCAGGGGCAGCATAACGCGCCACCATCTCCCACAATTCGATCCTCTCTTGGGCTGAGAGCAGGACGCTCTCACCAGTTGAGCCGGTAACGACGTATCCGGCGAGCGTGGTCAGGTTCCACTTTTCGATGTTGTGCTGGAGCTTGGCGGCATAGATGTTGCCGGCGTGATCGAAGGGGGTGGTGATGGGAGGGAAGATGCCTTGTAGTTTCATACGTTGTTCGGATTGGTTATTGCACGCGATAGACGTAGCCGTCTTCCACCCAGCGATTGCCTAATTGTTGTCCGCCGATGCGCTCGCCCTCCACATCTTTGTTGTGGCGGAAGTAACGGCGAAGAGCGCGGACGGTTGGATCAGTCATGGGCAGAATCAAGAGGGTCGGCGTCTTCCGCACTGGGAAACCGGCCGCATCCAGCGCATCAAAGACCAGCCCGGAGGCCTTATGCCGGCCAACCGCATCAAACTGCCGCGAAGACATGAGGAGCCGCCAGTCGCCATACTCATCGAATACAATCCATGCGGCGACGCCCACTTTTATTCCGGCCTCCTCGACAATACGAACGATTTCGGCTCCCGTACCTAGATCGATGTTTACCAATAATGCTTGACCCATTTCATCACCCCATGATTTCTGTCGCCGATAGCTTCGATCAGCTCCTGTGCGCTCTCCCGGGAATGCTTGGCATAGCGGCTCTGCTCCGACCATGATTGTACGTCAATCCAGTATTGTCGAAACAGCGGATCCGCATTAGCTGCTGCTTGAAGCTCATCCCGCAATTCGGCGACTCTGACGAGTTCTTTGAGGTTGTGCGTGTAGCTGGCATCCACTCGCTTCTTCTCCGGAAACTCGTACCGCTGAGTCTCCCTGGCGATACACGCCTTGAGCGCGCATTCGACCGCATACCCGGCCAGATAATAGGCGCCGTCCGGCAGTCCCGCCTTCGGCAAAGCCCTGGCTTCCGAGAACCGCACGCGGGACAGCGACCGCAGATCCTTCCGGTCCATCTGAAAACATGGTAACCAATATCGCACCCATGCGAGAATGCCCATTGAGCGCCGATGTTCTCCATCGAAATAGACTGCCCGCCGGAACGGAACGATATGCTGATCGCCGAGCTTTGGGCGGAAGGCTCCGCCGGCATCGTGGAACTGGAGGGCGGCGGATTGCGCGCCTTCTTCGAAGACGACGCCGACCGTGAAGCGCTGGCCGGACAGTTTCACGCAGTGAGTTGGAGGCCGGAAGAACAGCGGGACTGGGTGGAGATGTCGCGCGCGAACTGGGAACCGATGTTGGTGGGCGAGCGATTCTTCCTGGTTCCGGAATGGCGCGACGACGCGCCGCCGGAGGGGCGTTTCCGCATTGCGGTCAACCCAGGAATGGCATTCGGTACGGGCATGCACCAAACCACGCAGTTGTGTCTGGAGTCGTTAGAGACTTATGTGCGGCCGGGAGTGCGCGTGCTGGATGTGGGCACGGGATCCGGCATCCTGGCGCAGGCGGCGGCGCTGCTGGGCGCGGGGCGCGTGTGGGCGTGCGACACGGACCCGGAGGCCGTGGGGATCGCGCGGGGCCACGCAGGGCTCAACGTTTTCATAGGATCCGTGGATGCGGTGCGCGCGCACGCGGCCGGATTGATTGTCGCCAACATCAGTCCGGAGACGATCGCGCGGCTCGCGCCGGAGTTGCTGCGGTGCCTGCGTACGGGAGGTGTGGCCCTGCTGAGCGGCTTCGAGCGGCACGAAGCGGCGGAAGTCGGGGCCGAACTGGAGCGGCGGGGCGGCGTGCTTTGCGAAGTTCGCCTCAAAGAAAGCTGGGCGCTGCTCGTGGTTGGCGCTAAACTCGTGGGGGGAGTTTAGGATTTACATGACCAGACGCCATTTTCTCAGCGCCGCCGCGGCGGCGCAACGCGCCGTTTCCGCCAACGACCGCATCCAGCTTGGTGCGATCGGGCTGGGCGGGCGCGGCACGGCGGATGTACGCGTAGCCCTCGATGAAGTGGGCGGAGCCTCGCTGGTGGCGGTTTCCGATCTCTACGCGGGCCGCCGCACGCGGGCGCGTGAAGTCTTCGGTAAGAATCTCTTCGTGACGCCCGACTATCGCGAACTGCTAGCCCGTACGGACATCGATGCCGTCATCGTGGCCACTCCCGACCACTGGCACGCGCAGGCATCCATCGACGCCATGCGCGCCGGCAAGGACGTATATTGCGAGAAGCCCATGGTGCATGCCGTCGAAGAGGGCCACGCCGTGATCGCGGCGCAGCGCGAAACGGGGCGGATCGTCCAAGTGGGCAGCCAGCGGGTGAGCTCCATAATCTATCGGAAGGCCAAGGAACTAATCCGGGATGGCGCTATTGGCAAGTTGAATCTGATTGAAGCCTGGTGGGAGCGGCCCGTGGACAGCGATGAACTAGTGTTTCGCAATTCGATTCCACCGGATGCCTCCGCAGCGACGATCGACTGGGACCGCTTCGTGGCCAACACCACGCGGCGGCCTTTCGACGCTCAGCGGTTTTTCTGGTGGCACAACTACCGGGACTATGGCACGGGCATACCTGGAGACCTGTTTGTACATCTGTTCTCGGGCGTGCATTTCGTGCTCGACGCGGAAGGGCCTGTGAGCATAATGGCCACCGGCGGAACGCGGTATTGGAACGATGGACGAGAAATCCCGGACCTGATGCTGGCGCTGGCGGATTACGCCGAGGGGGCGCATCATCCGGCTTTCAACCTGGGCCTTCGCGTGAATTTCGAGCAGGGGTCCGAGGAAACCTCGGGATTCCGGTTCGTGGGCGAGAAAGGCATTTTGCATATTCACGGCGATGGCGTGCGGCTGGCCCGGCACAGCCGCCCTCAGGAGCCGGGCTACAACATCGAAACTTTCGCGGAAGCGGCGCAGGGGGAATTTCTGCGCGAGTACCGGAAGAGATACCCGGCGCGGCCGGCCACGCCGGACAGCATGCGCGTCACCCCGGCAGAGGAATTTCTGGCGCCCGACGACTACAGCGATCATGCCGCGCACATGGCCAATTTTCTGGCCGCGGTGCGTAGCCGCAAGCCGGTGGTGGAAGACGCGGTGTTCGGCTTGCGCGCGGCCGGCCCCGCGCTGTTGGCCAACGCCAGCCACTACGAGCGGAAGATCTGTGGTTGGGATCCAGGGGCGATGGAGCGCATATGAAACCGGAACGGATTAGCCGCCGCGGGCTGCTGATGGCGGGAGGCGCCGCGCTGGCCGTGCGCAGAAGCGGGGCGCAAAGCAAACCGCGTGAAGTGCGCTTCGGAGTGCGGACTCCGCTGCCCAAACTGAGCCTGCGCGAGCGGGCCATGCTGGTGCATCGCCTGGGCTACGACGGCATCGAATTGGGTCGCGAGTGGCTGAACCAGCCGGTGGAGGCGATCCAGGAGCAGATTGCGGGCACCGGCGTGGCGGTGAGCGCAATTGTGGGATCGATTCAGCTTTTGGACACGGATCCGCAGAAGCGCGCCGAAGGCGTGGAGTTGGACCGCCGCCGGCTGCGCATGGCGAAACAGTTGGGCGCCGATTGTGTGATTGAGGTTCCGGTCTTCGGAGCCAACAAGTTTCACGATATTTCTCCCTTGATGACCGCGCGAGAGGTGGAGGAGAAGCTGCTGATCGGCGGATTAAAGCAGCTTGCGGTGGACGTCGAGCGCACTGGCATCACTTTGTTGCTGGAGCCGTGCAACCGCAAGGAGACGCACTTCATGAACCGGCAGAGCCAGGCGGCGGAAACGATCGAGGCGGTGGGCGCGGCGGGCTTCCGGACACTCAGCGATTTTTATCACATGCAATTGGAGGAGCAGGATATCGGCCAGACTCTCGGCCGCTATGGCAAATACACGGCGTACGTGCATCTGGCCGATGGCGCGGAGCGGACCGAGCCGGGGTCGTTGCCCTTCGACTATCGGCCGGGTTTCCGGGCGCTGAAGAAGTGGGGCTACGCGGGATGGCTGACGGTAGAATCCGGCGCTACGGATAATCCGGAAGGCGCACTGAGCCGGGCGCTGGCGTACCTAAAGCGCCAGTGGAGCGAGGCGTAGCTGCATTGAAGAATCGCGGACGGTTCGGGCCGCGGCGTGCCTGCGCCGCCCGCGGATCCAATTACATGCCTTTGCGCTTTCGGCGGCGGGCCACCAGCAGCACCAGCACAACTCCGGCGGCGAGCCATAGGGCAGCCTGAAATATCGTATTACTCATGTGCGGTTCCTCCTTTCTTTATTGAATCCCCTTCATCAGGGGGAACAAGTATTTGAAAACCTGTAAGAGGCCGGGGCCGGCCGCCACAACCAGGATGGAAGGCAGGATGAAGAAAAAAATTGGAAATACCAACTTCACCCCCACTTTGGCGGCCCTTTCTTCGGCCTCCTGGCGGCGTCGCACGCGCATGAACTCGGAATGCGTGCGCAGCGCTTCGGCCATGCTCGTCCCAAAGCGGTCCGACTGGATTAGAATGGCGGTCAGTTTCCGCAGTTCGGGTTCACCGGTGCGCTGCGCCAGATTGCGCAATGCATCGGCGCGGCGCTTGCCGGCCCGCATTTCGAGAGTGACCAGACTCAGCTCTTCGCTTAGCTCGGGATGCGCCACGGCCAATTCGCGGCCGACATTTTGAATCGCCTGATCCAGCCCCAAGCCAGCCTCCACCGAGACGACCATCAAATCCAGGCCATCGGGCAGCGATAACCGCAACTTTTCCTGGCGCTTGGAAACCTTGCGCTCCAATAAGAAACCGGGAATCCAATATCCGGCTACCGTGGCGGCCACGGGCAGTACGATACGCAGCACCGGGTTCGCCGTAATGCTGTCCCGGAATAGGATAGACAATATGGCTAGCGTCACCGCGAGGATCAGCTTGACGCCATACAACGTTGGGACGGCGCTTTCGGTTCGGTACCCGGCCGCTATCAAGGTGCGCCGGGCCGTCAGCGCGTCTTGCGGAGAAATCAGCGCATGCTGTCCGAGGGCTTGCACGCGGCGCGACAATAGCGATTGTTGAGGCTGGCCGATGAGGTCGAGGGTAGCGGCGGCCGCCGGCTCGGGATCCAGTTGTTGCAGAAGCCGGGACGGCTTGGCATAACGGTTATAACCATAGGCGCCGATGACGGTCGCCAGCAATCCGAACAAAGCCACGGAAACCAATAAAGCCATAGTCCAACCTTTGCTCTAAACCTTGATCCGGATGATCTTCCGAATTACCAATTGGCCCACAATTTGACCCACAATAGAACCCGCAATGAGCTTTTTGCCGTCCGGATCGTCAAGCATCGATTTCAGATACGCGGGCGCCGCCAACATCATGAGGATACAAGTGGCCGCCGGAAGAATCGTGAGCACCAGCGCGGTGATCCTTCCATGGGCGCTGGCGGCCTTGACCTGGCCCTTGAGCCGGAACCGTTCGCGGATGACGTGTCCCAAGCGGGTGAGGATCTCGCCCAGGTTGCCGCCGGTCTGTTTTTGCAGGATCACAGCGGACACGAAGAAACGGACATCCAGCAGGGGGACCCGATCGGCAAGGCCGTAGAGCGCGGTATCGAGCGGCGCGCCGAGATTCTGCTCATTGAACAGGGTGCGGAACTCCAGGCCCAGCGGATCCGGCGACTCCTCGCTCGCCATGTGAAGGCTGATGGTGAAGGCGTGGCCGGCGCGCATGGAGCGCGCCAGAAAGTCGAGAGCTTCGGGAAACTGCTCCTCGAAGGCGGCCAACCGCTGCGTGCGTTTGCGGCGCAAGTAAAAGTACGGCAGCGCGGCGAGCAGCAGCGCGGCGGCGGCGGACGTTCCAGGCAAGTAGAAAAGCGCCGGCAGCAGCAGGGTCAGCAGCGCTGCCGCCACCGCTCCGCCAGCCATCGCCAGGAGCAATCCGCCGGGTGTCCAGTTCACGCCGGCCTGCTGGATCGTTTTCTTGATCTTCTCCAGCAAGGCCAGGTGCTCCAACCACACATCGAGCTGCGGCCGTTTCGCGGCGATATTTCGCAAGAGCGAGGCGCCTCCGGGAATTGGATCCTCCGTGGCGGTCCGCAGCATGGCCGACATCTCACGCTTGCGCCACCATTCATAGAACTTTAGCCCGAGAGCTATCGAGAGCAGCACCCAAGTGAACAGAAGCAGAAACAGCGGGAGGGAAAAGCGCACGGCTAGGCGACCTCTTGGTAGCTTGCGAATATGCCAGCGGGCAGGTGCAACCCGCACGCGGCCAGGCGTTCGTAAAATTTGGGCCGGATGCCAGTGGCCCGAAAGCAGCCCCGCACCTTTCCCTCTTCTGTAATGCCTTTCTTATCGAACACAAAAAGGTCTTGCAGAGTCACCAGTTCGCCTTCCATGCCGGTGACTTCCGTCACGTGGGTGACCTTCCGAGAGCCGTCGCTGAAGCGCGACACTTGAACGAATAGATCCACCGCGGAAGAAACCTGCTGCCGGATGGAGCGCACTCCCATATTGGCATTCGACATCCCTACCATCACCTCCAGCCGTCCCACCGCATCGCGGGGGTTGTTGGCGTGGACGGTAGTGAGAGAGCCGTCATGGCCCGTATTCATGGCTTGCAGCATGTCCAGCGCTTCCTCGCCGCGCACCTCGCCCACGATGATGCGGTCTGGGCGCATGCGGAGGGCGTTGATGACCAACTCCCGTATGCGGATGGCGCCGGTTCCCTCGATGTTGGGAGGACGGGTCTCCATGCGTGCCACGTGAGTTTGCTGCAGCCGCAGTTCGGCCGCATCTTCGATGGTTACAATGCGTTCGTCCTCCGAGATGTAACTGGAGAGCACATTGAGCAGCGTGGTCTTGCCCGATCCGGTGCCGCCGCTGATCAGGATATTCAGCCGGGCTTTCACGCAGTACTCCAATGTCTGGCGCATGCTCTCGGTCATCGTGAGGCTGCGCACCAGATCCTCGGGGCGCAACGCGTGCCGCCCGAAACGCCGGATCGACAGCAGCGGGCCATCCACCGCCACAGGCGGAATCGCGGCGTTCACGCGCGATCCGTCCGGCAGCCGCGCGTCCACCAAGGGCGTAGATTCGTCTACCCGCCGGCCCACTTGCGCCACGATTTTTTCGATAATGCGCAGCAGGTGGGCGTTGTCTTTGAATTGTACGGGCGTGCGCTGCAGTTTGCCGTTCCGTTCCACGTACACCAGGTAGGGCGTGGTGACCAGGATATCGGAGATGGTGGCATCCTGCAGTAGAGGTTCCAAGGGGCCCAGGCCGAAGACCTCATCGAGCACTTCCTCGATAACCCGGTCCTTATCCGTGCGGCTTAGTGGAGTTTTCTCCTGATCGACGAGGCGGACCAGCGCCGTACGGATCTCCAGGCGCGCACGCTCTCCCGGGATCGAGGACAGCGCTTCCAGGTTGAGGCGGTCCAGCAACTGGCGATGCAGTGCAAATTTCAGTTGCTGGTATTCCGGTGCGGAGGATTCGCTTTGAAAAAGCCGCGTCACCCATCCGGATTGCTCCGCGGCCTGCGGCGAGACATTCCATACGTTGCCCATAACAGCGCTCCTTTATCCGAACAGTCCGAACCGCCGCTTGCCCTTCTCGACCGCGGGCGCGCCAACCAGATGCATGGCAAAACTCGACAATTGGCGGCTCAGGTTACTGCCGGGCGGCAGCAGCTTGCCCTTGCAGAAGGCGTCGTTGAGCGCGTAGTAGTCGTTGGGTAGCATGGTGTCGACCGGCATGCCCAGAATACGTTCCAACTCCTGGGCGGTGATGTCCGGGCGTTGCGGCGTGCGGTTCAGGACGATGCGCAGCCGGCTTCCAATACCGGCTTTGATCAGCGTCTGGACGGCTTGCTTCGCCTGGTGCAGCGCTGGCACTTCCAGCGTGGTGACCAGGAAGATGTCGTCTATTTCATCGAGCAGCGCGACGGTGGCAAAATTCAGCGTGCAACCCAGGTCGACCACGGTCCAGGCGTAGTGTGCACGCACAAACCTGACGACCTTGCCCAGAGACTCTCCGGAAATCGGATCCTTGGGAAGATAGCCGGAAGGCGCCGCGATGATCTCCAACCCAGGCCAGTCGGCCGATACCAAAGCGTTCCAGTAACTGACATCCAGCCGATGCAGATTCTGCACCGCATCTAGAACCGAGTAGGGCGACTTGACCTTCATCAGGAAGCCTACTATTCCCGATTGCAGGTCCAGATCGGCCAGCAAGCTGCGCTGGGCCCGCGGCGCGCTGAGGCGGCCCAGTTCCGCCGCCAGGTGGCAGGCAATGGTCGTGGCGCCGCAACCGCCCTTTGCCGCTAGGAATCCGAGGACCTTTCCCGGTGGGCGGCTATTCTCCCGCGGCCGGGGACCGGCTTCGGCCCGGCCTTCGACCGCCTTGCGGAGGCTGTCCACCAGCGGCGGGTACAGAAACTCGTTCGCTCCGGCGCGCATCGCGGCCAGAATCGTTTCCGGTTGTGCCGTGACGTCGAGCGCCACCAGCATGGAATCCGGCAGGGCGGCGCGCACGGCGCGCACCGCTGCTTCGAGCGGCAGCGGCAGCCCGGTGATATCCAATAGCACTATTTCCGGGTGTAGAAATTCCAATCGTTCGATCAGCGCGGGCCAATTCCGAAAGTCGCGCTGTTCCATGACCACCCGCACAGCAAGACCGCGCAATGCCTCCTGCACGAGTTCCAACAACTGGGGCGCCGCGATGACCACCCCCACGGCCGGCATCGCGGGTACTTGAGCTGTATCCTGTTCGGGAAGAAACAGGGAGGCCATTAACGGATTCCTCCGGGCGTGGTCCCCGAAGCCGGAGTGGCCTGCGGGGGCGCCGAGGCGGCTACCCTTTGCTTCTCGATCTCCAGCATTTCTTCGAGCGGTATGGTCTTCCTCACCGGCGGCGGCGGAACCGCTCCGGTGACCGACTGACCGGGAGTCCGTGGCGCGGCACTGGCGGTGTCCGGCAGAAACTCCTGGGGCCCGCGGACATCGGGAAGCGCCGCTCCAGCCGGAATCGGCCGCACCAGCTCCGGGGTGACGAGGATCATCAATTCCGAGTTGCTCCGAGTGCGCGTACGGCTTTGGAAGAGCTTGCCCAGCAGCGGAATGTCGCCGATGCCAGGTATCTTGCTGAGGCTCTCGGTAATGTTGTTGTCCAGCAGACCCGCGATCACGAAGCTCTGGCCACTCTCCAGCTCGACCTGCGTCTGCACCTTCCGGGTGGCCAGCGCCGGGATGGTGAAGCCCTCGAATTGCAAGGCGTTGGCATAGTCCAGCGAACTAACCTCGGGGGCTACTTGCAGGCGAATCGAGCCGCGCGGCGTCACCACTGGCAGAAAGTTGATACGCACGCCGTATTCGCGGAATTGAATGGTAACCGCGCCGGCCGCAGCGCCGCCTTGCACCACCGGAAACGGAAATTCGCCGCCGGATATGAAGCTCGCGGGCTTGCCGTTCATAGCCAGTATGTTCGGCTCGGCCAGCGTTTGCATCAGGTTCTTGGCCTCCAATGCCTCGATGAGGGCGCCTAGATTCAGGTCCTTCCGGAACAAGAATATGTTGAGCGCATCGGAGAGCGTGAATTGGACGGCATTGCCCGTGACACTGGGGACCGCCGGCCCAAACTGGCCGGTGGTGGTTTGACCGACCGTGTTTCCGGCGCCAGTGCTCAACAGGTTGAAGCCAAACGACGCGGTGGCGGAGCGATCCACATCGGCGAAGCGCACATGCAGCAGGATTTGAGGTTCCGCCGCGGGTACCTCGACGCGCAACAGGTTGACTACTTTGCCCAGCGTGGCGGCCATGGCAGCGGCGCGCTCGGCACTCGAAAGATCTTTTACGTTGCCCCGCAGAAAAACCGTATCGTTTTCGAATTCGAGGCTGACGTCCTGTCCTGGCAGTCCGCGCTTAAGCTGCCCCTGGACCGCTTCGATGCGGGCCGTGCTCTGATGCACGGTCAGGTTGTACAGAGAACGCGCGCCATCCTGTTGCCACAAAATCACCGAGGTCTCTCCCGGAGCTTTGCCATTGATCAATACTTCGCGTGGATTCACGGCTAGGGCCTCTGCTAAATCGCCATTGGCCACTGAGACGCGCCGCAAGTCGGCAGGCGTATCCAGGATCAGGGACTTGCCCACGGCGACCACCAGCTCCACCGGGCTTCCATCGTTAAGGCATGCCGCGGGCAGCGCTACTCCTAGCAGGGACGCCGCCATCCAAACGCCGCGCCGGATCATGGTCTGGCCTCCCCCTGCGCTGCGAACTGTGTTTCGGTCCGCTTGATGCCGTGGATCACCTCGACCACCCGCGGCTTGGGAGCCGGAGGCAATACCGGCGGCGCGGGCGCCGTGCGGATGGGGGTGGGCTGCATCTGTTCGATCCCGGCTCGTACAGGCTTGGCGTCCCACACGAGCGGCGTGCCCGGGTGGAACAATTGCGCCATCGCGCTGCCGGTGGTTTTGGTGATTTCGGTATCGAGGGGATTGCGCAACACCAGTTGAATGCTGGTCTGGGTGCTG
>Ga0070761_10000777_pt1 | contig 20198 bp, 16 predicted proteins | sample HubBroMetageREF1_FD_66724 | JGI IMG/M metagenome (GOLD analysis project Ga0070761, IMG submission 66724) | Reference soil microbial communities from the Hubbard Brook experimental Forest, New Hampshire, USA - Hubbard Brook CCASE Soil... | ecosystem: Environmental > Terrestrial > Soil >... | reverse complement strand
CATGGCTGTCGCAGAGAAGCAATACACCACTATCAGCGGGGTGCCGATCGAGCCGCTTTACGGGCCGGAGCAGTTGCCGGATTTATCTTCGCCTGGGGAGTTTCCCTACACGCGCGGCATCCACGAGACGATGTACCGTGGGCGGCTGTGGACCATGCGGCAGTTTTCCGGATTCGCCACGCCGGAAGAAACCAACCGCCGCTATCACTACCTTCTGCAGCAAGGCCAGACGGGGCTCTCGGTAGCCTTCGACCTGCCGACGCTGATGGGCTACGACGCCGACCACGGCCTTTCGGAAGGCGAAGTGGGGAAGTGCGGCGCGTCCATTTCGTCGCTCGAAGACATGGAGATCCTGTTCCGCGGCATCCCGCTGGGAGACGTGACGGTCTCGATGACCATCAACTCGCCGGCCGCAGTGCTGTGGGCCATGTATCTGGCGGTCGCCGAGCAGGAGGGCGTCGATTGGACGGCGGTTTCCGGCACGCTGCAAAACGACATTCTGAAGGAATACATCGCGCAGAAGGAGTACATCTTTCCGCCGCGGCCGTCCATGCGGCTGGTCACCGACACCATCGAATTCGGCGCGCGGCACACGCCGCGGTTCAATCCGATTTCGATCAGCGGATACCACATTCGCGAGGCAGGGTCGACCGCCGTGCAGGAGCTGGCGTTCACGCTGCGGGATGGCATGGAATATGTGGAGTGGGCGCTGGAGCGCGGCATGCGCGTGGACGAATTCGCGCCGCGGCTGAGTTTCTTCTTCAACGCGCACAGCGATTTTTTCGAGGAAATCGCCAAATACCGCGCGGCGCGCAAGCTGTGGGCCTACGCCATGCGCGATCGCTTCGGCGCGAAGGAAGAGCGCAGTTGGAAGCTGCGCTTTCATTCGCAGACGGCGGGATGCTCGCTCACCTGGCAGCAGCCCTACAACAACGTGGTGCGCACGGCGATTCAGGCGCTGGCGGCGGTGCTGGGCGGCACGCAGTCGCTGCACACAAATTCGCTCGACGAAGCTTACGCGCTGCCGAGCGAGCAGGCGGTAACCATCGCGTTACGCACGCAACAGATTCTTGGCTATGAAACCGGCGTCGCGAACACGCCCGATCCTTTGGGCGGCAGCTACTTTGTGGAGAGGCTGACGCTGGACATGGAGCAGGCCGCCGGCGACTACTTCCGGCGCATCGACGAAATGGGCGGAATGATTGCGGCTATCGAGAATGGTTTCCCGCAGAGCGAGATCGCCAACGCCAGCTATGTGTATCAGCGCGCGGTGGAGACGAAAGACAAGCTAGTGGTGGGAGTGAACGGGTTCCAATCGCAGGATCAGGCCATCGAACTCCTGCAGATCGACCAGACGGCCGAGGAGCACCAAGTGAAGAAACTCGCGGCGTTGCGCGCCCGGCGCGATAACGGACGCGTGCGGAAGACGCTGGACGCATTGCGGCGGGCGGCCGAGGGCACGGAAAACACGATGCCGTTCATTCTAGACGCCGTGCGCGCCTATGCGACGTTGGGCGAGATCTGCGACGCGTTCCGGGAGGTGTTTGGTTCGTATAAGGAGACGGCGCACATTTAGGCCAGATAAGGGTGTCCTGCTGCCAAGATTGGCCGCCAAAGGAATCGTCTCAGCGCGCACCCGCGACTCGCCGCACGATGATACGGCTGGCCTCGAGAAGGGCCGAATGGTCCAGCATGAGCAGACTCACTTCCTCGACCGTGAGGCGTTTGCTGTCGGTTTGGGGGCAGCTTTCGATGGGAGCCGCGGCGCCTACCCCGCGCGGGCTAAAGCCCGCCCCCCCCAAACCAAGTCGCGATTGCGAGAAGTGTAGAAGGTTGAGAAGGCCACCTTAAAGGTGGCCTGCAGCCAGAATTGGCTGCCCCACGAGCTACAAAGTGAGGCCGATTAACAATCGGCCTGCAGGTTATCAACCGTTATCAACCTGCCCCACAAAAATCAGGCAATCAAATCAGTCGCCAGAGACGGTTTCGTATTCCCGCACAGGCGCCGGTTTCGAGGCGGCCAGTGCGCCCAGGCTGACGTGAATGGTCGGCATGGCGCCGGTATCGAAGGATTCCTGCACCTTGCCTTGATCGTGCTGCTTCTCGCGCGCTAGCTGGCGACGGAGGCGGGCCTCGAATTCGGCCATCTGCTGCTCGATGGTCTTCACCTTGTTCTTATTCGCTACCATGTCTTCGCGGTAGCGCTTCAGGAAGTAACCGATGGTCTCCACGCGGATGCGGATGGAGCCAGTGGGCTTGTTCTCGTCGATGTCCTTGAAGCAGAAATAGGGCGTGCCGGAATGCTCCACCACCTCTTCCACCACTGAGTATATAGGAGCGTCATGGCCGCACTTAAAGCTCGATAGCTCCAGCGCCACTAAGTTGGGATGCCGACCGGTGTACTTCGCGGCCCACACTTTGCGGGAGGTGTTTTCGCTATAGGAGTTCTTCCACACATCGTCGATGTTCATCGGATGCGGGATTTCACCCGACTCGACTTCGGGCCCGAACAAGCGCCAGATCATGTCTTCGTCGATGGGGAGGGAATCCTGCGTGAAGACCGGATAGCCGAGCTTCTGGAATTCTTCCAGGATTTCGTGATTCACGCCGGGGTCGTTGTGATACGGGCGTCCCAGCACGACTACGCCCAGCCGGTCCTCGCGCTCGAGTTCCTCCAGCACCTGGCGCGCTTCGCCGCGGATGGTCACGTTGTTGTAGTAATCGAGGGCGCGATAGCCTTCCTGTACGGCGCGGGCGTTCTCTTCGGCGGAGAGTCCGAAGATATCCTTGAATTCCTCGAACATCTGGCGCTCGAAGACATCCGGCTTCGAGAGATTGACGAAGGTGTCCATGAAGCGGACGCCCTTCTCCTTGAATAAGTCGCCTTCCTTGGTGAACGCTGCCTTCACCGCGGCCGGGGTGGTGGCGACGGTGGGGCATGAGCGGCTGGCCTGCACGCCATGCAGATCGCTAGTGAGGCAATCGATCATGGGGAAGAAGATGATATCGAGCGGCTTCTTGGCATGCACCACGAACAACAGATTGTGCACGTGCGGAATGCCCAGCTTCGACGGGAAGCACGGGTCGATCGCGCCGCGCTTGGCGCCTTCCTTATAAAGCTGCTCGCTGGTGAAGTCGGAGTAGACGATATTTTCGGCCTTGATACCCAGTGACGCGAAATAGCCCGTGAAGATAGGCGTCATCGAATACATATTGAGCACACGCGGCATGCCGATGCGGATTTCGGAGCGCTTCTTCATCAGTTCCACGCGCTTCTTGGCGGACGAGGTGAAGACGAACTTAGGCGGCGGATCGGCCACCAGCGGCGCGTCCGGCACGCGGAAGACGGCTTTCGCCGATATCTCGACAAAATTGGGGTTGGCCTTCTTGATCTTGTCCAGGCTGCCCTTGATCTGGCGCATGTCGTCGACGCTTTCGACGGTGCCCTTTTCGCAGGTGGCGATGATCAGCCGCTGCGAGCCCGCTTCGAGCGGCACCTTGGTCTTCACCGGTGGCTTGTAGTCCGCATTCATCACGGTGGTTTTCACGTCGATGAAGGTGCGCAGGCACTTATTCTTGCAGAAGTAGCAGCGGGTAGCTTCCTCGCGCGTGGTCTTGTAACTGATCTTAGAGATGGCGTCCATCCCGATGAAGGAGGAGACGCGGCCGTTGTCCCAGAGGCGCCCGGCTTCGAGCGCGGAACCGATGGCGCCGGCTTCGCCGCAGTGCTCGTGGACGATCACGTCGGCCTTGTGCTCTTTGCCCTTGAAGCGCGACTCGATGAAATCCACCTGCGCCTTAACCGCGGCCAAATTGTATTGCGTGCCGCCTTGCAGCAGGAAGCGCCGGCCGATGGCCGATAGGTTCGGAATCTGCGAAACGTATAGCCAGATGTTTTTGGGCAGCACGTTGCAGAGGCCGGCCATGATTTCTTCCGGCTTCCAGCCCTGGCGCTGGAAATCCACGATGTCGGACTGCATGAACACCGCGCAGCCATAGCCGAAGCTGGGGTAGCCGTTGGCGGCGAAGGCAGTGTCGGCATACTGCTCCACGGGCACGTTAAAGCCTTGCGCGGTGGATTGCAGGAAGTAGCCGTTACCCGCCGAGCACTGCGTGTTTAGCTTGAAGTCTTTGACGCGGCCGTCTTTCAGGATGATTATCTTGATATCCTGCCCGCCAACGTCGCAGATCACGTCGACATCGTCATAGAAGTGCAAACCGGCTTGCGTGTGGGCCACGGTTTCGACCAGCGCGGCATCCGCGCCGATCACGTCCTTTAGGATGTCCTTGGCATAACCGGTGGTGCCCACGCCGAGCACCTTGAGCGTCGCGCCTTGTTCGGCGATCTGCTTCTCGAGCTTGCCCATCACCTCGATGGTGTCTTCGATGGGATTGCCCTTCGAGAGCTGGTAAGTCTTGGCCAGGATGCGGCGCTCTTTGTCCTTCGAGAGCAGCACGGCCTTGGTGGAAGTGGATCCGCCGTCGATGCCGACGAAGCCTTCCACGATTTCACCGGGCTGGAACCTCGCCGCCACGAATTTCTTGGTGCGGTATTTTTCCTTGAAGCGCGCCAGATCGTCGGCGTCCTTGGCGAGGCCGCCGGTGCCGCCGCGCTTGGACTTCTCTTCTTCGCGGCCCACATTGACGTACCATTCGAGCTTGTCGAACCCGATGTAGCGGCCGACTTCGGCATCCTCGGTCTTGCCGAATTCCACCGAGCCGATCGCGGCGAAATACTGAGCATTATCCGGAGTCCGGATAAGGTCTTCGGGCGGAACGCCGGCGGGCAGTTCGGTGCCACGCTCTTCCCAGATTTTCGGGATGTTGTGCTTCCAGCAATCGCGCATGCCCTTGATGTAGCAGTTAGGTCCACCCAGCAGCAGCACCACAGGCAACAGGGTATTGCCGCGCGTAAGCACGGAAAGATTCTGCATCACGATGGCTTCGAAAAGCGAGGCCATCAACTGGTCGGGGGGGACGCCCATCTTCTGCAGGCCGTTGATGTCGGTCTCGGCGAAGACGCCGCATTTGCCGGCGACGGGGTGCAGCTTCAGGCCTTTGTAGCCCATCTCGCAAAGCTGCTCGGTGGGAATGCGCAGTTTGGCGTTGATCTTGTCGATGACCGCGCCGGTGCCGCCCGCGCACTTATCGTTCATGGAGGGCATCTTCTTCTTGCGGCCGGTTTCGGGGTCTTTCTTGAAGATGATGATCTTGGCGTCCTGGCCGCCGAGTTCGATTACCGAACCGCATTCGGGGTAAAGCTTTTCCACCGCGAGCGAGACGGCGTTCACTTCCTGGACGAACTTCGCGCCCAGGTGCTTCGCCATACCGTTGCCGCCTGAGCCGGTGATGAACATGCGCGACTGGCTAGCCTGGAAGCCGTCGATCTCTTTTTCGAAGCGCTTTAGAAACTCCAGTACCTTTTCGGGCTGCTTGGTGTCGTGACGCTGATAGTCCGACCATAGGATCTTGTCGGCTTGATCCACGACCACCGCCTTGACGGTGGTCGAACCCACATCCATTCCGATGAAGAATTGTTTGTCCATGAGATCCTCGGGCTATTGGACTGCCAATGCTTCTTCGCGCTCACGCGCGATGGGCGTGACGCCTTCTTTTTTCAGTTGCTCCGCGATGTGCATGACGAAATTGGCGGCCATCCCTACAACACCTTTGCTATGCGGGACGTGGTAGATCGGGCGCTTCGATTCGGGATGGGCTTCCACCCAGGCGCGGCAATCGTCGAGCGACAGGCCGGTACGTTCCAGGACCTCGGCCATTTCCTTTTTCGCCTTGTTCTTGGCTTCGCCGAGGGCCATCTGCACGCGCGAGTGGGCGTTGATTTCGCCTTCGCCGGAAGTTTCGACGGGCAGGTAGATCATGTCCTTGTAATTCGACACGACCGCAGATTGCGCGCCATCGGATTGCGTAGAGGGCATGCAGCCGAAGGGCTTCACGGACAGCACCATGTGCGCCAAGTCTTTGTTCGAATAATAAATATTCTTGGCGACTTCCAGGTGGCCTTCGCCGCCGCCCGCGCGCGAGTTGTAGAAGGGGTGGCCGAGGCGCTGCAATTCGTATTGATCGGCCAGGTGATGGGCGATGTCGCCCAGCGCGCCGACGATCTTGTGATATTCGTTCTTGAAAATGGCTTCCGCTAGTTTTAGTTTTGCCACTTTATTGCGGAAGCTCCATTCGATCTTGGCGCGCTTGTCGAGACGCCACAGCGGCGGCAGCACCGCGCCTTCTTCGAGGCCTTTGAAGTCCTTGTACTTCTGCACCACCTGGTGAATCATGTACATGATCCAGGTGCCGATGGGTTCGACTAGCACCTGCGCGCCCTCGCGCTGCAGGAAGTTGAACATATTGAAGTTGCCGTCGCCTTCGGTGGTCTGCGCCCAGAACTCGCCGGTGATCTTGACGATGGGCTTCACGCGCAGGCGGTCGATCTCGATTTCGTTGAACGCGTCGCGGCAGCGGTGCAGCGCCGGGATGTAATCATCGCCTTTCAACTGGTTGACGAACTTGCCGATGTATTCGGCGGTGTCCTTGAAGCCGCCCAGGTATTTCGTCAGGCTATCGCCGAGCTGCCAGGGCTGCTTCTTGCGAAATACTTCGTGCATATATTCCATGCTCTCATCGAGCTTCTGGTCCGTTTCGCCGGCATTGACCTCGTAGGGGCGCACCGCATACGCGACTTCGTTCAGGACGTCGCCGCAGTTGAGCGCGTTGAGGATGCCGAGGAAGAAGTCGAGGTTCATTTCGAGGCCGGCCTCGGCATCGGACTGGCTTAAGCCGCCAGATTGTTGGAACAGCAGCACGCGGAAGCCGTCGAAACCGGAATTGCGCAGCGCCAGGCGATACTCGGCTTCGTACATGCCGAAGCGGCAGGGTCCGCAAGCGCCCGCCGTGAAGAACACATAGCGGTCGATGATTTCCTGTTTGGTGAGCCCTTGCTCTTCGAGGGATTGCAGATACTGCACCAGATTGCCGACGGTGAAGTAAGTCGGGTTGCACTGGCCGTTGTTGCCATATTCTTTGCCGGCCTGAAACGCGCTGACGTTGGGAGTGGGCACGGCCTCGGCGATGTAGCCAAGACCTTCCAGGGCGCCGTGCACGAGTTTCTCGTGCTTCCAGGTGAGGCCGCCGAACAGCAGAGTGGTGCGGGAGCGTTGTTCCTTGGTGAAGGGATGCTCGACCGGCTTCTTGAACTGATGCGTCTCGCGTTTGACGACGCCGGCTTCGCGTTCCAGGCGCGCGCGCTCTTCAGCCAGGCGCTTTTGGATGACGTCTTCGATGCCGGAATTGATCTGGACCAGACCGGCGGGGGGTGCGGCTTTCGGTTCAAACGGCTGAGTGCTCATAGTAGTCCTCTGAGTTCGGGACGGTTTAGAGACACCCCTCCCGATTGACTGCATCTTCGCCTGTTAAGCCATTGGAAATAAAGAGGCATGCAGCGAATGGCGGGTTTTTCAAGAGGAATGGTGCGTATTGGGGGTGAGTGGGAGGGTACGGTTTGACACCACCACTGGTTCAGCGCCGTTGGACCAAGAGTTGGACGAGGTAGTCCTGGGCAATCTTGTCCCTCCTGATAAATTTCCAGGCGTCGAAAGCCTGCCTTGCTCGATCGACCGCTTTCAACGTAGTCGTCCTCGACCAATGCGTGGAGTCATCGTAGTCCGCAAGGTGACGCGCGTCCTGGATCTCGACAAAGGCCCTACCGACCTCCTTCAGATGGGCGACGGCTGGAAGCGGAGCAGCCAGGGAATTTTCCATGGATGACATTCTGGGATGCCTTTTTCATGCGGCCGTGATCGAATGCGCGGGCCAGTTCCGCCCGATGATCTTCGCGTCTCCAGTTATGCACGGCCTCTCGGATCATTAGATGGAATAGGGCGTAATATGCTGTGGACACGGCTCGCCGCAAGCTCGCCTGCCTGGGTTTTCGGCTCTCTCGCCGAGCGAGATGGTACGCCTGCTCAAGCAAGTCTTCGGCAAACGCCATAGCTCATGACCGGGCCGATCGCCAAGCTGGCTCCTTCATCTCTGCCTGTTCAGACCGACTGCGGTAGTGGAAATACAAGTTAAGGCCAAACTCGTCAAACCCGATCACGTTGGACAGCTCACTCTCCACCCGCATGGTGACCGCTCGCAAACGCTTTTCGCGGCTGGCCTGATCGGACAACACGATACGGAAGTATACGGATTCTTCGCCGGTTGAGTCTAAAGTCAGCGCGTATCGAATCCACGCCACGTCAGGCGCCAGCTTACGTGCCACTTCCTTGACGCGGCGGTCGATTTCGGCCTCATTCGCGACGGCAGTACCCATGAGCATCGGCACTTTCTCCTCTTTACCCAGGATAGCGCGTTCCGCCGAATCCGGACTGCTCCTGCGCCACTATTTAACGCGACGTGGATCCCTCCCAGTGGTCTTCGAGCGCAGGCCGCAGGCGCAAGGACCCGCCGCGAACGGCTGATGCAAGAACCGCCACTTACTCGCCACACCCTTCACTGTGCGGATGTGGACTGCGAGTAGCCTCCAGGTCCGCGTCCCCGGGGGTCGCTTTATTCGCGCTGTTAAGGATTAGCTGTGCTTGCGGAAATGGTCTCCTTCAAAGACGAAGGCGTCAATCAGGGCTGCTCGATACGACCACAGATCACGCTCGATCAGCGTCTCGGGCGCAGCGGCACTCCACCAGGGGCGTCCCATCGTCCATTCGATCAGTTCCTCGTAGCCAGCCGGCTTCTTCACTCGTGCTGGGGCGATACCGGATAGTTCTGCCAAGCCAGCGGCGGACTCGCCGTTAACGGATACGAGGGAATCGGGCCGCGCGAGGGCCAGCAATCGCGTGGAGCCAGCGGTGCCAAAACCGTCGATCTCGCGGATAATCTCTTGCGCCCGCCGCGCTTTTCGCGGAAACGATGCGTCGAGCGGCTGGTTCATGATGGAATTGATCGCGGCGTGAACCGTTTGGCGTTTTTCCAAGTTTTCGGGCGTGGCTCGCAAGAAGACGTGCTTCACAGTTCTCGCTGCACCCATTGCGCCGAGGTGCCCGTAGTCCGCACCCTCGTCGATCAATCCGAGCAGTACCCTGGCCTCCGTCTTCGTCAGGTTCGCCCAATCCTTTTGAATAATTGGCTGCGCGGCGCGGATCGTAGAAACATATGAATTTGTGCCGGAGAAAACACCAAACTTGCCCTTATACTCTTCGAGCCACAAGCCGTTCCGAATCCGAAGCTCCGCTACGAGTGCGGGCCAACTTCCGAGCTTCACGACCGTAGCAGCTTCGGGGCGGCACTTCAGCACCGGCGCTAGCACTGCCGAACCCCTGGAGTTCACCGGCTCTTTAGCGGGGGAATCGGACCGCCGCCCTCGTAGCGCACGGAGAGCGTTCTCGATTGCGTCGGCAGCGTCGGCGAATTCTCCGCAATCGATCAGTTCATTCAAGAGCCTGGCCCCTTCCTGGGTAAGAGTAACGTTCATGATCGTGGGACCTCTCAACGGCCATTCTACATGGTGCAGATGTACTTAGTGAGCCTGATTTGCGCGCGGGTCTAACACAGCATGAGCTCTAGCGGTGATACCCTCTCCAGTGGCCTGTCGCTCAATGATGACCAGAGTGGGAAAGTGCGCAATAGGCCGCGGCATCGCCCGCCGCAAGCTTGCCTGTTTGGGTTTTCTCTGCTCGCGGCGTGCGAGATGATTTGCCTGTTCGAGCAAATCTTCCGCAAGGTTCATCGCTTGGACCACGCGGGCTCTTTGAGCACTGCTTGTTCCGACGGCTTCGGTACCGAAAGTACGAAAGGAGGTCCGATTCGTCAAGATTGAGTTTCTCAGTAAGGACGGATTCAACCCGCTTGGTCACCTTTGTGAGTCTCGCCTCGCGGCTGGCATCGTTCGACAACATGACTCGGAAGTAAATGGCTCGATCGCCGCTCCAGTCCAGAGCTATTTCGTACCGAATCCACTGGACGTCCGGCGTTAGTTCCTTCACCGCCTCCCGCAGCCATATCGATATCGGACTCTTTCAAAACGGCGGAAGGCATCAGCATGGGACTGTTTCTCCTCTTGTAAGGATAGCGCGTTCGGTGGCGTTTGCGCCGCTTGCGCGGCCTCTTTTAAATACGCTAGCCTCTCCTTTCATGGCCACGCACACCGCGGATGTCGCCATCGTCGGAGCCGGCATTCTGGGCCTTGCACACGCATACGCCCTGGCCCGGCGGGGACGCTCCGTGGTGGTCTTCGAGCGCAGTCCGCAGGCGGCGGGTGCGTCGGTGCGCAATTTCGGCATGATATGGCCCATCGGACAGCCCGCCGGCCGCATGCACGGGATGGCGTTGCGCAGCCGCGATTTGTGGAAAGAGGTCCTGGACGCAGCCCGGATACCCTACTTTCCGACTGGCTCGTTGCATGTGGTCTATGGCGCGGACGAAGCCCCCGTGGCGCGCGAGTTCTGCGAGGTAGCTCCGAAGCTCGGTTATCCATGCGAGTGGTTGACGGTGGCTGGCGTCGTGGCGCGCAGCCAGGCTGTCCAGCCCGAAGGCCTGCGCGGCGCCATTTGGAGTCCCACGGAGATCACTGTCGACCCGCGCGTGGCGCTGGCGCAGCTTCCTATATTTCTAGCCGAGCGATTCGGCGTGCAGTTTCGCTGGAGTACCGCGGTGAACTCGGCCGATCTCTCGACATTCGACGCCGCCATTGTGTGTACGGGCCACGATTTCGAAACGCTGTATCCGGAAATGTTCCGCGCCAGCGGCGTCACGCGCTGCAAGCTCCAGATGATGCGCACACGCCCGCAGCCGGAGGGGTGGCAGCTCGGGCCCGCCTTGGCCGCCGGGCTGACGTTACGTTTCTATGAATCGTTCCAGGTGTGCCGGACGCTGTCCGCATTGAAAGAACGCATCGCCGCAGAAACACCCGAGTACGATCGATGGGGCATTCACGTGCTCGTTTCGCAAACCGCCGGCCGCGAACTGACTATCGGCGACTCGCACGAGTATGGCCTGGCCATCGATCCCTTCGACCGCGCCGAGATCGACGATCTGATTTTGGGTTACGCCCGCGATTTTCTGCAAGCGCCCACGATGCAGATCGCGCAGCACTGGCACGGCGTTTACGCGAAACATCCGGAGAAGCCGTTCCTGCGGTTGTCGCCCGCGCCGCATGTGCGTGTGGTTACGGGCACGGGCGGATCGGGCATGACGTTGTCGTTCGGGCTCGCGGAAGAGACCGTCAAGGAGATGGGATTCTAATGGGCCGGGTCACCGCTGTCATCTTCGATTGGGCCGGCACTACTGTGGATCATGGCAGTCTCGCTCCGGTGCGCACGCTTCAGAAGCTGTTTGCCGGGCGCGGCATGGCCGTCACCGAACAGGAGGCCCGGCGCGACATGGGAATCCATAAGAAGGACCATATCCGCGCGCTGCTCCGCGCGAAGATTGGCGCGCCACCGGCTGAGGGCGAGGTCGAAAGTCTCTTCGCCGAATTCATCCCCATGCAAATGGATTGCCTGGCCGCCTACTCCACCGTGATTCCCGGTGTTCCGGCCACGGTGGCAGCGTTGCGTGCGCGCGGCGTCAAAATCGGCAGCACGACGGGGTATACGCGGCCCATGCTGGACCTGCTGCTGGCTACTGCCTCCGCGCAGGGCTACCAGCCGGATTGCGCTCTCTGCCCGGACGACACCGTCGCCGGACGGCCTTGGCCCTGGATGTGTTACCTGAACGCGATCCGCCTTCGGGCCTACCCGATGCACACCATGATCAAGGTTGGCGACACCATCAGCGACATCGAAGAGGGACGGAACGCCGGCGTGTGGACCATTGGGACTGCGCGCACGGGAAACATGATTGGGCTCACAGCCGAGGATTTCGCGTGCCTTTCCGCAGCCGAACGCGCCGCACGCTTGGACGCTGCGCGCCGCAAGCTTCGCGAAGCCGGGGCGGACTACGTGGCGGACGCCGTGGCCGACTGCATTCCGCTGATCGACGCGATTGAAGAGCGCCTGGCCAGAAGCGAGCGTCCATGATTCGCACGAATCGACGCTTGGCCGCGTGGCAAGGACTCACTATTGCGCTACTGTTCATCGGCTATGCCGGCTACTATCTCTGCCGCTCGGATTTCTCCGTGAGCCTGCCGCTCATAATCGACGAATTGGCCGCTGATGGCATGACTGCCGCCCAAGCCAAGATCCGCCTCGGCGCGGTAACCTCGGTCGCGGTGCTGGCTTACGCCATCGGCAAATTCTTTTTGGCCGGGGTCGCCGATTTCCTGGGCGGCAAACGGAACTTCCTGATCGGCATGGGCTGCTCAATCATGTTCACACTCCTGTTTTCGCTGGGCGGCGGGTTGCCCGTCTTCACGATGGCTTGGATTGGCAACCGGCTAGTGCAGTCCACGGGCTGGGCGGGTATGGTGAAGATTACGTCGCGCTGGTTCTCCTATTCCTCCTATGGTGCGGTAATGGGAGTCATCAGCCTGAGCTACCTGTTTGGCGATGCGGCGGGGCGCCAGTTCATGGGCTTCCTGATTGGCCACGGGTTCGGCTGGCGTGGGGTTTTTCAAGTAGCGGCGGGCACTCTGTTCGTCATCTTCATCGCGAATCTGCTGCTGCTGAAAGAATCGCGGGCGCAGATCGGCTTCGGGGAACCGGCCGTGAATCCGTTGAATCTGTTTGGCGCGGAAGGCAGCGATCCGAAGCCAGCCGGACTGCGCGATCTGCTGGCGCCGCTGTTCCGCAGCCCGGCATTCTGGATCGTCTGCGCGCTGTCGCTGGGAACCACGCTGGTGCGCGAAACCTTCAATACCTGGACGCCCACCTACTTCAACCAGGTAGTGGGCTACAGTAAGGCTGAGGCGGCCGGAATGAGCGCGGTGTTCCCGTTCTTCGGTGGTGTCGCGGTGCTGCTCACAGGCTTCTGGAGCGATCGGCTGGGCCGCACCGGACGCTCGGCGATCATGTTCTACAGCCTGCTGCTATGCTCGATCGTGCTGTTCGCTCTGGGCTCGTCGCGCGTGGGCGGCGGGCGGGCGCTGCCGACAGTTTTGGTGAGCCTGGCCGGCTTTCTGGTGATCGGACCCTACGCCTATCTGGCGGGCGCCATTGCACTCGATTTCGGGGGCAAGCATGGAAGCGCGACTTCATCCGGGATCATCGACGGAGTGGGCTACTTAGGCGGCATACTGGCGGGCGAAACGGTGGCACGGGTTTCAGTGCGCTTCGGCTGGACGGGCGCCTTCCTAGCTCTGGCGGGCGTCGCATTGCTTTCGAGCGCGGCGGCAGGGATGTTGCTGATGGGGCAGCGGCGCAAACTTTATGCAGGTTAGCAATCAGATCGTTGAAATCTTCGAAGCCACAGGCGGCACGGCGTACTTCGGCGAGCCGGTTTCCCAACTGGAACACGCGTTGCAAGCAGCGTATCATGCAACGCGCGACGATGCGCCGGACTGGCTGGTGGTGGCGGCGCTGCTGCACGATATCGGCCACCTGCTGCATGACATGCCTGAGCATGTCGCGGATTTGGGCATCGACGCGCGGCATGAAGACATCGGGCATGCGTGGCTGGCGCAGCATTTCGGTCCCGAGGTGACCGCGCCGGTGCGCATGCACGTGCACGCCAAGCGCTACCTTTGCGCGACCGACCCGGAATACTTGAGCCTTCTTTCACCCGCCTCCGTGCAGAGCCTGCAACTGCAAGGCGGACCTTTCTCCGAAGTGGAAGCGCGTGCGTTCGAGGAACGCCCGTTCGCGCGAGAGGCCGTGCGGCTGCGGCGCTGGGACGATCTGGCCAAGGCGCCTGGTATGCGCGTGCCGGGGTTGGAGCATTACCGGGGCGTGATCGAGCGCTCGCAACTGCGCGCGTCGTGATTTGCGTCAAACGTCACTTGTAACTTGTAGCCGCGGCCGATATACGACAGCGATACGCGGAAGAGATCGGCGCCGTTACCAACGTGACTTCCGCCTCCCCTACTGAGAGCGTTCGCAAGCGTTCCACGCGAGATATTCGCGGCCCCGGCCCTTGGAAGGTGCTCTCACGAGTGCCCATACAGATGCAACGACATGGTTGAAGTTACAGACCCGGTCGCGCCCTATCACGACGTGGCCATACTGCGGACCTATCGCGGTCTCTCACAAATGGCAATCCCGGCAATCTGGCGCCATGGCTGGATGCCCTCAACCTCTCAACGGCGACCTCTGTCTTCATCTCGGATGCGGAACAGGGTATTACACCGCAATCATGGCCGAGGTGGTGGGACCGAGTGGCCGAGTGACAGCGTTCGAGGTGGACCGGCGCTAGCAATCCGAGCCTCACTTCTTCCCAGATCCCGTGATGATCTACTTGTGTTCCAGCGCGGGACAGCGTTCGGAAGCCTTCTCTGCCAGATCTTCCCGTCGGGCAGTTTCGGCGCAGTGAGATCGCTGCGGCGCGACGCGCGTTCCGCGGAGTCCGATTGCTGGCCTGCACACACCGGCGTATGCCTGTCGTCCCGTCCGCCGATTTGAACGGATCCGTTTGCGCAAGTAACCTTCGACGCGCCCTGCTCAGTTCAATTCGTCGCCTTTCACGGGGAGGTTTCCTCGACCGGCCCGCTTGAGAATCCGCTTTGCCCTTCCCACGTCCCCTCGTGCGGCGCGCTCGCGAAAATACTCCTCGGTCCTTAGGGCCGACAACTTCTCGGCAACCGCCACGTTGATGAATTGGTTGAGTGCTACACCTTCGGCTTCGGAAACCCGGCGCACTTCCTCCAGCAGTGACGTTTGCAGGCGCAAGGCTACGTTACTCCTTCGCATTTTGTTGTTGTACCTCCTGCCACGCTTCTCGCGGCCGCATCACGGGAATACCGAACTCGCGAGCGGCTTCGGCGAGGTGACGCACATTGAAAGTGACCAGCCTATCAGCCTCACCGTTAATCGCCGTCTCAAGCACCATCTCATCGGCAGGGTCTTTCAGTTTCGGCCGCCACAGGAAACTGAGGCGCACGGGGATAAGCACCTTCGCCAGAGCATCGAGCACAGCATTCACGTCCCCGGAAGTAAGGCCGCTCGCATCCAGGTGCTCCGGGCGGGTCAAAACGGCTTCGTACTCTACCATCAGCGGCACCGAAACGAGTATTTCGATTTCACGGTCTAGAGCACTGATGAGCAGTTGCCTGGATGCTCCACGAGCGCTTCGCAACGTCGCCACAAGCACGTCAGTTTCAAGCACCAGCCGCAAGACATAATGATATCACATGCAATAGCAGCAAAATTTTTTGGCCGGGGACTTCCCTGCTAAATCGCACGTTCCTCCGCGATGCTTTGCTGCCTCCGGACTCAATGAATAGGCCGCGATCGATCCGGCGCCAAGAGGGTTGCCGACTTTGAATTCAGAAGCAGCCGGGTTAGCGCGAAGGCCAGCGGTACGGGACTTTTGGAATCGATCCGAACGGGCAGGAGTTCCTCCCGGCTGCCTGCGTAGAGGCCGCGTCAGGCTCGCCGGTGGAGACTCGCACCAACATCTCAGCCAGGTTTACGCCGCTGAAAACGGCGTTCATCGGTTCAACCAGGCGGGGGTTGGCGTCGATGAAAAGAGGGTTCCGATTGTCGGAGGCCGAGCTTGGCGATGTCTCCTCCGCCCAGGTCCTCCGCCATCTGCCGGTAGCCGTGAATGGCGACCAATCTTCCGCGGTCGAAAACTGTCTGCACCCGTTCCAGGATTCCCTCGGCCGGTTCCTGAATTACGAACTCCTGACCGTCCGCCATGGTCTTGCATCGAGGTTCCGCGGCGCTGCGGATTAGCCAAACCCCCGATGGAGGCCGTGGCATAGTCGGCCCTCAGGTAGAACGGAAACCGGCGTTCGCGCAATAGCTATTCCTGGGTTCGCACCACACGCGAAGCGCGCTGCGGTATCGATATGCGTTCAGGGTTCGAACAAGCGCAGCCTTTCCCTGAACCTGAAGGAAGGATCGGAAATCCGCGCCCCCGAGCCCGATTCCCGGTAGAATGCGCGCTCGTTCGCGGGCGAACAGAAATGCCTGTTCGTGTGTTGGGAACAGCACGTCCCAACTGCCACCGGAGATAAGTCCCAGCACGGCGTCGAGGTACGCCCACGGGTCTTTGCCGATCACCGGGCAAGGATAACAATGCGTGACATGCCGCGACCAGCCGCAGCCGTTCGGCGCTCAGTGCGACGCGGCGGGCGGCGGCGCGTAGCGCAGCACCGTAGTCAGATCGATCCCGCGAATGATGCTGGCGCTATTGTAAAACAAGCCCCACGAATCGATGGACGACATGTCGGGGAAGATGCAAGCTTCGAGCACCGCGTCTTTGGAGTCTCTGCCGAACCAGCCGCCGCCGGCGCCGGTCGTGCCGCCGAACTGGTCCGAGCCGCCCAGTTGTGTGCAATAGTAGGAAGCCGGATTGCCTCCGCCACCCTCGCCCGGCGCAACTTTCGCGTAGTAGGCCAGCGCCGCGAGGGTCGGAGTAGTGGCGTACAGTGTCTCCAGCAGCACGTGAATGCGCGAGCCATCGGTGTGCGACGTGTACTGGCAGAACTTGCGCGTTCCCGTCAGCCGCAGCCAACTGGATGGCGGACCGTTGGTGCCATACTCGGGAGCGCGGTCGATCACCTTTCCACCTGTCTGCACACAATACGCAGACGCGTCGCCGGTTTCGGGGTCGGCGGCTTCCACTGTTCCGGCCGCGGGCAGCAGCGCCAACAGCGCCGCGCCAGCCGTCATTAAGAACGCATGTTTCAAATCAAGCCTCCTTGGGGTCACATTAGCTTAGCAGGTGGCGGCCCGACGCCCAACTTCGCCGCGGTCTCGACCAGACACGCCCACGTGCCGTCGCCCAGCGGAATCCCGTGTTGCCGCCGTTCGGCCTCGGCCCTCCATTCCGGATCGCCGGCCACCAGGACCTCGCGATGACCTTTAGCGGGCGCGGCGGATTTTACCGTGTTCACCAGCCACTCGACGCGCCGCTGGAACTCTTCGGCGGGCATGAATCGGCCGGCATCGATGGCCACGAAGGTCTGGCTCACGCGCGTGGGCTTGCCCTCAATGCGTATGCCGCCCACGTCGAGGCTCATCGGCCCACCGCTCAGCGCGCCGCACAGAATCTCCACCATCATGGCCAGTCCGCTGCCCTTGTAGCCGCCCAGCGGCATGGGCATGCCCCGGATCGCCGCGTCGGTATCGGTGGTCGGCACGCCTTCGGAATCCACGGCCCAGCCTGCTGGGATGCTCTCCTCGCCGTTCATCAGGGCCTTAAAGATGCGGTTGTTCGCGACGGTGGTGGTGGCCATATCCAGCAGCCAGGGTCCTGGCACGGACATGCAGATGGGATTGGTGCCCAGGCGCGGCTGCTTGGCTTGCCAGGGGGCCACGATGGGCGAGGCATTGCACATGACGATGCCGAGCAAGCCGACGGCCGAAATTTTCTGGCCCCAATAGGCGGCCGCTCCGAAATGATTGGATTCGCGCGCGACGACGATTGAGATGCCCCGTTTACGGGCCAGCCGCACGGCATGTTCGCAGCAGACATTGGCGACCCGCTGTCCCACGCCGTTCGCGCCGTCATACAGCAGGCACGCGCCGGATTCCAGTGCGATGCGGCCCTCGGCGCTGGCGTCCATGTCGCCGCGTTCGACTTGTTCGACGTAATAAGGCAGCAACTGCACGCCGTGCGAATCCACGCCCCGCAAGTTCGCGGCCACCAGCGATTCAGCGACCAAGTGTGCGGTCGGCAACGGAAAAGTAGCGGCTCCGAGCAGCCCGGCCGCCCAGGAGGTGAGGTCTTCGGCTGAGACGATAGGCAAGATACTAGAATAAACCTGTGCCCGCATTCACATTCGAGGAGGCGCGACGTTGCGTGTTGGAAACGGTCCGGGCATCGCGCGCAGTGCCGCCGGTGGAAAGTGTAGCGCTGGAAGCGGCCGCGGGGCGTGTGTTGGCCAAACCCGTGGCTGCCGACCGCGACTACCCCGCGCTCGCTCGTTCGGTACGGGACGGGTACGCGGTGCGCACCCTGGATCTGCCCGGCGAACTGGAGGTGATCGGCGAAGTGCGCGCCGGCGAAAGCTTCGGCGGCGAGGTCGGCGCGCACCAGGCAGTCGAGATCATGACGGGCGCGCCTGTGCCGCGCGGCGCGGATGCGGTGGTCATGCTCGAATATGTCCGGCGCGAAGGCGTGGGAGTGATCGTGGACCAGACCGCTAAGGCGGGGCAGTTCATCAATCCGCAAGCGTGTGAGGCGCATGCCGGCGAGATCCTGCTGCATCCCGGCCAGCGCCTGGACTATACCGGCGTCGCCCTGCTAGCGGCCGCGGGCCAGGAAAGGGCGCCGGTATACGCCGCGCCGCGCGTGGCGATCATTGCGACCGGAGATGAAATCGTGCCAGTGGCCGCCAAGCCGCGCGACTTTCAGATCCGCAATTCCAACGTGTACTCGCTGGCCGCGCAGGTGGTGCGCGCCGGTGGGTCGCCCGGCATTTTGCCGGTGGCGCGCGACGAAATCGCCCATACGCGCGAACTGATCGAGCGCGGTCTGGGCGCCGATCTGCTGCTGCTCTCCGGCGGCGTGTCTGCAGGCAAGTACGATATCGTAGAGCGCGTGCTGGGAGACATGGGCGCGGAGTTCTTTTTCGACCGCGTCCTGATCCAGCCCGGCCAGCCGCTGGTCTTCGGCAAGGCGCGCGGCAAGTTCTTCTTCGGACTACCGGGCAATCCGTCGTCCACCATGGTCACATTTGAGATCTTCGCTCGTGCGGCGCTGGAGCTTTTGGGCGGGCAGGAAGATGTCCAGCTGCACATGCCGTTGGCCCGGCTCACTGAGGATTTCCATCACCGGGCGGGGCTGACGCGTTTTCTGCCCGCGCGTTTAAGCGCCGACGGCGCGGCGGTGACCCCAATCGCCTGGCGCGGATCGAGCGACGTGCCCGCCATGACGCGCGCCAATGCCTTCATGGTGGTGGACGCCGACCGGCCCGCCTGGAAAGCCGGCGACTGGATTCGCGTACTTTTCAAATGAAGACGCTCTCGCATTTCGACGCCGCAGGCAGCCCGCGCATGGTGGACGTTTCGGCTAAGCCGGAAACCCGCCGTACCGCCCGTGCGCACGCTTTTGTGCGCATGCGGCCAGCAGTGCTGCGCAGCCTGCCCGAAAATCCCAAGGGCAATCCGCTGGAGATCGCGCGCATAGCGGGTATCGCAGCCGCCAAGAAGACCGCGGACCTCATCCCCCTGTGCCATCCTTTGATGCTGTCGCATGCCGATGTGGAGGTGCGCGTGGAAAAGACGGGCGTGCGCATCATTGCCAGCGCAGCCACCACCGCGCAAACCGGGGTCGAGATGGAAGCGCTCACGGCGGCGGCGGTGGCGGCGCTGACGGTCTACGATATGACCAAGGCGCTCGACAAATCGATTGAAATTCAAGACGTGTACCTGCTCCAAAAGACCGGCGGCAAGAGCGGCGGGTACCTGCGGAAGGAAGAGAGGCGCTAGCAAATCGTATGCATCGATTGGCTATACTGATGCATATGAGAACCACGCTCAATTTGGATGACGATTTGGTTCGCGAAGCCCGGAAGTACACTGGGATCCAGGAAAAGACGGCCCTGATTCATGAGGCCTTGCGTCACGTGATAGCCAGAGAGGCCGGGAAGCGGCTGGCGGCGCTGGGGGGGACCATGCCCGATTTCGAGCTGCCCCGGAGGCGTCGTTCCGTGAGGACGAGGGAATGATCCTAGTCGACTCCTCCGTGTGGATGGGCCACTTCCGGAAGACGGAGCCTCGCCTGGAGGGTCTACTGGCGAATGAACTCGTTTCGCTGCATCCCTTTGTCCTGGGGGAATTGGCCTGCGGGAACTTGTCACGGCGTGCCGAGACGATTGCCCGCCTGGAAAAGCTGCCCGTCGCAGCCGTCGCTTCGGAACCGCAAGTCCGGCGCCTGTTGGAATCCCGGCGCTTGTGGGGTACCGGCCTCGGTTGGATCGATATGCATCTTCTGGCATCGGCAATGATAGAGGGGTTGAGGCTGTGGAGCGCCGATCGCGCCATGGCAGCCGCCGCCAAGCAACTCGGAATAGCATTTTCGGATATGGGGACCGGCTTGCAGACGAATTATGCGGAACGAACCTCTGCTCTTTTTCGTATGATTGGACGTGCAGCAAACCAAGTCAACGAATGCCCGCCGGGCGTGCTGAGTAGGAGTCTGGGAGC
>Ga0070761_10000776_pt1 | contig 20202 bp, 19 predicted proteins | sample HubBroMetageREF1_FD_66724 | JGI IMG/M metagenome (GOLD analysis project Ga0070761, IMG submission 66724) | Reference soil microbial communities from the Hubbard Brook experimental Forest, New Hampshire, USA - Hubbard Brook CCASE Soil... | ecosystem: Environmental > Terrestrial > Soil >... | reverse complement strand
CTGTAAACAGTGGTTTTCGCTCACAATGGGACACCTGGCTAGTAGAGTGCCAATCCAGTAGCCCGAATCCTGGAGCGGACATGACACGTATTCCCCTGGTACTGGCGGCGGCAGTCGTCGCGGCGCTTGGCGCGCTCGTGGTGCCCGCCGCCCAGGCGGCTGGCGTCGCGCAGCCCGCACCCGCGGCCGGCTGGGCGCGAGCTGTGCGCCTTCACCTCCCGTCGAACGCGGCCGCTGGCACCGGCGGGCTGCTCGACGGCGTGGCCTGCCCTACAGCGGTCTCGTGCACGGTCATCGGCGGCTACGAGGGCTCGACCGGCAAGTACCTGGTCATGGTGGACTCGCTCTCGGCCGGGCGGTGGGGCAAGGCCTCGCAGGTACTGCTGCCTGCCAACGCCGCCGCGAATCCGACGGCGACCCCGCATGGCATCGCCTGCTCCGGCGCCGGCTCGTGCGTTGTCGTCGGGACCTACTACTACGGCGACGGCTCGCGCTACGCGGACTTCGTCGCGACCCAGTCGCGGGGCCGCTGGTCAAGGGCGAGGAGTATCGCACCCCCGTCCGGGGCGGCATCGCCGCCGAGTTACCAGCTCATCGGCGTGTCGTGCCCGGCCGCCGGGTCGTGCGAGGCGATCGGCGAGTACGAGGTGAAGAACGGCAGCACCGAGCTGATGGCGATAGCGGAGCAGGCGGGGCGCTGGGGCAAGGCGGTCACCGTCCGGCCGCCAGGAAATGGCGAGCAGGTGCCGAGGGTGAACTACGCCACCGGGATCTCCTGCCACCTGAAGGGCGACTGCACGGCGGTCGGCGAGTACAACGACACCTCCGGCCGTTTTCAGGCTTTCGCCGTGACCGAGTCTGGCGGCCGCTGGCGGCAGGCTGCCGAGATCAGCCTTCCCGTCGGTCACGCGGTCAGCCCGGCTGCGGTGCTCCGCGGTGTCTCGTGCTTCACGACCACGTCCTGTGTAGCGGTCGGGACGTACGCGAGCACGGCGGGCCCCTTTTTCGGCCTGGCCGCCACCGAGTCTGGCGGCCACTGGCGTCAGGGTGTCCGGATCTCGCTTGCCCCGGCTGATGTCGCTGCCAGTACCGGCCTGGATAAGGTCGCCTGCGACAGCGCCGGGGCGTGCACGGCGGTGGGGGGCTACTACACCGGGAGTTACAGCGGCGCCGCGGCGGTGACGCTGGCCCGCGGTCACTGGGGCGCCACGGAGAACATCACTCTTCCGGCGGGCGCTCGCACGGGCACGTCGAGCAGCGCCGTGCTCACCGCCATAGCGTGCCCGTCCGGCTGTGTCGGCGTCGGCTACTACCTGACCCTGACGGGAATCGACCTGCCGATGGCCACAATCGGCCCCAAGCCATAGCACCCAGCTGCGGTGGCCGGGACGCTTCGTGCCGCCGGTCATGACTGCGTGGACGCCCGGCAGGCCGGGCTTGGCGGACGGCCGGTTGAGTAGGTGATGCTGCGCTCGGCATGGTCCCGGGCGGCCACCTGAATCTCGGCGCCGGCTGTCGCCGGATTACGCGAAGTAGTGGCCCGTCTTGACGTCCTGGACCCAGCCGGGATGGGTGGGCTCCCAGCCCAGCACTTCGCGGGTCTTGTCGTTTGACGTCGGGTTGTCGAGACCGGCGAAGGTGGCGAGGAAGCCGAGGTACTGCGGCGCTTCCTCGTCGGTGATGCTCTTGGTCTGGACCCCGAGCTGGCCGGCGATCGTCTCGGCAATCACCTTTCGCGGAATGCCGGTGTCGGCGACGCCGTGCAGTGTCGAGCCGGCCGGGGCCTTCTCCAGCGCTAGGCGGTAGAGCACGCCGATGTCGTAGGTGTTGGCCGCGGGCCAGCGGTTCGAGCCGTCACCGGTATATGCCGCGACCCCGTTTTCCCGGGCGAAGCCGATCAGGGCATGGGTGAAGCCGTGGTGGTCGAGGTCGCTGTGGACCATTGGCGCGAGCCGCACGACGGAGGAGCGCACGCCCTGCTTGGCCAGGCCGACGGTATAGTTCGCCGCGTCGACGCGGGGACCGCCATCGGACTGGTCGTCCTCGGTGCCGGGGCGGCCGGTGATCCCGGCCATGGCGAGCATCAGGGTGCCGCCGGTCGTGACGAAGGGCTTCCCGGTGCCGGCCAGCGTCTCCCCGATCGCCTGGATGGCCGCGAGGTCTGAGTCGACTGCGACCATGAAGTTGCCGGTGAGCATCGCCTCGTGCTTGAAGGCGAGATGGATCACGCCGTCGGCGTCAGCGGCTGCGGCTGCGAGGCCGTTGAGGTCATCGAGATCGCCGCGCCGGACCTCGGCGCCAAGGGCGGTGATGGCGTCAGCCGAGGCATCGGAGCGGGCCAGCCCGACGACCTGATGTCCGTTGGTGACAAGTTCGGGGATAACGGCGGAGGCGATGTGGCCTGACGCACCGGTGACGAGTACGCGCATGAGAGACTCCGGTTGAGTGTGGGGATGTCATCTGGTGTCATCACCATAGCACCTTGACGACACCAAGTGTCATCAGTTCCGTGGCATCCGTTATGCTGAGCTGCAATGTCCCGCTGGAAACCAGACGCCGAAGGTCGGCTCATCAAAGCCGCCATCACCCTGTTCGATGAGCAGGGCTATGACGCTACGACGGTCGCGGAGATCGCCGCGGCTGCCGGGCTGACCAAGCGGACCTTCTTCCGCTACTTCTCTGACAAGCGTGAGGTGCTGTTCAATGGCTCCCACGAGCTTCAGGAGCGCTGGATCGGCGGGATCGAAGCGGCCTCGCCCGACGCCGGTCCGATGGCCGCGGTGTGCGCCGGGCTCGATGAGGTGGCTGAGCTGTTCGCCGACCGGCATCCTTTCGCCAGGATGCGGTCCCGGATCATCACGTCCAACCCCGATCTGCAGGAGCGCGAGCTGATCAAGCTTCAGTCCCTGGCCGGCGCCATCAAGGCCGCGCTCGTGGATCGCGGCCTGTCGGTGAACGCGGCGATACTTGCCTCCCAGTCGGGCGTGACCGTCTTTCACGTAGCCTTCGCCCGCTGGGTGGAGCAGGACGACCCGGCCGCCTTCAGGCGACTGATCGATGAGTCGCTGCAGCAGCTGCGGTCGGTAACCGCGGCCTAGCGACCGCTGGGCTCGCAGGCACGTGCTGCCGCTTTGCCGACAGCTTGCTCTTCGGCAGTCCGCAGGTCCGCCTCACGGTCCTTGGCCCTGACAAGCACTCGGGGCGCTCAGACTGTCTGGCCCAAGTGTGCCAGGTCTAGGTGTCCAGGCTGACGTGTTGGACGCTGATCACCTCTTGACCTTCATGGCCAGTGACCGTGTACCAGATCGTCACGTTATCGCCAGGCAGGTTAAACAAGGGTTCGCCGTCGGTCGGACCCGGGTCTGCCTCGATGCGCGCCCTGGCGACGACCCGTCCAACCTCGCGCCGGAGCCGTTTCAGCTCAGCCTTCAGGGCATCCAGCTCCACACACGCGAAATGCTGACCATTTCCGACGCTTCGACGCTGTGCAGGTAAATCAGCGCGGACCCTGGTCCCAGGGCGTCGGAGATCGCAGACGTGGATAGGTACGACAACTTGATCTTGCTGAGACCCTACGCCGAGATTCCTCGGCCTGTCGCTCAGGCCGACATGATTGACTTCCCGTGTTCGTCCAGCGGCCAGAACGGGTTGAATGCGACCTCCCACACGTGCCCGTCCAGGTCGGCGAAGTACCCCGAGTACCCGCCCCACTCCATCTCCCCAGGGGCCTTCAGCACTGTCCCGCCAGCAGCCTCGATCTCCACGAACGCGGCGTCCACCGCCGCGCGGTCGGCGACGTTGATCGCGTGCGTCAAGCCACGGGAGCCGGGCTGGAGCTTCACCGGATCCTGACCGGCGTCGGCGGCGATCTTGTCGACGTCCCAGAGTGCCAGCAGCGCGCCCGCTGTGCGGAAGAAGCTAATTTCTCCCGGCACCGATTCCGAGGAAAGCGGCCAGCCCAGCGCCTGGTAGAAGGCGGTCGAACGCTCAAGGTCGGTAACGCCAAGGGTGGTCAACGTGACCACGGGTGTGATGGCCATGCGGTACTCCTCGGAGTGATCTCAGAGTGATCCACTACACAGTGAGCAAATTCAACACGATGGGTCTGACACGAGACCGCAGCTCACTGCCCGGTACAGTTCCGCGAATGCCGCGACCAGACGCCAGCGCCCCGGCCTCTGCTGCCGGCGGCGCCCCGCGGACCGGGAACTCCGGACCGGGCGGGCGGCGAGCTACTGGCGCCGGCAGCGGGCGATCAGGGCAACCGGCACCGATGTTCCCCGCTCTGCCAGTTCCTCAAGCACCAGGCCGGCTCGCAGAACTGTGTTGAGGTACGTCGAGAGCATGCGGTGGTTCCCGCCGGCCCGGCCGCGCACCCCTTCCCCGGCCGTGCTCCACCATCCCTCCCTGGCGTAGCCGCGGGCCGGTGGCCAGCTCGGAAGCCCAGACCACGACCCCTCTGGCCCTCCGGGGTAGCACGGGTGGAACACCGAGAAACTGAACCACCCGCCCGAGGTGAGCACGGCGGCGGCGGTAGCGATGGCGCCGGGCAGGTCATCGATATCCATCAGCGACATGTTGGCCAGCACGCCGTCGTAGGCCACCCCGTCCCACCAGGCCGTATCAGCGGCGTCGCCATGAATGTAACGGATCCCGAGAGGCTCGCCCGCCTCAAGGTCCCGTGCCCTTGACAGCATGGCGGCCGAGATATCCAGGCCAGTGACAGACGCTCCTCGCCGGGCCAGGTACCGGCTGGCCGTGCCATAGCCGCAGGCCAGGTCCAGAACCCGCAAGCCTTTCAGGTCAGCGGGAAGCAAGGCCAGCGGCTCGCTATCCCAGTCCCTGGTGAACTCCGCGTACCAGTCAGCGATCGCGTCATAACGGACGGGCCTACCGCTCATCGCCACCCACCCCTCACGCGCAGCGCTGCGGCTCCACGCCTGCCAGCCGCAGTCTTTGCCAGCTGACAACGATCACCAGGCGACCCGGCCTGCCCGGAGCGCTCCGGCTGATATCTCGAACAGGCCGAAGATACCTGAACTTCCCGGTGGCCGTGCTGGGGTGCTGGGCGTGCTGGCACGGCTCCGCTCGCCGTGGGGCCGCCTGGATTGCCGTGATCAAGGTCCGGCGGGTGATCACGGAGGATCGCGCGGGCGGGCACGCGCCTGGAGTGCTGTGATCATGGTCCAGTGCATGATCATGGAACCTCGCGCGGGTGACCGCCCGGCCGCCCCCGCCCACCCTCGCGCGGCCGGGGAACCCCGCAGTCGCCTGCACGGCAGCAACGGTCCTCCGCGTGGCCGTCGCTCAGGTCGGCCGGGGCTTCGGCGGGGTGACGCCGCCGGTTCCCCAGGGCCGGTCGCGCGGCCGGGCTGGGAGTGCCGGGTTACAGCGTCGGCGGGCCGTGGTGGTGGCAGCCCGGGTGTGGGTTACGTCGACGATGGCTTGTTGTTGCTGTCCTGGCAGCTATAACAAGGCATCGTCGCTGTACCTGGCCGCGCGGGGACAGCAGAAACGGCCCACCGACGCTGTGATCCGGGCGCGGGCCGCCCGGGCCGGGGCCGCCCGGGGCCGGGACCGCCCGGGGCGGGACTGACGCGGGCGCGGGCTGACGCGGGCCAGGGCCGGCCGCCCGGGCCGACAGCCAGCCTGCGCACCAGCCCGCCGGACACGGCCGCGAACCGGGATCCTGACCCTGCTCGCACCAGCACCCCGGCCAGGGGAAGGCGGGTTTCGCCAGACCCTCTTAGGTAGGCAGTGTCGCTACGTCGTAGTCGGCGAATCGCTTGTCGTGGGTGACGATGGTCAGTTCTTCGGCGAACGCCTGCGCGATCAGCATGCGGTCGAAGGGGTCATCGTGATGCCGGGGCAGCTCACCGGCGGCGATGCCATGAGCGTTGCTGATCGAGAGCGGGGCGAACCCTCCTTCGTTCAGTTGCCGTTCCAGGTCATCGGGGGCGGTGAGCTTCCCGAGTGCCTTCTTGATGGAGATCTCCCATGCACTCACCGCTGACACCATGACCAGGTTGGCAGGATCAGCGACTGCGTCTCGTGCCTGATCGGACAGGCCCTCATCCGCCAGCCACCACAGCAGGGCGTGAGTGTCCATCAGCAGTCTCACGGACGCTGTCCCCGGAACGCCGCATCCATCTCGGTCGGCAGTTCATCGAAGTCATCGGCGATGCTGACCTTGCCCCGCCAGGCACCCGGGATTCGCCCGCGCGATGAGGCACCGCTCAGCGCCACGAGTCGTGCAATCGGACGCCCGGCGCGGGCGATCACGATCTCCTCGCCTGCCGCCGCGCGATCTAGCAGTTGGGACAGGTGGGTCTTGGCCTCATAGACGTTCACACTTGCAGTCATGAAATTATCATAGTTAGTTGGTCTAGTCTAGTCAATCAAGAACGCTATCAGGTAGCTCGGCTGGCCGCACGTCTGGGGTGAGCGGCCCTGGGTGCTGTCGCGTCGTGTCAGTTACCGTGGCAGGTCCGAAATGGCGCGGGGCCGGGAGGGATCTGCTTGCCAGTGATGATGTCCCAGGCTTCGTCTTATAGCCAGCTGGGCTAGTGAGGGCCAATAATGAAATGCCTGTGCCTCCGCCTCGTGGTCCAGGCGAATGAACTACCTCGACCCAGGGAGATCAGCATGCAGCGAGCCGCGGACCATCGTCGGTACACCGCGTATGTCGCTGCCGTAGCGGTTCTGGCGGGGCTGGCCGGGCTGTCTGCGACAGGACAATCCGCCGGCGCGGCGCCGTCGGCGGGGCTGCGCGCTGCGCCCGCCCCGCTGATCCTTGACCGGGCCGCGAACTCCGGCGGGACGATGGTGATGGACTCGGCCGGCACGACGTACCTGACCTGGGCCGACCCGGCTACTGCGAAGCGCCCGCAGAGTATCTGGCTCTGCCGCATACCCAGAGGTGGCAAGTGCAAGACCCGCCAGCAGTTGTCGATTCCAGCGGCTGACCGGGGTTTGGGAGTCACCGAGCCGTTCCCGGCATTCGGCGAACTCTCGCCTAAGGCCTTCTACGTCATCGCCCCGAGTTACATCTACGGCAATATTGTCTACTGGATCTCGGCGAACGATGGAGCGACGTTCCCGAGTTCGAGGGTCAGCCCGGCGAACACATACTGGGACACCCTCGGTGTCGACGACGTGGAGTTCAACGCCGCCGGGTCCCGGAAAGGCAAGCTGGACGTTTTCGACATCGTCTCGAGCGGCAGCGGGGATGTGGGCTTCTCGGTGGCCTCCCCGCTGGTCGTTTACTGCCATCCGGGGGCATGCGACTTCGAGTACAAGACGGCGCCCGATGTATTCGGAGCCACCCTCGGTTACGACGGGGCGCAGTGGGTCATGGCTTACTGGGTGGACAGTTCGCCAGATACCGTCTACTACTTCTGGTCGCACGTCGGTGACGCGACCTCCGGGTGGCACGGCCCGGTCAAGGTCACCGACGGGATGAACGTCCGGCTCGCGAGCGGGCCGTCCGGCCTATATCTCCTGTCGCAGGACTTCACCACGGCCACGGCCAGCTTTCCGGCCAAGCTCGACGTCCGGAAGTGGGATCCCGCGACACATACGTTCGGCATGCCGACGGTCGTCGCCCGCGACTCGGCTGCGACCGTCTCGACGGCCCTCGGCGGTTTCGGTGAGGACCCTGCCACCGGTGCGTTGTACGTGGCCTGGCCAGGCAACGTGCCGAGTGCGGGCGGGTACGTGATGCGACTGTGGGTGTCATCAAACAAAGGAAAGACTTTCGGCCGTTCCCGGTACGTCTCGACGATCGGCGAAGGTTTCGGCGGGATGGTGCGGATCGCCGCTCGCTCGGGTGAAGGTTTCCTCAGCTTCATCGAGTCCGCCGGCCTGGCATTGGTGCCCCTGTCTCGCCTTTAGCCTGCGACTGGTCCGCACCGGACCGGATGTCTCAGCCGTTGATCGCGGTGAAGTCGCTGCTGGCGTTCAGTACCCGACGACAGCGACACACCGTCGACGCCGCCCGACAGGACGCTGCCCGACAGCTGGATCGTAGCCAGCTGGCTGGCGGTCAGGCTGCTCACCCCGGTGGCGCTGCTGTTGATATAGCAGTCGCTTTCATACGCAGTCCAGCCCGAGGGGCACGCCACGCCTCGCAGCCAGCCGGGTCGCTGCTCCCATTACACGCCGGGGAGCCATAGAAATACTGGCTGTTGAGCTGGAGCGTGAAGGCGTTGGCGGTCAGCGTCGATTGATACTAACATGCCGAAACGGTAATGACGCTGGCGTAAGTGCCTGATTCCCGTGGCTGGGCAGGGCCTTATAACGCCTGGTCGTGGCTAATGCTCGGGGTGGAACGGGTTGGCACGGGATGGACCGCCATCTGGGTGTAAGCCGGTCTTCATCGAGAAAAGGGATATTTCATGAGACTTCGCGAGTACCGACCTAGCATGCCGCTCGCGGTCGTGATGCTGGCCGCCGCGATAGGCTTCCTCGGCTACAACCTCGGATCGTCCCAGCTGGCGAGCGCGTCGAGCGCGTCTAGCCTGACCAGCGCCAGCCACGTCAACATCGCCGACCCCACCCACACGAGCCAGCTGGCCCACGTCAGCAGCTCAGGAGCGCTGTCGACGAGCGTATCCGGCCTGGTCAACGACGTACCGGGCACGCCTGCGGAACCGCTGAACCTGGACGTGAGCGGGGTTACCGAAGGTGGCCCTACGGAGCTGGTCGAGCCGACCACCGCCGAGATTGACCTGACCTCCCTGACCGTCGCGGCCGATGTCGCCGAAAGTGGAAGCGGTCACCTGCGCGTGTTCTTCGACATCCTCCAGGTGCCGATCGGAACCCAGCCCGGGGACTGCGCGGTTGATGCTACTGGCAACAGCGAAATTCAGCAGTTCGACCTGCAGGCCGGCACCACCGTCACGCTCTCGCCGTCCTCGCCGATCGTGATGGCCCCGCCGAAAGGCAAAGACGAGTGCGTCATCTTCAGCAGCGAGGCCGACACCGGATCGAGCTCGGGCCAGGTACACGTGTCCGCGACCGGCTTTGTAGTCAGCGGCACTTACGCCGGACCGCACAACGGCTCCGGCGACGCGCCTCTCGAGCCGGCGAAATAGGCGAACAGCCAAGGCGCCACCGGATCGGCTACTGACCGCCCCGGCAACCCCGGATCTACGCCCTCGATCCAACGATCAGCCCTGACCGGGCGGTTGATTGCTTCCCGAACGGTGGCAGCGCGCCGTGCTGCCACCGTTCGTCGCTCCTATCCAGCCCAGTCGGTCTCACTGGCCACTTCGGTTATCGTCGCCGGACAACGATGGTGGGCTGAGCGTGGAGGGACGGTCGCTTGCGCTGGGCTTACCAGAGGCTGGGGGCCTGTGATCGAACACGTCTACTCGATGGTGATCTCGACAGGGATGTTAAGCAGGTTCGCCACGGGCGTGTAGAGGTCGACTTCGGTCTCCTCGGTCTTGAGCGAGACCGCGAGTGCGCACCGGACAGGCTGGTCGACACGGTCGCGGTTCTTGTTGTTCTTCCACCAACCGCCGACGGGGACGGAGACGGCGACCAGCAGCATCAGGTGGGCTATGCGCGAAGGCGATAACTTCGTCGATATCTGCCAATTCGAAAATATCTATCCAGGGCAGGCTAAACGCAGCCGCAATGGCCGGGTACTTCGCGGCACCGCGCCGAAAGTGACTCAACGGGGTGTTGTCGAACCACGAGGGTCTTCATGACATGTGGTCAAATTCGCGCCGTAGCGAGTCCAAAGGAAGCGCACGCTGCTCCGGTAGTTCCTCAATCATGACCGTTCCGTACAACAGTTCGACCGCTCGTGCTCCCGAAAGTCGCCCAGCCTGATAGGCGCTCAAAATACGGGTGCCGTAACGTGGGGGGACTGCAGGTGCCTGCAACTCTGCTTCCCAACGTTCGCCAAGTGCGACGAAATCTGCGGCATTAGGAGCCGTGCTGGTCAGTTGCTGGCGCTCTGCGTCGTCTATTAGCTGCAGATTGCAAAGCTGGTTGCACGTGGCACTCCAGCTCGCGCGAAACCGGACAGAAATCGCGACCGCAGCAAGCCGTTCGCCCTGCTCTGCCAATGCCTGCCATACTTCAATGACAGGTCCGCGAGGCAGCAGAAGATGTATGGCGAAAGCGTTGATCAGCCGCTCCATGTCATCGCTCCCGCCGACCGCGATTTCAGGTGCGTAGGCATCTCATCAGGTTCCGTGCTTCGGCGGCGAGGAATTCCGCGCCATCGATACCCGTGGGCAGCTTTAGGCTGGGCCGCTCCTCGGTATCTGCGAGAATTCCTGGTCGACTAGGAATGCTATGTCGCGTGCTAGGCGATCGATCCGCATGTCGGGCAGCCGTGACCGACTGCCAGCTAGCGCGTCGGACCGGCGGCTAACCACTGATGGCGGTGGCTCAAAGACGAATGAGTCTATGGGCCGGTCTAGGACTGAGGCGATGGCCAGCAGTTCAGCGGCTGAGACCTTCCTAACGCCGGTCTCAACCTTGGCGATGGCAGTTCGGTCCAGCCCGACAGCATGTCCAAGCTCCGCTTGCGTCAAATCTGCTTCCTGGCGGGCCTGCGCGATGCGACGGCCCAGATCCGCTGCCGAAGTAGATGCGCTACCAGTCATAGTGCGTTTTTCGCACACTGGCCAGCGGCTGTCGAACGCGGCTCGTCCCCAACCCGCTAACAAGCGCATCGACCTCTCCGGATAAGTGACTCCCTGAAGGCCCCGTAACTGCCGCAATTCCATGGTCGCTACCTTCGGCTTGACGTGCTCAGCTTTGGCAGGGTGCGGGGATGGGGTAGGCGAGGACGCCCGACGTCTCGTACGCCTCGTTGCCAGCGAGCGTGACGTACACGGTATTGCCCTCGACGGCCAAGGCGACTGGGCTGCCGTAGTAGGTGATCGTGGCGATGGCACCCATCTGGCCGTTGTAGCCGAAGCAGACCAGGGGATGCTTGGCCGAGGCAGTGGCCACCCAGACGGTGCCGCCTGACGACCATACCTGTTCTGACTGGCGCAGGATCGCGTTCGTGCTCACGGCGGCCGGGGTGATGAGCCGCAGGTCAGGACTGAGCCTGATCAGCTCCCCGACATTCGGGTTACCGTTCGATGCGGCGACTGCCCAGAGCCCGTTATCCTGGGCCGCGATTGAGCCGATCTGCTGGCTCGGGCCGCCGCCGTAGCGCAGGCGCGGCTGCCCGGCGATGAGGACCTGACTGTGGTATCCGTACCCGTTGGTAACTTGCGCGGCTATGCGGTCGGCCAGCGGTGCGAGCGCGTTCACCGCCCACTGCGAGTTGATCGTGGCTGCTTTGTCATAGTGCGCGGTCGCCTTTCCTTGAGTACCGGGAGGCGGCATGCGCACGAGCATCAGATACGTCTGATTCGCCGCCAGCGCCGTGTCCGCGCTGGTCGGCAGTAGGTCAACCGGACCGAACCCGGAAAGCTCCGAGCGGCGGATCAAGTCGGCGTTGAACAGCCAGACCCCGCTTGGTCCGCCATCTTGATCGGCGTAGAAGGTCAGCCAGACCGATCCTGCGGGCCCAGTGCGCAGGGCTGCTGGCTCTGCGGGGACGCTTACCTGGCGGATCAGCCTGCCGTTGAGCCGGTCGTAGACCGCGAGCGTGTAGGGAGGGGTTCCCGAGTAAGTCATTGCCAGGTACAGGTACTGGCCGGCCACCGCCATGGCTTCGATGCCTTCACCCTGGGGGAGCGGCACGATGAGCCTTGCCCTGGCCGGTCCAGGCACACGGTGGCTGATACTGCGCTGTGGCCTCGGCTGGTGTGACGCGGTGCCGGCGATGCCCGCCGCGTCGGCCAGGTAAGCGGCTCCCGCTGCGAGCACGGTGGCAGCCACGAGGAGACTGGTCAGCCCGACCGTCCTGCTACGGCGCCGGGCAGCCCGGCGTACCCGGTCGGTGAGATCGGCGGGCGGCACGATGGCGTCACTCATCGCGTGGAATGCCTCGCGCAGTTCGGTTCCCATCTCGGTGCTCATATCGACCTCCGGTCCGGTATCAGCTGCCGCATCCTGGCGATCGCGCGCGCATGCTGGGACTTGACCGTGCCGACGGAACAGCCAAGGGTCCGCGCGGTTTCCGCTTCGGTCAGGTCAGCGAAATACCGAAGGACGAGGACCGCCCGCTGCCCTGCTGGCAGCTCCCTCATGCAGGAAAGCAGCGCCGCCCGGGAGACCAGGTCTTCGCCGTCCGTGGCCGGTGCCGGCGGCAGATGCGATTCGTCGAACTCGACCGTGCGCATTCCGCGTCGGCCTCGCTGGGAGTCGATCGCCGCGTTGACGATGACCCGGCGTACGTATGCCTCCGGCAGCTCACTGCGCCTGATCCTGCCCCACCGGCGATACGCACGCTCAAGCGCGGTCTGGAGCAGATCTTGCGCGGTCTGTTCGTCACCGGTAATCAGGTAAGCCGTGCGCAACAAGCGCCGCGACGCGGCCAGGACGAAGTCGGTAAAGTCGCGGTCATCGCCAGCGAGCATTGCCACCTCCGTCAAGTGTCAATGTCCCAGACGCAGCCGGCCATCCAGAAGGTTGTCGTGCTCGCCGCGGAAGTTCTTCCGCAGTTGCGCGAGCACCCGGTCGGCTGAGCTAGGCAGCTGGCCGCGGCGCGGACGTAGCCCAGCGAATGGCCCTGACCATTGCGTGACCGGCCGGACGGACCAAAGCCGCCTCTGTCACCGGCAGGCGCGGCAGCATCAGGTGCCAGCGGGCCCAGCCGGGCAGCAGCGAGACCGCGGCCCCGGCCAGGATCGCGTACGGCACCCGGGCCAGAGCCGGCACCGGGGGCTGAAGCAAGAGGAACCTGGCCGCCTCCCGGGATTGCGGGGTACCCCGCAGCTCGGGCCGGAACCGCTCCACCTCGGCGGTCAGGTCAGCCTCGGTCACCGGCGGGTCGGGCACGCCGAGCCGGGCGCCGATCACCGCCATATCGGCCACATAGCCGTCACGCTCGGACTGCGTGAGCGGGCGCGAACCGAACGCCACGTAAGCCCGGAGGAAACAGTCGGCCTCGGCGACGTGCACCCAGGTCAGCAGATGAGGATCGGAGGCGGCGTAAGCCCGCCCGTCCGGCGAGATGCCCGTCACCCGCTGATGGGTGGACCGCACCAGGTCGATGGCAGCCTGAGCTTCGCTGGCCGGCCCGAACGCGGTCACGGCCAGGAAGTAACTCGTCCGCTGTAGCCGGCCCCACGGATCTCCTTTATAGCCAGAGTGAGCCGCTACGGCTGCCATCGCGAGCGGATGCAGCGATTGGAGCAGCAGCGCCGCGATCCCGCCCGCGAACATGGCCGAGTCGCCTTGGACTGTCCTGATCGGCCGGTCGTCGGCGAACAGCCGCGTTCCGTGCGCCCCGATAACCGCCCGCCGCTCGTCACCGTCCGGGCCGGCGATCCGATCGAAGATCGCCCCGCCGATCCGGGCACGCACCTTATCAACCTGGCGCAAGACCATGACTTCATTGTCGCAAATGGACGGCCCTGGTCTTGCCCGGCCCTCGCCTGGCTGCCTGCGCTCGGTGCTCCGGCCCCGGTGCCACAGCCCAGGTCGATGATCGAGCGCGCACCGATCTCATCGGCCAGCGAGCGGAAGAAGATGTGATCCTCACCGCCGGGATTGTCCAGGTCATACAGGCCAACCAGGTCGACGTCACGGTAAGGATCATCGATCACGACGTGCACCATAACTCTGCCTGACCCCATGCTGCGACCCGGTTCTTGGGGAACATTCTGTCTTAGAGGACTCATTTAAGCCCGGCAGAATTAATTCAATCCCAGAACGGTCATCATTCACATCGCACACACTGGTTACAATATCGGGCCACCCGCTTGACGTGCCAACTAGGCCGGGTTATGTTTTTAGCTATATGGCTCTCATGGCTTATTTATTTCCGTCCTGACCTTCCGCCCAGGTTATAAGAGTGACTAGGAAGGTAGGAGGTGAATTCTGTGAAGATTCGCAAGGTAGCAGTTTCCAAGCTGGGGGCAAGCCCGCGTTAGTCGCGACCCCGCTTTAGCTGTGCGGCGCGACCTGTGCCGCACAGCTAAAGTATGCTCAGATAGGTCCGGTCAGCTAACGCGTGACGCAGCGAAGAAAGGCGCACGGCAATGCCAGAGTCGCCCGACGTTCTGCCTTCCCGGCCTCGCATAAAGCCTATCTACGATGTTCTTTACCTCGACGGCCGTGTCCAAATGGGCGCGGGGGTGAGCTTCGCGCTCGAGATCGAAGATCCGGCCGGCTGCTATTCCCAGCTTTTGCGATTGCTTGACGGGACGCGAACGGTCGATAACCTGATCAGTGAGCTGGCTGGCCAGCTCGATCCCGGCGAGGTGTCTGATGGGCTGGCCACGCTGGCCGAGAACGGATTCCTTGAGGATGCGGCCGAGCGGCCGCCGGCGGAGCTGACTGACAAGGATATCGAGCGCTACGCCCCTAACCTGAACTTCTTCCGGTTCATCGCCGCGCCCGGTGCCAGTTGTTACGCGCCGCAGGCACTGCTGAAGCAGACCAGGGTGACGGTCTTCGGTCTCGGCGGTATCGGATCGAACGTGTGCATGGCGCTGGCTGAGCTGGGCGTCGGTCACATCCGAGCAGTGGACTTCGACCGCGTTGAGCTGAGCAACCTCAACCGGCAAGTGCTCTATTCGACCTCGGCCGTCGGCCTGCCGAAGGCCGAGGTCGCGACGCAGCGGATGAAGGAGTTCAACCCGGAAATCGAGTTCGTGGCCGAGCAGCGAAGACTGCAGAGCCAGGCCGACGTGCAGAGCGTCGTGGACGACTCGGCCCCGGATTTCCTTTTCTGCCTGGCTGACAAGCCCAACGGCTTCATTGATTTCTGGACCAACGAAGCCTGCGTCCGCAGCGGGGTACCTTTCGCCGCGGCCAGCATCAGCTGCGCGATCGGCACTGCTTATTGCGTACTGCCGGGCCGCGGGCCGTGCTACCAGTGCCGGATCGATGACGAGCTGACCGGCGCTCCGCAGCTGGCCGAAACGCTGAAGTACGTCCGGGAGCATCGGGTTAACGCCAGCAACGGCGCGCTCGGCCCAGCCTGCATGATGCTCGCCTATTTTCTTAGCTACGAAATGCTTCGCTATCGGCTTGACTTGGGTCCCGTGCTGACGGAGAGCCGTCTCCTTGAAATGGACTTCGTCACCTTTGCGCAGAGTTGGCATGATTTTAGGCGCCAGCCTGACTGCCCGGTTTGCAGCGACCTGAAGTAGTAGGCTAACCCGGAGGTGAGCCGCTAGAAGCGAGGAAATTCTTGCATTGGACGATCCGCCGGTTATCAAGAATCGGACGCTGCGCCGGAATCGGCACTATCACGTCACATTCTGGGCACAGGCCGGAACCGATTATTGCGATCAGCTCCTGCTGGTATCGCTGACCTGGGGGGCGCTGCACCGGCTGGGCGGCGCTGACCTTGGCCTGGTCCTGGCCTGCTGGACAATACCGCGCGGGGTCGTGCTGCTGCTGAGTGGCGTGTTCATTGACCGGTGGGACCGTCGCACGGTGGCCGTCACAGTAAGCGCCGCGCTTGGCGCTACTGCCCTGGGTGCGGCCGCCGTGAGCAGGCTCTCAGATCTCGTGGCCTGGGTGGCGGCCGCCGCGGTCATCGGCGTGCTCGACGCGTTCCGCCTGCCCGTCGGCGCGAGCGTGCTGCCGATGGTCGTGGCGGAAGAGCAGCTGGTCAACGCCAACCGCTGGGTAAGCCTGCGAGAATGGTCGGCCCTGACGGCCGGCCCTCCGGTCGCCGGAGTCCTGATCGCCATTACGGGCGTGGCGGGCACGTTCACCATCGCGGCCGCCGTCTACGTCGCGAGCTGCCTGCTCATGATGTTCGCACCGTCGATGAAGCCCGGCGCCGGCGAGCACCCCGGCCATTTCCTGGCCGACCTCAAGAGCGGCTTCCGCCTGGTCACCAGCCATCCCAGGCTCCGCGTGCTGCTGCCCACGTTCGCCGTGGCCAACTTGTTCATACTCGGGCTGCTCGGGGTGGCGATCCCGGTCTTCGTCAAGGACGTGCTGCACCTGGGCGCGACCGGGCTGGGGTTCCTGAGCGGCTCGTTCGGTGCCGGGCTCGTTGTCGGCACCCTGCTGTGCCAGAAGCTTCCGGCCAGCTGGCAGGACTCGCAGCCCCGGATCTTCCTGCTGTTTGCCGTCAGCGACGCGCTGCTGGCAACGGTCGGGCTGGCACCCGTGCTCGCCCTGGCCTGCTGCCTGTACTTCCTCAGTGGCCTGGCCGCGGGCCCGCCCGCGACCTTCTACCGGACGCTGCTGCAGACGCTGCCGCCCAAGGAGTACCTCGGCCGGGTCAACGCGCTGGCCCGGGCGACCTCCTTCGGTCTCGAGCCGGTGTCGACCACGGCGATAGGAGCCCTGTCGGCCCGGATCTCCGCGGCCGTGCTGCTGGTGGGCGGCGGCGGGATCGCGGTGTGCGTAGACCTGACCGGCGCTTACTTGAGCCGGCGGGTCGTCAGAGGGATACCGCCTCCGGCCGCGCCGCTGCCAGTGCCGAAGGAGCTGGCCCAGTGACGACCCATGTACCCGCCGCCGCGTTTGACCTGACGGCCGCTAAGGCGGCCGAGGAGGGCCGATGGCGGCGGTACGCGCAGCGGCTATCGCCCTTGTGCGGGACTCTCGCCGGCGAATTCCGGCGACGCTCGGTCCAGCAGGGCATCGTGCCGCTGGCGGTGTTCGCCCGCGCCGACGGGACGAACCTCATCCTGGCCATCCCGCCCGGGGCGGACTACCCGTTATTGCTGGCCGACGACGGGAAGCTCAGCCCGGTACTTGAGTTCTCCGGGCCGGACGAGCCAGGTCCTGAGCGACTGATCGGGGACCTCGCCGTCCCGGCTGCCGGTGACGCCGTCATCTACACTCTCGACGCCGACGGCAGCGACAGGTACCTGGTGCGAGTTCGCTTTCTCGGCGGCCGGGGCCGGCCGCGGACGCTGGCTACGGACGCCGGTCCCTCCCTGGCCTGGGATCCGGGCAGCGAGCGGGTGCTCTTCACCGCCCTGAACGCGACGCTGCGCCCGGCGACGGTGTGTTCGGTCGGCCTGGCCGGTGGCGCGGCGGAGCCGATCTACACCGCCGCCGGTGATTCGCAATACCTTGACGTGCGGGCCAGCAGCGACGGCACCCGGGTGCTTGTGACTGAGCAGACGCATTCAAGTTCCCGGGTGTGGCTGCTCGGCGAGGGCGGTCGGCGATTCCTGCCGCTTTCGCCTCCCGGCGCTGACGGCGGCCTGGTCCGCGCCGACTGCTGGGCCGGCCGCATCGCCCTGATCCAGATGGGAGCGAGTCAGGCGGACCGGCTGTACGTGGCCGGCGGCTGGCCGCCAGCCGGCCACGAAGCGCTCCTGCCCCCGGTTCCGTGGCGCGCCGCCTACCAGGCGCCCGATGGTGCCTGCCTGGAGGATCTGGCCTGCGCGGCTGACCACGTGCTGGTGGTCGAGCGCACGGCGGGCGGCTGCCGGCTGATCCGGGTGGACCTCGCCGGCCGGCCAGCGACCCCGGTGACCGTCGGCGGCGTCAGCGCTGCCCAGCCTGCGGGCAAGTCGTCCATTCAGCTGATACCAGGAACGCGGCGCGGTGACGGCTCAGCCGAAGTGATACGCGAGTCCTGGCAGAGTCCGGCCACCTGGTTCCGGTCCAGCCCTGATGGCCGCACTGCCTGGCCGGTGGCCGCCTTGGGCCAGACACCCGCGCCGTCTGTCCGTCCGTCCGCTGAGCTGGAGGTCACCGGGCTGACCGTGCCGTCGGCCGGTGGCCTGAACGTCCCGGTCACGTTGCTGCGCCCGCCGGGCCGGGGCGAGCCGTTGCCGACCGTGCTGTACGCCTACGGCTCCTACGGGGTGCCGGTCGACCCTGGGTACAACCCCTTCCGTGAGTCCTTGATCGACCGCGGCGTCGCGTTCGCGATCGCCCACGTCCGCGGCGGCGGCGATCTCGGGTCCGGGTGGCATGAGGCCGGGCGGGGTCTCCGCAAGCCGGATGCAGTCGCCGATTACCTCGCGGCCGCCCGCTACCTGGTCGATCAGCGCTGGGCACCGGACGGCCAGATCGTGGCCCGGGCCCGCAGCGCTGGCGCGGTGGTGGTCGGCGCGGCCATCAACCAGGCCCCCACGCTGTTCAGGGCGGCGGTACTAGAGACGCCATTCCTCGACTGCCTGCAGCGCTTGCTCGATCCTGATGCCGCGCTCGTCAGCACCGACTGGGACGAATGGGGCAATCCAGGCACCGACTCCGAGGCCCGCGCTATGCTGACAGCGCTCTCGCCCCTGGACAATGTTCGCCCGGCCGAGTACCCCGCGATCCTGCTGACCGCCGGAGAACGCGACACCCGGATACTGGCGGCCGAGCCGCTGCGCTTCGCCGCGGCCGTCCGCGCGGCCACCACCTCGGCCCGCGACATCCTGGTCAGGATCGATGACACCGGCCATCTCGGGCATTCAGCCGAAACTCTGGATAACCAAGACGAGGCTGACATTCTCGCATTCATACTCGACCAGCTCGGCCTGGCCCGGCCGGGAGAGGATTCGCGATGAGCGTGCCGGTCACCGTTATGGCGGTCGGCGATGTCTTCTTCGACCGGCCGCACCCAGCGCCGGGCCTGGACGGTCTCGCGGCGCTGTTCCGCCGGGCCGATATTGTCTTCGGCAATTGCGAAGGTGCCTATTCCGCCGCCGGTGACCGCGCGCCTCATTCGCGTGGCCCGCAGGTCGCCGACCCCGGCAACGTCCAGGCGCTCGGCCGTCTGGGCTTCTCGGTCATGTCGGTGGCCAACAACCACATCCTGGACGGCGGGTACGAAGGACTCAGCCAGACGCTCGCGGCCCTGCACGGGCAGGGAATCCAGACGGCGGGGGCCGGGCCGGACCTGACCACCGCCATCGCCCCGGCCGTGCTCGCCCGCAGCGCCATCACCGTAGCCGTCGTGGCGCTGTCGTCGGTGTTCCCGGTGGGATATGAGGCCCGCACCGCCGTGCCCGGGCTCGCCCCGTTGCGCGCGCACACGTTCTACCTCAGCCCCGACCCTTCCATGTGGGATCCAGGTGCCGTGCCGCGGATCATCACCGCCATCGACGAGGGCGACGCCGATCTGGCCGAGTCTGTGCTGCGGCAGGCGGCCGATCAGGCCGATTTCGTCATCGCGAGCATCCACTGGGGAAACCCGTTCCGGCCGTTCGATCTCACTGACCACGAGCAGCAGGCCGCTCAGCTCCTGGCCGACGCCGGAGCTTCGGTGGTACTCGGCCACCACCAGCACACGCTGCGCGGCGTCGGCTTCGCCAGCCAGGTGCCCGTCTTCTATGGACTCGGGCACCTCGCCTGCGATCTGCCGCACCTGGCCGACGACCTGGCGAGGGAGAGCAGCGACCTGCGCTACGACGACGAAGCCGAGTGCGAACGGATGCTCGGCGAGTACGGAATTTACCCGCGGGCCGGCTATCCGCTGCTGCCGTTCCACCGCGACACTCGCCGGACCGTGGTCGCTCGCTGTGACCTGGCCGCCGGCGGCGTGGTGACGGCGGGTGCCTACCCCTGCCGGATCGGCCCGGCCGGCGAGGTCGAACCCCTTCGGTCAGGTGACCCGCGCGCGGATGAGGACCTGGAGTACCTGCGGCGGTGCCTGGCCAGCACTCCGCGAGCCGCGGACGTTACCGCCGGGGACGATGGCGGCCTGGCCTTCTGGCGGTTCGAGCCGGACTAAATGGCCCAACGCGGGGGAGTTCACCGGATTGATCGCGTCGCCGGGATGGCGCCGGTCTAAGGCCGAATTGGCTACCAGGCGGCCTCGACGCCATCGACGATGTAGTCAGAGATGGATGTCATGGCTGACCGTCTGCTGCTGCTTGCGCGCACTTAGGTGGAAGTGGTTCCTGCGTCGCCGAGCTAGGCAGCTGGCCGCGGCGCGGACGTAGCCCAGCGAATGGCCCTGACCATTGCGTTCAGCGAATGCTGTATCCGGAGTCTGCGAAGTCGCTCTTTAAGAGGCGAGGCTAACTGCTCACGGACGCTTTCCGGCCGTAGGTCAGGCTGGCCGGGCGCTCCGGCTCATCGTCGGGAGCCAAGGTAGCGACTGAGTCGCGTTAGCGGCGTTTAGATTCGAACCAGGGAGTTTTGATGACCGAGGTTATCGGGAACGACGGTGCGGCTAGCGGGATCGGCGTAGCC
>Ga0070761_10000775_pt1 | contig 20237 bp, 17 predicted proteins | sample HubBroMetageREF1_FD_66724 | JGI IMG/M metagenome (GOLD analysis project Ga0070761, IMG submission 66724) | Reference soil microbial communities from the Hubbard Brook experimental Forest, New Hampshire, USA - Hubbard Brook CCASE Soil... | ecosystem: Environmental > Terrestrial > Soil >... | reverse complement strand
TCAACCAGCGTGGGGGATGAGGCCGTGCCGAAATCCATGATGGTGGGGAAACTATCGAGCGGCGTGTTCCAGACTTTGTTGCCGTGGAGATCATAGGCGAAAAGGCCAAGATTATTAATGTAAACGTAGACACGCTGGCCGTCGGTGACAGGGGTTTCCGAGGAGAAGCTGTTCTTACGATGACGCCCCCCAGGCGGGCGGCCGGTATAGAATTCGCGTTTCCAGTTGACCTTACCGGACTCGAGATCGATGGAATACAGGAAGTAGTGGAGTGAGACTTCGTTCGGCAACTCGAAATCGCGCGCGTTCAGCCGTTCCATGATCTCCTGGTCTTTCAGCCCCTGCTTCTGGAGTTCTGCGGCGTAATCGTTGGAATAGTCGGTGCCGACTTGCGGCGGTTTCGCCTTGCCGTCGGTTGTGACGGTCGTGACGAAGATGTTCCTTTTGGCGACGATCGGAGAAGACCAGCCCAGGCCGGGGAGGGTCGCGGTCCATTCGATGTTCGATGTTTTCGACCATTTGTCGGGCAGATTGGAGTTGAGGGCGGTGGGGTTGGATGAGGGACCGCGAAAACCGGGCCATTCAGGATCTCCTGCGAATGCGCAAGGGGCAAGGAGGAGCGTCGCGATGACCTTGTTCATGATTCTATTGGACTATAAATACCGTCAAACGTCACGAAGGGCGCCACCGCGGGGTCCAGATGCTGGCGCGCCGGAAGTCCGAAAGGCGGAGCGCGAAGCGGGCAATGCCGTCTGCATCCTGATTTCCTCGAACGCCGAATCTGAGGAGTTGGCCGGCGGACGGCACTTCAACGAGTCAGCGACCAGCCAGCCGAAATGGGCACCGTAGCGGGTGCACAATCTGAGCAACAATGATGTAGGAGGGGGGGGCATGGCCAGAGAGTCTGGATGATCACCGGAGCTTCACGCGGCTTCGGAGCTGAGATCTCAAAGGCGGTGCTCGCTTCAGGAGATCACATTGCGGCAACGGCTCGTAACACCGGCAGTCTTGCCTATCTCCAGGGAGCGGAGATTCGAGACAACCAGAAGCTCTATGTCACCGCGCTGGATGTCACTGACGAAGCACAGGTGCGCAGTGCGGTGGAGGCCGTGCTGAACCACTTCGGCCAAATTGACGTCTTAGTGAACAACGCCGGCTACGGCCTGATGGGCGCGGTCGAAGAGAGCAGCGCGACTGAAGTGGAACGTCTTTACCGTACGAATGTATTCGGTCTTCTGAACGTGACACGCGCCGTGCTTCCCAGCATGCGGCAAGCGGCGGGCGGGACTCATCATCAATTTCTCGTCCCTTGGCGGATATAGTTCCAGTCCGGGATTTGGAGTGTATTGCTCAACCAAATTTGCGGTCGAGGGTATTACCGAGGCCCTCCATGGCGAATTGGCGCCTCTGGGTATTCACACCACCATGGTCGAGCCGGGATACTTTCGAACCGACTTCCTCGACACGAGTTCGCTGGCGGATACCGGCGCGCGAATCCCCGACTATGCGGCTACTGTGGGCAAAGTCCGGGAATCGGCCGCCGCTCATAACCACCTGCAGCCTGGCGATCCGGCAAGACTGGGAAAGGCAATTGTGCAACTGGCGAACGCTGCCGATCCACCGCGCGCTTGCCGCTCGGCACGGACACGCTCCGGCGGATCAATGAAAAGAATGCGTTCGTCCAGGCGGAAACCGAAAAATGGCGTGTTTTGTCCGCGTCTACGGACTACTGAAAACGTGACCAGGGCCAGGCGGACTGCCTCTCCTGAAAGCCGTCGGTCGCCGCGGCCCCCCGCTTGAGATAATCGGGGCATGCCACTCGTTCGGATCGTACTCCGCCAGGGAAGAGCCCGGCATACAGTCGCCGGCTCGGAAACCTGGTTTGCCCTGCAATGCGGGCGCCGATGCACCGATGGAAAGGCGGATTCATGAAACTGTTGGGCAAGACGGTGGTTGCGGGAGTCGTTGTTTTCGCGTTGCTGCAGGCCGTGCGACCCGCCATTCCGGCCAGGCAGGCGGTAGCCGAGGTACGAGCTCCTTCTGACGTGAAAAACATCCTGGACAAGGACTGCTACAGTTGCCACTCGGATGAGCGGCGCCTTTCATGGTTCGATCAGATCGTGCCCGCATATTGGCTGGTACGGCATGACATTCTCACCGCGCGGGAGCACCTTAATTTTTCTACCCTGGGTGCGAAGCCTGCGGCTGCGCAGAAAGCGGCTCTCTACGAGGCTGTGAACATGATCCAGCTCGGCGCCATGCCGCTGCCTAGCTTCCTGAAGCTGCATCCCGATGCGCAGGTGAAGGCGGAGGAGTTGGCGGACCTGAAGGCCTATCTCGCGCCTTGGTCCTCCGTGCCGAACCAGCCGCCTGGCGCGCCTTCGGGCAGCGATTCCACGCAGATTCCCGCGCCTGTTCTTCTCTCGACGGTTCAGCCGGAATTCGACGGGTTTCCGTTCGACCCGAACTTTGAAAGCTGGAAACTACTCAGCACCACCGATCGCGGCGACAACAATACGTTCCGGTTTATTCTCGGCAACGATATTGCGGTCAAGGCGGCCCAGTCAGGAGCCATCTCGCCTTGGCCGGATGGCACCCGTTTCGCGAAAGTGGCATGGCAGCAGGAAACTGGCCCCGACGGTTTGGTGCGCCCAGGGAAATTCGTACAGGTTGAGCTGATGGTGAAAGATGCCACGCGCTACAAAAACAAGGAAGGTTGGGGTTGGGGCCGCTGGCGCAGTCTGGATTTGAAGCCCTACGGCGACGGCCCCGCCTTTGTAAACGAATGCACGGGCTGTCACCAACCAATGCGCGCGAATGACTATGTTTACACGCTGCCAATCACAAAAGCCCACAGCGCCCGGGAAGGGGCGGTAAACAACAAAGCCGCGGAACTGCCGAACCTGCCATACCAGCCGCTCGGTTGGGGACCAATAATGATGTACGTGGAACCAAAGACGCACACGACGGCCACGCTTTATGGCAACGACGCAGCGGTGCGTACGGTCACTACCGCTCCCAGGGGCGAGGGGAAGGCGCCGGCATATCCCACAGGAGCGGTGTTGGCACTGGTTACCTGGACCCAACGCGATGATCCTCATTGGTTCGGAGGCCGTATACCCGACGCGCTGGAGTCCGTTGAATTTGTGCAGATCGCGACGGCGGGACAGAGAAACGGGTATAGACGCTTCGCGGGACAGAACCTTGGTGAAGAACGCCCAGCGGAAAGTGCGGCCGAGTTGCGTACGTCTTTCGTGCTAGGTCTCAGTCCCGCGCGGTTACCCGAATGAGTTTAGATCATGATTGAGAATCCACAGATCCCTCTTACTTCCATCCATCGTGTCGAAGCCGACGGAGTCAGTGTCTTTTACCGCCAGTCCGGACCCGCGGACGCCCCTGTTGTGCTGTTGTTGCACGGGTTCCCGACATCTTCGTTTCAGTACCGGGAACTGATTCCGCGCCTGGCCGACAGATACCGCGTCATCGCACCCGATCTTCCCGGCTTCGGGTTCACGGTCGTTCCGGAAGAGCGCCGGTATCAGTATACTTTCGATTCGCTCGCAAAGACGATGCTGGCGTTTACCGATGCGTTGAATCTTTCAAAATACGCCATGTACATTTTCGATTACGGGGCGCCCACTGGTTTGCGCCTGGCGATGGAGCGTCCCGAGCGAGTGACGGCCATCGTATCGCAAAATGGCAACGCATATGAAGAGGGCCTCGGCGACGCCTGGCGGCCGATCCAACGTTATTGGCGTGAACCCTCCGTGGAGCATCGAAATGCCATCCGCGCTGCTCTGAACCTCGAAGGCCTGCGCCACGAATACTCGGTCGGAATCCCCGACCCGTCGCTCATCAAACCTGAGGGCTACACCCTGGACGCTGCCTTGCTCGCGCGTCCTGGGAACGTCGATATACAGCTCGATCTTTTCCTCGATTATGCCAACAACGTGAAGTTATACCCGAAGTTTCAGGAGTACTTTCGATCGGCGCAGCCTCCCCTCCTGGCCGTGTGGGGCAAATTCGATCCATATTTCATTCCTCCTGGCGCCGAGGCATTCCTGCGAGACAACCCAAACGCGACGGTTCAATTCCTGGAGACGGGGCATTTTGCGCTCGAAACGCACCTCGCGGAGGTCGCCACCGCGATGCGGGAATTTCTGCGGAAGGCGCTCAAGGAAGCTGCGTAATGCGATCGACAATGGAAACGCAACCGTACGAAATCGTAATTGTGGGTACGGGCGAAGGGTCGAAATTCCTGGCCTGGACGCTTGGCAAGCAGGGAAAGCGGGTTGCCGTGATCGAACGGAAGTATATCGGCGGCGCATGCCCCAATATCGCCTGTCTGCCCAGCAAGAACGTCATCCACAGCGCGAAGGTAGCTTCTTATTTCCAAAGATGCGAAGAGTTCGGCATCGCCAAAGAAGGTTTCCGCATCGACATGTCCGCCGTGCGCGATCGTAAGCGCAAGATGGTCGCGGACCTCGTCGCCATACACGTCGCAAACTTCAAGGCCAGCGGCGCGGAATTGATTATGGGCTCGGCAAAATTCACCGGACCCAAGACGCTGGAGGTATCCCTGAACGAAGGCGGCACACGCGTTGTTCGAGGCGACAAAATCGTGATCGGCACAGGCACTCGCGCCACCATCGCGGACATTCCTGGCCTTCGGGAGTCGAATCCCTTAACTCACACAGAGGCGCTCGAACTCGCCTACGTGCCGCGGCATCTTATCGTTCTGGGGGGTGGCTTTATCGGTTTGGAACTCGCGCAGGCGATGCGCCGCTTCGGCAGTTCGGTGACGATTGTGGATCGCAACGAGCGGTTGGCAAGTCGAGAAGACGACGATATTTCCGCGGGTTTGAAGCAACTCTGCGACGATGAAGGCATCGAGCTTATGATGCATGCCAAGGTCTCGCTGGTGGAGGGAGTGTCCGGACAATCTGTCAAGCTTCATGTCGGGCAGGGTGATTCGAATCGCGTCATCGAAGGCACGGATCTTCTGGTCGCCACGGGCCGCACTCCGAATACGGACGGCATTGGCTTGGATCTCGCTGGGGTCGAACTTACAGAGCAGGGATACATAAAGGTAAACGAGCGCCTGGAAACTACGGCAGCGGATGTCTGGGCTGTAGGCGAATGTGCCGGCAGCCCCCAGTTCACGCACATTGCCTTCGACGACTTCCGCGTCATTCGAGACAATCTGGCCGGCGGTAATCGCGTGACGACGGGGCGGCAGGTTCCGTTCTGCTTGTTCACCGATCCTGAACTGGCTCGAATCGGGTTAAACGAAACCGAAGCTAAGGCGATTGGAACGCCTTATCGACTGGCCAAAATTCCGATGGCCGCCGACCTGCGAACGCGTACTCTTTCTGAAACACGTGGATTCATGAAAGCCTTGATCGATACCACGAGCGATCGGATTCTAGGTTTCACAGTCTTCGGAGTGGGCGGCGGAGAGATCATGGGTGCTGTTCAGATTGCAATGATTGCCGGTCTTCCTTATACCGCTTTGCGTGAGGCCGTTCTTACGCATCCGACGCTCGTCGAGGGATTAGTCGTACTGTTCTCATCGGTGCCGCCAAAATGAAGAAAGTCGCCGAACAAATCAGCGGATATACCTATGGAGTCGCCGACGCTTCTCCCGTCTCCTTACAGGATTTGGAAAATCTCAAGACCAGCGTGGGGTGGACGGAGGAAAACGAACGCTATCGCCACATGGCGGGCGAAGTGCTCTCGGATCAGACGAAGCCGCTGGTGGATCACTGGCGTCGCGAAATCATCGCCAGTATTCCGAACCTCATTCGCCACAGCCGCACCCCCAATGGTGAGCCGCTTCCCGAATACCAGACGAAAAGCGGCCTGCGCTTCGAGCAGTGGGTTCTGGATACCTGCTTTCGTCCCTTTGATCAGGATTGGCTCAATTACCAGCACGAAATCGCCTTGCGGCACACCAGCCGGAAGAAGAATACAACCGATGGCGTCGACTCGACTCCGTATGTTCCCTTGCGCGATATCATCGCGTTTCTTGCGGTGATGAACGAGACCGTCAAGCCGTATCTTTCCGCCAAGGGACACCCGATGGAGGATGTGGAAAAAATGCATCGAGCCTGGACTAAGTCTCTCCAATTGCAGGTTGCCCTTTGGGCCCAAGCTTACGCGAACGGGGAATGGTAAAGATGCAGGCGCTCATACTCAACCGGTACAACGGCCCACTCGAGCTTTCGGAGGTGACTCGTCCAAAACCATCCGCGGGCGAGGTGCTTGTGCGTATCGCGGCCAGCGGCCTGAATCCGCTCGACGCGAAAATCCGAGCGGGAGAGGCGGCGCACGCGAAGCATCCTGTTCCGCTTGTGTTGGGAATTGACCTGGCCGGTGTGATTGAAGAGATCGGACCTGGAGTCATAGCCTTCCAGGTGTCCGACGAAGTGTACGGAATGACGGGGGGCGTCGGCGGAATTCAAGGCTCGCTTGCGCAGTACGCGGCGGTCGACGCCGACCTGCTGGCTTTGAAGCCTTCGAACATTACAATGCGGGAAGCCGCCGCGCTACCGCTCGCCTTCATCACGTCGTATTTGGGAATCGTGGATCGCGCACATCTCAGGGCGGGCCAGACGGTGCTGGTCCACGGCGGAGCCGGCGGGGTGGGTCATGTTTCCGTGCAACTGGCGCGCGCGCTCGGGGGAGTGGTTTGGGCGACGGCCAGTGAGCGCGATCGGGAAGTCGTCTCGCGCTTGGGTGCGACGCCCATAGACTACCGCAAGCAAATGGTCGAGCAGTATGTCGAATCCTGCACCCACGGCGAGGGGTTCGACCTGGTCGTCGACACCGTCGGCGGCGCGACGCTGGATGCCTCCTTCGCGGCGGTGAAACACTTCGGCCATGTGGTCAGTGCGCTGGGATGGGGCACCCATGCGCTCGCGCCACTGTCTTTTCGTGAAGCGACGTACTCGGGGGTATTTACGCTGTACCCGCTGCTCACCGGAAAGAACCGCTCGCATCTCGGGCAGATCCTACGCGAAGCAGCACGACTGGTAGAAGCCCGTCAGCTCGCGCCGAGGGTCGATCCTCGCCGATTCGATCTGGATTCGGCAGAACTGGCCTACGAGGCGTTGTCAAACGGCACAGCGTCAGGTAGACTCGTGGTGGAAATAAACTGATTTAGCTTGGCGCATTTTTAAAATATGACGTCAAACCGCCGGGACATCTGCTCCGGATGGTCGCTTCGGGATTGGCGCGTCAGAGTTTCTCAAAGCCGAGGCCAATGTTTTCGCAAAGAGCCGTCGGACCTCCAGACGGCCGACCGCCCATATCTTTCAGAGCGAGGTGCCCTCGTCGCCAGCTTCAATCGATGGTGGCGTGTGCCGTCGTACAGTTAGGAGCACATACGGCCCGTAGTATTCCCACCGTGATGCAGTTGGCGCCTCCTCTACGGCAGCAAATGGCCTCAAGTCCGGTTGTGGGAAGCTTGGCTGATAGTCCCCAAATCGCAGGCTTGGCCGTATTGGACTGGCGGGGCATCGGATCGCTCGCCTCGCGAAGCAGAATAGAGGCCGATATCACGTCACAACGTCCGTTGATCGTGGGTATTTGGCAGACGTACCGGAAGACCAATTTCGACCGCTTTTTCGGGTGGCGACCAAGCGGGCCGAAGCAGGCGGCCAGGAGCGCGTCGCCCGTCACCTTGCGACGGATCGGCCTATTACCGTCGACAAGCGGACTTGCCTGGAGTCTCGCAAGTTCTCTCTCGCCGCGCCGTAACCGCCCGAGCGTCTGGAGCCCACTCGTGTGTCAACGTTCTCCAGAGGAGCGCCACTCGGCATGGCGAACTACGAGCATCTGAGTAAGTTAGATTACAGGCCCGCCAGCGTGGATGAAAAAACATCCGGCACGCCGTCGGCGTGGATGATGATATAGCTTCTTTCGCTCTTGCCCGCTGGCAAATCTTGGCAAATCGTGTTTTCGTTTGGGTTAGTCTTGATTAACCGTAAACGGTCTATTCTTGCCGAGCGCCCAAGGAAGTCGAACGGATGGCCGGCGTGCAAGGTTTTGCCCCACAGGTCTCAGCCGATAGGTTCGTATTATCTGCTCAACGAAAGGGATGTCGAATATTTCTTTCTCGGCTCGCCAAGGTAAGGCACCCTTAAGCAAACGCACACTTCGCGACTGCGTAAGACGCCTATGGGGCAAACTCCTAGTTCCGAAGCTTCACCTCAGTACGGGTCTACTGTGCCCGTACCGATCATTTTCAACGCCGTGATGCTCGGCACGAAGAAGTAGTCGCCGCCGCGTAACAAAACGAAATTCGGGAGGTGGCCGCACAAAAACGGTGGATTCGAGGGGTCCTCCGTACCCTGAACCATAAACGTTCCTCCGCCTTCGTGATTACCCACCAATATATCCTTTTCGCTCCCTTGCCGCGCATCGTTGCCAAACTCGATCCACTGTTGGCAAACGAACTCGAACTGCCGCCGGATGCTTGCATTCAACGCCATGAAAATGATGCCGTGTTCATCTTCGTCCTTAGCCTGGGCATGCTCCGGTGTAAATACCCCGTAGGGAAGGCCGCGCCGCGTGATGCGTCGGCGATTGACCAGTGCTCCGTTGAAGCCGAGCGCATCCCGCGGATTCATGCGCCGCACATGCGCGCCAATCGGGCAGCGCTGGCCCGTCAAATCGTTCCCGTATGTGAAATTCGTGCTTCGGCCCGGATCTCGGACAAGGGCCTGATCCGAATGGTCTGGCGAAAGCTCGACTGGGGTGCCGTCTCGCCAGCGGCCGATAAACTTAGCAGCCAGTTTCTCTCTTCCCCCAGGATATCGCCGGCCCTGCACTTCGAGATACTTACGAAACGTTGCGACATTCTGGTGCAGCTTCCGGTACACCATGAAAGTGCCGTTCTTCGCCAATAAGCTCGGGACCGGTGCGGCCGGCAACTCGCCAGCCTCATCAAGATACCCAAGAAGGAGCTCGCCTGTCGCCAGCGGCGCCCAATTACCGCCCCTTCCCAACTTGCCTTGCCCCGGTTGCGTTTTGCGCTCCACCCCCAAATAGTCAGGATTGCCGAACCCGTCCGAGTAACCGAAATGCTCTTTGGCACAGTAATGCTCATCAATCTTTAGCATTCCGGCGTCTTGCGATCCAATCACGGCAGCTCCGCGCGTCACTTGCATTAACTCCTGCAACTCCAGGCAACGCTTTTCTAATTCCTGTGCGGATTCGGCGTACACTGCCAGCCACGCATGGACCTGCTCTTCATTCCACATCGGGTCCCAATATTGCGCTGAATTTCTCCCTTTGTCACATAGGACCCACGCCCGCTCCTTCATGCCCTGCACGAACTCCACGGGAAAACTCAACAAGGGCTGGGTCGGCAGCTTCAGATTCACAAGGCCCTTGTACGTGAAGGCGATGTTTACGGTCGACTGCGGCTTTTTGTGCCAGAGATCCCCCGTGGCGATCTGGCCCACGAGGCGCCCGACGAACTCCTGCCCATTCTCCTGGGAAACCTCCAGAAACAGGAATCGCGCTACCGGAAAGGTGTAGCCCCGCAGGACAAACCCTTGAATGTCAGCAGCGTTAAGCTTGCTCATGCCGCCCTTCAAAAACGTTCCACCGCAGCGCCTAGCTTAGCTGGAGCAGTGTGGCCCAGTGACCTTAGGAAGCCCACAAATGCCTTCTGCAGCTCAACCCCACGTTTGCCCTGATTCTCTAAGATGAATGCAGACACAGATCTTTGGGTTTGCAACGCGCACAGGGTCTGATCCACTGTCTTATCGTTTACGTCCGCAAAATAAAATGTCGATTCCACCTGGCATTTCCTCATGTAGTCCACAAATGCGCGGACGTCCGCTACCCCAGGATAGCCCACACAATGTTTCCAGAGGGAATCCACGAAGCGCGGCGTTTTCTGCGCCATGCGCGCAAGGTATACACCAAGATCGCCGTCGAAATTCGCTTCGAATACCAAGTACTGAGTCGCCAGATACTCGCCGAAAGCCGGTATCCCCGAGTAAGCCACGTCGTCCAGCACCGCCAGCCGCGCCATATGCGTGCTCGATACGTGAGCGAAGGGACTGCGCTGGTCTCGCGGCAACGCCGCCAGGTATGCTCGGATCGCGACGTTATGCGGAATCTCCGAGTCCGAATCTTCCCGAATCGGCGAAAGAATTGTGAGCCCGTAAATGCTGCCACTTTGATTCGACATACGCTTCCTCAGGTGCCCAGTTCTCGCGCAGATGTGGCGCCCAAATCACACTGGACTTTCACCACAAACTGCAGGTAGGCCTTCTCAAATTCGTCAGGCGACATCGCCTCGCTGGCCTTTGCGATGGCGTCCAATGCCGCCTGCACCCGGTGTGCCGCTTTGACGTCGCTGATCGTCGCATAGGGATACGCCGTATAATAATAGTCGGTGACGAACTGCACGCTCGCGATGTACTGTTTGAATTGCGTGGTCCGCCTCGCCCCAGGAAACTTTTCGCTCCACCTCCAAATGAGGTCAATTCCATTTGACAGCACGGTCGAAAAAGACTCCATACACTGATTCCAGGTTCCGTTGAGATTGGCAAAGAAGATTAGATAATCGTACTTGAGCCGCTCCCGCTGCTGGCGTGGAGAGAGCACGGGGAACTGTGTCCGGCGGACGATAACCCACTTGGCAAAGTGAATGAACGACAGGTGTTTTAGGTCCGCCTGTGACGAGCGGACCACGCCGAGGAGGAAAAGCAAGACCCGGAGTACTGGCGTCTTCCATGGCCTCATCGGCGTCATAGCGCTCATGGCGTATGCCTTTCCGTTAATGTTACTCATGATCCCGCGTGTAGTCCTTAGGGTGGCCCAAAGATTGTCGCTGTCGAGTTTCGCGCGTTCCGTGCGTTCACTCCACTCCCGAAGAGCGCTCGCAAGAACGTCATGCCCCAGGCTGCAGCAGCGAATTACTTCTTGTGTGGGCACTTTGTTTACATCAACATAACGAAGTATGCGACGCCGTTCCTCCGTGAGAAACTGAAACATCCCCCTCGGCTCAATCTCGCACCCCTGTTTCACCGCTTCCTTCCTCAGCGTCTCCTCGGGGATCACGTCAGTTGTTACAGTACCGTTGATCTGTGTCTTGACGAGAGTTGTCAACACTCTTCGCCACCCATCAATTTCATTGCGTTGTCCAGATAATCTCACTGTCCCGGCGAACGGCTCCCTAATAGCCGCCTCCAGCTCGCTTTGCAGGTAGGAGATGACCTGGCCGGCAACGCCGCCTAGGCTGGTATAAGTTTCTTTTGCGATAGTGAATGGTTCTACGACCAAGCCGCCGTCCAATCTCTCGCTTTCCCAGGGTTTTCGACTGAATGAAGCAGAGCACCTGGATCTGCTGGAGGAGGCATTCGCTGCACGCGAGCAAACGCGGTAGTGTTTGAAACTCCATCGCCCCGCCGATACTCGTAACCGCAAACTTTCAGACACTACCCAAACGCGATTCTGATGTCGTCTTCTTCCTTCGTTCGCTGGCTTCATTCCCTGTGATCGGAACGATACCGGAGGCGGCGGGCACGTTCGGGGGCGCCCACGGGAGAGCGCGGCCATGACCAGCAAGAACCTGGCGCGGCGGTTGGAAAGCCTTGAAGCCGACATCCTGGCGGCCTCCGAGGAAGAGCCGCTGGTACTGCAGACAAGCACGATACTCTCGCAGACAGTGCCGTCGGCGCACAGGGTTCCCCGCTCGCGCTGGGTATCTATGGCGGCGGCAATCGCCTCGGGCGTCTCGGAGCACCCAACGGCTCGATGGGGAAGCCCTCGATCCATTCTTCAGGATTCCGTCCAAGATCCGCAATCAACTCCCGGCCGTCCGCTTCGTCCGGCGCGGCGCAAACATCGCGATCTTGGGCTGAAACTAGTTTTCCGCCTTTTCGGCACTCCCCTTGGAGCGGTTGAGCTTTGAACGGACCGCCCGGGCGAACTTAGCAAATGGGCCACGGCTGGCATCCGGGCGGCTAGCGTCGCGCGCGGCCTGGATCTGCTCATGTGTTCTCACGTCGGGCTCCGATGTCTTCGAGTGCAGCTTGGCTCTGGCAACCTGCCGCCTGTGCCGCTTGGCGAGTCTCTTGTCCATAGATCAACAGTACAACATCCTGCGGGCTCTACACGGCGGAGCACCGACCCCAGCGACGAGATCCTCGTCCAGGTCTGTTACGTGGAGGGCAAACCGAAGGCCTGAATCCGCGCACGCGCCGACCGGAAACCGCTACCGATAATGGTGGATAACGTGGCGCGGACGCGCTACTTCCTGACGGAGCGATGCCGCCGGCCCGTCTGACGTGGAAGGGTGGAACGGAACGAAGCCCCAAGAAGGTCCAGGGGGATTCGGGCAGCAGACTTTGAGCAGCGTGGTTTGCCACGTAGCGTTGCGCTATTCGGTGTACCGAACGCAGCCGATTCCTCCCGTGTGTGCGTCGCCGCGACCCGCAGCGTTACAATTTCAGCCTAAGCTAAAGCGAGGTCGTCGGGCCGCTTTGGAGCATTTCCCGAAAAAATATGCTCCCGGTTGTGATTTGTTTCAGTGCCGGCGCGAATAACAAGGTGACGGCACTGTTGCGGGAGCAGCGGACCGCAACAAGAAAGCAGATGACCACACCAGAACTCCAGGAACGGTTTCAGACCCGGGTCGATGAGCACAAGAAAATCCTCTACAAGGTCTGCAACTCGTACTGCCGGAACCGTGACGACCGGGACGATCTTGCGCAGGAAATCATCATCCAACTGTGGCGATCATTCGGCAGATTCGACGAGCGCTACCGGTTTTCAACCTGGATGTACCGCATCGCCCTCAATGTCGCGATTTCCTTCTACCGCCGCGAGAACACGAGAACACAGCATGTTGTTTCCGACGAGGAGCACCTTATGGAAGCGATTGATGACACGGAGAGCCAGCCAGAAGGCATACGGCTCCTTTACCAATTCATCGAAGGACTTGAGCCACTGAACAAGGCGCTCGTCCTGCTCTACTTGGACGGGAGCAGCTACCAGGAAATCGCGGACGTGTTGGGTATCAGTGAAACCAACGTCGCAACGAAGATTAACAGATTGAAAAAGACGATGAAGCAGGAAGTTTCCGGAACTTAACCGGCCTGAAAAAAGGAGCACGATATGGTGGAACTGGACGATCTCAGAAAGACATGGGCTGAATATGATCGCAAACTCGACGTGAACATCCGTTTGGGTAAGCAGCTGTTAATTGCAACCAAATTAAACCGGGTACGGTCGCCTTTGCGGCGCCTGGCCTTTTACCTGGGCTTGGAGTCGGTCATTCAGTTTGCGGTTGTTGTCGCACTTGGCTCCTTTATATACGAGCACATTGCCATGGCGCGGTTTGCGCTACCCGCCGCCGCCCTGGACGTGTTCGCGATTGCGATCTTGATTGCCATCGTACGGCAGATTGTAGCCGCACTGCAGATTGACTATGACCAGCCGATTGCTATCATTCAGAAGCACCTTGAGGACTTGCGGGTGCTCCGTATCCGATACATTCAAGGGATCTTCCTGGTAGCGACGCTGGTTTGGACGCCTCTCCTGATTGTGGCGCTTAAGGCGCTTTGGGGACTGGACGCCTACAGACTACTCGGCACCGCTTACCTGGTAGCCAATCTGTTGGTGGGGCTGGCCATCATCCCGCTGGCGATCTGGCTGTCGAAGAAATTCGCCGGCCGGATGGGCCGCGCCCCGATGATTCAGCGGTTCATGAAGGACCTCGCCGGGTACAACCTGAACGCCGCCGCCGGCTTTCTCGCGGCACTCTCCGAATTCGAGGAAGAGCACCGAGATAACTGACCGGCGGTGCTTGCGGCCATTGCATCGCGCGTGGTCCTGCCCGGTTGTAAACGTGCATCTTGCATGCTGCGTTATTCAAGCTCTAGAGGGAACCTGGTGACACGGGCAGATGTTGCCGGAAACGGCGCACCCAGAACTGCCCCCGCTGATAGGGCAGTGCCCCTAACTTGGCGGATTCGGCCGCCGCCTTCAGTGTGCGGCCGAGGAGGAGCCGCGCTACTAAAAATAGAGCGATGACCACGGTCCCGAAGCGCAGATACGGCGAGGTAAACTCTGGCAGCAGCGACAAAGTACATGGTATCGCCGAACGCGGATCGTGCCGTCAAACGCGAGATCCACCAATGTGCGCGTGTAGAAGCCGTGAGCCCTCAAAGGACGATGGGCTTCACACTTGCGGACAGTGATCCGGACGGTAACGAATCGGGATCGGAAAGCTCTTTAGGATACCGCTGGATCGAGCCAGCAAAGCGGTGTAGGATTTGCATAGACCTCCTGCCGGGAGTCGCAGACTCCCGCTTGGATCTGCGGAGGGCTCTCACCGTTCGAAGGGCGAGGGCCCTCCGATTTCCGTCCACATCCTACAGCCATTCGGCTTCTCGGGCGACTGAGCCGCGGATTTCGAGGACCATGATAGGATTGGTGTTAGCGTGAGGGACGCATCCGGTCCGCGCGGAAAGGGTAGAAGCCCACCTTTCAGTTTCGAGTTTCAGCAACCTTCTTTCAGCCCGATTGTGCGGACGCCGGGTGCTTTGATGAAAGGAGGTCGCTATGTCGACCGAACCAAACGGGGACCCGCAGCCTCTTCCGGATCGTCCCAATCTCCGCCATCTGAGGGATCAAGCCAAGGACCTGCTCGGAGCAGGCAAGGCGGCGTCGCTCGCCGATGCGCAGTTCCAGATCGCATGCCTCTACGGATTTGCGAGCTGGCCGAAGCTCAAGGCTCATGTAGAGTCATTCGAGGAGGTCGGGCAACTCAAGCAGGCAATTGACACTAACGACATCGCGCGCATCCAAACCATGATGACGCGCAACCCCGCGCTGCACCGAGCGCCGATTGGCTATGGCGAGGATGGGCCACTCACGTGGGTTGCCGAATGCCGCGTGCCCTGGGAGCCTCCGGGTCCCGTGAGACTAGCGATGGCGGAATGGATGATCGCGCACGGGTCGGACGTACATCAAGGAGGCGACGGGCCCCTGATGCGGGCGGCCCTCAACGCATATCGCATCCCGATGATGGAGCTTCTCTTGTGTTTGCAATACTAGGCAGCTACAAGCCATTCGGCTGTTAACCGAAGGGTTGTAGGTTCGAATCCTACCTGAGGAGCCAATCTAAGCCCTTTCCTTTCAATATATCTGTTGCATAACACGCCGTCTGGCGAAGGGTGTCCGAACGGCTGGCTGAGAAGTTAATTACCCAAAATTTACCCAATTTCCTATCCCATTGGACACAGGGGTCCCCAGTTTTCGACAAAAAGCAGACGAGGAACGGAGACGCCCAGTGTGCGCGAAAGGCCGCCAGTTCCCAGCGCGCCGGAAGCCGGAACGGAAGGAAGCCGCCACCGGTGGGTTCCGACTCAGCTTTCGCGGCGTTACGATGGCAAGATAGGGGCGATTTGGATCTGACCCAAGTGCTCTAGAATTCGTCGCAAGGAAAAAGCTGCCAACATTTCCGGGCCTATAATGTGGCGGACGACTTTGCGGACGATTGGCTCTTTGTCACGTGTGTGCCTCTCGATTTCGGTTACCGGCACCGGGAGATTCAAAGATCGCGCTGTGTGTGGGAATCCAACGAGTATGAAAACCGAAAAAGGCATCCCCCCCATCCCACGCAGATATCGGGAGACCTCGCCCATGCCACAATTGACCATCATCCGAACCCTCCTCTCTCTCTTGCTGCTGGCGGCTGCCAGCCTGCGAGCCGACGTTCCCGTCTACGTGGTGTTGTGGTTCGATACCGAGGACTACATCGAGCCGGCCGCCGACGATGCGGCGTTACGCATCGCGCGTGACCTAACGGGCCTGGGCGTGCGCGCCACGTTCAAAGTCGTCGGAGAGAAGGCGCGCGTGCTGGAACAGCGCGGACGGTGGGATGTGGTGCGGGCGTTGGCGCTACATGACATTGGCTATCACTCGAACTTCCATAGCATGCAGCCCACGCCCGCGCTCTACCTGACGGATCTCGGCTACGTGGAGGGCGCCGCGGAGTTCGATCGCCGCGAGGGTCCTGGAGCGCTCGATCTCGCGCGCATCTTCGGAGTGCGGCCGAGTTGCTATGGACAGCCCGGCAATTCCTGGGCGCCACAGTCTAATGCCGCTTTGAGGCACATGGGGATTCCCGTTTATCTGGATGAAGGGTCGCAAGTGGGGCTGAACGATCAGCCGTTTTGGTATGGCGGATTGCTGCATGTCTACAACATGGGACGATTCCAGTTGCGCGCGCCGCTCGATGGCGACGAGCCGGCCGCGAAGAGCAACGAACGTTTCGAGCGCGCGGCCGCTGAGCTTGGATCGCATGGCGGTGGCGTCATCAGCATTTACTATCACCCGACCGAATTTGTGACGACTGAGTTTTGGGACGCGGTGAATTTTGCCGAGGGGGCCAACCCCGAACGCGCAGCATGGCGGCGTCCGCGGCGACGGACCGAAGCTGAGTCGGAGCGGTGCTATCGCATTCTTCACGACTATGTGGCGCACGCGAAGGACGTGCCGGGCGTGCGGTTTGTGACTGCGCGTGAACTGTTGCAGCTTTACGGAAGCCCCACGCCAGCGGCGGCGGAGCGTTCTCGCATTGCGAAACATATGTCCGCGCGGCAGACGTTTCTGGTTACCGAAGACGGGACGCTCTCGGCGGCCGATATGCTGTTGCGCCTGCTGGGAATGCCGCCTGAAGTCGTGGATGGACCGGCGACGCGCATCGCCGGCACCTTGGGCGCCGCAAGCATTCCGCGGGCGGCTTTTGAGCGGGCCAAGACGGATGCGGTGTCGTACATCGGCGCGAACAAACGGCTGCCGGCGGCGGTCTGGATAGGAGCAGAAAAGCTCTCGATTGGCGACTTTGCCGCTACTTTAGCGGGCGACGACGAGGCGGCCGCTGAGATCGCTGTGCGGCGGGCCAACCTGGAATTCGAAAAGTATTTCTCGAATGAGCCTCGCAAGGCGTTTGATTGGCCGATTCACCCGGAAGGCTTCAGCGCGCCTGAGTTGCTGGAGTTGGGAAAGCTGCAAGGCTGGACGCTGAAGCCGGCGCGGCTGAGATAGCGACATTCAGACATCGTAACGAATGTCCCCGTTTCAGTTCCGGCCATGCCGGATTAGTCATTTGCGGGATGGCAGGGCAAAAGCCACATAGGCGCCTTTGATCTTGGAATGAGCGTCCGCAATCGGTTGTGCCTTGGCGGCTGCGCAGAACACGATGTATTCGCGGCCGCGGACCTCATACACCGCGGGGATGCCCTCGATTGCCACCGGAACTTGAGTCTCCCAAAGCATCTTCCCGTTTTCCACGTCAAACGCGCGGACCCTTCGGTCGTTGGTGCCAGTGAAAACGAGACCGCCGGCGGTGATCGCCGGACCGACCCTGGGGTAGTGAGTGCCGGTGTTGACGACACCCTTGGCGGCCAGTTCCGGTACCTCGCCGAGCGGAATCGACCACTTGACGATGCCCTCGTTTAAATCGTACGCAGTTAGAGAAGTCCACGGCGGCGCAATTGCGGATAGCCCGTCGGCGATGAGGAAGCCGAAGCTGCTCACATATCGAACTGGCTGGCCCTTAGGAGTCGCCGGATCGGGTTCCAGCTTCAGTATACAGGGCAGGTCCTTGGACACGACAACCAGGATGCCGTGCGCGGGATCGACTGCGGCCCCGCCCCAGTTGGCGCCGCCGTTGTTGCCGGGCATTTGCACGCTCCCTCGGAAACTCGGCGGTGTAAACAACCCTTCGTTACGAGCGCTGAGGATCATGTCGCGGAAGCGGGCGCGGGCCTCGGCGCTCAGATACGGGTTGAGATCCCCGACCGTGAAGCTCTGGCGGGAGAACGGCGGCGGCTTTATGGGGAATGGCTGCGTCGGGGACGTTTTTTCGCCTGGAACGTCGGAAGCCGGGACGGGCCGTTCCTCTACCGGCCAAAGCGGTTTTCCGGTGTCTCGATCAAATACCCAGACGAACCCTTGCTTGGTGACCTGTGCGACAACTTCTGTGCTCTTGCCTGCGTGGCGAACGGTAAGTAGTTTGGGAGCAGTAGCATTGTCATAGTCGAAAACGTCATGGCGGACCATTTGGAAATGCCAGATGCGGCGGCCGGTGCGGGCGTCGAGCGCCAGAAGGCAATCGGCGAAAAGGTTATCGCCGCGGCGGTCCGCGCCATAAAAGTTGTACTTGGCGCTGGCTGTGGGTGCGTAAATGACTCCGTGCTTCTCGTCCAGTGCGAACTCGCTCCAGACGTTGGCGCCGCCGACCGTTCTCCACGCGTCCTTGGGCCAGGTCTCGTAGCCGAATTCGCCGGGGCGCGGGACTGTGTGGAAGGTCCAGACGAGTTTTCCGGATCGCACGTCGAATGCGCGGATGTCGCCTGGGGCCGAGCCATAACCCTGGTTGGTGGCCGAGCCAATGATCAAGGTGTCCTCGAAGACCCGGCCGGGCGTCGTGGACTGCACCGAAGTGAGGGTTCGCGGATCGCGGTCGAGACCTTCTTTCAAATCAATCGCGCCGTTCACGCCGAAGGACCGAATGGGCTTGCCGGTGCGGGCATCGATAGCGCGAAGCGACTGGTCTGCGCAAAACAGAAGACGCCGGTCGCTGCGGTCCCGGCTCTCCCAGAAATTGATGCCGCGATTGGTGATGACCTTGACCGCAGGCGACGGCGTGTGTGTCCAGATCTCGCTACCGGTGGCGGCATCGAGTGCCACGACGGAATTATTCTTCGCCAGAACGTACATGGTCTCGTCAATGACGATGGGGTTGAAGAAATAATGGCTGTCGTCCCCGACCGGGTACGTCCAGGCCACTTCGAGCTGCGTCACGTTTGACCTGTCGATTTGCTTCAGGGCAGAGTATTGCGCGGCGTCCGGACTTCCGGAATAGTCACGCCAGGCGGTGTGCGTCTGGGCGGATAGCGCGCTCGTCAGGGCAACAGCCAGGTAAGCGATGGGAGGGGAGATTTGCAATGGGTCCTCTGGGCCATGGTATCGAAGCAGGAGAGCCGCTGGGGCGGCGACGATGCGTAGCGCTGCTTGGTGCCGTGCCCCTGCGAAGTACACCGCCACGTCGGCGATTATTCTCAATTCATCGCGGAAGGGCAAGCCGGTATCCGCGCCGGCGCCCCCGCCAATCCCTGCCAAACGTCGTGGCTGAATCGCGCTCGCGTCCGCCGCCTTCATCGCTGCGGCTGCGCGCATCTGGTTTGCATGCCAACTACGCAGGCTCGTCCAACGTCAACCGGCGGTGACCAATTCCTATCGTTCACTTGCTCTTGTCACTTCCTCTGCATCGCGCCCTCATCCATTTTGATAAGCTTGGGTGTTTGCACCCCAAGACCAGCCGCGTTTCTCATTTCCGGCCCCGCCAGGCTTATCGACAAGGAATCTCGTATCATGAAAAACCACCTTGTAGCCGTGCTCTGTTTTTCCGTTCTGGTGCTCGCGATCGCCGTTGCGCAACAACCCCCGTCTCCCTTCTCTGATCCGAACCTCCCAGCGGAGAAGCGCATCGACAATCTTCTCTCGCTCATGACCCCGGACGAGAAGATCAACTGCCTGGGCACACGCACCGGCGTCCCCCGGCTCGGCGTTCCCAATATCGGCAGTTCCGAGGGCATTCACGGTGTCGTGCAACGCGAAGCGCGCGGCCCGCGCCAGCCCATTACCACTACGCAATTCCCGCAGCCACCGGGGATGGGCGAGACATGGGACCCCGATCTCGTGCGCCAAGCCGCCGCCGTCCAGGGTTATGAAGCCCGCTTCATCACCCAAACTCAGAAGTACGACCGCCAGATCCTCATGCTCTGGGGACCACAGTCCGACCTTGCGCGCGATCCACGTTGGGGCCGCGCCGAAGAGGTATATGGCGAAGACGCATTCCTCAACGGGACCATGGCGGTCGCCTTCATCAAGGGCCTCCAGGGCGACGACCCGAAATACTGGCAGGCCGCGGCGCTGCTCAAGCACTTCCTCGCCAACAGCAATGAAGACCACCGCAACGTCTCGTCTTCGGATTTCGACGAGCGCCTGTTCTGGGAGTATTACTCGGTTCCTTTCCGCATGGGTTTCCTGGATGGCGGGGCTAAAGCGGTGATGGCTTCGTACAACGCCTGGAACGGCACGGCCATGGCCGTCAATCCCATCCTGCTCAGCATCCTTCGTGACAAATGGGGCGTCGATGTACTCTCCAGCGATGGCGGCGCCGTTAAGATCCTCGTCGA
>Ga0070761_10000773_pt1 | contig 20269 bp, 11 predicted proteins | sample HubBroMetageREF1_FD_66724 | JGI IMG/M metagenome (GOLD analysis project Ga0070761, IMG submission 66724) | Reference soil microbial communities from the Hubbard Brook experimental Forest, New Hampshire, USA - Hubbard Brook CCASE Soil... | ecosystem: Environmental > Terrestrial > Soil >... | reverse complement strand
GCCTCTGCCCTGCAAGCACAGGCTCCCGCACTCAGCAAAGAATACATTCGACTGGGAGGCCGCATCCTGGCCATCGAGGTCCAGTCCGCCCCGCCCGTCTATGATGTGGCGCCGGTCTATGAGAGCTTTACCTAACTCACCGCACCCAGCGGCCCGCCCAACGCCCCACCCGCTACCGGCTGGGTGGTAGTGGGGGCCGGCGACTTCGACCGCAACGGCGTGCCGGATCTGATCTATATGAACACGAGCACCCGTGAAGTGACTGTCAACTACTACGGCGGGGCGGGCGGCGCCACCATGATTGGCTGGGCCTGGCTGGATACCGCGGGCGAGCCTGCCGGCTGGACGGTCGTGGGCGTGGCCGACATGAACGGCGACGGCGTACCCGACCTCATCTGGCAGAACGCCGGCGCCAATGAGGTGACGGTCAACTACTACGGCGGTGCGGGCGGCGCGGTCTACCAGGGTTGGAATTGGCTGGACCAGAACTCCTATCCGGGTTGGGCGGTAGTAGGCGCGGCGGATTTCGACGGCAACGGCACGCCCGACTTGGTCTGGCAGAACCAGTCCAGCGAACAGGTTACCGTCCACTACTACAGCCTTGTCGGTGGAGTCCCCACCTACACCGGTTGGAACTGGCTGGACAAGAACAACGACTCCGGCTGGGCTGTGAGGGGCGTGGCGGACATGAATGGCGATAGCGTGCCGGACCTGATTTGGGAGGATATCTCCACGGGCCAGGCGACCGTACACTACTTCGGCGGCGCGGGCGGGGCGGTCGATGAAGGCTGGGAGTGGTTCCGCAACGGCGCCGGCTCAGCCGGGTGGCTCATCGTGGCGGTCGCCGACTTTAATGGCAATGGCGAGCCGGATCTGGTCTGGCAGCAGAGCGCTAGCCCCAACGCGGTGACGGTGAACTACTACGGTCTGGAGTAACCGCGCGCGCCACGTCATTCGCACACTAGGACTAAGCTAGCCTGGCGCGACCAGGGGGTCGCGCGCGGACGAGGGCGTCCGCCCCACTTTGACTGATAGCTTATCGCGCCGCGCCCCACTTCTCGAAAAACGACCAGTCCTCCGCGTCCATCAGTTGCCGGATGTCCTCGGCGGGCCGCCCCACCCAGGCCGCATGGTTGGTCTTCCGAGGGCTGGTATTGGCGGCGTGCACCGTCGCCACGTAGAAGCGGTTATCCTGCAATGGGACCACCCGGGCGTCCCGCAGGCTCCATACGAACACCGTGTCGCCGCCTTCGTTCATGTCCGGGAAAGGCCGGCGTTCCCAGAACGTCTTCCGGTAACAGAATGTCGCCCCGGCAACCCATGGCGGGCCTGCCCCCGGATACACGTATTCCCACGCCCGGCGGGAGCGCGGCTCATAGAAAAACAGGCGGGCCAGCCCGCACAGCGCATCTTCGGATTGCTCCAACAATTGGCCGACCTGATAGGAGAGCCGCCAGGAAGCGTTCCAGTCGTCGTCGTCCCAGTGCACGATCACGTCGCCCTCCGCCAGCCCGCAAGCCAGGTTGTGCTTCGCGCCGATGCTCTTGCGCGTTTCGGCAACCCGGTAATATCGAATGCGCGGGTCGCGGGGTACCAGATCCTCGATGCTGTCGGCGCCGTCGTCGGCCACGATCAGTTCGCGGCGCTGGTAATCCTGACGCAGGAAATGCCGGATCGCCTGCGGAACCAATGCGCGCCGGTCCGCGGTCGGCATCACGCAGGAAACCAGCGGCTCCGCGCTCACAATGGCCGGCGCCGCGGCTCGCACGTCCGCAGCCATTTCCTGCACCGCGGTCTCATTCCTCAGCACAATCATGCTGCGCGCGCATTGCACCCTCCGAAATTGCCCTCCGGACACCAGTTCGTCCACGAACTTCCGGACTCCCGGGTAGTAGTCGGCGTAGTCGTGAAAGGCGATGTAGCCTCCCAGCGCCAGCCACTGTTGGAAATGATGGAAATCGTCAGCCACGCTCGCATAGTCGTGCAACCCGTCGATGAACAGAAGCCCTATGGGGCGGCTCCACGCCACATCCGTCGAGCGCTGCACGATAGGCTCGACGATGGCGTTCAGGCCGGCCGCGAAAATGTTGCGCTGGAATGTATCCAGCGTCGGCTGCACCACCTGAATGCCCCGATCGAGTGCCCCAACCCTGCCGTCATGAGGATCGATGGCATACACCCGGGTCTGTGCCTTCAGAGCCGCCACAGCGCTGCCCAACACCACCGTCGAGCGGCCGCAGAAACTCCCGATTTCCACGATCGATGCCTCCGCAGGGAGCGTGGTTACAGCTTGCACCGCCGTGGCAATCAACAGGTCGGCCTCTTCGTCGTCAAGCCAGCCTGAAATGGGTCTCATCCGTTGCAGAATCGGGAGGGTCAGCACCAGTCCGAAGCCGGCATTGGATGCGCCCGCCGCCGGTGCGGCGCCGGTTGGCGGTTCGGGCGCGGGTTGTTCATACTGCCCCGCCTGTTCGCGAATGCGGCGCCGCAAAGGGTCGTCATAACCTCTGGGGACCGGATGGATCCAAAACACGTCTCCCCGATCGAGGGCGGAGTCTATCTGCTGCACCGAATAGGGCGTCCGGTATTTCACGAAGTCATAGCTGCATGGATTCGGCGCGATTTCGAAACCCAGCAACGCCGTCAGCGTGGGCAGAACCACCTCTTCGGTCGCCCAGATCCGGCTGCGCGCCATGATCTCGTGGAGCTGGCGGTCGTTGGCAAAGAAATCCGTCAGCGCGCGGGCGGCATCGGCGGTGAAGACCGTGGAAGGCCAGAACGACCAGTGCGCGAACTTTGCTTCGCCGGACTGGAAGCGCCGCAGGAACGGCCGCCATAGCTCAAATTCCTGAAAGGCCGCCTGGACCGGCCCCACACCACAGCCTGGCGAAAGGACTCCGGGCGAATTGCCCAGCATGCCGATTCCGCGGCGGCCCTCCAAAAACTGCGCCAGATGCTGCGAATAGCCCGCGCGCGCCGCAAGCTGGTCCGAATCGACGATGGTCAGGGTATCGAACGGAATATGGCCGAGCGCGAAACGCATGCAGTCCAGTGCGAACTCGTGCAGCCGGCCCCAGGCCATGGGATGCGGATTGGGGTGCACCATTGCACCATACTGCTCGACCGGGAACTGGCCGGCGATTTGCCCCTGGCGGCTGCCGTCGTAAAGCAGCACGGTGGACTCGGGATCCTGGAAGCGCAGGTTGCGCACCAAGTCCACGACACATTCGCGGGACTCATGCACCAGGCATGCAAAAACGTTGCGTATCGGCGCGGCCATCACATACCCCTTTTGTGCAGTCCACTCAAACGGTCACGGTCTCGCCCGTTAGCATGGCGGCCGGTTCCACAACGGCTACGGGAAGCGGCTGCTGCGCTTCTTGCGTTAGCAAACCCACCAGCGCCTGCGCGATCCGCTGTGCCATCTCCGCCCCAAAACAAGTGAATCCGGGTGACGGGTTCACTTCAAAGCACACCCATTCGCCGTCCGGCGTGCGCCGCAGGTCGATGCCGGCCAGCGGCAATCGCAAGCAGCTCGCCAAGCTGCGGCAGCAGTCCTCGACATCCGCGGGGAGTTGGCAGGCGTGCACTGCGTAGGGCGCTTGCGCGTACCGGTAATCGTCCGCCTCGCTGGATATCTCGCACGCGAACACGTCCTGCCCCACCACATGCACGCGGTAGTCGACTCCGGCGATGTATTCCTGAAACTGGGTGGGACAGGAGGAGATGCTGGCGAAGCGATCGAGATGCTCCGCTTGCAGCCGCGACACCTTGCTGCGCACACCGCTGATCGATTTATAGACGGCGGATCCGTGCCGCTCCCAGAAATCCCGCGCCGCGGCGGGATCCGTGGTGATGAGCGTCGACGGCACACGCCAGCCGAGCTTGCGGATCTGTTCCAGTTGATACGGCTTGGAGTTGTTGGCAGCCATGGGCTCGAATGGATTGACCAGCAGAGCCGTGGTCAGTTCGCACCAGGTGGCCATGGCGCCGTCCACAGCGTCGGCGTGGTGGCATGCTTCGCTTTGCGGACCGGACGCGGCCACATGCGGCAGTTCTCTCGAGGCATACGGCCGCAAGTAGGCAGCCGTAACATCGTCTAGCGAGAATTCCTCGTCGAAAATACGCACGCTGGCGCGAATTCGCTCGCCACCGCCGCGCAGCCGCACGCGCGTCTCCAGAACTTCGCGCTGGTCGACGAACCGCACCGGAATGCGCGCAACCAGCAACTGATCCAGGACCGCCGCAAGCGGGTCGTCGGCCAGCAGGCCCCACAACAGCACTAGCATGGCCGCGCCCCGGAGAAATACTGTCCGATGGCGTCGCACACCTCGGGCGGCGTCAGATCGGGCCAAAGACTCACGGCGCGCAGCGGCGCATCGGCATCGGGGCCGGTGAAGCGCACCTCCAGCAACTCCACTCCCGCCGCTCGCGCGAGGCTGCAGGCATGGTCTTGCAGCGTGCCGTGTACCTCTCCGAAGCAGCGGTTACCCAGTACTGTTACCGAACTGCCCGCGGGCGCCCCGCAGACGGGCAGTTCAGTGTCCAGTTCCCACTCGACCGTGGGAATGCCGATCCGTGCCGACAGATGCAGCCATTGCTCGTTGCGCCACGCGGGGCCCGAGAGACAGTTGATGGTTGGCCGGTTCAAAACCGGACACGCCAGATTCGACAGCCACGCCGCCAGGAAAGCCGTCATTTCGGTGGCGACGTAAGCGCGGTCCTCCGCGGCCACGTGGCCGAGCTCGTCCGCCGTCACGCACGGCAACCGGATCAGAACGCCCGAAATCTCGCCGCGGGGAACGCGCCTTCCGTCCACTACGGCGCACTCTTGCGGGCCTGCCGGGATTTCATACCGCCATCCGGGCGTGGACAGATCCGTGGCCGTCAGTAACGCCGCATCGAGGTGGCTCCAAGCGTCCGCCAGCATGCGGGCGGTTGCGTCATGCCGGCTGGCCACGATCGCCAGCATTAGGATTTTACCTCCTTGTTGGAAGATTGGAGAACGCTCCGTTCTACCGCGGGGCGCTCGTCGGGGCGCACGAAAGACTGCATTCTCGGCGCGCTTTCCGCGGCTTTGGCCGGCAGGCCGGAGCGTTCGACGGTCTTGGACGGCGCTTCCGGCGCCTTCACCCTTTCGGCTGCCTTGACCGCATCGGATGCCTTCACCTCGCCGGTAGTCTTCCCTGCGCCGGGCGTTTGCACCAATTCTGTAGTCTTCGGATCGATAGCCGTCACTGGATCGATAGCCTTCACCGCATCGGTGAGCTTGACCGCATCGGTGACCTTCGCCAGGTCGGTTAATTTGGCTCTATCGGCGAGCTTGACAACGTCCGACGGCTTCACCACGTCGCTGGTCTTTACATCGGTAGTCTTCACTACGTCGGTTGCCTTTACCCCGTCGGTGAGCTTCTTCAGCACATCGGTGGTCTTCGCCACATCGGCCGTCTTCACCACGTCGGTGGTCTTCACCCCGTCAGTGAGCTTCCTCAACCCATCGGTAACCTTCACGTCCAGGGTTTTCACTCCGTCGGTTGTCTTCACCACGTCGGATAGCTTCGTCACCCCGTCGGTTACCTTCACGTCGGGAGGTTTCACCACATCGGTTCTCTTCACCTCCACGGTTTTCACGTCAATCACCAGCGGCTTCACAACGTCGATAAAGCCCTTGTTCTCGAAGATTCCCTCCTTTACTTCCTTTGCCAGTTCCTTGAGGCTGGCCTTGGGGCGCGGCCTCACCGTGAGCAGTGCGGAAAAGCTTGCGCCGACCGGAGTGATAATCTCCACGGGACCGAGGGAAACAACAACCCTGTCCGGAGTCAACGGGGTGTCGCGAACCAAGAGGCTAAGGCGGCCCTGTGCAGCGCTAATCTTCGCTTGACCGGGATTCGAACCAACGATACTGAACTGGGCCGATGTACTGCCGGCCGGCACCATGATGGACCTCGGCACGGTGGCGACCGCCGGTGCCGCCGGGGAGCTGGTGGTGAGGTTCGCGCTAGACAGGGCCACCAGGAAGCCCGCCGCCGGCGCCGGGCCGCTCAGAGTGACCGTGCCGGTCGAACTATCCGATACCAGTATAGAAGGCGGATTCAAAGACAGCCCTGTTACCACCGGCGGCGCCGCAACCGTGAGGGTCGCAGCCACGGTCTGCCCGCCGAGAGTCACTGTAATGCTGGATATCCCTTCCGCGAGTCCTGTCACATTGAAAGACACGGACGTGGCGCCCATGTTCACTGGCACGGGCGGAGACGGAACGCCCACAATGCCGGGAGGACTGCTTAGACCGATGGTTAACGAGCCGCTGTTAGCCGGCGCAGGGTTGCTCAAGGTCACCGTAATCGTGGATGTGTCGCCAACATAGATCACACTCGGGCTGGCCTGCGCGGAAATCGGGTAACTGGGAGCGGGCACCAGCCAGAACCACATCTCGAAATCGCCCCCGTGGCGGGAATCTCCCGAGGGAAGATTGACGGAAATAGCATTCACCTGACTGTCGTATTTCCCGAAAGCCTCACCGTCAAGATACAACGTCGTGCCGTTCTTCGACCAGATAAAATTGCCCTTCAGTGTCACATGCGTGAGAACTCTCCCCTCATACTGCGCAGCCGCGGTCAGCGCGGCCATAAAGTTCTGAGTCTGTTGCGGGAGAATCGCGGCGGTAATTGCCGTTCCCAGGGTGGGTAAGGCCGCTCCTGTTGTTTGCGGCGCCGTCGGCAGCCGCCAGGAAATCAGGTTGCCGGTGCTGTTCACGTACGGGGGAACGCCCGCCAGTTTGATCGGAAAATACGCCGTCGGGAAGCTTGGATCGTAGGGATACTCGACGCTCAGAAAGAAGGTAGGGCGCTGAATACTTGCCGGATCCACTGACGCATCGCACAGCACGTCAATGCCAGCGAATAAGTTTAACGGCACGTCCGTGTCGTTCAATAGCGGCGATTGGTTCCCATTGGGATCGACGGAGAACAACCCTGTAATATGGATGCCTTTGTCGGCCGCTGCGGTGTCGACCAGCGGCGGAAAGACCCGCCGGCCGTCTTGCACCACGCTCATGACTACGCCCCCAGGCGGACTGGACGGCGGGCTTGATGGCGGGCTGGACGGCGATTTGGATGGTGGGCTGGACGCTGTCTTGGACGGCGGGCTGGATGGAGGGCTCGATGGCGGGCTGGTCTGCGGCGCCGGACTCCACTGCACGATGGCCAAGGCCGCGCGCGACCGTGCGATCCCTGCCGGCAGAGCGCCATTGAGCGCCTGCACCGAGCCATCCGCGGTGCGGGTTGTGAACAGCCAGTAATCGCCGCCGCGCAGGTCCCAACCGCCAAACTGGATGTGGACGCCATCGTTGAGGTTCATTCCCGGCGTGGCGTTGTCGTCGTATTGGGCGTTGGCGTCGCTCACGCCGTCCCACCGGCGCAGTACCAGGTGCGACGATCCAGCCGGCGGTAATACAGGCGGGCTGGCAGGAGGCTGCAAGCCCGCCGCAAACTGCTGCGGGAGGCGGTCTTGAAGCACCACCGTGAACTGATCCGGATCGGGGGTGGCGGCAAGATATGTCAGATGCCCGCTCGCAGGCCCCAGTTCGCTCGCGTCGTCGGTGATTTCCACCAGGTCGCCCAGGCGCAAGGTGCTGGCGGCGTCGCGCCCCAAACTGGCCAGGGTAAGAGTCAAACCGTCGGCGGAAATGGCGGTTACGGCCACGGCAAACGCGGCATTATCGCGCGACCATTTGAAGCGGGCCAGCCCGCCGGTAGCGGTCGCCGAGTTAGCAACCGTATATGAGTTTTTGAGGGGATGCGCCAGAGTCAGGGTCTGGAAGTCCGCGGAGATGCCGAACAGTTCTGCACGCTCGGAAGCGCCCGAATTGTCGAAGACGGTGACCGAACCTGCCCGGTACGCTGCGTCTGCCTGATCCGCGGTGAGCGCCGCCGCCATGGTCAGCGCGGTTGTGCCGGCTGGCGCGCCGGCGGCCAGCGGCACGCTGAAGGCGAAACCCGAGCCACTCCCGGCAACGTCGCCGCCATCGTGAATCTGAACGCGATAGAGATGATTTTCCGTCCCTGTGAAACTCGCAGGATCGGGCAATTGGCAGGCCGTCGGAGCGGCCGTGCCCGTAGGCTGAATCGTGGTTAACGTGCCGCTGCCGGATACCGCGGGTAGATACAGCTCCGCGGCTTCCTCGCAAGTCAGGCTGCCGGGGGGGACGGGCAGCGCGGCCACCTTCACTTGGGCGACAGTCTTTAGCCGGGTGGCTGTGTCGGGACCACCCAGGGCGATCTCCCGCAGCTCGTCGTCTTCGAGCCAAGTGATCAGGCGCTGCCATACCTCCAGGTACACCAGCGCGCCGAGCGTCGAGCCGTCCGTAGGAATCGGAATACGCGGAGGGTTCGGATAATCCGGCTGCGACAGATAGGAGGCGTTGGCATCGAGCTGGCAGGGAATGCCGTTTACATAGCAGCGTCCAGCGGCTATCTGAAAATCGTCCAGCGCGTTCGGGTTGACACTGGAGGATAGCTGAAAACCGGTGCCCGGGGAAGGCACGCCGCAGGGACCCACCACGTCCAAAATCTGTTGCTGCAGCAGCGCCAGACGCTCGAACACGTCGTCGTTCCAGTCGGAGTCCAACCACACGCGGCCCTGCTGGTGCAGGACTCCCACGTAATGCTTCGACGGATCGAACAACAATCGCGAAAAATCGCCTTTCATTTTTCTCTCCTACGTTTCGGCGATAACCACCGCGTTTAACCCCACCGGCATAAACTCTCGCAGCTTGATCCGCAGATTATTCAACCGGATCGTATTTTGTCGAGCGGCGAACGCGCCCACCTCCGCGCCGCTCTCGCTGGCGGTCAGCAGCGCGCGCGGGCAACCGGCCGCAAGTTGCGCGTAGTCGGGGCGTCCATAAACCAGAGATCGGAACAACGGCGCCAGACAGCGCCCACCGCTGGCGCACGCCTGCGACTGCGCATCCGTCGGAATGCAATGATAGCGCCGCGGCAGGATGGAGCCGGGCTCGAAGCGGGTGAAGCGGACGCACCCCGATTGCCGATCTGCGACGAAGGCCAAATCGTTGAGCAGGCTGTCGCTGGCCGTCAACACATCGCACGCGATTTGGCCGATGATCGTGACGCGTTCCAGTTGCACGCTGGGGGCGCTTCCGGGCGAGCCTTGCAAGACCGGCGGCGAGCCGCTGAGTATCGCGGCGCCGGCGATGGCCCAGGCATTCCTATGTTCCACAATGGAATCGCAGATGGTCAACTGACCGACTCCGGGACTGACCAGAATGGCTCCCGCGATACACTGCCGCAGGCACCACTTCGCGTTGCTCCCCATGTTCGCATCAGTCGAGATCAGGGAAGCAGTACCCGCCGCCCGAGGATCGAAAGTACAGGCCACCGCCGAGAACGTGACAGCGCTCCGGGCCACGATGGGACCGCCGCTGATCAGCAGGCCGTTGAGCGACAGAGCCATCGGCTGCAGCAGAGTAATACCGGCCGCGCTCGGCTGCCCCGACGCTGCGTAGAAAGTGAGCGTGGGACGCTGCCCGGCCGCGGCCCGGATGGTCAGCGTCTTCACCGCCGCGTTGGCCAGGGCGATTCCACTTGGCGAGGCGTAGGTTGCGCTGTCGGCGATCTCGATCACGTCCATGTTTTCCGCCGCCGCGATGGCATCGGCCAGGCTGGTATGCACGGGCGCCCCCTGCAGATCCGCCGCCAGGGGATCGGGGGAGTCGCCGGATTGCGAAACCACACGCGTCGCCGGGCTGGCGTTTTCCGCCTGGTTGTCGAAATTGAGAGCGCCGATGCCGTAGCCGAACGCTTCCACGAAGTCCACCGTGAAGCCGCCCTGGCTTAGCGCTGGATCCTGCGGCGGCAGCGCGAACCTGCCAAGTTCGGGATCGATTCCCAGTTCGCCCTGGCCCAGCAGCGCAGTCCGTTCGTTCCGGCATAGGTTGATGGCTACGGGTGTGCGTTGCCGTAGCGGCCATACACCCGCGATCGGCAATACCTGTCCGCGCGCGGGCCGCGCCGGTGTGAGGCCGACCAATCCCTGCGTGGGCATGCTGCCACCCGCCGCCGGTGCGTAGTACGTGCTGCCGTCGCTGGCCACCAGCAGGTTTATGGGCGGGGATCCCGCGGGCACTTCGGGCAAGTATGCCAACAGTACCTGCCCGCTCTGGTTCGTAATCACGATTTCGGAGAGAGGTGCGAAGTTGCCTCCGGCGGGTGTCATAGTGATGGCCAGTATCCCCTCCGCTGGCACTTGCCCTTGCAAAGCCGCCCTGCTGGGCGCGTACGTGAAGGCGGGCCACGGCGTGGGGGCTTGCAGGCCGAGGCCGGGATACTGGCTCGCCGGGTTGGACACCGCCGTCGTGGCGATGGCGCCGAGCGTCTGAAACGTGTTCGGGCCGGTCATCAGAGATGCCGCAATCAGCACACTGGCGTTGCCAAATCGCGTGGGGTCCGGCAGAATCAAACCGCGCGCGCCCCGATTCAGGAGAAACGCCTCCACCGACTCTGTGCTGCCCGTGCTGGACCGAGCCGGATACACGTCGCCTTCCGACGGGCGCGCGAGGGTCGACGGGTCCAGCGAAGGCGAAGTGTAGGCGCTGCCATCGTCCGCGATGAAGTATGTCTGTCTCTGTCCGGGGAGCAAGAATCCCGCGGGCAGATACACGTAAAGTCCGTCGGTGGAGTGCAGGGGTCCTGCTGGGCGCGCGGCGCGCAAAGCCACCACCGCACCGGGGAATCGTGCAGCCGGTGAAGCAGGCAGTGGCGCCAGAGTCCACCCTTCGCCCGGTCCGCCGGTCTGCACCGTAATCGTCAGTTGTCCACCGGCGCCGCTAGCGGTCCCCAGGGCCTGATACGACGGCCCCGTTCCGGATGCCGCGAACAACGTGCTCAAAACACCCAGTGGAGTGGATGCCGCGCCCTGCCGCCACACGGCGGTAATCAGAAAATGCCCGGAACCGGGTTGCAACGCGCGCGGCGACATTAGCCGCAGGCCATTCCTGGCATCCAGGCCGATGCCCGATACCGCGCCCGCGAAAGTATAGGGGTTTTGGCTGCTCTCGGCCGCGGGCACGGCGGGTGCGCTTTCGGTGGCCAGCAGAACGCCGAACTGCCGCACCGCAATGTCGCTCTCTTCTCCGAAACTGGCCCACGGATTTTCGGCGAAGCCGGCCCGCGTGATCGGAGCGCCCGAATCTTCGGAAAACAGCGGCGTCTCACGGAATAACGAGTTAAAGGTCCAGCAGGAAGCGCCGGCTGCCGCGACTGTACCGGGCGCCGCCAGTGCCGGAGTCGCACCGCGCACCGCCGGAAATGCGGTCAGCCGCCGCGCGAAGAATCCCAGGTTGCGAATCTGATATCGCCCGGGGGTTCCCCATGCCGCACGCCCGACTTCCCCAGCTGCGGGCGTAACCCGGGCCTCGTCCAGCGCGCAGGCCGGCTTGAAGTCGGCGGCATGCGCCAGCGGATCGGTCGCGTGACCTAACAAACTCAGCGCATAAGGGTCGCGCAGATCGGGTGTCAGCGCCCGGTCCAGGCGCACGTGATTCATATTCTGCGACCAGCCTAACTGCTGAAAGAACTCGGCCACCGGGTCCACGGACCAGCCCGAAATCGCGGAGGCCAGTTCCTGCAACATCTCCGGCGTTCCCTTGGTCCGCCGCCATTGCACCGTATTCCACACATCCAGGCGATTGCTCTGCCCAACCGGAGTCTGCAGCAGATTCACGCCCAGCAGCGCCCCGATGTAGGGGACCACCCAGTCGTCGCACGTCTCGATGAAGAAGTTGTCCCACAGCGCATCCAGGTCCGCGCGCAGATTCGCCGCCTGCGCCCCGATCACGCGCATCAGGGCAAGCAGCGGCTGGCCCCGGTCCACATCGTAGACGCGGTAATTGGCGGGCAGGCGCGCGTACATTCGCTGGGCGAAGTCCTCGGCGTCGTTGCGGCTCATGAGTCGGGATAGCCTCCTTGCCCTGTAATGGATAACACGCTGGCCGGCTCGGCGGAAGGATCTACGACGACGATTTCGGTGGGACCGGCCGAAATATCCTGCGGAGTAACCCCGGACCCGGCGTCCACCGGCTGCAGCGTTGCGATCAGGGCTGAATCGACGCCTGGCACTGCTTGGATAACCGCATATACCGCGCTGAGGTACACACTCTCTCCGAACTGCATCCTCTCAAACGCGAAGAAGCCCATCGTGCCATCCGGATTCACTCCCGGATTCAGAGCCGCCTGCACGAGATTCAGGGTTCCCTGGTGCGGATACCGGTCGTCGATCTGGACACTGACTGCGACCGCGATGTACACCGGCGTGTAGTCCTGAATCCGGAGAAGCACGTTTGGGTCGCGATGGCTGTCGAGAAAGAGCCGCAGGTTGGTTGCCAGCACCGAACCCGCGATCGGCTGCTCGTCCACGCTGGCTACCGTCAATTGCACGTAAGGATGCGCCACGATAAGCCCGGTTGCGGGATCCTGCAAGACCCACGCCGCCAGGGCTTTCGCGATTCCCGGATAGCTCAGCGCCAAGGCCGCATAATCCGTCACGCTGACGGCCCGGCCGAAAGTCTGCAAGGCCGCCGGCGCCTGGCTGCGAATGTCGGCCGGGGTGTCCGCATCGTCTCCCCCGCCGGTCGACATAGGACTGGTGACCTTCTGCAGACCCGGAAGGCTGCCCAGCATCTGCTGCACCGCGCCCGCGGACAGGTTTCCGCCGCTCCCCAGGCCCTTGCGGTAACTGGCGTGGACGTTGTTGGTCCCGGTCGGCGGGCATGCGCCATTGATGCCATCGCCGAATACCACGGTCGTCTGGCCCGTGCCGTCTTCGGTGGTCATGAACACCTGGTCGTGCGGGCCACTGCTTGCCAGATTTGGCTCCTCGCTCCAGGCGACTCCATTCACGGTGACCAACAGCGTGCTGGACACCGTCGACAAGCCATCCGGATCGGTGGATGGCAGATAAGTCAACGGCTTCTGCTTCAGGGGCCAGGATTGAAAGGCGGTCCCGTCTCCGCTTCCCAGAATCTCGTCTGGCACCGTTTGGCCTTGCGTCATGGTGGCAACATTGGCCAGCAGAGTGCATGAGGAACGCAGATATTGGTTCGTAAGCGGCGCCTTCAAATTGACCGTGGTCACGTTGTTTACCGTATCCACCGCGGGCGCGCCTTGCAGGATGCACATTTCCGCTGCAGTCACGGGCGCGGCCGTACCCGCGGACGCATAGACAATGCCCTGCAGCACCACCGTCTGCCCATCCTGGAGCCCGGCATACATGCCGGCGAGAATCAGGCTGGCGCCCGACACCGGATCGGGAATCGGCAAGTCCGTCTGCACTGCCAGACTTTCGCTGCCCGTTAGAATCGTGGTGTTGCGCAAGGGAAAGAGTTGGTTGATTGTGTCGATCAGTGTGAGCCGAGTCGATTTCGCGCTGATCGAATAACCCGTTTTGCCGACCTGGCGCGTATCCACGACCTGCACGATCTGGTATGTGGGGCCATCCGTCATCAGCACCGCCCAACCGGGATTTTGAGCGGAGTAATTGAGCTGGTTCACGGTGCCGTCGAGGAAGATGTAGGGCCAATCGCCAGGTGGCGGTATGTAATAGTAGAGAGACGCCCCAGGGGGTGGGACCGGGGATGGTGGCGACGACGGGGGCGACGAATCGGCCAACGAAGGGGCCGGGCTGTTCTGGTTTTCCGGGCCCTGGTCCCAGTTGTCCTGATAGGGCGCGGACGAATGCTGCTGGCCGTCGCTGCCGCTGTTGGTAAGGACCGGAGACAGCGCGTACCAGTTCGGTGCGCTGCTGCCGAATGGCGCGGCCGTCACGCGCAGGGCGTATACCGAGACTTGCGTGGATGCCTGCGTGTATGGGGCGCCGCTCAATTCCTGCCAGTATACCGTGGTGGTATTTGCGTTCTTGTCCGTTCCCAACGAGTTGATTTGCAACAGGTACGGGTTCGGAGCGCCTGGTTCCACGGCCAGCAGATAGTCGTTCACCGCAAGCCGCGTGGCTACGCCTTGCAGCACGATCTGCCCCGGCGGAAACAGGACGGCGGGAGCGAGCAGCGACAAGGGAATCGAGCTGTTGGTGGCGGTCGCTACGATCGGCGCGGAGGTCTCGAAAACCACGGCCGGATTGCTGCCTTGCGCGGGGCTGCCCACACCGAATCCCGCCGGTATGGTGACAGTCTGGTTCTTGGCCACCGTGAATGCGGCGAGTCCGCTGGCGCCCGCGCCGGGGGCCGGCTGGTAATCGATTAGCGCCACCAGCCGCAGCAACGAGTCTAGCTGTGTCGCCGTTCCGAGATATGCCTCGTTTGCGATGCGCTCCTGGTAGAACGTCAGAACATCCCCCAGGTACGCCCACAATTCGATGAAGGCCGTCTGATAATCGCCGGCGATGTCCGGGTGCCACGCCGCGAACGGGTTGGCCGGATCCAGCCACACAAACTCCCCGACGTTGTGCGGCCCCGCTAACGCGCCCCTTTGTACTGTCCACAGTGGGGGACCCTCGGCCGCATAGATCACCGCCGTAACGGTCATGTACTCGTAAACAGCCGGTACGCTGCCGACGCGAATGCGGAAGGGAGCCGCCGCCGGGAACGTGCTGGTGTCCAGAACCGTGATCTGCGTATCGGTGGCGACGATCGCCGGATTCAGCGACACCAACTCCCCGGCGGAGTGCGGCGATGCCGGAACGCCCCTCTGCACCGTCCATCTGGGAGTTCCATCGCTCGCGACGCTCCGTGCGGAAACAGTCATGGACTCGCTACCGACGAGGATGCCAAAAGGAGCCGGCACCGTAAACTGGCTGGCGTCCGCAACCGCGATCTGCGTGTCGGCGGCGGTGATCGCCGGATCCAGCCACACGGTGTCCCCGGCGTTGTGCGGAGCCGCCGGCACAGCCCTCTGCACGGTCCATAGAGGCGTTCCATCGCTCGCGTGGCTTACCGCCGTAACCGTCAGGGACTCGCTGTCGATACGGATGCCGAAAGGCGCTACGGCCGGGAACGCGCTTGCGCCGAGGACCGCGATCTGACCGGTGGTGGCGGTGATTGCCGATTGGAGCGTGGTGAAGACCCTGCCCGTCAGCGTGGTGAAGATGCTGCCCGCTAGCGTCGTCACGCTGCTGGCCATCAGGTCGGGGTCGGCCACCTGGTCCAGCATCGCCTGGCGGAAACTGGTGAAGGTTCCGATGCGGTATTGAATGCTGGCCAAGCCGGCCACATTCGCGATGCCCGAGGCCGGAGCCGCCGGCTGGCTGCAGCACCCGGCGCTGGCAGGCGTGACGACGCTCGAGCTCATGCGGAGGCTCCCTCCAATGTTAGCGAAAGCGTCCCGTTCTGCGGGAAGTTCCGGTCGTTATCCAGCCGGATAATCTGATTTGCCCCTACCGCCAGATATCCTCGCGCCAGGTTGGCCGCTGTATCCTTGCTAGGGGCTGCCGCGTACTGCTGCGCCAGCAAGGTGATCTCCGCCGACTGCACGCCCGGCGTAGCCATCACCGCGGCATAAATACGGCTAACGTAAAGGCTGTCGCCGAACGTGAAGTTGTCCGGATGAAAGAACCCCTTGGCGCCTCCCGGCAGCACGCCGTTGCTTAGCGCCAGCAGCAGCGCGGTCTCCACGCTGCTCACTTCCGATCCGGCGGCCACGGTGAACTCCATAGCCAGCTCTACGGGCGCGTAAGCCGGCCCCGCGACCACCACATCGTATCCAGCCAATCTCCGAGTCCCGAGGTAGTCGAGCAGCGTCTGGTTCAAGGCAGCGGTGAGGCCTTCCGTTCCCAGCGGGTCGACCGCCAACCTCACGGTGAGCCAGCTTCCGGTCCACTGGAAATTCGCATTAGCGCGCTGCACCAGGGCGTTCCCGTTGGCGTCGGTCAGCGAAACCGCCGCGTTTTGATAATCGGCGACCGTCACGGCTACCAGGGGATCGTGAAACATCGGTGGAGCCATGCGCCGTGCGTGATCGCGGGATTCCAGGTCGCGCCCGCCTATTGCCGGTACCAAGTTCGTAACGGAAATCAGCCACCCGGTCCCGTCGCTGATCGGCTGCGTGAGCGTGTCCGCTCCGATGTTCCCCGCCGCTCCTCCTCCCACGCGATATTGCGCGATCACTTGAGATGTTTCCGAAGGCCGCTGCCCGAATGTGCCGTCGCCGAAAACGATAGTCCCGAGGCCGTTATCGTCGATCTCCACGCGATAGACCTGGTCGCCGGGCTGGCTGTTCAGCAGCGTCTGTTTTTGGGTCCACTGAACATTATCGACCAATACCTGCAGCGTGCTGATGCTGCGCACCGGGCGGTCCGTAAAGCTGCCGTTCGCCGTGGCGGAACCGGCGGCGGGCACGGAACCCAACGCCACTGTCTCCGGATCCAGATGTGCGAGCGGCGCCTGGCTCAGCGTGAGGCGCTGGCGGGGAATCCGCTGTCCCGGTGGCCTGGCGGCGACCTCGGCCAGGATCTCAACTGTTTGTTGCTCGGCGTACGAGCGCAGTATCTCTCCCTGGATCGGATTTCCGGCGGTGTCCTGCGTAAAGACCGTCTGTCCATGCGTGGCCGGAATGAGATTGCCGAGCACGGTGGTAGCCGCCACGCAATGATCCGACGTGAGCGGCGTAGCTGCCGACCACTCCACCACCGTGATCTCCGTCGACACCGGGATCGCGATCACGCTGGGCGCCGCTGTCAATTGCACGATATCGCAGTTGCCGTTTCCGCTGTCGAACGCCAGGTAGTCGCCCGCCTGCAACCCTTCGATCCTTCCGGCCAGTGCGGCGCTGAGCGCTGCCTGGGGCAGGCAGCAATTGCTGTTGCCCCAGTCGTAAAGAAACATCTGGTTGTGTTCCGGGAACACGTTGGCGGCCACCAGCGTCTCGAACACGATTAATGGCTCGTTGGCTGTGATCAGGCTATTGCTCACGGCAAATCCAGCTTGCACGGTTTGCCCGGGGCTCGGAGGCGACGATGTACCGGAGACCGTGAACCGCAGCCAGGTGTGAGCCGAGGCGCCTTCGTCCATTTGATATCCGATCAGCGCCAGGTGCCCGGCCACCGACCGCCGTTGGGTGGCCGTGCCCAGGAAGGCTTCCGTGGCCACGCGGTCCTGCATATAACTCAGGTTATCCGCCGTGTAGGCGAACAGTTCCAAGAGCATCATGCCCAGATCCGCCTCGTTGCGCTCGATCCACGCGGGCAGGCGCGTCGGTATGAAATCGAGCAGCGCCTGTCGAAAGCTCGCATAGTCTTTTGAAAGGTAGTCGATGAGAACCGGCAATTCCGCCTGAGGCGCCGGCGGCGTGGTGGCGGCGGCACAGTCGAAGCTCTCGTCGCAGGCCAGCCGGAATCGCAGCTTGGCGCTGCTGAAGAACGGGTCGATGTCCGGCCCGCTCACGGTCAGCGTGTAGATGGAAAAATCGCCTGCCTGGTCGAGCGTCAGCAGGACGGCCGGCGTCCCTTGCATCGGAGGACTGGACGCCGGCGCCGGAGGGCTAGCCGGTTGATAAGGCGCCGCCTTCAAGATGCGGGGAAAGAAGCGCTGGCCTCCGGTGAGGCTGTAACTCGACGGCTTGAAGAGGTACGACGGTTGGGGAGTTTCCGCCAGGAACGACACGATCAGATACATATTCGTGTCATCCACCGCGACGCGCGCGATGCCTTGCTTCCCCGACGCCGGCACCGGCGACGGGCACACAATAGTCGGTATGAAGGATCCTGACGCCACTTTCTTACACCTGCACCTGCAAGCTCTGCTGCTGTTGCGTCGCCACCACCGTATAGATGATTTCCACTGTCACGGTTTCCTCGTCGACGGGTTGGCTGGTGACGTTGACCTGATTTACGGTTATACGGTCTCCCAGCCAGTTCTGCAAGTTAGTCGACACCAGAAACTGGGTGCTAGTGCGTAATGGATTGCCGCTCGGCGCAAACACGAGCTGCTGAATTCCCACCCCGAACTGCGGCAGATTGACGCGTTCGCCGGGATTGGTGAACAGCACTTGCAGAATCAAGTCGCGTAAGTGATCGTCGCTGTCCGTAGTCAACGGCGCGCCCGTGCTGCCGGCCGCGTAAGGGTAGTCGAGAAACCGTTGCGTCCGCGGATCCGGCGGCGGGGTGAAGCTGCCCATCAAATCTGCTCCTTTCCGATTTGCCTGTGGGGCGGCCAATCTTGGCCGCAGCCGCCTTTTAGGCGGCCAGAGCCGGCTGAAAGCCGGCCGCGGGCAGAATTGCCCACCCCACAATACATTTTCTGCATTTCTAAATTCATCCCGTGCTCACCGCCTGCGATAGAAGACTCGGCGTCGGCGGAGACATCGGAGGTGTCGGCGGCATCGGTGTAACGGGCCCCATAGCCGTAGTCTCCCCGGGATGCATGTGCGACGTATACGTCTGCACCATCTGGCTGAGGTACTGCAACAATTCGTCCCCTAGGACCAGCGGATGCGCAGCATTCTGCACCAACTGAATCTGCGGACCGTCAATGACCACGGTGCTCGCGCTGCCTGCCGAGACCGTCACCGTATTCGCATCCATGGACACCTGATTGCCGTTGCTATCCTCGATCAAGAGGCTGCCCGCATCGTCGTCCAGCACGATTTTGTGGCCGCTCTTGGTTTTAAGCACCTTCTGCGCCGGTTGCGCCGATTCCGGAATCGCGCCACCCGTGTACCAGGTTCCCGTCCATATTGGATAGCTCAAGTCCCCGCCCTCGAACTCGATCCACACGCCCGCGCCAATGTCCGGCACGGCGAAAAACCCTTGTTCGCTGGCGCCTCCGTACGGAAAGGCGGGCAACGCCCACCCGGTCGTCTTGCCGCCCAGCAGCTTCGGCACGTTTGCCTGGATTCGTCCGAGATTGTTCGGATCGTTGTTGGCGGTCACCTGGCCGCGATACTTCCCGTAGTAACGTCCCTCGACCCGCGCCACCAGGCGGGCCAGCAAAGCTTGTTGTTCCGCGCCGTTCATGGTCGTCATACGCTGGGCAACGCCACCCCCTGTCCCGAACTGCCAAATTGTTCGCTGCCGTCCAAATCGCGGGCGTTCCTTACAGCTTCGAATTTTTGCGTGTACGAGCCGTCCGCCTTCACTTCATGCGCCACCGCCGTCACGTAATACTTGCCGCTGAAGGATTTCCCCGCGCCCTTCACCAACACCAGCCGGTGCGGCCGCAGAACGGCCTGGTAGGCGTCGCTGCTGATTTCGCCCTGGGCCGTAATGAACCATCCGGCTTCATCGCGCACGGCCTGCGCGATGTTCTGCAGTTCGGTGGCATCGCTGGTGGGGGGAGCCGTCAGCAACATCTGCGCCGGCGCATCCTGCGGCCGCACCAGGCTGCCCAGCGGTCCGCCCACCAACATGCCCGCGTCGCTGGCTCCCAGTTCCTTCAGGCTGGTGGAACTGGCCTGCCCCGTGTTCGGGCTGTCGGCGGATACGTCCAGTTGCACGATCTTCACATTCAGCGGCCGCAGACCGGTCATCCGTGCGGAAAAGCTCTTCAGATTGCTCTGCGCGCCAGCATTGATCGCCAAATCCGGCTGCGGCGTTCCGGTCAACTGCGGCGCCTGAAAATAGGCGGTCACCGTCCCGCTGCTGGCGTCCGTCTCGAAATAAAACTCGAAGCCGTTCTTCTCCGCCAGGTCGCGGACGAACTGCAGATCGCTGCCGCGTTGCAGGATCGTGGTATCGGTGTCCTGGTGCACGGGCGTGGTCGTATCCGTTTGCGGCGTGGCTCCGTAGCCGCCGATGATTTGTTGCGCAATGTCGCTGTCGGCCATATTCGGCCAGCTCGCGATCTTTTCTTCGAGGCTCATTAGCACGCTCGTATCCATGCCCGTCACTTTCAGGAACGCGGAGCCCGCATCGCTTCCCAGTTGCATTTCCACCCCGGTAATATAACCGTCAAAAATCGTCGCCATCCCGGCGTTGCTGTCGCCCGATCCTAGAGCGCCCCCCGGCGCCGCCGCCAGCCCGCCGCCGCTGGTGAACCCGATTTGCACCGACAGCTTGGTGAACAACGCCAGGTTGTCGTCGTCCAGGTACGTCCATGAGCCGTTGTCCTTTAGCCGGATTGACAACTGCATCTCGCAGCGGCTAGCCTCCCCGTTGCGCTCCTCCATCCGGAGCGATGCGAGATCGCCATAAAAATCGTTAGCGGCCGCGCTCCCGGCCAATAATACCTGATAAGACTTGCTGGCCATCTCACTTAGCCCACCACAGACAGGCCAGGAGGCCTGGTCCTACCTAGCTCACATCCGGC
>Ga0070761_10000772_pt1 | contig 20279 bp, 18 predicted proteins | sample HubBroMetageREF1_FD_66724 | JGI IMG/M metagenome (GOLD analysis project Ga0070761, IMG submission 66724) | Reference soil microbial communities from the Hubbard Brook experimental Forest, New Hampshire, USA - Hubbard Brook CCASE Soil... | ecosystem: Environmental > Terrestrial > Soil >... | reverse complement strand
CCGCGAATGACCATGGGCACCGGCGCGCCCCAGAGGTAATGAGATTTCGCGACGAAGTTGGTGACCTGGTTGAAGCAGCAAGCGATGAAATCAATGAATTGCATTTCGGCTACCGGGCGCAGACCGAGGAAGCTCATGCCGCAGGCCGCGCCGATGATGGCGGTTTCGGCGATGGGCGTTTCGATCACGCGTTCGCGGCCAAATTTCGCGAGCAGGCCGTCGGTGACTTTGAAGGCGCCGCCGTACACGCCGATATCCTCGCCGATCGCGACTACCGCGGGGTCGCGCTCCATTTCTTCGAACATGGCCTGGCGGATGGCGTCCACCATGGTGATCGGGCCGGAAGTGGGGACGACTTTATTGGACAGGTTCGGTGCGGTGTGCGACATCGTCAGCGCCTCCCCTGTTTATCCTGCGGATTTTTTGTGAAAGGCTTGCCTTGGGCGTTTTTGCCGAAGGGTTTGTTGCGCGGACCTTTGCTGAAAGATTTCTGCTGCGAATTCTGCGCGAAGGATTTTTCTTTGGGCGCGCGGGTGTACGCAGGCTTGTTTTGGGGGTTCTCGGGACTTTGGCGGAAGGCTTTGTCTTTCGGGCCGCGGCCGAATGGGACGCGGGGAACGGCTGGATCCTCGGCGGCAATGCCCGCGGCCAAATGTTCCGGCTGAGGTTCGGCGCGTTCGGGAGCGACGGCGGACTTGGAAATCGCAGGGCTCGCGGATGACACGGCGGCGGGCACGGGCGCTGCGGCCTGCGCTGGATTTTTCGCGCCGTTGCCTCCCGCAATTGCGGCTTGGGTGTACGCGGGGAGATCTTTCAGGCGCCAGGTTGGGTCCATGCTGGATTTTGGCGGCGATACTTCGGATTTTGCGCGCTTCCAGTCGGCTTCGATCTCGTGGCAGCCGTCGCAGTACACGCCTTCCTCGGCTAGCTCGGGCGGCGGGAGCGGTGAATCTTCGGCGAATTTCTGTTCGACGTCGAGTTCGCGTTCGATGCGCGCGTCAATTTCGGATTTGGCGGCGGCGTCCCAGATTTTATTTTCGGTTAGATATTTTTCGTAGAGCGTGATGGGGTCGCGGGCTTTCCAGTAATCGAACATTTCCTTGGGAACGTATTCGGCGGGATCGTGCTGAGCGTGGCCGCGCATGCGCATGGTTTTCACTTCGATGAGGCGCGGGCCGCGACCGGCGCGACACTCGTCCACGGCATATTTGGCGGCTTGATAAACGGCGACGACATCGTTGCCGTCAACAATGGCGCTGGCGATCCCGTAGGCTGCGCCGCGATCGGCGAGATTCTGGATGGGGACCTGGCGTGACACGGGAGTGGAGTAGGCCCACTGATTATTTTCGATGATCAAGACGAAGGGGGCGCGCTGCGACGCGGCGAGGCCCAGGCCTTCGTGGAATGCACCGGTGGAGCTGCCGCCGTCGCCGATCCATGTGAGCGCGACGATGTTTTGTCCGAGATAGCGGCCGGCCATGGCGACGCCGGTCATCACCGGGATTAAATCGCCGAGCATGGAAATGGGCGAGACGATGTGGCGGACCTTGAGGTCGCCGAAATGGCTGGTGCCGTCTTTGCCCAGCGTAGGCGAAGTGAATTTGGCCATGTGCTGGGTGAAGATGTCGCGCGGCGGAACGCCTTTTACCAGTAGCGCGCCGATGTTGCGGATCATGGGGGCGATCCAGTCGCGTTTTTCCAAGGCGTAGCAGGTGCCGACAGAGACGGCTTCCTGGCCGAGACTGGAATAGAGGCCGCCGACAATTTTATTTTGGCGGAACAGGCGGACCATGCGCTCTTCGAGCTGGCGATTGAGCTGCATGTAGTAGTACAGGTCGAGGTGTTGTGCGCGCGTCAGTGATTGAGTCGCGGGTTGGGACGTTGATTGGGTCGGGGGTTGGGTCATGCCATGCTCCCTTTAAATTCCAAAACCTCGCTGGGGCGTGGCGCGAGCGCGTGTTGGACGTGATGTCGCAATTTTTCCTCGAGATCGGCGCGCGAGACTCGCAGCATGTTGCGCTCGAACAGTTCGCCGAAATGCGCGGCCAGCTTGGGCTGGACTTCTTCCGTGCTTACGGCGCGATCCAGGATGCGTTCGAGCGACGTAGCTCGTTTATCGGCAATGCCGCACGGGATGATTAGATCAAAGTATCGCAGATCGGTCGCAACATTATACGCAAAGCCGTGCGAAGTGACCCAGCGGCTGAGGTGCACGCCTAGGGCGGCCAGTTTCTCTTCGCTTGGGGGCTGGCCGACCCAGATGCCGTGACGGTCCGCGACGCGCGCAGCTTTGACATTAAGATCAGCGGAGGCGCGGATCATGGTTTCTTCTAGTTGCCGGACGTACCAGCGGACGTCGCGGCGATGTTCGGTGAGATCGACGATGGGGTAGCCGACGATTTGTCCGGGACCGTGGTAGGTGATGTCGCCGCCGCGGTCGGTTTCGTGGAACGTGACGTTCATCTGCGCGAGGAGGCGGTCGCTCGCGCGGAGGTTTTCTTTTTTCCCGTTGCGGCCCAGCGTGATTACGTGCGGGTGCTCGCCGAAGAGCAGAACGTCCGGGATGGCACCGGCTTTGCGGGCTTCGACGAGTTGACGCTGCAACGCGCAGGCGCGGGCGTAGGGCAGAAAACCTGCGTCCACTTGCCAGCAAATTTTTTCCGGGTGGTTCACGAGCCCCTCAAGACGCGTTCACCGCGCGCTGCGGATTCATTCTAATAGTTGATGCTCAAGCCGCGAACGGAATTGAATGCGTCGCCCATTGCTTCCCACACTGTCGGGTGGGCGTGAATGGTGGCGGCCATATCGTCGAGCGTGGCTTCCAGGCCCAGGGCGGCTACCGGTTCGGCGATGATTTCCGTCGCGAGCGGGCCGATGGCGTGCACACCGAGAATTTCGCCGTACTTTTCTTCGGCTACAACTTTGATGAAGCCTTCGTGCTGGCCGAGAATCGTGGCTTTGCTATTCCCGAGGAACGGAAATTTTCCGGTCTTTACTTGGAAGCCGGCGTCGCGAGCTTGTTTTTCGGTGAGGCCGATGGAGCCGATTTGCGGCTCGCAGTAGGTGGCGTTGGGGCAACGCTTGCGGTCGAAGGGCTGCACTTCTTTTCCGGCCATGCGTCCGACGGCGATGATTCCTTCCATGGAAGCTGCGTGTGCGAGTTGCGGCAGGCCAGCGACGATATCGCCGATGGCGTAGAGATGCGGCTCGTCGGTCTCCAGGAACGGGTTGGTGTGAATGAAGCCGCGTTCGAGTTTGGCTTTGGTTTTTTCCAGGCCGATATTTTCAGTGAGCGGGCGGCGGCCGACGGCGATCAGGACTTTTTCTGCGCTGATGGTTTGCACATTTCCGGCTTTGTCCTTGTAAACGACGGTGGCGCCGTTTGCGTCTTTCTTCACGGACTCGACTTTGGCTTCGAGTTCAATTTTCATGCCGCGTTTCACGAGGGCTTTGTGAAGTTCGGCGGAAATTTCCTCGTCTTCGAGCGGAACGACGCGCGGCAGGGCTTCAAGGAGCGTCACGTCGGAGCCGAAGGTGCGAAAAATGGAGGCGAATTCGACGCCTACGGCGCCGCAGCCGACCACAATCATGGATTTCGGGATTTGTTGCAGCCCGAGAATTTCGCGATTGGTTAGGACAGTGATGCCGTCAATTTCGACTCCGGGCAGGGAGCGCGCTGCCGAACCTGTGGCGACCAGGATGTTGGCGGTTTCGAGTTCGGTGATTTTGCCGTCTTTTTCGACGGAGACGCGGCCTGGGCCGGCGATCTTGCCCCAGCCGGTGATGGATTCGACTTTATTTTTCTTGAACAGCGCGCCGATGCCGCCGGCGTGTTTCTTAACGATTTTGTCTTTGCGCGCGAGGATAGCCGGCCAATTAATTCTTACATTCTCGACGGAGAAGCCAAATTCTTCGGCGCGTTTGAAATGATCATAAATGTCGGCGTGGTGCAGGAAAACTTTGGTGGGGATGCAGCCGACATGAAGGCAAGTGCCGCCGAGGAAGGGATCTTTCTCGACGACGGCGACTTTCAGGCCCCACTGCGCGGCGCGGATGCCGGCGACGTAACCGCCGGGTCCGCTGCCGATTATTACGACATCGTATTTAGCCAAACCAGTCCTCCCCCCAAAGCTGTGCGACGCGCGAAATGGTTCCGTTCATGGAAGGATGTCCAAGATAGCGGATAAGGATTGCGGCTCTTCCAGGCTCGCAAACATAAGATTTTAACAGCGGCTTGGGTTGGCCGCAACCCTGACGGTGAAATGCGAGGGACGGTGGGCGTCGTTAACATTAGGGGCGCGTGGTCTGATAACACATCGCAGCGGAGGCGCGTTGCGCCCGGTTTGGACTAGGCTGTATAATCTTGGTTGGACGCTTGGGAATTATACGGATTTTTAAATTGCAGGGCTGTCCGAGGAGCGCTGGATGTCGTTTTCTGGATTGTATTTGACTCGCGTGTGGCTGGGCAGCAATTTTTCGGCGAAATTATTGCCGGCGAAGATACGGCCGCTGGCCGCGCACGTAAAGCTGACGGAAAATTGCCAGGCGAAGTGCATCAGCTGCGATTATTGGAAGACGCGCTGGCACGACGGAATTAAGGCGGAGCGCGCGGTGGAGCTGCTGAACGAGATCGGGGCGGCGGGTATTCGTTCGCTGCGGTTTACCGGTGGCGAACCTTTGCTGCGCACGGACCTGTTCGAGATTATGAAGCGCGCGGACATGCGGCCTTTTACGGAAGTGATCCTGCAGACCAACGGGCTGCTGATCAAGAAGATGCACAAGCAAATTAACGAGTCGGCGATCACCAAAGTGTGCATTTCGATTGACGGGTTGGAGAAGACCAACGATTTGATCCGCGGGATTGACGGGTATTTTGATCTGGCGATGCAGGGGATTAAACTGCTGCGCGGGAAAAAAGTTTCGATAGCGGTGACTTTGAACCGGATTTCCGCGAAGGAACTTGGGAAACTGGCGGAAGTGGCGCACGGAGTGGGAGCCGAGGTGCAGTATAACGTCCTGAGCCAGAGCATTTATTTCATTAAGGACGCGGACATGGATTCGATGTGGCCGGAGGGCGGCGACATCAAGGAAATTGCGAAGTTTCTGCGCCAGGACCTGAAGCGGCCGGAATACGAAGTGGAATATGTGACCAAATATTTCAAGCGGCAGCTGGTGGCGGAGCCGCCTTGCATTCTGGGGTACCTGCAGATGTTCGTGCTCTCGAATGGCGACGTGATGACGGGATGCTATCCGCTGCAGCCGGTGGGAAATATTCTGAAGGACAAGCTGGAGACGATTTTGGCGTCTGAGGATTATGTGCGGCAGTGCGAGGCGATGGTGCGGCGGGAATGCCCGGGCTGCACTTGCGGCGTGGAAAGTTCTCTGGCGATGCAGAATGCGGCTTCCAGCGCGTTTTTTGAGTTAGGGCGGCTGACGCACAAGCAAATGCCGGTGAATATGGGGATGCCGGCGGAAGTGGCGGCGGAAAACGCGTAGCGGACGTAATTAGCCGGCGGGACGCCGGCGCTACGGACCTTGGATCATTACGCGGCTTGCCAACAGAGGTGTTTACCTCCTAGACTCCTGCGATGAACCCGTTATCGCAGACTCCCGATTGGATTGCTTTGATTAAATCTGACGTTGTCTTCTGTATGTGCGCGCACGTTCGCTTGCCCGACTGCACTTCGCGGAGCGTTTCCGGATGACAATTTTCGTTTTCGTGCTTTTCGTGATCGCTGCGGGGATCACTCTGCGCGCTGACGTTTTGCGCAGGAGGCTCTCGTTTCGAAGCGCCGCGGGCTGGCGTTTGCTAACCGCGTTTGATGTGGCATGCGTGGCGGCGACGGCGGGAGCTGTGTTCGGACTGATTCCGCTGGCGATTGTTAATGGTGGCGTGCCGCTTTATGCGCCAGCGACCTGGGGGATTGCGGCTGCTGGGTTGCTGGCGGGTTTCCTCTGGAGTGAAGGGCGGCACCAACTGCAATTTCAGCGGCCTGCGGGGATTGTGTTTGGGGAATGGCTGATACTTGCGGGCGGATATCAGCTGATCGAGACCGCGGCGTTTGGCGATCGGCCGCGCGTGCCGCACGGCGCGGTGGCGCTTGCGGCTTGTGGCCTGGCGATTTTGGCGGGCGGAGCGGTGATCGCGGTGATCGTTCCACGATTCGTGAAGCGCTACGAAGGGCATCACATTTTGGATCGCGTGAGTGAGCAGCAGGATTTCGTTCAGCCTGAGTACGTCGGAGCCACGGCCGAGTGCCCGCATCCGGAATGGTGGCAGATGGTGGACTCGCAGAGTTCGGAGTTGGAGGTTTTGGATTTTCTGAAATCCATCGTGATTACGACGAAGCCGCGATTGATTGTGGAGACTGGGACGTTCATCGGGTATAGCGCAATCAAGATGGCGGAGGGGTTGAAGGCCAACGGGTTCGGGAAGTTGATTACGATCGAGTTTGATCCTGCGATTTTTGCGAAGGCCAAGCAACGCATTGACGCTTCTGGCCTCGGGGATTGGATCGAGTATCGCAATGCTTCGAGCCTGGAGACGCCAATTGACGGGACGATTGATATTTTCTTCAGCGACAGCCATTTGACAATTCGCGAGCAGGAGATCCGGCGATTTTTGCCGCAGATTGATGCGCGCGGATTGATTCTGGTGCACGACGCGAGCTCACATTTCAAGGTGGTGCGCGAGGCCGCGCTGCGTTTGGAACAAGAAGGTTTGATTTCGGTGGTACTGCTTTCCACGCCGCGTGGTTTGGTGATTGCGCAGAAGCGGGCGGGGCGCAAGTAGAGTTGCACGTGGCGATATTGAAACTATTTGGATGAGAGTGCCGTATAGTAGGCAGCACTCGGGAGGCGCGCGATGATGATGAACGGCGACACGAGCGGTTTGCCTGCACCGGCCGAAGAGCTTCATCCTGCCGCGGAGCAGCGCTCGGAGATGGAGAATATTTTCATGGGGCCGAACGGCATGCGCGCGGGTTGGCGGCTGCTTCTGTTCGTTTGCATATTCCTGACATGCACTAAAGTAGAAGGTGTCGTTATACACCATATTCACCCGGTAAGTGCGTGGTTCCAGGCGCAAGATCACACCGTGATGACCGCTCCGACGCAGATATTTCTGGAAGGCATCGCATTGTTCGCGCTGTTGGTGGCGGCCGGCGTGATGGCGCTGATCGAAAAGCGCACCTACGCGGATTATTATTTGCCGATGAATGAGTTTTTTGGGAAAGCGGTTCTGGCAGGGCGTGCCGTACGGGTTCGCGATGCTGTCGTTAGCGCTGGGAATGATCGCGGCGTTGCACGGATTTTCGTTAGGTAGCATGGCGCTTTCCGGTGTGGATGCGCTGAAATTTGGCGGCCTTTACGGGATCGCATTCCTGATGGTGGGACTGTTCGAAGAATTTTCGTTCCGCGGTTACATGCAGGCGACGCTGGGTTCGGGAATCGGGTTTTGGCCGGCGGCGATTATTCTTTCGATTTTTTTTGGGGCGATCCATTTAAGCAATGGCGGCGAAGCGTGGTTCGGCGCGGCGATGGCGGGATCGTTTGGCGTGCTGGCGGCGTTCGCTTTGCAGCGGACCGGGAATTTATGGTTTCCGATTGGAATGCATGCGGCGTGGGACTGGTCCGAGACGTTTTTTTATTCCGTGCCGGATAGTGGATTTTTGGCGAAGGGGCATTTGTTGAATTCAACATTTCATGGGCCTACGTGGCTCACGGGTGGGACGGTGGGGCCGGAAGGCAGCGTGTTTGCATTTCTTGTGCTAATTATTGGCGGAGTGGGGATTCATTTTATATTTCCGAAGAAGCAGATCGCCGCCTAGCAGCAGATGATTGGTTGGTACGGCCCAAAATTTAGCGCGTCGCCTGATTACGAAAGAAAGATGCCTGCTGCATAACCCCTTTTGATCTGCAGGTTGCTGTTGGTGCGGCTGCGCGCTGGAATCCTTTTCCGCCGATGCAGCATCTATCACAAACCGACCTGGGACTTGCTTCCTGGTTTGGGTGTCCGCGCTGGCGGCAGTTACTGGTGAGGATCGCAAGATAATTTGCGATCGTTACCATTTGCCGCTAATTGCTGGGCGCTCATTTGACAAGGGAAGTAGGTGTCGTTAAACTGGGCGGCTTTGAGCGAGCTATTGGGCCTCGCATAGGGACTGGACCATGGACAAGAAGCGATTGGAGTATTACAAAAAGAAATTAGCCACGCGGCGCGAGGAACTCGTGCGCGGCATCGCGCGTACCGAGCAGGAAGGGCGCGAGGCGGACGAAGATCCCACGGTGGATCTGGGCGACAAGGCGGCGAATTCCTACACCAAGGAATTTCTGTTCGGCCAGACGCATAACGACCGTTCACTGCTTGCGCTGGTGGATAACGCGCTGGCGCGTATTAAGGATGGCTCGTACGGCGAGTGCAATTCGTGCCACGAAGAGCTGCAGCAGAAGAGGTTGGAAGCTGTGCCGTGGACGCGGTATTGCATTACCTGCCAGGAAAAGACGGAGCAGGGACAGCTGTAAGAACAGGCAGCGGTGGAATTTTGTGGCGGCGGTCCTGCTTCGTGGGACCGCCATTTTTTTTGGCGCTCCGCCGCCGGAAATTCAAGCTCCATCAAAGACGCCCACCTACAAGACAGGCGGAAGCTATGAAGGCGACAGCAAAGTCAAGACCTCGGCCTTCGTGCGACCTTTCAGCCGACATCGCTGTGCGTAGAATTACGGTCTATCCGTCCCTTGCCGGGTGGAGTAGCGTTCGCCGTACCCCTCTCGCTTGCTGACTACATGGTGATATTGCGAACTGCCATTGACGCGCTTACGGCTGTGCTTTTCCCTGCTCCTTGCCGGATTTGTGGGACTACGCTTTTGAATGCCAGCCGCATTCCGATTTGCGATTCATGCCTGGCGTCGTTCCAGCCGATAGAGCAACCGATGCGCGAGTGTTGCGAGCGGCCGTTTCCGGCGGCAGTCGCTGCGGAGGCTCCCGCTGTGATGGCTGCGGAATCTGAGCTACCGTTCGCCCCGGCTGTAGCTGCCGCCCGGAACGCACCGCCAGTGACGACCGTTGGCGATCCGAATGCCGAAACTGCGCGACGGCTTTGCCGCCTGTGCCGCGATGGCTACTACGCTTTTGATCGTGCGCGCAGCTATGGGGTTTACAACGACGCGCTGCACCACTCCATCTTGCTGCTGAAGTATGAGGAAGTGACGCGTCTGGGCGTCTGGTTTGCGGAGCGCTTGGCGAAGATTGTGGCGCTTGAGGGCGAGGCGTTCGGCGCGGACGTGATCGTGCCGGTGCCGCGGTATCCTGACCGGCAGCGCGAACGGGTTACAACCAGGCTGAGCTGATCGCGCGGCCGCGGGCTCGGCTGCTGCATCTGAAGCAGGGCGCGTAGTTATAGATGCGCACCAAGCCTCGTCCGGCGCGATTAGTGCTCACAAGCAAGGAACACTGGGATTCGGTACGTGGCGCCTACGCGACCCGCAAAGGGCTGCGGGTTGACAAGTTGCGAGTTCTGCTGCTAGATGATGTATTGACGACTGGCGCGACCTTGGACTCATGCGCGCGAGCCCTAAAGTAGGCGGGCGCGGCGGCGGTGCTGGGATTGACGGTGGCGCGAGTCGTGCCAGGCTGGTCGCCCACGGGTCCCTAGCAGCAGCTGCAGCAAGATACAGAACCAAGCCGGAGAAACCAACAGGGTGCGACGAGCATCCCTAGATGCTAGGGGAAACCCGTCGAGCGACGCAAAGGCGGCGCAAATGGAAATGCGGCTCAAGCATGGCTTACGGCCCCGGCCCGCAATCGGGCTGGGCGGAGTCGCGTCGGAGACTGTCGCCCCGGTTAAATCAGCTGCGAGCCGTCCTTCCGTGATGCAAGCCCCTGTGCTGGTGCTGAACGCGACGTTTGAGCCGATCAACGTCACCGCTGTTCGGCGCGCGTTGGTGCTGATGCTGAAGGGCGTCGCGCAGGCCGAAGAAACCAATCACACCGAAGTGCATTCCACGCAGAAAGCGATTCAGGTGCCGTCGGTGATTCGTCTGCTGAGTTACCGGCACATTCCGCAGCAGAGCCGGGCGCTTTCGCGGAAGAATATTTTGTTGCGCGACCGGAATACCTGCCAGTTTTGCGCGCGGGCCTTCCCTGCTTCGGAGCTGACGCTGGATCACGTGATGCCGCGTTCGCGGGGCGGGCGCTCGACGTGGGAAAATCTGGTGGCTTGCTGCTACACGTGCAACAACCGCAAGGGCGATCGCACGCCGGAAGAAGCGGGAATCAAATTGCAGCGGCGGCCCCGCCCTTTTACGCTGCACACTTCGCGGCAGCTGATGCGATTGATCGGACATCGCGACGAGAAGTGGCGCAAGTACCTGTTTTATTGAGGTTTGTGAATTTCTTCCCAGCCTGCATTTTTGTGCAACCTTTTCCAGCCGCAGGCGTCTAATCTTTTAATCGCTTCTAGGACACACCCCGGGAAGTGGTTCTGGCTCAACCCAGGCCGCTTCCCCTCCTTTTTTTCCAACAGATAAATTCCCTGTTCCGTAAATTGTTTACTGGCGGAAAATAATTTTCAGCCCGCGGCGCCAATTTTCGGCCAGGCCGATTCGGGTGACGCGAATTTCGGCGAGAGATATTTCAGCAGTGTGTCTGTGGCGGAATGGAAACGCAGGCCGGGCGAAACGAGCCAGACGAGCGGGGGCTGCGGGTCAATCGCGACACCTGCAAAATATCTATCGCGCTGAAAATCGCCTTCGCGTTGGTGGAATCAGTGCGCAGAAATTCCAGGCGGCCGGGCTTAGCGCGGCCGAAGCTCTGGACCTGGACGACGATGCGATCGCCGGCGTTTTCTTTTACGCGCTGGACGCGCGGGTGAGGTTGCCTCGTCTGACCAGGGGTGCACGAGAGGATTTTTGCGTTCGACGCGGAGTCCGAAATGCAGAGTGGCTAGTTCGGCGAGCCATTCGCCGTCTTCGCGAACTTCAACGCTGCCGCATGCCGCTAGATCGCTGAGCGCGCGATCCAGGGCCGCCCAATCATTCGCAGGCGAACTCAACTGCACACCCTCATGGGATTTCTTTGCCGCTTTGAGAATCTGCGCGCGGCTATTGTAATACCAGGCCAGTAACTCGCATGGAAGGATACTCTTGATTCCACTCCGCGGGAACATGTTCGAGTGTCACTTGGAATTCGCGGCTCAGGCCGGCGTTTAGCGGCGGGTCTCCTTGGGGCGCGATCACAAATTGCGAGTCGCGCAGGATTACCTGATGGAGGCCGTCGCGAAATTCTACCGTCACTTCCATCGCGCGGATTGATTGCACGCCGTCGTTCGACATCGTTCCGGTTACGTAAGTGAATTCCTGCTTGATCATGTTCGTAGAGCGCGACATGTGCAGGTCGTTGAAATGGATGCGCTCGGCGTAGGCCTGTTCGGCGGCGCCGAAGGGAAGTTTTACTGCGACGGAAGGGCCGTGGGAGCCGAGGATGCGCGTGAGCAGATAAAATCCGCCGAACAAGAGCGCCATGACTATTGCTCCGGCCAGGAATGCCACCGGGAAGCGGCGGCGCTCAGCGCTGTAGGAACTTTCGCCCGGTTCCATGGATTGGATCCCTCGCGCGCCTTAACGGCCGAACGCCAGACGCTGAATTAGCGGCTCGGGCAGGCCGCCGGCGCCCATGCGTTTTTGCACGGCTTCGATATCATAGGGGACGCGCCAGAATTCGATGGATTTTTTCGGCAGATCGGCGATGACGAATGCGGCGCGCGTGTCTCCATCGCGCGGCTGGCCGATGGAACCGGGATTCAGCAGATAGGTGGTGCCGTCCTCGACGATGAGCGCGGCGAATTGTTGTCCGGCGGCGGGTTTAAAATGCAGCACGGAGACTTGATCGTCGTGGAGTGTGAAGCCCCCTTGCAGATGCGTGTGGCCGAAGAAAGTGATTTGCGCGGGGGCGTCGAGAAGACTGTCGAGGGCCTGGGCGGGCGCGAAAACGTATTCGTCTTCATCGCGGAAAGCGCCGTGAACCATTACGAATCCATTTTCATTGAGAGGGCCGGTGGGGAGTTGCTCGAGCCATTCGCGATTTTCCGGGCGGAGTTGGTCGCGGGTCCAGAGGGCGACCGCGCGGGCTACGGGATTGAAATCGTCGGCGTTGGCGAGGCCCGAGCCGGCTTTATCGTGATTGCCGCGGATGGTGATGGCGCCGATTTCGCGGATGCGGTCAACCACTTCGTTGGGGTCGGGGCCGTAGCCGACAACGTCGCCGAGACAGATTACTTTGTCCCAGTGGCCCTTCGCGGCGGCGAGAGCGGTGTCTAGTGCGGTTAGGTTGGCGTGAATGTCGCTGAGAATCAGATAGCGCATGCGCTGCCCCCAGAGGCAGGATGCGAATTATAGACGAAGAGTGGGCGGGTTGCACGAAATCGCGCGCGGGAACTTTGCGGGGTCCGAGAATGAGGGGCTTGTGTGGATTTTAGCGGATCAACATGCAATCGCCGTAGCTGTAGAAGCGGTATTCGGCGGCGACGGCGTGGCGATAGGCGCGGAGGATATTTTCTTGTCCGGCGAGGGTGGCTACCAGCGCTAAGAGACTGGATTGCGGGAGATGGAAATTGGTGAGGAGCTGATCTACCACGCGGAGCGCCTTGCCGGGGTAGAGCAAAATTGCGGCTTCGGATTTTCCAGGGGTTAGCGCGGTGCTGCCGCCGGGTCGCGCGGATTTTTCGGCGGCGTCTTCCAGGGCGCGAACCACCGTGGTGCCGACGGCGAGGATTGGTCTCGCTTCGCTTTTCGCTTGCGCGATCGCTTGCGCGGTGGCTTCGGGGATTTCGTAGGATTCCAGATGGATTTTGTGGTCTTCGAGGCGCTGCGTGCGCACTGGCTCGAACGTGCCGAGGCCTACGTCGAGAGTTACTTCGGCGATTTCGATATTGCGGGCGCGTGTGCGCTGCAGAATTTCGGGCGTGAAATGCAGGCCTGCTGTGGGCGCGGCTACGGCGCTTCCCTGCCTCGCGTAGATCGTTTGATAGCGTTCGCGGTCGGCGGGTTCGTCGGCGCGTTTGATGTAGGGCGGCAGGGGAATGCGGCCTAGGCGACTCAGCGCTTCGTGGAAGCCGGATTTGGATTTGAAGCGCAGCGTTCGCAGACCGTGATCTCCGCGGCTTTCCGTGATTGCTTCGAGTTCATGTTCGCCATCGCCTACGCGCTCGCCGAAAGTGATTTTTTCGCCTACGGTGATTTTTCTGCCGGGGCGGACTAGAGTTTCCCAGGTGTCTGGTGAGAGCTGGCGCACGAGCAGGACTTCGATCGGAGCTTGCAGATGTTCGTGTCGCGCGGGGTTGTGGATGCCGGGAGGTTGGGCGTTGCGGCCGACGCGGCGGCCAAAGAGGCGGGCGGGGAGGACGCGGGCGTTGTTGAGGATGATGAGTTCATCGCCGCGCAGCAGGTCGGGAAATTCGCGGAATTGGCGGTCCTGCCACGCGCCGGTCCCTTTGTCGAGGAGCAACATGCGGGAAGCGTCGCGCGCGCCCAGCGGATGCTGCGCGATGCGTTCGGGCGGCAGGTCGAAATTTAGTTCGTCGAGGTTCATTGTGTTTCGCGCTTTTTGGCGTCCGCGAACCGCACAGCGGAATGGCTGTGACAGCGTTGCGACAACTGCGCGGCGCGGCGTTACACTACTCTGCTTGCACGCGTAAGGTGCAAGCGCGGACGAACGCGAGCGCGTGCCGGAAGCATTGTAGCGAATCAGCAGTGCAATCCTCGAACTTCAGGCGGGAAACGTGGCGGAAGCGTCGGTGGTGATCAGCACGCGCGGGGTGGAGCGGCTGCGCTTGGGGCATCCGTGGGTGTATCGCAGTGATGTGCGTTCGGCGCAGGCTGAGGCTGGGGCGATCGTGCGGGTTATGGATGAACGGGGGCGATTTCACGGGCGGGCGTTTTATAGCGACAAATCGCAGATCGCGGTGCGCTTGTTGACGCGGGAGAACGTGCCGGTGGATCGCGCGTTTTTCACGGAGCGATTGCGGCGGGCGGCGGCTTATCGCGAGACGGTGGTGGAAAACACGGACGCTTACCGGCTGGTGCACGGCGAGGCGGATCTTTTGCCTTCGATCGTGATTGACCGTTACGGCGATTACCTGGTGATGCAGACTTTGAGCCAGGCGTCGGAGCGGCAGAAGGATTTGATCGTGGAGATTCTGGTGGAGCTGTTTTCGCCGGAGGGGATTTTGGAGCGCAACGATCCGAAGGTGCGTTTGCTGGAGGGATTGCCGCAGAGCGTGAGCGTATTGCGTGGCGATGTGCCAGCGGAAATTCTGGCAAAGGAGAATGGAATCACTTTTGTGTACGACCTAGCGAAGGGGCAGAAGACCGGTTCGTTCCTTGACCAGCGCGAAAATCACTGGGCGGCGCGGCGGTATGCTTCGGGCGAGGTGCTGGATTGTTTTAGTTACCAGGGCGGGTTCGCGCTGACGGTTGCAGAGGAATGCGAGCATGTGGAAGGGATTGATATGGGCGCGGCGGCGGTGCAGGCTGCGCGACGGAATCAGGAGTTGAACTCGATTGCGAACGTGACGTTTCGCGAAGGGAATGCTTTTGACCAGTTGAAGGAATATGACGAGGTGGGGCGGAAGTTTCAGATGGTGATTTTAGACCCTCCGGCGTTTGCGAAGAGCCGGGATAGTCTGGAGGCGGCGACTCGGGGGTACAAGGAGATCAATCTGCGGGCGCTGAAGATTCTGTCACCCGGGGGATACTTGGTGACGTGTTCCTGCTCCTACCATTTAAGCGAGGCGCTGTTCCTGCAACTGATCGCGGAGGCGGCTAATGACGCGAAGAAGAATGTGGTGGTTGTAGAGAGGCGGACGCAGGCGGAGGATCATCCGATTTTGCTGACGATGCCGGAGACGCACTATCTTAAAGTATTAATTCTAAAGGCAATAGAGTAGAGTAGGACCGGATATCCTTGACGTATATGGGGATAACAAATACTTGACAATATCATGCGCATATTTTATCATTGCCACCGGCTAATATACTGAAAAATGCCGCAAGAGACGTTCGGGAGTAGATATCCTCCGGCGCGCCTCCCGCGTCAATATTGGAATGAGAAGGCAACATCATGTTGAATTTTGACAAATTGACTGTGAAGGCCCAGCAGGCGCTGCAAGCGGCGCAGGAAATGGGCGGGCGCGAGGGGCAGCAGCAAATCGAACCTTTGCACCTGCTGTGGGCGCTGCTGGCGCAGGGCGACGGCGTGGTGCCGCCACTGCTGGAGAAGCTCGGCGTGTCGCCGACAACGCTCGCGAGCGAGATCGAAAAGCAGATCGCGCGGCTGCCGAAAGTTTCCGGCGTGTCGCAGCAGTATTTGGCGCCCGCGACCAACAAGATTCTGGAGACTGCGTTCGACGAGGCGCAGCGGTTGAAGGACGAGTACGTTTCGACCGAACATATTCTTCTGGCCATTTCCGCGGCGGAGAAAGATCCCGCCGGCCAGGCATTAATTCGCGCGGGCGCGAGCCGTGACGCGATTCTGCAGGCGATGGCCACGATTCGCGGCAGTCATCGGGTGACTTCGCAGAATCCGGAGTCTACTTATCGCGCGTTGGAGCAATACGGGCGCGACCTGACGGATCTGGCCCGGCGCGGCAAACTCGATCCGGTGATCGGCCGCGACGAAGAAATCCGGCGCGTGATGCAGATTCTGGCGCGACGCACGAAAAATAATCCGGTGCTGATTGGCGAGCCGGGCGTGGGTAAGACGGCGATCGTGGAGGGCCTGGCGAGCCGCATTGTTGCGGGCGACGTGCCCGAAGTCCTGAAGCCGAAGCGAATTGTTTCGCTCGATTTGTCAGCGCTCGTGGCAGGCGCGAAATATCGCGGGGAATTCGAAGACCGTTTGAAAGCGGTGCTGAAGGAAGTTACCGAGTCCGACGGGCAAATTATTCTGTTCATCGACGAGCTGCACACGCTGGTGGGCGCGGGCGCGGCGGAAGGTTCGATGGACGCGTCGAACATGCTGAAGCCGGCGCTGGCACGCGGAGAATTGCGTGCCATCGGCGCGACGACGCTGAACGAATACCGCAAGTACATCGAAAAGGATCCTGCTCTGGAGCGGCGTTTCCAGCCCGTGTATGTGGGCGAACCTTCGGTAGAAGATACGATCGCGATTCTGCGCGGGTTGAAGGAACGTTACGAAGTGCATCACGGCGTGCGGATTAAGGATGCGGCGATCGTTGCGGCCGCGATGCTTTCACAGCGCTATATCACCGACCGGTTTTTGCCGGACAAGGCCATTGACCTGGTGGATGAGGCCGCGGCGGGGCTGCGCATGGAGATTGATTCCCTGCCGCAGGAAATTGATGTGATCGAGCGACGCATCATGCAGCTGGAGATCGAGCGGCAGGCGCTGCGCAAGGAAACGGATGCGCATTCGCGCGAGCGCGTGAAACAAGTGGAAAAGGAACTGAGCACGCTGCGCGAGCAATCGAACGCGCTGAAAGGCCGCTGGCAGACGGAGAAAGATGCGATTGCGCGCATACGCAAGCAGAAAGAAGAGATTGATCGGCTGAAGACGGAAGAACAGCGCTTCGAACGCGCTGGGGATCTCTCGAAGGTGGCGGAAATCCGTTACGGCAAGCTAGCTGCGGCGGAAAAAGAGCTCCAGGCTGCGCAGAACAAGCTGGCCGAGCTGCAAAAAGACCACCCGATGCTGAAGGAAGAAGTCGGCGAAGAAGAAATCGCGAAAATCGTGAGCAAGTGGACCGGAATTCCCGCGGGGCGGCTGCTGGAAGGTGAAGTCCAGAAGCTGGTGCATATGGAAGAGCGCTTGCGCGAGCGCGTGGTGGGGCAGGAAGCGGCGCTGGAAAGCGTGGCGAACGCGATCCGGCGTAGCCGTTCGGGGCTGAGCGATCCGAACCGACCGATTGGGTCGTTCCTATTTCTGGGACCGACCGGCGTGGGCAAGACGGAACTGGCGCGGGCGGTGGCGGAATTTTTGTTTGATGATGAACGGGCGATCGTGCGGCTGGATATGTCCGAATACATGGAGAAGCACTCGGTGGCGCGGATGATCGGCGCGCCTCCGGGGTACATCGGTTACGACGAGGGCGGGCAGCTGACCGAGCAGGTGCGGAGGCGGCCATACTCCGTGGTGCTGCTGGACGAAATCGAGAAGGCAAATCCGGACGTATTCAACGTGCTGCTGCAGATTCTGGAAGATGGACGGCTGACTGACGGCAAGGGCCGCACCGTCGATTTTCGTAACACGGTGATCATCATGACTTCAAACGTGGGCTCGACGGCGATTTTCGATTTGATGGAAAAGGATCCGAAGAAAGCGCGCGAGCAAGCCATGGCGGCGCTGCGGGAGATCTTCCGTCCTGAATTCCTGAATCGTATTGACGATATCGTGCTGTTCCGTCCGCTGGGCAAGGATCAGATCGAGCACATCATTGACCTGCAGATGCAGCACCTGGTGAAGCGGCTGGGCGAACGGCAGATTAAGCTGCACCTGACGGCGGCCGCGAAGGCCTTGCTCTTTACCGAGGGTTACGATCCGGCGTATGGAGCGCGGCCGATGAAGCGCGCGATCCAGCGGCTGATACAGGATCCGCTGGCGATGAAGATTCTGGATGGCCAAGTGCATCCGGGCGATGACGTGAGCGTGGACGTCGACGCGAAGACCGGCGAGATGAAATTTTCGCGGAAGGCCGCGAAGGCAGGCGCCGCCTGATTAATTTATCGGGCGCCAAGGCTAAACAACAATGAAGACACTCAAGACTGCGTTTTTGCTGACGGCGTTGACACTGCTATTGCTGTTTATCGGCGAAGCGCTGGGCGGATCGAATGGCATGACGATCGCGCTTGTGTTCGCAGTGCTGATGAACGGCGGCGCGTATTTTTTCTCCGACAAGATTGCGCTGAAATCCAGCGGGGCGGTGCCGATCAGCCGCGAGGAAGAGCCGCGACTCTATGCGGTGATGGAGCGGCTGGCGGCGAAGGCGAATTTGCCGATGCCCAAGCTGTATATGATTCCGCAGGAAGCGCCGAATGCGTTTGCGACGGGGCGCAATCCGAGCCATGCGTCGGTGGCGGTGACGCAGGGGCTGATGGAAATCATGAACGATGACGAACTGGAAGGCGTGATCGCGCACGAGCTTTCACACGTGCGGAATTACGACATTCTGACTTCGTCGGTGGCGGCGACTTTGGCCGGCGCGATTACCTGGATTGGGCATATGGGACGCTGGGGACTGATGTTCGGAGGTTACGGCGGCGGTGGGCGGAATCGCAGTGGCGGGATTGGCGCGCTGTTGATGGTGATTCTCGCGCCAATCGCGGCGGTGTTGCTGCAGCTGGGGATTTCGCGGCAGCGCGAGTATCAAGCGGATGCTTCGGGCGTGCAGATGATTGGGCACGCGAATGGATTGATCAGCGCGCTCGAAAAATTGGGCGCTTATAACAAGAAGATTCCGATGGATATTCCGCAGTCTACGTCGGCGCTGTGTATCGTGCAGCCACTGACGGCGGGGCAATTGTTTGCGGGGCTTTTCAGTACGCATCCGCCGCTCTCGGATCGGATTGCGGAACTACGGAACATGACGATTACGCGGTCGTAGCGTCTCGTCACAACGGACTGCGGACCAACATCCGTGATTGCCGCAGCGCCGATGCCACGCTGCAGTGCGCCGCTGTAAATTCGCGATCAAATTCAAATACGCCCGTTCCGCTTCGCGGGACGGCCGCTCCAAATTCAACAGCAACCGCGCCTTCGCGACCTCCCGGAGCGCATGCGGCCCGCCGTGCCTCTTTGACCGCGTGTCCAAAGCATGCCCCATTGCTATTGCTAGTACTTCGGCGGAGTCAAGCCGGGGTGTGGTGTCCTTGTTCTTCCACCACGCAGAAATGTTACTGGCACGTAAAATTTGCAGGGGCGAAAGCTTGCGAAGCCCCGGCTGCATAGTCTCCGAATTATATTAACACCCCTATTATCAATCGTTTACCGGTGCCCGCCGCACCGTCCCACTTTGGTTCTTCGCTTGCACTTCCCTCCGCCGCAAGGGATTTCCGGAGGAGCGAAAAACATGAGTGACGAACGACAGGACGTAGTGATCGCAGACGAAGCCACCGCGCCGCGCTGGGTGGGAATCGTTGTGGTTGCTCTCGCGGTAGTCTCACTGGTAGCACTGGGTGCAGGCTGGACGGCGTCCACGCGCTCCAAAGAGCTTGAGCAGTCTTTGGCAACACAAGCGCAACAGTTCAAGCAGAACGACGACGTGATCAGCCAGCGTCTGGCGAAGGCTGAAGACACGAACGCGCAGCTCGAAGGCGAGCTGAGCGTCGTGACCGACAAGATGAAGTTGACCGAAGGCGAGCTATCGAAAGCGCGCTCACAGGCCAAGAGGATCAAGGAAGACGACGCCAAGGAATTGGCGGAGATGCAGAATCAGACCAATGCTCAACTCGCGACCAAAGCAAGCGTTGATGACGTTAACAAGATCGGCACCGACGTTAACGGCGTGAAGACCGACCTGGATACCACCAAGAACAATTTGCAGATGGCCCGGGGCGAGTTCGGCACATTGATCGCGCGCAATCACGACGAAGTGGAAGAACTTCGCCGCTTGGGCGAGCGCGATTACTACGAGTTCACGATTGACAAGAAGAACTCGCGCGAAAAAGTGGGCAACCTGATGGTGGAACTGCACACTACGAACCTGAAGAAGAGCCAGTACGGCGTCACGATTTTTGTTGACGACCAGCGCCACGACAAGAAGAGCCTGACGGCCAACGAGCCGTTGTACTTCTTCGAAAGCGGCGCACGCGCTCCGCTCGAGTTCGTGGTGAACCAGGTGGGTAAGGACAAGATCACCGGATACCTGAGCGTGCCGAAGGCGAATTCGACGCACGCGCAGGCTGCGACTTCCGGCGGCAATTAACACATACCGATGGAACGAGCTGCACCTTGGCGGGGCAGACTCGATTCACCGCAGCGAAAGAGGGGCGCTCCCACGGGCGCCCCTCTTTTTTTGTTTATTCGGCTTTTTTCAGAGCGCGGTTTTTGCGACTGAGGAATTTCTTGGCAAGGGCGGGAAGCTTGTCATGAGGCAGTTTGCCTTGCTCATACAGCTTCACTTTGGCCTTCGCGGTCTTGCGGCGGCGGCGTTGGCGTTTCTGAGCAACATATCTTTTGTCGTAAGACATCCAATTCCTCCCAATAAGTGGCGCCCCATGATTGTAGCGGACTAGGAAAAGGATGCAAGGCTGGGCGCTGATTTTCGGGC
>Ga0070761_10000771_pt1 | contig 20304 bp, 8 predicted proteins | sample HubBroMetageREF1_FD_66724 | JGI IMG/M metagenome (GOLD analysis project Ga0070761, IMG submission 66724) | Reference soil microbial communities from the Hubbard Brook experimental Forest, New Hampshire, USA - Hubbard Brook CCASE Soil... | ecosystem: Environmental > Terrestrial > Soil > Temperate... | reverse complement strand
CGGCTGGCGCGTCCCTGCACAATGTCGACACATGACAGGCTAGGCCTGCCCCACCTGCCACGTAGTATAATCCGCCTTATGTCATCTGAAATAGCGCCACGCCGCGGGTTTCTGCAGCGTTTGGCAGGATTCGCGGGGCTGTCAGCCGCAGCGTCGTCCGCGAGCGCGCAGACCGGCCAGAGCGCCGGGGGCGATTATCCCTTCCTGCCGCATTACGCGCGCGCCCAGCATTACCGTTCGCTCAAACAATCCAGCTTCGACCGCACCGGCGGCAATGCCGACGCCTGGCCGATCCAGCCCGGCGCCACGCGCGAGCTATTCGCCTCCGAAGGCCCCGGAGTGATCACGCACATCTGGTTTACGATCGCAGCCGACAGTTCCAATCACCTGAAGGAAATTGTGATCCGCATCTATTGGGATGGCCAGGCCAAACCGAGCGTGGAAGTGCCGGTTGGCGATTTCTTCGGATTGAACCTGGGGCAATACTTCGTCTATCAGTCGTCGTTCCTGAATTGCTCGTCGGTCAAGGCGTTGAACTGCTATTTCGCCATGCCCTTCCGCAAGTCGGCGCGCATCACCGCCACCAACGAAAGCGCACGCGGCGTGGGCGCATTCTATTCCAACATCGATTATCAGATCGTGCCCGCGCTCCCGGATGAAGTGCTCTACTTCCACGCGCAGTATCGTCAGGCTGCGCCGAACAAGCCCACCACCAACGATTGGCAGCGCAATGGCGACGCCGACAAGCTGAAAAATCTCGACGGAAAGGACAACTACGTCTTTGCCGAAACACGCGGGCGCGGGCACTTGATGGGAGTGACCCTGGGCGTATTGCAGAACCAGGATTACTGGATGGGCGAAGGCGACGACATGATATTTGTGGACGACGAGAGCCACCCCGTGATCACCGGCACCGGGACGGAGGATTATTTCAACGGCGCATGGGACTTCGGCGGCCGCGATGGCGCCGTTCCGTTCGCGCATCTCTATAATGGGACGCCGCTCATCGTGGATCCGGAGCGGGCGGGCGGCCGGTATTGCCTGTACCGCTGGCATGCCGACAACCCCATCACGTTCACGAAGTATCTGAAGTACACGATCGAACACGGCCACGCCAATCACCGCGCCGATAACTACTTTTCCGTGGCTTATTGGTATCAGGCGGGGGCGTATACGGATTTTCCGGCCCTGCCGCCCGCGGAGAGCCGCATTCCCAGGCTGAAGTCTGTGCCTGGCCCCGGCACGGCTCAACCGGCTTAGCCTCACTGCTTTTCTCTTCGGTGGGGCATACTAGCGCCTCTCGTGGTCTGTCCTCCAGCGCCTCCGGCGCGCGCAATTTCATGAAATAGTGGGGCGGCAATCCTGCCCAATGCCACTTACTTTCCTCAAGAGACTCGATACTGCATAAATCGTGGGGCGGGCCTCCAGGCCTGCGGCGGGCGTCCACGCCCGCCTGTTCCGTTGCGAAAGAGCGGGTCCCTATAGGACCAGCGCAGACCTGGAGGTCCGCCCCACAACATTCCGCAGCATTTCCCGACATTGAGAAAAGTAAGTGGCATTGGGCAATCCTGCCCGGGGTCCCCTCTGGGGGCGGCTAGCCGACTGAAAGGCGGCTGCGGACAGGATTGGCCGCCCTACAATCTTCGGCCCTGCCGCCTTCGGGCGCGCTGGCAGACGACATAAACCGATCGTCTACCCCAAAACTTTCGTTAGCGATGGTCCACAAGTACATGGAAGCGTATGCGCGCCAAGGCCGCCAAGCTTCAGCGCGCCGCTCCAGCTCCAGTGGACTCTTTAAAGCCAGGGCGCGCAGAAGACCGAGATCGCCGGAAGGGAAAGCATCGGGTTCGCCCAGCGCGCGCATCGCCACATATTGCGCCGTCCACTTTCCAATGCCCGGAATTTCACACATACGGGCCAGGAAATCTTCGGAGTTTCCGACCCCCTCAAAGCCGATCCGGCCGTCGCAAACCGCACGGGCCAGACCGCGAATCGTCTCACAGCGAGCCTTAGTGAGACCCACGCCGCTAAGATCGGCGCCGGCAAGAACCTCGGGAGAAGGGAAGAGATGCGTAAGACCGCCGGGCGCGGAGAACGGCTGGCCGAGTGTTTTTGCCAAACGGCCTGCGAGCGCGGTGGCGCCCTTTACGGTAATCTGCTGGCCTAGAATTGCCCGCACCGCCAGTTCAAAGCCGTTCCAACAGCCCGGTACGCGCAGTCCCGGATTTGCTACCATGCGCGCCGCCAACACCGTATCCGCCGCCAGGCCTTGCGCGATGGCCGCCCAATCCGCATTCAGATCGAACATCGCTCGGATGCGCTCGACGATCAAGAAGAGCGAACGAGGATCGCCAAATTGCACACGCACGGCGAGGCTGTCATTCTGTCCGTCCAGCGAGACTTCCAGCCAGCCTTGACAGCCGTCCAAAGAAATCGAGCGGCGGTAACTGGCGGAATCCACCACTTCTACGCCCGGCGTGGCGCGTGGCGCCAGAAAACGCAGCATGCCACTCCAATTGTAGGGAGGGCGGAAACGAAGGCGGAAGAAGTACTCATTCTGTGGCGGAGTGCCGGTCTGCCGCGAGAGACGCCGAATTTGCGTCGGCGTTCGACGATAGACCCTGAGTATTGCGGCGTTGAACCGGCGTACACAGCCGAAGCCGGAGGCCAGCGCGACCTCGCTCATCGGCAGAGTCGTCTCATCGATGAGCTTTTTGGCGAAGTCCAGACGACGGGTCTGCGCCACGGCGCTCGGCGTCGCCCCCAAGTGTTGGAGAAACAGGCGGCGAAGGTGGCGCGATCCGACGCCCAGACGTTCCGCGAGAACTTCCACGCCGCCGCCGGCCAAACCGCTCTCCGCGATCAGCCGCAGAGCTCGCGAAACCGTGCTGGGAGTTCCCAGCCAGGCCGGAGTTCCGGGTGAGCATTCCGGCCGGCACCGCAGACAGGGCCGAAAACCCGCCTCCGCGGCGGCGGCTGCAGTTGGATAATAGCGAACGTTCTTTTCTTTGGCGGTAGGCGCTGGACAAATCGAGCGGCAGTAAACCCGGCTGCCGGTGAGCACGCCTATGAAAAACTTGCCGTCGAAACGGGCATCCCGCGACAGCCGCGCGCGCGAACAAATCTGCCAATCCAGATCCATATCCTCGCTACCATGATAGGCCCTTCGGCGACGGCAATTGGACGTTTTCGGACTACGCTGCCGGTCAAACGGAAAGGCACAGTGAGCGAGGTCCGAAAATGTCCAACCGGCCGCGAGCGATGTCCGCCAACGTCCAACCCGGTTCTCCCGATCGTTCTATTCTGATCGCAGGAGCAAGGAGGCAACATGAAACGAACACTTACGACCGCGACGATATTAATCGGCGCCCTGGCGGTTCCGCTTCGGTCCGCGGCGCAAGACCCGACCGCGCCGGGCCAGCGGCCCAAGTACTTGATCGTTAATCTGCCGGACACAATCGGCGGAACGGTCGGCGCCGCTAACGCTGTCAACAACCGGGGATGGGCGATGGGCGCCGCCACCCTGCCGGGTAACACAACCGAACATGCCACGGTGTGGATCTACGGCAAAGCGATGGACCTGGGCACGTTGGGGGGGCCGAACAGCTCCGTGGCCTGGTCGTCCGTCAAGAACGATAACGGCGTGATCGCAGGCGTCTCCGACACCTCCATCGTGGATCCGCTGGGCGAGGTGTGGAGCTGTGCGGAAGCGTTCTTCCCGAGTTCCAGCGGCCACACCTGCCAGGGCTTCGTGTGGCAGGACCACACGATGAGCGCGCTGCCCACGTTGGGCGGTAATAATGGCGTTGCGACCGGCGTCAACAACCTGGGCCAGATCGCCGGATGGGCGGAGACCACCACACATGACCCGACCTGCATTTCGCCCCAAGTGCTGCAGTTTGAAGCGGTGGTCTACGGGGCAAACGGTGAGATCCAGCGGCAACTGGCGCCATTTCCCGGCGACTCGGACAGTGCCGCCACGGACATCAACAACTTGGGCCAGGTGGTAGGCATTTCGGGGATTTGCGCAAATGCCGTCGGAGGAGCCAGCGCGGCACATGCCGTGCTCTGGGAAAACGGCACGCCCACAAATATCGGTAACCTGGGAGGCGTGGCGTGGAATACTCCTACCGCTATTAATAACCACGGTGTAATCGTTGGATTTTCCGACCTGCCGGGCGACTCGGCCGCTAGCCCGAACTATCATGCATTTATCTGGACGAAGAGTGCCGGCATCGCGGATCTGGGCACGCTTCCGGGAGATAGCCTGAGCATCGCTTGGGGTATCAACGACCAAGGTCAAGTCGTGGGTCAGTCGATCGATGCAAGCGGAAGCAGCCGGGCGTTCTTCTGGCAGAACGGCGTGATGACCGACCTGAACACGCTCGTTGCGCAGGGTCCGTTGAGTCTGGTTTACGCCAACGACATCAACGACTCCGGGGAGATCGTGGGCGGGGCCTATAACTCGACGACGACCGACTCGCCGGCCTTTATGGCGGTCCCGATAAGAACCCAATGACGGCACGAACGGCGGGATGGATTGCCGCGGTTGCTCTGCTGGCGGTTTTGAACGCCGCGGCTGCGCCCTCCTGCACAGCGCCCGCTTATCGGCAATTCGATTTCTGGATCGGGGATTGGGACGTGTTCGACGCCGGCGATCCGCAGACCACGGTGGCGCGTGTCCGGGTGGATAGCATACTCGATGGATGTGTTTTACGGGAAGATTATCAGGCCACTGACGGTAAGAGAGGCCAGAGCTTCAGCATGTACGATGCATCGCGAAAAGTGTGGCGCCAGAATTGGGTGACCAATCGAGGGCAGTGGCTTCTGATCGCCGGGGGGCTGCATGGAAGCGAAATGGCGCTTAGCGGCTTCGACCGCACTGCGGGCGGGGAAGAGGAACTGATTCGGGGAGTCTGGAAGCCGGTCGAGGGCGGCATCGTCCGTGAAACGGCGGTTACTTCCACCGATGGCGGTAAGACTTGGAAGCCATGGTTCGATCTTTGGTTCCGGCCTCACAAAGCTTTGGACAGGCCAGGAGGCCCGTCCTACTGACGATGGAGGTGGCCGGTCAGGGCTTCATCGAGCGAGATGTTGTTCTTCTCCAGACTCTCGCCCAACACCTGGTCGAGGGACACGCGGGCGCGCGTGTAACTAGCCGCCGCACTCAGCTCAGCCAACTGTGCCGTAACCAGCGTGCGTTGATCGATAACGATGTCGTTGAACGTGGATATGCCATACGAAAACTTCTTGCGCTCGGCGGCGAGCAACTCTTCGTTTAGCACCCTGGTTTGCTTGGCGGCCGCGTATTTGGCGCGGGACTGCCGCAACGCGCTGAGCTGGTTGGAGACATCCACCACGATCTGGTTTGTATCTCTCTGGGTGGTGACCTGCAATTGCCGGTATTGCAACTGGTCGATGCCGTAGTCGCCTTGCGCCTGCCGGTTTCGCAGGGGAATCGAAAGGCCCAGCGATCCGGCCTCATTGGGGAAATCGCGCCGCAAGATCTGTTTGAGCGCGGTGCCATACCCGCCCACAAAGTATGGATCCGGTTCGAACTGGGCCGCGCCCGACGCACCGCGGTCATAGGTTTGCGCTTGCAGGGTCAGATTCGGCAATAGAGGATTTTCCGTGCCGGCCAGGGATATCTGCTGCGTCTGTTCCCTGAACTTCGCGACCGCCACATCGGGCCGCTTCTCCATGGCCGTCGAAACCAACTGGCGCAACGGGGGCAGATCGTCGGCTTCCGGCACCTCGAAACGGTCGAGGGTCACAATGCCGGCGGCCTCTATCTCGGGGTCCATTGTGCGCGTGATGGCGTCTTTCAGCATACCTTCCCGTTGCGTCACGTCGTACTGCGCGACCGCCACATCGTGCAGGCGGCTGGCCGCCTCGGCTTCGGCGCGCGGCAGTTCGACGCGCGGCAACGACCCGGCTGCGATCTCTTTCCGCGTATCGTCGAGAAACTTCTGGGTAGTCTCCAGGGCGCTCTGCCTGATCTTCAGCTCGTCATTGGCGTTTACCAGGTCCCAATAGAGATTCAGCGTAGTGGTGGTAAGATCGAGTAACTGGGAGCGAAACTGCTCACGGGACGCCACGGTATTAATCTGCGCGATGCGAATGAAGCGGTCGTTGAGTTTGACCCCAAAGCCCTGCAATAGATTGTGCCGGATGGCGATGCTCATATAAGGACCTCTTTGCGGCTCGAGAGCGTCGCTAGGGGCGTTTTCGTTTAGAAACTGTTCATAGTCCGTGATCCGCACATAGCCGCCGGAGAGGAATCCTTCCTGGACAAACGTATTGTAAGTACGGACGCTTTGAATCAGGGCGGGCGTTTGGCTCACGACCGCGTTGAACTGCGGCTGGCTCAGGTGCGCGAAAGTCGTGCTGTTTTGCAGGACGGGGTCCAGATTCGGCGTCACTACGCCAATCTGCTGAATGGTAGCTCCGCCCGTGCTGCCGCCGCTCGTACCGCTTCCGCCGCTGGACAGACCGGCCGCCTGGATGCTGCCGTTCACGCCCAGTCCGCTATCCACGCTGGCCACCTGTGCGCTGGCGCTGGGGACGCCACGCAGCGGGCCGCCGGCCTTTTGCCGCTCCAGCGCCGATTGCGCCAGCAGCGGTCCATAGCGTTCCACTTCCAGGTTCAGATTATTCTCGATCGCCAGCGCCAAGGCGTCTTGCACCGTCAGGTACAGCTTGCCGGCCCGCAACAGATCGTGCAGCCGCTTCGAGTTCATCAGGAAAATTCCGTGCACCTCCGGAGGCGCATAAGAACGGATAAGAATCGGGAACCTTGGTTTCTCAATGGCGTACTGCGGGTCCTGCCCGAAACACACGGCGAGCGCGCAGAGGCAGGCTAACAGCGAACTGGAAGAGCGTGTCCTGGAGGACCCGCGCAGACCTGGAGGTCTGCCCCACTGGGCGGATTTCATCTGAACAGCTCCTGTCTCTTATCGTCCGGCGGCGACTCGGGCACGCTGGACTCTCTGGCGACGTGTCCGCTAGCGGCTTCTTGCATGGAAATGCGATTGACGTCCAGCGTGCGCCCCATGGCCAGATCGAACGCTATCTTAGCGTGCGTGTAATTAGCCATAGATTGCACTTCGGCGTCTTCATCGTTGGCCAGGTCGCGTTGCGCCTGAATGACCAAAGTAACGCTCGATACGCCGTGTTGAAACCGGTTCTCTTCGTCCTTAAGACTTTGCTCCGCTAGTTTCCGGGTGTCCACGGCCGTCTCATAGCGTACGCGGGCCTGCTGTACTCCAATCGTCGCCGTCTTCACGTCGACAGTTACCTGATTGGCGGCGCGCTGCAATCGCAGTTCGGCTTGCCGCAGTTGAAGTTGATCGGTCACATAGTCGGCCTGCGCCTGGCGGTTCCTGAATGGAATGTTGAGCGTGAGTCCGGCGGAGTAGTTCGGAAAGTCGCGGCGGAACACCTGCGCCAGAGCATTGCCCGTTCCGCCGATGAAGTACGGGTCCGGCGCGCCGCTTTGACCGTTATAAATAGGGTTTATCGGCCCGCTCAGGCCGTTGTTGGTCAGCTCGACAAAGGCCTGCAGCGTGGGCAGCAGCCCGTTGCGCGATCCGCGAATCGCTATTTTCTGGCTGTCGATGTTGATCTTGTCCTGCTCGATCTCCACGCGGTTGGCCATGGCTTCCGGAAGCAACTCCGCCAGTGGTTTCAGATCGTCGCTCTTGGGAACTTCGATGCGATTGAGCGGCACGATATGCACCTCATCCAGCCAGGCATTGGCCATGGCATTCCGGCTCAGCGCATTTTTTAAGACGATCTCCTGTTGCTGTACGTTGGTCTGAGCGATCAGAAGGTCCTGTTTACTCACGGAAACCTGGGCGGCGGCGCGCGTCACTTCCACAGCCGGCAGCGATCCGATCTTGACCATCTTCTGGTCGTCGTCATAGAGTTTCTGCGACGTAGCCAGAGCTGTTTCCTTGATGCGCACGGAGTCGACAAAACTCACCAGGTCCCAGTAAAGGTTAACGGCCGCGGAGACGGTGGTGGCTACCTGCAACTTCAGTTGCAGATTGCTCACCTTCATATTATTCTTCGCGATGCGGATGTCGCGGTTATTGACGCCGATCTTGAATCCTTGCAGAAGGGGCTGATAGATCTGCAGATCGAGATAGCCGGTAATGGATGGGTTGAAGAGATTTACCGGAGTGTTCTGAGTACTGCGGTTATCGGAAAAGGTAAGTTGCGCGGTGGTGCCGGTAATGAATTGCTGGTAATACTGAAAAACAAACTGGCGGTAGTCGGTTGTAAGAGCGTTGGTCTGGTCCAGAAACAAATTCGTTTCGGGCGTGGTGTTGTGCCCGGCAAACTCGCCAAAATAGAGTTGCGGATCCAGGTTGGGAGGCACCGGACCGATCTGAGTTACAATGCCGCCGCCCGAACTCAGACCGGCGCCTCCGGCCAGCCCATTGGCATTGACGCTGATACCGGCTGTGCTGACGCTGGTAGGCCCGGCGGCTATGGGCGTATCCACCGACCGGAGAAGGCCGCCGCCTTCGGTCCGGCGCAGCACCTCGCGCGCTAGAAAGGGACTGTAGCGCTGCACCGCGATGTCGAGATTGTTTTCCAACACCAGCGCGATCACATCCTGCACCGATAGGTAGAGATTGCCAGCCCGGACTAACGACTCCAACCGCGGCGAGTTGCTGAACCTGGCCGGCGCTACCTGGCGCCTCTCCAGATGAAAGGGCGCCAGCACGTGGCCGATCACCGGCGGCGGCTTGGGTGACTCGATGGAAACTTCGGACGATTGAGCGAAGGCGAGCGAACTCGAAGCAATCCACACCAGAGCTATGACATGTCGAAATGAGCGCATTGTCTAGGTGTGGCATGGGCAATTGGGTTTCCACCGATTTTTGGAGAAAGCGCGGAGTTTGCGTTGGTTCCGGTGTCCGGTTTTGGGACCGGATGTTCGATTTCGAGGTGACGATTCAAGAATGGACAGGCCAGGCCTGTCCTACCGCAGCAACCCGCCCTGATTGGGAAAAGCGTCCAGGAACGTCCAAGGCAGCAGCCGACCAAGTTGAAGGGCGGTAATATCGAGGTGCCGGCGCTAGAGCCACGCGGTATTCTGAGAGCATAGATATGAATATACCTTTTTCTCGACGTGCGTTCTTGCGCGGCGCGGCGCAAACCGTTCTGCTGGCTCCGCAGGCGATGGCTTCCACAGGCGATCGTGTCCGCTTCGGTATGATCGGCATTGGCATGCAGGGTTCCGGCCTGCTGGGCGCCGCCATCGCATTGCCTGGTGTGGAGTGCGTCGCGGCCGCCGACCTTTACGATGGCCGCCACACGCTGGCCAAAGAGATCACCGGTAATCCCAGCCTCCCAACCACGCGCCGCTACCGGGAATTGCTCGACCGCAAAGATATCGATTGCATCGTGGCGGCGGTGCCCGACCATTGGCACATGCGCGTGGTGGTGGACGCCTGTAATGCGGGCAAAGATATCTACTGCGAGAAGCCCATGTCACACGCCGCCGCGCAAGGATTCGAAATGGTGGAAGCGGCCCGGAAGAATAGCCGCATCGTGCAGATCGGATCGCAGCGCGTCAGCTCTGTACTGTGCGCCAAGGCCAGGGAGCTATATCATGAGGGCGCGATCGGCGAAGTGGAAATGGTCGAGCTCACGTTGGGCCGCAACAGTCCCACGGGCGCGTGGGAATATCCGCCGCCCTTTGACCTTTCGCCCGCCAATCTGGATTGGGACACGTGGCTGAACGACGCGCCCAAGGTCGCCTTCGACAAATACCGCTTCGCGCGCTGGCGCTGCTGGAGGGAATACGGCACGGGAGTGGGCGGCGACCTGATGGTGCACCTCATCAGCGGCATGTTATTCACGCTGGGCTGGAACGAAGCCCCCCGCTCGGCTTCGGCGCTGGGCGGCATCTTCCGCTGGAAGGACGGCCGCAACATGCCGGACCTGCACACGGTGTTGTTCGATTATCACGGTGTCCCGGTATATGTGCGTCTGGGCCTGGGTACCGAGACGCCCGAGCTGGCGCGTTTCATGGGGCCGAAGGGCATTCTGGACGCCGATGGAGGAGCACTCCGCCACTCGCCGCAACTGGGTGTGGACACCTCGCCCAGTTATTACTCCAGCGGCTTTCCCGGGAAGATGCGTGCGGAGTACGTCAGGCAGTGGGAGGCGGAGCATGCAGTCGCGCCTGGACACGAACCGCTGACGGACGACATCGTGTATAAAGGCAACGATTGGGACGATGTCAGGCCGCACTTGTGGAATTTTTTCCAGGCAGTGAAGAGCCGCAAGCCGGTGGCGGAGGATGCGGTCTTTGGCAATCACGCCGCGATTGCGTGTCACATGGCGAATGAATCGTACTTCCGGAAAAGGCCGGTCTCTTGGGACGCGGCTGCGAGACGGATTAGCGATTGACGCGCGGACATGCCGGGAGGCCTGTCCTACATCTTCATCAGGCGGATGCTGCCGTTCGAGGTGTTGAGCTCGATTTCCGGACCGCCCGCGCCAATCTTGCCTTCCAGGTGGTGCTTCTCGAGCGTGCCCGACGTGGCGACGTCGAATTCGGTCGAGATAGAAGAGTTACTGGCGTGCGCGGTCAGATTCGCCCCGATACCGCTGGGCAGGTGCACGGTGATACCGCCGTTGGACGTGGAGGCGTGGATCTCATTCTGATTCATTGCATCCATGGTCAGCTCGATGGGGCCGTTGGAGGTCTCCAGCTTGACGGGCCGGCCGGCTTCGGGTTTCGACAGCCGCACATGGATGCCACCGTTGGAAGTGTCGGCTTCGAGCGAACCGCGCACGTCCTCGGCGTGCACGCGTCCGTTGGAGGTGTGCAGCGAGGCGCTGCCTTCCAGGTTCTGCACTTCAATGCTGCCGTTGGAGGTTTGCGCGTCCAGGCTGCCACGCAAATTCTCCGCGCGCACCGCGCCGTTGGAGGTCTTCAGCCGCGCCGGCCCTTCCACGTCCAATGTGTGAATCGATCCATTCGAGCTGGCAATGCGCTCCAGTTCTGTGCGCCGGGGAACCTTGATGATGTACTTGGCGCCCATATTGCCCCGCCGGTCCAAGGGCCTTACGGTGCGGATGTGGACGGCGTCGGCGGTGTGATCGATCTCGATCTTCAAGGCGTCGCGCAATTCCGGCGTGCGGGCATACTTTGTGCCGCTGATGTCGATGGTGTCCTGGTCCCAACCGGAAATCTCGACGGAGCCGTTGGAATTATCCACCGAGAGCCGTCCGCCCGGCTGCAGCGCGTAGCTATAGTGGAAGTCCTGGGTGTAGCGTTGGGAGCCGCCAACATCCAGGTCTTCGATGTCGCATCCCACGAATCCTAGAAGGCCGGCGGCCAGGGACAAAACCTGAATCTGCGTTCGCATGGAACATCTCATAGGGCTAAATACGACGGTATCCGGGAGTTTGTTCCGGAAAGTGGGGGCGCGCCCGAGCGGGCCCGAACTTTAGTTCCGCCAGGATGTAGTACCGATGGGACTTTTTGCGTTTCATGCGGGGGGGGAGCATCAGCCGGTTGCGCGGGTTCCCGGTCTGCCCCCGCGAACATGCTTGTCGGAAAGGGACTAGGGATCGGGTTTTCTCTGGTGCGGCGCGGTACTTGGCGAAGGACTGGAAATATCGCGTTATCTGCGCGTTATCTGGAGGTTGACTGACGTGGCCACCCCTGAAACCTTTCCTTTGCGCCGGCAGTTGGCTGAGCATCGGACGCAGCAGCAAGGAAGACGGGTCCTCGATGTACTCCCTGTACCACGTTTGCCCGCGGGATTCCCGCGGCCCTGTTCCCCGGGCCGTACCATCGGTTACATTGTCTGTTGCTCGACCGCCAATTGCCATGTAAAATTACTGTGGACCCGCAGGGGTTAAGCTATGAGACGTTCTTATCTCGTCGCGATCGTCGTGTGTCTGCCGACAGGCGTTGTGGCGCCCGGAGCGTGGGCACAGGAGGGCGCCAGCTTGGGAAAACCCGACTGGTCCCGCAGCCTGATTGCAGGGCCGCATGCCCGGCTTGCGGATATCCGTCTTCCACGCTTGTCGGCGCATTATCCCTCCATGCCGGACCTGCGCGGTTTTGCGTTTGCATCGAGGCCGTTAGCGGTGACACCCGCCACGGCGGACGCCTGGAATAGCGGTTCCGGCAACTGGAGCATCGCGGCGAACTGGACGGCGGGTGTTCCGACCGGTTCCAGCGCGGTTACCATCGGTAACACGTCGGGCGTCACGGTGACGGAAGATCTAGCGAGTGCGAGCGCGGCCAGCCTATTGATCGTCAACAGCAATACGCTGAGTATCGCGTCCGGGAATACGCTGACGGTCGGAAGCGGAATGGACGTGAGTTCGGGCGCGAGTTTGCAGGTGGGTACTGGCAGCGGCGTTGGAAGCGTCCTGAATAGTGGCGGCTCCCTGACTAACAGCGGTAATCTGCAGGTGGGCAACTACTACATGACATCGGCTTCCACGTTAGAAGTAACCGGCACGTACACCGGAACGGGTGGCACGCTGCTGGTGAACGGCGGAAATACCGCCGGAGCGAATGCCCTCCTCAGCATCAGCGGAGCTGCGCCCAGCACGGTGACCGGAACCTATGAGGCCGAGGCCAATTTGGGATCGGCGGCCGTCAAGTGGGGGTCGGGCGGGATCACCGCCATCGGGGATGGCGTCGGCAACCCAGGCTACGTGTTGCTGGATGGCACAAGCGCTTACCTGGAAGTGGGCGCCACCAACAGCAACAGTGCGCTGAAGGGCTTAGCCACTATCGCCAGCAACGGCGAATTGCAATTGGAGAACGGCGCTTCGCTGACCACCACGGGCGCGCTGACGGTCGCCGGCGGTGGGGATTTGTACGTGGATGCCAATGGCAACGGCAGCAGCAGCTTGGCTCTGGGCGGCGCGTTAACCAATTCCGGGTACATGCAGACCGGAAACTACTACATGACATCGGCTTCCACTGTAAACGTAACCGGCACATACACCGGCACGGGTGGCACCTTGGTGGTGACCGGTGGAAATACCGTGGGAGCGAACGCTCTCCTCAATATCGGCGGCGCTGCGCCCAGCGCCCTGACGGGCACTTACCAAGTCAACGCCTACGCCGGATCGGCGGCGATCGAGTGGGGCTCGGGCGGGATCACCAGCCTTGGGGGCGATGTATCTCTGTTCGGGTCGTTGGCCTACATGGAAATCGGAGCCACCAACAGCAACAGCGCGCTGAACAGCTTGGCCACCATCGCCGGCAATGGCGAGCTGGAGCTGCAGAACGGCGCGTCGGCGACCACCACCGTGGCGCTTACCAACGACAATCAATTGCGGGTGGACGACAACGGCAACGGCGGCAGCAGCCTGACTATCGGCGGCGCGCTGACCAACAGCGGATACGTGCAGGTAGGCAACTTCTACATGGTGTCGCCCAGCACCGTCAAGGCCGGCGGTACACTGACCAACACCGGCACGGTGCAGGTGGATGCGGGGAATACGGCAGGCGCCAATTCGCTGCTGAATATTACCGCCGCTGCGCCCGGCACTCTGACCGGCACTTACCAGGTCAACGCCTACGCCGGATCGGCGGCGATCGAGTTTGGTTCGGGCGGGATCGCCAGCATCGGCGATGGCGTCAGTAACTCTGGCGATGTAGCTTTGTCGGGAGCGTTGGCCTACATGGAGACCGGCGCCACCAACAGCAACAGCGCGCTCAAGAACCTGGCGACCATCGCAAGCAACGGCGAGTTGCAGATCGAGAACGGCGTTTCCGCGACCACCACCGTGGCGCTCACCAACGACAATCAATTGCGGGTGGACGATGGCGGCAACGGCGGCAGCAGCCTGACTATCGGCGGCGCGTTGACCAACAACGGATACATGCAGGCAGGCAACTACTACATGACATCGCCCAGCACCGTCAAGGTCGGCGGCCCCCTGACCAACAACACCGGCACGGTGCAGGTGGATGCGGGGAATACGGCGGGCGCCAATTCGCTGCTGAATGTTACCGGTGCTGCGCCCGGCACCCTGACGGGCACTTACCAAGTCAACGCCTACGCCGGATCGGCTGCAATCGAGTGGGGTTCCGGGGCGATCGCCAGCATTGGGGGCGATGCATCTCTGTCGGGGTCGTTGGCCTACATGGAAATCGGAGCCACCAACAGCAACAGCGCGCTGAACAGCTTGGCCACCATCGCCAGCAATGGTGAGCTGGAGCTGCAGAACGGCGCGTCGGCGACTACTACCGCGGCGCTCACCAATAACAATCAACTGCGGGTGGACGATGGCGGCAACGGCGGCAGCAGCCTGACTATCGGCGGCGCGCTGACCAACAGCGGATACATGCAGGCAGGCAACTACTACATGACTTCGCCCAGCACCGTCAACGTCGGCGGCACCCTGACCAATACCGGCACGGTGCAGGTGAATGCGGGGAATACGGCGGGCGCCAATTCGCTGTTGAATATTACCGGCGCTGCGCCCGCCACCCTGACGGGCATCTACCAGGTCAACGCGTACGCCGGATCGGCGGCGATCGAGTGGGGCTCGGGCGGGATCGCCAGTATCGGCGACGGCGTCAGCAACGCCGGCGATGTAACTTTGTCGGGGTCGTTGGCCTACTTGGAAACGGGCGCTACCAATAGCAACAGCGCGCTCAATGGCTTGGCTACTATCGCCAGCAACGGCCAATTGCAGATGGAGAACGGAACGTCCGTGACCACCACCGTGGCGCTCACCAATGTCGGTGCATTGGACGTGGATGTCTACGGCGATGGCGGCAGCAGCCTGACCATCGGCGGCGCGCTGACTAACAGCGGAAACATGCAGGCAGGCAACTACTACATGACTTCGCCCAGCACCGTCAAGGTCGGCGGTATTCTGACTAACACCGGCACGGTGCAGGTGAACGCGGGAAATACGGCCGGCGCCAATTCGCTGTTGAATATCACCGGCGCGGCGCCTGGCACCTTGACGGGCACTTACCAGGTCAACGCGTACGCCGGATCGGCGGCGATCGAGTGGGGTTCCGGGGCGATCGCCAGCATCGGAGACGGCGTCAGTAACGCAGGCGATGTAACGCTGTCGGGGTCGTTGGCCTACATGGAAACCGGGGCCACCAACAGCAACAGCGCGCTGAAGAGCTTGACCACCATCGCCAGCAACGGCCAACTGTACCTGGAGAACGGCGCCGCGGTGACGACCACCGGAGCCTTGACCAACAGCGGCTCCTTAGGGGTGGACAGCGAAGATAACGGCGGAAGCACCCTGAACGTCGGCGGCGCGCTGACCAACAGCGCGGCCATGCAAGTTGGCAACTACTACATGACATCGGCAAGCACCGCCAGTGTGGGAACTAGCCTCACAAACAACAGCACCGGCACCATAAACGTGGAGGGCGCCAACACCGCCGGGGTGAATGCGGTGTTGGAGGTGACCGGCCCTTCTCTAGTGAATTCCGGAACTATCAACCTCACCGGCGCTGCCGGCGACGCCGAGTTGGAAATCGACGGCAACGTGGCTCTCAGCGGCACGGGCAAGATCGACCTTTCCAACGTCGCCACCAATGTTATTACAGGCGCAGCCACCACCGATACGCTGACCAATTCCAGTACCATCCAAGGCTCCGGCACGATCGACGGCATCGGAATCGTGAACAAGGGAACTATTCTGGCCAATCAGTCGACACCTCTCCTGATCCTGCCGAGTTCGCTCGGCCTGAACAATCAGGGCACGCTCAGCGTTTTGACCGGCGAGACCATGCAGATCGGCACATCGGCTGGCGGGGCGCTGACCAACTTCTCCGGCACCACTCTCACCGGCGGCGCCTACTCGGTGGGCGGCACGATGAAGTTCGGGGCAACGGGCGCCAGCATCGTGACGGATGCGGCCAGTATCTCGCTAACCGGCGCGGGCGCGCAAATGATCAATTTCAGCGGCGCCAGTTTGCTGACCAATCTGGCCACCATCACCAGCGCGGGCAGCTTCACTCTGGGAGCCTCCTGGGGGACGTTCACCACTAACGGCAACTTTACCAACGATGGCACTCTCTCGGTAGGCGCGGCCGACAGATTCATCGTAGATCTCTCCGACAGCCTCACTAACTTTTCGGGGACGACTCTGACCGGCGGCACTTACAAGATCACCGGCACGCTGGAATTCGCGGGCGCCGACATCGTCACCAACGACGCCAGTATCACGCTGACCGGCGCAGGCTCGAAAATCGATGGCAGCGGCGGGGCCAACGGGCTGGCCAACTTTGCCGTGAACGCAGCCGGGGCCAGCTTCACGCTAGGCAAGGGGCGCAGCTTCACGACGCTGGGCAACTTCACCAACAACGGCTACCTATCGATCGCCGCGGGGGATACTTTCGACGTCAACGGCAATCTGAGCAACTTCTCCGGCACCACGCTGACGGGCGGCGATTACAGCGTCAGCGGCATACTGGAATTCAACGGCGCGAATATCGTGACGAACTCGGCCAACATCACGCTGGGCAGCACCACGGCGAAGATCGAGAACCAGAGCGCCGCCAATGCGATGCTGGGATTCACTACGAACACCGCGGCGGGCAAGTTTACGCTGTCGGGCAACGCCAATCTGACCACCACCGCCGCCAGTTTCAGCAACGCGGGCACGGTGACGGTATCGACGGGCAGCACGTTCACGATAGGCGGCAGCAATTCGGTCTACACGCAGACGGGCGGCACCACGACCGTGGATGGCACGCTGGCAGGCTCCGGAACGAGCAGCCTGGACTTGAACGGCGGCAACCTGTATGGCACGGGCACCGTGGATGACGGCGTGGTGGATGCGGCGACCATCACCCCGGGCAACTCGGCCACCAGCACCGGCAAGCTGCAGGTTAACGGCGCTTATACGCAGAGCACCGGCGCGCTGGATGTGACCATTGGGGGCACCACCGCGGGCACGAAGTTCGATCAGCTCAATGTGAGCGGCACGGCCAGCCTCACCGGGGGCACGCTGAACATCGCTCTGGCGAGCGGGTATACGCCGGCGATCGGCAATACGTTCGATATTCTGAATGCCTCCTCCGTCAGCGGAACCTTCACGACGGTCAACGGTGTGGCGATCGACAGCCACGAACACTTCACGGTGACCACGGTGAGCGGCGACGAGATCGTACTGACGGTGGTCAGCGGGGCGGCGGTGACGAACAGCGTCGGCCTGACGCAGTGGCACCCGGGACTTGTGCATCCGGGACAGACACATCGCAGCTACAGACTCGACCTTCACACCGGGCCGAAGCAGTTGGCCGCGCTCGCGGCGCCCGCCATGATGGCGCGCATTCCGATGGGGATGCCAGGATTCCGGCCGATGGACGAGTTGGGTTCGCCAGCCGCCCCGTTGGCCCCGGCCATGGCCGGCGATGCAGGTGTCGCCGGTTCGCTGGGCATGTCGGCGGTCTCGGCGGCGGCCTACAACCCCATGGCCAGCATGAATCACATGCGCTTCGAGTGCGGCGTGGATCTGAAGGCACTGTTGAAGACCAGCCGGAAACAACTGCTGAGGGGGCTGTGGGCGGCGCCGGATTCCCAAGAAGCCGTCGACATCGGCTACATGACGCTGACGACGCGGTAAGAAATTGAGCCTCAAGATGACGAAAGTGTGCCGATTGCCTTTTAGGATTAAACCTATGAAACATTCTTTGCTTGCCGTGACTGGCATCGTTTGCCTGCTTCCAGGCGTTTTGCTGAGGGGAGGGCTGGCACAGGATAGTGCCGGCCAAGCTAAGAGGGACTGGTCCCGTCGGGTGATTACCGGGAGGCTTATCCGGTTTGCGGACATCGACACCCGTGTTCCGGGTGGATCGCCGTACTACCCCTCTCCGACGGCCGTTGGCAGCGTGCCGAACCTGCGCAGCTTTGCCTTAACCGGGTGGAGCTTCGTTCCGGCCCCGCGGCTGTTCGCGGTCAGGCCGTTTGCGGTGAAACCGGACACCGCGGACGCCTGGAATACCGGTTCCGGCAATTGGAGCGTTGCCGGGAACTGGACGGCGGGCGTTCCCACCGGTACCAGCGCCGTAACCATCGGCAACACAACGGGCGCCACGGTGACCGAAGATCTAGCCAGCGCGAGCGCGGCCAGCCTGGCCATCACCAACGGCAACGAGCTATACATCGCGCCCGGGAACACGCTGACAGTCGCGGGCGCCACCACTGTGAGCGCCGGCACGTATTTGCAGGTAGGTACGGGTCAAGGCGCGGGCAGCACACTGAATAGCGGCGCATTAACCAACAGCGGGGAAGTGCAGATCGGCAACTATTATATGACTTCGCCGTCCACGTTGAACGTAACCGGCACGTACACCGGCACGGCTGAAACGGTAGTGGTGCAGGGCGGCAATACCGCCGGGGCGAATTCGCTGCTTAACGTCAGCGGCGCGGCGCCGGGTACCGTGACCGGGACCTACACACTCTTGGGCGAGCTGGGATCGGCGACGATGGAGTTTGGTTCGGGCGGCATCACCCAGATCGGGAGTGGTGCCGACGTGACTATATCGGGATCCAATGCTTACCTGGAAGTGGGGGCCACCAATAGCAACAGCGCGCTGAAAGGGTTGACCACCATCGCCTCGAGCGCTGAGTTGTATTTGGAGAATGGCGCATCTGTGACTACCACGGGCGCACTGACGGTTAGCGGCGGGTTATTCGTGGATGGGACTAGTTTGGGCGGCGGCGGCAGCAGCCTGACTCTGGGCGGCCCGCTAACCAACAACAGTGAGGTGTCAGTCGGCAACTACTACACCGGCGCACCGGATACTTTGAAGGTGACGGGCACATACACAGGCACAGGCGCCACCCTGTTCGTGACTGGGGGGAACTACAGCGCGTCGGCCAATTCGCTGGTCAACGTGACCGGCGCCGCGCCCACGACCGTTACTGGAAACTACGAACTGACTTCCTATGAGGGATCGGCGGCGGTGGAATGGGGTTCGGGCGGAATCACCGCCATCGGGGATGGCGGCAGCAATGCGGGCTACGTCGCGCTCGATGGCGCAAGCGCTTACCTGGAAGTTGGGGCCACCAACACCAACAGCGCGCTGAAAGGGCTGACCACCATCGCCTCCAACGGCAACTTGCAAATAGCGAACGGGGTTTCGGTGACTACCACGGGCGCGCTGACGGTGGCCGCCGGCGGGGGACTAGGCCTGGATGTGAGCAATACCGGCGGAGGCAGCAGCCTGACGTTGGGCGGTTCGCTAACCAATAGCAGCACGGTGCAAGTCGGCAACTACTACACCAGCGCGCCGGACACTTTGAAGGTGACGGGGACATATACCGGTACGGGCGCCACCCTGAACGTAATTGGGGGCAATTATAGCTCCGGGGCCAATTCGCTGGTCAACATCACCGGCGCGGCGCCCACGACCGTTACTGGAAACTACGAGCTGACTTCCTATGAGGGATCGGCGGCGGTGGAATGGGGTTCAGGTGGAATCACCGCCATCGGGGACGGCGGCAGCAATGCGGGTTACGTCGGGCTGAATGGCGCAAGCGCTTACGTGGAAGTGGGGGCCAACAATACCAACAGCGCGCTGAAAGGGCTGACCACCATCGCCTCGAATGGCGAGTTGCAAATAGCGAACGGGGTTTCGGTGACCACCACGGGCGCGCTGACGGTGTCCGCCGGCGGGCTATTGTACGTGGACGCCGCCAATACCGGCGGCGGCAGCAGCCTGACGCTGGGCGGCTCGCTAACCAATGACAGTACCGTGCAAGTCGGCAACTACTACACCAGTTCGGCGGATACTTTGAAAGTAACAGGCACGTACACAGGCACGGGCGCCACGCTGACTGTGGTTGGCGGGAATTATGGCGCCGGGGCCAATTCGCTGGTCAACGTGACCGGCGCGGCGCCTGCAACTGCCCTTGGAAACTACTACCTGACTTCCAACGAGGGATCGGCGGCAGTGGAGTGGGGCTCCGGCGGCATTACTGCTATCGGAGATGGCAGCAGCAACCCGGGCGACGTCTCGCTCAATGGCGCAAGCACTTACCTGGAGGTGGGCGCCACCAACAGCAACAGCGCGCTGAACGGGTTGACCACCATCGCTTCCAACGGCGGGTTGCAATTGGCCAACGGCGCTTCGGTGAGCACCACGGGAGCGTTGACGGTGGCCGCCGGCGGGAGTTTGTCCGTGGATGGAGGCAGCTCCGGCGGCGGCAGCAGCCTGACCCTGGGCGGCTCGCTCACCAACGACAGTACGGTGCAAGTCGGCAATTACTACACAAGCTTGCCGGATACTTTGAAAGTGACCGGCACGTACACCGGTACGGG
>Ga0070761_10000769_pt1 | contig 20330 bp, 18 predicted proteins | sample HubBroMetageREF1_FD_66724 | JGI IMG/M metagenome (GOLD analysis project Ga0070761, IMG submission 66724) | Reference soil microbial communities from the Hubbard Brook experimental Forest, New Hampshire, USA - Hubbard Brook CCASE Soil... | ecosystem: Environmental > Terrestrial > Soil >... | reverse complement strand
CGCACGCACTGGATCGCCGTAGCCCCTTGCTCGCTCACCTTGGCTAGCAGCTCGTCGTGGTCGCGGAAACGGTGCTCCGCACCATAGAAAATCCATTCGGAATCCGGCAGGTGGTCGAATACGACAATATCCGGCGCCACGGCTTGGCGTGCAACAAGGTCCCGAAGATGGCACAGTCTGCCGCGTCAGGGAGCAAGCGTCACCTTCTGGTAGGGTTCGCCTGTGTGGCGTCGGCTTACCTGGATCGTGACCTTTTGCTCAAGGGACCTAAGGAACGCAAACATTCGCCCTTCGGCGAAAAGATGGTACTGACCATTCATCAGCTTGGATACTTCCGCCTGGTCGATGCCGAGCAGCTCGGCGATTTCCCGCTGTTTGAGCTTCCTTGCCTTCAGAATCAGGCGGACGGTGTGCCCAAGCTGGGCGCGCGTGAGAAGCTCATCGGCGTCGTCAAGGCCCAGGTCGGCGAACACGTTGCCGCTGCCGATTTCGTATTCGGGGTCTTTTTTTCGGGTCATTGCTCTTCCTCCGACGTACACCCGTCTGCCAACATAAACCGCATACACCATCCCGTAGGCGTCAGTATCGAATCGCAGCGCGATCTCAAACACGCCGCTTCCGACGCCCTTGAAGGGCTTGGCAGTCGGGCATTCTCGCCTTTCTGCGCGTCGTACAGCGCCGACCCGACGCTTCTACGAACCTCCGGCGGGAAGCTTTTGAGCTGCTTGCGGGAATCGCCGAGCCATGCGACCGGTCTTAGGTGTTCATCCAAGCGTCGCACCATTATATGAGAAAACACTCATAGAGGCAAGCGCGGGTGTTTCGGCCATGGGCCGCCTGGTGAACGAGATTGATCGGAGGATTGGCTGAGGTTGCCGGCACAGCCATGCCGGCGCGGAAACGAGTGTCATCGGAAGAAACGCCAGCGACGGTGGGTACTGCCGCTGAGCCGCAGCATTTCGGTATCGCGTGCGCAGCCGGAACCGTGAGAGAGCGGCAGGCGCCGTCCTTCGCTAATTTAGTGCAATGATCTTACGAGAGATATTTTGGAGGCGCGGGTCGGAATCGAACCGACGAATAAGGGTTTTGCAGACCCTTGCCTTACCACTTGGCTACCGCGCCGTCTGGGGCTATATCTGAAAAATACCGCGCCCGGCGGCCCAAAGTCAATCTTGCAGCACTGGCAGCAGCACGTAGGATGGCCGACGCGCGTCGTGATAAACCGTCTGCGAAGCCTTGCGCAACTCGGTGGCATCGGCCACTGGCCCGCCGGTATTCGGATTCCGGTCGAAACGCGGAAAATTGCTGCTAGATATTTCGATGCGGATGCGATGGCCCTTCTGAAACAGGTTGCCGGTAACCCCCGCGTCGATGGTCAGTTTGCAGATCTCGCCGGGCCGCGCCAGGTCCGGCTTCTCCAACGATTTGCGGTAGCGCAGCCGCAGAATGCCGTCCGTCAGGTTCTGCGCGCGCCCGTCCGGAAACACATCCACCAGCTTGGCGGTGAAGTCCGTGTCGCGCGCAGAAGTCGCGGCATATAGCACCACGCGCACCGGACCGATCACTTCCACATCCTTGCGCAGCGGAGGGGTCGAATACACCAGTACGTCACGGCGCTGTTCCACCGCACGCTGGTCCTTGGGTCCCCAAGGAAACACCTTTGGATTGCAGCAGGCCGCGCCGCCCGCAGTAGGCACGGGATCTTGCGGATCGAATACGAATCGGTCGGCCGCGGCGGGCGATATGGCCTGATCGGCCGGCGCGCGCAGGTCCAGCCAGCCGTCGCCCGCCAGCATGTTGGCATGCCCCCGGCTCTCCAGGTAGAACCGCTCCCGGCGCGCGCGCGGCGGCCATTCGCGTTCCTCGCGCCAGCGGTTCGCGCCCATCACAAAGATACGCACGGGAGCCTGTGAAAGCAGCGGCGTGTCTTTGCCCTTCAGGAACTGGTCGAACCACTGCATCTGAATAGGGCGCAGCGGTATGTCCGCATCCGTTCCGAAGTCAACGCCATCCAGTTTGGCCGCCTTGTTGTGGGGCCACGGTCCGATCAGGATGCGATGCACGCCGGAGCTTTTGCGCAAGCGTTCGTACGCCTCCAGATCGCTCTCCACGAAATTGTCGAACCATCCGCCCACGGAAAACACCGGCACCCGGATCTTGTCCAATTGCTCGCGGACGCTGATGGATTTCCAGAACGAATCGTAAGCCGGATGCGCCACGGCCTCCTGGAACATACTGGAAGTCTGTCCGGTGGCCGCCACGTCGGCCGTGCGCAGCGGCAGGTGTAGCACGAACTTGGCGAAGTCGGGATGGAAGCGCGGCGCGCGCGTGTTCTCCGACATCCACAGCAGGCGCTGCCCCAGCTTCATGGCGCCGCCGGGCGAATAGAACCGGTCGAGATAATCGTCGCAGCCGGAGACGGACGGGAAGATGGCTTTCAAATGCGGGTTGTTCAGCGCGGCGACTTTCCACTGCACGATTCCCAGATAGGAGCCGCCCAGCATGCCGATTTTGCCGTCGGACCAAGGCTGGCGCGCGATCCAGTTGAGCGTGTCGTCGCCATCGGCCGGCTCCTGCTCGAGTGGGCGGAAGACGCCCTCGGAAGCGTACCGCCCGCGCACATCCTGTACGACTACAGCATAGCCGCGTTCGACGAATGGCGCGTAATTCGGCGAAATGCCGGAGCCTTTGCCATAGGGCGTGCGCACCAGAATCGTTGGATAGCGGCCCGGCGTTTCCGGCCGGAAGACGTTAGCGGACAGGCGCACGCCGTCGCGCATCGCCACGGCGACGTCGAGGCTCTTCGCGATCTGGTCCGCCGCCGCGGGCAACATCGCAGCGCAAAGCAGCGGCACTATTGGCGATAGGCGCACAATGTCTTCCAATACTGTTCGGCGATTTGAACGGCCTGGTGACGCTCGACGATGTGCCCGGACGCGCGCAGTCCGATTTCACCCGCACATTCTTTCATCGATGTTAGCAAAAACATGTTGTGCAAGAGCGAATCTTCTTCCGCCAGTCCCGGCTCGATGCGCAGGCACGCGGTAGCCGGGTAGCGGGAGTTCTCCTCGCCATTGGTTAGCAGGACGGGCTTCGCTAGTCCCATCAGCCGGATGGCGATGCCGGATGTTTCGCCGGCGGCTGGGTATCGCAAGTTGATGCAGGCATCCACCGCCAGTGCGGCGCGCCAGAAATCGCGCTCGGCGAGGTATGGCAGGCGCACGATTCCCGGCCCGCGCAACAGGGGAGCCATGGCGCGATCAAGATCGGACGACACGAATGGCCCAGCGATCAGCAGACGCGAATCGGGTTGGGCTTGCCGCAACCGGTGGAACGCGCGCAGCACCGCGAAGAGACGCTTGGATTCGCGCAGGTAGCCAAACACGCCGAAGAGAAACTCATGCGTGGGGATGCCCAGGCTCCGCCGCATGCGGATGACTTCCCATGCGGGCGGCAGATCCGGCGGGGCGAACAGATGCGGGATTTCAATCACCGTTGCGCCCGGCGAATGTTCGCGGACCATGCGGGCCGCCGCCGGATTGTGCACTACGACGGCGCGCGAGCGGTCTGCGATGCGCTTCAGCATCGGATAATCGAAGTAGCGCCGGTCGAAGCCCGAACTGGCGCGGCCAAGCCACAGATCTTCGGCCAACGCGCGATGCCATTCGCCATAGTTGTAGACGAACTCGTCGATATAGGCGGCACGGTCGAGCGCGCCCAGGAAGAAATGATGCATCACGGCATCGTGCAGCACCGCTACGCCGGGTTCGGCCAGCGCGCGGCGATAGATCTCGCGGTGCAGTTGGTTGTTGCCCAAGTGATAGAGCGCGACTTCTGCCCGGCGCGCGTGCGGTTCCACCGTGCCATGCCGGCGGAGGGCGGCGAGCAACGCCGCGGCGTAGTCGGCCACGCCGGTGCGGGCGGGTGGCAAGGGCGCGCAGTATGCGACTTTCACGGCTTCTTGCGCTTCCCGAACAGCGCGGTCCCCACGCGCACGATGGTGGCGCCCTCTTCTATGGCGGCCTCCAGGTCGTGCGACATCCCCATCGATAAGTGTGGCAGTTGCGGCCGCCCATGCTGGTCGGCAAGTTCGCGCAGGCGGCGGAAATAGGGGCGCGACTGTTCCTGGTCGGCGGACCATGGCGGCATGGTCATCAGGCCCAGCAGCCGCAGGTTGGCGCATTCGCGCACCGTGGAGATGAGATCCGGAAGTTCCTCCGGCGCGGCGCCTGCTTTGGCCTGCTCGGGCGAAAGCTTGACCTCCAGCAGAATATCTAGAGCCTGGCCGGCTTCGTTGAGCCGCCGCGCGAGTTTGGCCGAATCCACGGTCTGGATGCATTGAAACATCTCGGCCGCGCGCCCGCTCTTGTTGCTCTGCAGGCGCCCGATCAAATGGAATCGCGCGCCGTTCAGGTTGGCGACTTCGGGCAGTTTGCCCGCGAATTCCTGGACGTAGTTCTCGCCGAATTCGCGCAGGCCCAGCGCATAGGCGTCGCGAATGGTTTGGGCAGGAAAAACCTTCGTGACGGCCAGCAGCACGATTTGCGCCGCGTCGCGGTGAGCACGGTCCGCGGCGTTAGCGATGCGCAGCCGGACCTCGGCGATTCTTTGTTCGAGCGTGTCCATTACGGAGGCGGTGACTCCGGACCAGGTGGCCCGATGGACAGCCTGGCGGCGCAACCACCCATCCTGACCTTCTTACTTATATCACTTCGTGGCTGCGATCCGGCGGACCGTTTCGCGAAACCGGCGCTCGATCTCCGCCGCATCGGCAACGGGGAAGCCAAGCTCGGCGGCCAGCGCCGCCAACTCGGGATGCCAGACTGGGGGGAAGGCAAAGACGGGCGGGAAATCGTGTGTGGCACGTTCCCGGAAAACACGCCGGGCGGACTTGCGCGCAGACGCATAGTCGAGTTGGCCGAGAGCTTCAATCAGCAGAATATCGAGGACATCGCGGGCGCGCGCGGCGGCTGTGCGCGGGGCGGTGCATGCGTGCAGCTTCTGGGCCACCTGCTCGCTGAGACTGATGCACCTGACCGGGGAGATCACCGGAATGCCCAATTCGCGAAGTCCCTGGATGGCCGGGTCCACCAGATCGACGCTCGTCGCGCCCACCGGACCTAGATCCACCTCAATGGTCTGCCATGCACGGGTCCGGTATTGGATCGCAACTTCGATCCGCACTGTGTCGGCGAGGTCCAGTTGGCGAATGGCGGGTTTGATCCGAAAAGAGAACTGGTCGAAACCCAACTTCAGCGCTTGCTCGAACTCGCGGAAGCGGGCGGCGCGGTCGCCTGCAAACTCACATCGAGATCCTTGGTCGCGCGGGCGCGCTGCGCGAAGCGCAATTCCATGGCGACGCCACCCTTCAAGTAGTAACCGGGCGACAGACCCTCGGCGACGCCGCGTTCCAGAACGCCGCAAAGTGCGAGAAAAGATACCCATCTTCGCAGGCGCTCTTGATCCAGGCCTTGGTCGCGTGCAACGCGCGCCAAAGTTTTCTCCAGCCGTTCAGGCGGATGCCGACTTAACGGCTTCGATGGTTCGGACATAACGAGCTACGCGGCGCCGCAGCCTCTGGGCTTCGGCGCGGTTGATATATCCTTCCCGGCGGGCGCCCGATATGGCTTGCTTGACGAGCGCAACGCGGCCGCCCGAGGTCAGCATGTCATCCACGGTGCGCGCCACGGTCGTAACAGGCAACCCCTCGTACACCGTCGCTTCTCCGGCCGCAAGATCCGCGCGATGCACCCGCACCCACCTCGGGCGCACTCTGCGAAGGCGGGCTTTGCGTGGCACGGTGAGGTGGACCAGGCTTGGGTTGGCATCCGAAATCCCGTAAACGACGAGCGCGGTGGCGTGCGAGAGCGCGACGTCCCGCGGACCACCGCCCGCCCTGGCCCAGAGCACAGCCTCCCGGTATTGCGACAATCGATTCGACGGAAAGTACGGGATTCGATAAACGCCGCGCGCCGTGCGCTCCAAGCGTCCGCGTTGCGCAAGGCGTGCTAGAACTGAACCAGCGATTCCAGCTTGACGCGCTTGCTTGGAGGTTAATAGACCATCGTTTTCCTCCGCCAGGGCAAGCATTTCGTCAAATCGCGTCTGCACAATCCGATTCTGGCATCCGCTTGAGGCAATGTCAATATAGTTCCATGATGGAACTAAATTGACATAAGGGGGAAAAGGCTCCCGACGCTTGTCGGTGCGCGAATCGCGAAATTGGCGTTCATCGGCGGCCAATATCTGAGGTGGCTGCGTGGCCCAGTAACTCTCAAGAAATATTGGCCGCCGATGAACGCCGATTTCTATATCCCCAGCAGGTTAGCGCGGAGCTTCACGTATGCATGCTGCTGCGCCCAAAGGTTGAGCGGGATGGTGGCCAGCTCATCCACTACCGGCACGGCATGACCGTTCTTAGTCAGATCGACGGTCTTGATGTAATAGCGGCAGGTGTCGCAAGCTTCGACGCGTACATGCGGAAACCGATCGGCGGTGTACACGGCCAGCTTTTCCACGGTTTGTTCGCCGCATGCCGGACATACCATGCGCCCGATGTTCCACTCCGTGGCGCAGAAGGAACATATCAGCGACCGCTTGGCGCCATCCCCTTCAGGCCGCAGGACTCCCGCGATCGGCCGTGCGTGGCAAAAAGGACACAGACCAAAGGTTCCGTGAGGCGGCAGCGGTTCGCCGCGACCGGCCAAGTGCTCGGCGTACGGCTGTAAGAACATGCATGCCAGCAGTTCCGCCCCGTGGCCGGGCTGCGGCTGGAAGGCCGGCGCGTCGCGCCAGAAGGAAGTGAGATCATCCAGCCATTGCGCCGGTTCGCGTTTCCGCAGATCCAGGGCGCATTGCGCCAAAGGTTCGGGCGCAGCCGCGGCGATATGTGTTAGGAAATCCGGGAACTGCGGCAATAGCAGACTCAGATCGGTTCCTACGCCCGCCAGCTCCGAGTAAAGATCCTTTTGGAAGCGCGCCACATGGCTGTAGAACCGCAGCACTTCGGCCGCGAATGGATGCTCAACCGCCAACTCATCCGCGCGCCGGATGCGCTGGTCCCACTTGGATCGGATCATTTGTGCGCAGAGGCGTCCCGCGTTACCTCTTCGTACCAGAGCCGGTGATGGGTCTTCGCCCATTCGGGCGAGACTTCGCCGCGGATGATGGAAGTAAATCCGCCGCGGACCATGGCGGTGCCCATGTAGACGTGGATAATAAACCCGCCGATGGTGATCAGCGCGGCTCCCACGTGTATCGCCACAGCCAGGTAGCGCAACCAGCGCAGACTCCACGGAATTGACTCCACGAACCACAGCCCAATTCCCGAAAGCAGCAGCAGGATCACGCCGTAGAAGATCAGCCAGAAGTACAGTTTCTGCCCGTAGTTAAAACGGCCGATAGGCGGAAGGTTCTCGTCCTCGTTGCGAATGTAGAACCGGATCGACTTGGACCAGGCGCGGTCGGCATTGGTCGTCAGCATATCGCGCCGCCAGATCTTGTACATCCAGAAAACAGATGCGGTGAACAGCAGGCCCAACCAGGGATGCCAGAAGCGGGCGACCGCTCCGCCACCTACCAGAACGGCCAACCAAAACATGTAAGGAGACCAGAACGCCAGGCCCGTAGCCAGACAGTACAAGTAGGCGAAACCGGCAATCCAATGGTTGACGCGTTCGTGCAGCGTGTAGCGTAGAATCGCCCGCCCTACGATCATGGCCGGCCGCCTCTGTTCTTTTCGCTTTCCACCTGTTTGGCGCCGAAGCGCAGGTAATGCAGCGTCACGCCGATGACGCCGCCGATCATAGCCAGATTCCCAATCCACTTCAGCGGACCCTTCCAGAACTTGACGACCCACGGAATGCGGGGGTTGCTGGGCAGCCCGCCGTAGGCCTCGGGATTAGTCACGTCGTGCAAGACATAGATCACGCCGGTGCCGCCGACACCCGCCGGATCGTAGACGCCGGCATGCTCGAAGTTACTGTGCTCACGGAGCTGCCGTGCGCGCGCCTCCGCCAGCTCCTTCATGTCGTCCTTGGTTCCGAAGTGCAGACACCCTGTGGGGCACGATTTGATGCATGCCGGTTCCAGGCCCTCGTTCACGCGATCGCTGCACAGCGTACACTTGAACATCTTCTTGGTGTGCTGGTTGAACTTGGGAATATTGAAGGGACATCCGCTGACGCAATAGCCGCAGCCGATGCAGTGGTCCTGCTGGAAGTCGACGATGCCGTTGGTATATTGGACGATAGCGCCGTCGGCCGGGCAAGCGGCCAAACAGCCCGGCTCGGCGCAATGCATGCACTGATCCTTGCGCATCAGCAGCATCATCGCGCCGTCGTCGCGCTCGTGCTCGTTGAACTTGATCAGGTTCCAATAGTTCCACGCCGTTTCCGGCATGGTCTGATAGCTGTTTTGAAAAACGGTTTCGCGGAAGCTATAACCATTCCATTCGAGGCAGGCTACTTCGCAAGCCTTACAGCCGATACAGGTGGTGGTATCGACCAGCTTGCAAACCTGCTCCTCGCGCTCGACACCCGCCCCGGGAGCGGTCCCGGCATGCCCCGAAATCCTGCGAATGTTCAGCGTGGCCTGACTCATGCCTTTTCCACCTTCACCAAAAAGCCTTTGAATTCCGGCGTGTATGCGTTGGGGTCCACCACCGTGGGCGAGAGCCGGTTGGCCAGCGTGCGCGCGTTCTTGTCCTGGTCTTCCTGGATGCCGCGGAAGCCCTGATGAATGGGCAAGCCGATCTGGTAGACCTTCTTGCCGTCGATCGTCATGGGCTTGATGCGCTTGGTGACAAAGGCCTTGGCGACGTAGTAACTGCGCGCGCTGGTAATTTTCACCAGTTCGCCGCCCCGGATGCCTAACTCGTCCGCCAGTTCGACGGGCATTTCTATGAATGGCTCCGGAATGAGTTGGACGTTGACCGGATTGTTCTTCGTCCAATAGTGATAATGCTCGGTAAGCCGGTAAGTTGTGCAGACGACATTGTAGCCTTCGCCGGTTGTGCCGTATTTATCCGCCGGCGTGGTCAGCTTCTTGACCACGGGATTATTCGATTGCGCCGGGTGCAACGCATTTTGCACGGGACTCTCGAACGGTTCGTAATGCTCTGGGAAAGGTCCGTCGGCGAAAGCCGCCAGAGGAGCGAAAATGCGGCCGATGCCTTCCGGCGTCATGATGAATGGCCCCATGTGGTCTTTTGGCGGTGAATCGGGTTTGAAGTCGGGCACATCCACGCCCGTCCAAAGCTGAGTCTTCTCGTTCCACCAGATTTGTTTTCGCGTGGGATCCCAAGGCTTGCCCGCCGGATCGCACGACGCGCGGTTGTATAGAACGCGCCGATTCGCCGGCCACGACCAGGCCCAGTTCGGATACACGCCCAAACCGGAAGGATCTTCCGTGCCGCGGCGGGCGAGCAGGTTGCCGGCCTCGGTCCAGGAGCCGCAATACAGCCAGTTGCCGCACGATGTGGCGCCGTCGTCCCGCAGCCACGCAAAACCCGGCAATTGCTGGCCGGCCTTGGTCACCTGCTGCGTCTTGGGATCGGTCACATCGCCGAGCGCCTTGCCGTTGATCTCCTTGGCGACTTCGCCGAGAGAGGGATGTTGCGGGTCGGTGTAGGCCCACGTCAGGTGTGTGATGGGATCGGGAAACTTGCCGCCCTCGGCCGCATACAGCTCGCGGACTTTCAGGAAGATCTGGGCGACAATGTCCTGGTCCAGGCGGGCTTGGCCTGGCGGCGGTACGGCGATGTTCTTCCATTGCAGCCAGCGCGCGGAGTTGGTCATCGACCCATCTTTTTCGGCGAATCCTGCGCAGGCCAGGCGATAGACGGTGGTGTTGATCCCCTTCATCTCCTCTTTGGCGATGCCCGGCGCGTTCCAGAATTCGCTGGTTTCGTCCGGGTAGATCTCGCCGACGACCAGAAAATCCGCCTTCTTCAAAGCCTCGATATTCTTCTGCGAATCCGGCCCGATCGCCACGCCGTTCATGCCGAAGGCAAACAATCCCTTCACGGTGCCGCGATACATCTGGTCCCAAAGCTGAGTCCACGAGTAGTTACGATCCACCTTTGGCATGTAATGGAAGGCGAAATCGTTTTCCTTGGTAGCCGCATCGCCGTACATGGCCTTCAGCAGCGACACCGCAAAACGCGAAGTATTGGACCAATAATTGAACGACTCCCAGTTGGCCGGCTTCGACGCCGTGGGAGTCGTACGGTCCAGGTAAGCTTTCAGGCTGGTGTCGGCCGGCGCGGGCACTTTCAGATAGCCCGGCCAGATGTCGAACACGCCGCCCATGTCCGTAGCGCCTTGAATGTTGGAGTGCCCGCGCAACGCGTTCACGCCGCCGCCGGCGCGCCCCACATTGCCCAGCAGCAACTGCAGCATGGCCGCGGTCCGGATAATCTGGGTTCCGAAAGTGTGCTGCGTCCAACCCACCGCATACATGATGGTGGCGACCTTCTGCATGTCGCCATCTTTACGGATGGAGGTGAACAAATCCGCCGCTTTCAGGAACTGGTCTTTCGGTATGCCGGTGATGCGCTCCACCATCTCCGGCGTGTATCTGGAATACTGCGTCTTCAACAACTGGAAAACGCAGCGCGGGTGCTGCAGAGTCAGGTCCGAATTGACGGTGGGCGGCAACCCCGGCTTCGCTCCAGCCACCGACGCCGCACCGCCCGCTGCCTCGTAATTCCAGGTCGATTTGTCGTAGGTCTGGGTGGCCGCATCGAAACCCGAATACAAGCCGTCGTCGGGCAGTTTGAAACCTTCCTTCACGATGAAGGCCGCGTTGGTATAGTTGGCCAGGTAGTCTTTGGCGATGCGATCGTTCTCGATGGCGTAACGGATCACACCGCCCAGGAACGCGATATCCGCGCCCGCGCGAATCTGCACGAACAAATCCGCCGTGGCGGCCGTGCGCGTGAACCGCGGATCGACGACGATCATCTTGGCGTTGCGCTGCCGCTTGGCCTCGATCGCCCACTTGAAACCGCAAGGATGATTCTCCGCGGGGTTGCCGCCCATGATCAACATCATGTCGGTATTCTTGATATCGACATAACCGTTGGTCATCGCACCGCGTCCGAATGTGGGCCCCAAACTGGAGACCGTGGGTCCGTGTCAAACACGGGCCTGGGTTTCCAGGTAGCAGACCCCCAGGCTGCGCATGGCTTTTCCGGCCAGATAATTAAACTCGTTGGTATCCGTGCAGCCGCCGATCCAGGCGATGCTTTCGCAACGGTTCACGGTGCGGCCCAGGGAGTCCTGCTCGATGAAAGTGGCGTCGCGGGTCTTCTTCACCCAGTGGCCGATTTCGTCGATGGCCTGGTCCCAGGCGATGTCTTCCCAATGGTCCGAGCCGGGGCGGCGGACCTGCGGCTTCAGCAACCGCCGCGGATTTAGGATGTCCTGGTGCAGGGAAGCGCCTTTGGGACAAAGAGTGCCGCGATTGATGGGATGGTCCGGGTCGCCCTCCACGTGGATGACCTGCGGGGTGACGTTCTTGGCTTTGTCGCCAATGGTGTAGATGATGACGCCGCAGCTCACCGAACAATAGGGGCAGGTGGAGCGCGTCTCGGTGGCGCGCGCGATCTTTAGCTGGCTGAGCTGCGCGTATGCGGGCTGCAGATCGAACCCCAGCCACGTAGCTGCGGCGCCGCCCAGCGCCGCGACCTTCAGAAAGTCCCTACGGCTTGCATCCTTGCGTGCATCCATGGTTCCGTCCTCCCATGCAACCGCTCCGATTTTCGTTATTCAACCGGGATTTTCCCCCATTGTACATCCACCCGTCTCCGCCGGAAGCCTTTTTCTTTCGTTTTTTTTGTCCCGATTCGGTCCGCCGCCGGACGGGGGCAAGTCTACCTGTTGCTGGTGCGGAAATATCCAGAAGCGCTTCGTTTCAAGCGATTTCTCCGGTGGCGGATGAATCGGCGCAGTGCCGTGGGTTGTGGTGGCGAGGCAGGGCGACGCGGAAAATTCAGTCTGATTCGTTGGGCCTGGCAGGAGGGCTAACGCGGTAAAATCAAATCTGCACCATGGAAGCACGGCTCAAATGGCTCCGGATTGTGACACTCGCCAACGTAGCTGTGGCAGCGCTCCTGATTGTCGAAATCTACGCGGTGATGAGCGCTCTCGCAGCGTTCGCAGCTTTCGTCTCTACAGGGCCGCTCTATACCGTTTTGTCCATTGGTGTCGTGTTGTCCGTCGTAGCGCTGACATCTACCAGAAGCGTTGCATCCCACACGTCGCGCCGCATTGGATACCTTGTCAATGGCTGCGTGGGGGCACTTTATTCCGCGATTGTGATCGCAACAACGGCCTCATTTATCGCCGCCACTGAGGAGCGATTTGTCGTTCCCGAAGGCTACAAAGGCGACATCTACGTTATTTATGGCGCGGTGGATGGCGAACCTGAGCATAGGACGTTCCGGCGCGTTACCTACCGCATTCCGCAAGACGGTATCTTGCGCACGCGCGGGGCGATCGTTCCCGGTTTAACAAGGACCGGCTACTACTACGAACTGAACAATGGCCGCCTGCGCCGCATCCAGGGCCTTTGGCTCACGACGATTCCCCGCACAGCACAGAATCTAGCAAACGACAAGGATCTTGGCGTGTTCTTTCCGCGTTCGGGCACCGCCACCGATGCCGCAGGCTGTAAAGTCGAATTCGAGCAGTTCTACGTCGGCACAAAGGCCAACCTGCTGTCGAATAACCAAGAGAAGGATTTGTTTCAGTACTTGCGCGACCATCCCGTTGGCTGCGTGGTTCAATCGAGATGATCGTTCGCGTACGCCGGGGTCGCTGCCGCATGCAAGCTGGCGGCGCAGCATTGCTGGAAGCAAGTGACTATCGCTTCCGGAACGACCGATTAGGATACGTCAAAACGCGGATCATTGTGTGCGGTGCAAACGGGGTAAAATGTCGTTGAAACCGTCGAAACCTCCCAAGGCGGTCGTCCAAGGTGCGACGGGGGAGTCGCTGGCTCTTCGTATGGCCGAGTTGAACTTGCAGAGCATCATCGATTTGGCGCCGCAATTGGCAGGCATCCCATTTCAGACCATCTGGTCCAGCTACGATGCGGAAGCCGATGTGCTCTACCTGAACTTCAAGAAGCCAAGCCACGCCGACGACACCGAACTGACGGACGACGACATTGTCATTCGGTACGAGAAGGGCGAGGTTGTGGGCGTCACCGTTCTGCACGCAAGCCAGCGGCGTCCCGCTGCAAGAAGCAACTGACTATCGCTTCCAAAAGGACCGCTTAGGACTCTTAATTCCCAGCAACTGCTTATACCCTTCAACCTCAGCTTCGCCCAGCGGCTTCGATCCCCGTAGCGCATCCACCACTTCCAACAGGCGGCAGTAGTGATCCAAGCAATGCCAGCAGCCTTTCACGTGCCGCTCCATTTCCTCGCGGCCACGCCATGTAGCCCGACCGTCGATCACATCGAAGAAGGCTTTCGCCGGCAGGCAGTCTTTGGTGGATAGTGCGCTGGCCGCTTGGCCCAGCAGCGCACCGTTATCGACAAGCAGCGTGCTGCGCCACGCGTCCACACTCCCGCGGATCAACTCGGCGGAGCGCGTACGGATCTTCTCCGCCGTTTGCGGCGACATGCGCAACATGCGCCCGGTATCCTGATCGCCGTAGCGCATCGTCTCGAACCAGGCCACCAGTTTCTCGGTCAGGGTGAGCGGCTCCAACGCCCTGCCCAGCGCCTCGATATCGATCGAGATCTCCGGCGTCGCGCTGGCGCGATCGGCCTCCACGGCGCGCAGCACGTGCTGCCGCAGTTCGGCAACGAAGGCGCGTTCCGGCGCCGGGTCCAGCGACTGGAACAGGCTGGACTCGGGTCGCCCCAACGCCGCCAGCACGCGCTCCATCAGCCCCTGGTCGCGCGCCCGATCGGGGAAGTAGTGCGCCAGGAATCCGCGGATCGCCGGCACATACTGCGTCAGGAAATAGGACCAGCCTTCGGGACGGCCGGCGCGGCAATCCCGGATCATCTCATAGCAGGTATAGATCATCGGTAGGACTGCGCTCAATCATAGCGCATCCTTGCAGCGAGCCATCACGACAAATTGTGGGAGGGTCGACTTTTGGCCCCGAATTTGAATGTACGGAACTCGCGCGATACTGGAGCTTATGCATCGAATGATATGCGCGCTTCTTCTCTTAACGCCGTTCGCCTGCGCCCAGACCGGGCGCCTGTTATTGCGGAGTCCGGCGCTCAGCCGGACACAGATTGTATTTTCCTACGCGGGCGATTTGTGGTCCGTCCCGCGCGAAGGCGGCGAGGCCAAGCGGCTCACGGTGGGGCCGGGGGTGGAAACCGACCCGGTGTTCTCGCCGGATGGATCGCTGATCGCCTTCACCGGCGAGTATGACGGTAACGTGGATGTTTTCGTTATGCCCGCCGCGGGCGGCGTGCCTCGGCGGCTGACTTATCATCCGGGTTATGACGGAGTGGCTGGCTGGACCCCAGACGGCAAGCGCGTGCTGTTCGTTTCGGCTCGCGCAGTTCCCGAAGATGGCGCCAGGCTATACACCTTGCCGGTCGAAGGTGGCGGCCTGCCCGAAGAATTGCCACTGCCCATCGCCATCGAGGGATCCTATTCCGCCGACGGCTCGCATCTGGCGTACGTGCCGCTGTTTCAGTGGCAGCAGGCGTGGAAGCGTTATCGCGGCGGGCAGACGCGCAAGATCTGGATCGCCAACCTGGCGGATTCGAGTATCGTCAAGATTCCCCGGGACAACTCCAACGACTTCAACCCCATGTGGGTCGGGGACCGGATCTACTTTCTCTCCGACCGGGAAGGGCCGGTGACCTTGTTCTATTACGACACTAGAGCGAAAAAGGTCGCGCGCGCCATCGCCAACCAGGGGCTGGACTTCAAGTCGGCTGCCGCGGGTCCGGGCGCCATCGTGTACGAACAGTTCGGCGAGTTGCACTTGTACGACCTGAAAACCGGGCAGACCAAAGTGGTGGCGGTGACTCTGGCGGGCGACTTGCCCGAACTGCGGCCGCATTATGTGAACGTCGCCAAGCGGCTGCGGAATGCCGACATCTCGCCGAACGGCGCGCGCGCCGTGTTCGAGGCGCGCGGCGAAATCCTGACGGTTCCGGCAGAGAAGGGCGATCCGCGCAACCTCACCAACAGCACGGGGGCGATGGAGCGCGAGCCGGTGTGGTCGCCCGATGGGCAGAGCATCGCTTATTTCTCGGACGAATCGGGCGAGTATGCGCTGCATATCCGGAATCAGGATGGCACGGGCGAAGCTCTAAAGGTTCCGCTGGAAGGCAAAGCGTTTTACAGCACACCGCGATGGTCGCCGGACAGCAAGAAGATCGCCTACCTGGACAATCACAGCCATCTCTTCTACGTGGACATCGCGGCGCAAAAGCCGGTGCTGGTGGAGACGGACTACTACTACAACGGCAACGGACTGGCGCCCGGATGGTCGCCGGACAGCCAGTGGCTGACCTACTCGAAGACGCTAAAGAGTCACATGGCGGCGATTTACGTTTACTCTCTGGCGGAGGCGAAGAGCACGCAGGTGACCGACGGTATGAGCGACGCCGAGAATCCGGTGTTCGACAAGAACGGCAAGTACCTGTACTTTACCGCCAGCACCAATTCGGGTGCGGCCATGCAGCCGGATATCGAGAGCTTTTCGCGGCCGGTCACATCGAGCGTATACCTGGTAGTGCTGGCCAAGAGCGAAGCGTCGCCGCTGGCGCCCGAAAGCGACGACGAAAAGAAGAAGGATGAGGCCAAAAAAGACGACGCCAAAAAGGACGAAGCGAAGAAGGACGAAGCCAAAAAAGACGACAAGGACAAGAGTCCCGAAAAGGTCGACGTCAAGGTCGATGCGGAAAACATCGGCCAACGTATTCTGGCGCTGCCCATGCCACCCGTCCGGTACGTGGGGCTGCAGGCGGGTAAAGCGGGAGTCGTTTACGCCATCGAAATGCCGGCGCGAACGCGCGAGGCGCCACCGGTCTTCACGGTGCATCGCTTCGACCTGAGCAAGCGGAAGACGGACGTGGTCATCGGCGGCGTCAAATTTTTCCTGATATCGTTCACGGGCGAGAAGATGCTCTACCAGCAGGACGACAAATGGACGATCGCCGAACCGCCTCCCATCCCGGAGGGCGCCGACGGACCGCCGCCGAAACCGGGGAACGAAAAGACGCTGAAGACCCAGGATCTCGAAGTAAAGGTGGACCCTCCGGCCGAGTGGAAGCAGATGTTCCATGAAGTCTGGCGGATCGAGCGTGAATACTTTTACGATCCGCACTATCACGGGCTCGATCTGCAGGCCGCCGAAGAACGCTATGGCGCCTATTTGAGTGGCCTCGCATCGCGCGACGACCTGAACTATGTGTTTACGGAGATGCTGGGTAATATGACGGTGGGTCACATGTTCCTAGGCGGCGGCGACCGTCCGGAGGTGAAGAAAGTCCGTACCGGGCTGCTGGGTGCGGACTACAAGATCGAGAACGGACGCTACCGCTTCGCGCGCGTTTACAACGGCGAAAACTGGAATCCCGATCTGAAGGCGCCGCTCACGCAACCGGGCGTGAACGTGAGCGCCGGTGAGTACGTGCTGGCGGTGAACGGCCGCGACTTACGCGCCTCCGACAGCATTTATAGCTTCTTCGAAGCGACCGCCGGTAAGACCACGTTGCTTAAGGTGGGGCCGGATCCGTCGGGAGCGAATGCGCGCGAAGTGAAGGTGGTGCCTGTGGAGGACGAATCCGGTCTGCGGCACCTGGCGTGGATCGAAGATAACCGCCGCAAGGTGGATCAAATGACCGGAGGGCGGGTGGCGTACATCCACATGCCCGATACCGGCTTCGGCGGCTACACCAGCTTCATGCGTTACTTTTTCGCGCAGGTGGACAAGGATGCGGCGATTATCGACGAGCGGTTCAATCACGGCGGCGCGCTGGCTACCGACATCATCGAGTATCTGCAGCGCAAGTTGATGAGCGTGGTTTCGTCGCGCGACGGGGCGGACTTTGTGCAGCCGCAAGGCGCGATTTTCGGCCCGAAGGTGATGATCATCAATCAATTCGCGGGCTCCGGCGGCGACGCCATGCCGTGGTACTTCAAGCGCGCGGGCGTGGGCAAATTGATCGGCGAGCGCACCTGGGGAGGCTTGGTCGGGCTCAGCGGATATCCCGAATTGATGGACGGTGGAATGGTGATGGCGCCGAGCATGGCAGTGTGGAATCCCAACGGAACTTTCGATGTGGAGAACCACGGCGTGGCGCCGGATATCGAAGTGGAACTCGATCCGGCGCTGGTGCGGCAGGGGCACGATCCACAGTTGGAGAAGGCGGTGGAGGTGGTGATGGAGGAACTGCGGAACAATCCCCAGCCGGCGTTGAAGAGGCCTCCCTATCCCGATTATCAAAAGAAATAGGGCAAAGCGAGGCGAGCTCCGCTCGCTTGAGCCGGCTCAAAAGCCGGCTGCGGGCATGATTGCCCGCCCTCCAATCTGCGGCTCAGCGGGCGCCACTTAAGATAGAATTGCGCTAATGGCGCGAATCTATCTTCTGCTGCCGATCTGTCTCTCTCCGCTCTTTGCCCAGACGGGTCCGGTGAGCGGGATCGATGCATACGTGGCACAAGCCATGCAGAGCTTCGATGTGCCGGGCGTGGCCGTGGCTGTGGTGCATGATGGCGAAGTGGCCCTGGCCAAGGGTTATGGCGTGCGGCGCATGGGCGAGCCCGCGAGGGTGGATGAACACACCCTCTTCGGTATCGCATCGAACACCAAAGCATTCACCGCCGCGGCTCTGGCCATTCTGGTCGACGAAGGCAAGCTGAAGTGGGACGATCCGGTTATCGGCCATCTCGAGTGGTTTCAGATGTACGATCCCTACGTCTCGCACGAGATCGCTATTCGCGATCTCCTCACGCACCGCAGCGGGATGGGCCTTGGGGAAGGCGATCTGCTGTTCTTTCCACCCTCCAGCTACACGCGCGACGAGATCCTGCGGCGGCTTCGCTTCATGAAGCCGGCCTCCAGCTTTCGCAGCCACTACGCCTACGATAACCTGCTGTATCTCGCCGCCGGGCAGATTATCCCCACCCTGACCGGCCAACCGTGGGAGGACTTTATTCGCGAGCGGATTTTCCGTCCGTTGGGGATGTCGGACAGTAACACCAGCGTAGTGGGCTACCGTCCCGGCGATAACTTCGCTACGCCACACTCGGAAGTGGAGGGCAAGCTGACGCCGCTCGATCCCGCCAGGATCGACAATGCCGCGCCGGCGGGCGCCATTAACTCGAGTGTCAGCGACATGGCCAAGTGGGTGACGGTGCAGTTGAATGGCGGCGCGATTCCCGGAGCGGAACAGAAGCGGCTGTTCAGCGAGCGCCAGGGCAGGGAGATGTGGACGCCGCAGACGATTCTCCCCACGCCCGATCCGCCACCCGCTCTGGCCGCGCTGCACACGGATTTCGCCGCTTACGGGTTGGGCTGGGGGCTGCGCGAATATCGCGGCCACAAGCTGGTTGGCCACACGGGCGGCCTGCCTGGTTACCTGTCGCAAGTCACACTGATTCCCGATATGAAGCTGGCGGTGATCGTGCTGACTAACCAGGAATCCGCAGGCATGTTCAGTTCCGTCACTTACCGGATTCTCGATAACTACATGAATGCGCCGGTAGTAGACTGGCTGAAAGCTTACGACGACGTTACGCGGCAACAGCGGGCGCATGCGGACGAAGCCGTCCGGAAGGCGGCATCCGCCCGCGTGGCGGATTCCAAGCCGTCGCTGCCACTGGAAAAGTATGCAGGCCATTACACGGATGCGTGGTACGGCGATATCCTGATTGACATCGATCGGGGGAAGCTGGTTATGCGTTTCAGCCATACTCCGGCGCTGACGGGCGATCTCGAGCACTGGCAGTACGACACATTCAAGGCCCGCTGGCGCGATCGCAGCCTGGCCGCGGATGCGTTTGTGACATTCGCTCTGAATGCGGACGGGTCCATCCGGCAGGTCAACATGATCCCGGTTTCGCCGGCGACGGATTTCAGCTTCGACTTTCAGGACTTGCTGCTCACCCCGGCGTCGAAGACACCGCCGAATCCCGACCAGAAGTGAGAGCGGATCCATGGCTGCCTCCACCGATCGTCTCTCCGGCACGTTCTGGCTGCTGTTCCTGTACGACGTGTGCGAGGAGATCCGGCTGGAGGAATTACGCGGCATCCTGGGGGCGCAGCCGGCGGGGCGCGAACCCAGCTTCCGGCAGCCCACGCCCGAGTACGTGCGGTTTGAGAAGCCGCCGGTAGTCGAGTACCTGGAACCGTTGCCCCTCGAAAGCGGCGAGCGGTTGCAGGCCCAGATGCACTATTACGAATATGGCGTCGTCAGCATCGAATTGCAATTGCCTTTTGAATGCGATTGGCGGGAATTGATGCGTTTGTCGAGCCGCTCGATCGCGGCGCCGGAGATCGAGAAGCAGGCAGCCGATAGCGTCCGCCGCAGCCTGGTGCGCGCCCGCCCGGCCCTGGTGAAACCGTACGCCGACTGGCTGACGGAGGATTATTACATCATCCAGCTCCGTCCGATGATGAAGGACGACGGCAGCCCGGTGACGGCCGAGGAATTGATCGCTGAGCGCGGCGAAGAGATCGCCCAGGCCGTGCGCGGCGAAGAGATGCGCCTGGCCGACGACGAGCGCATGGAGATCCTGCAAACGCGCCGGTCGTACTATCCGGACGATCTGGTGGTGATCGGCTGGACCGCCGCGCTGGTCTACGACACGCCGGAGGACGCGTTGCCGGTGATGCAACTGCTGGAGTACGCCAATTCGCAGTTGATCGAGTTTCGTTATTACGACGACATGCTGACGCGGCTGCTGGCGGACGTGTACCGGTCGCTTGACAAGGGAACGGGCGTGCTGGCGCGCTGGCGGCTGGCGCGGGAGGCCGGACGCCTGAACACCATCCGGCTGGATGTGCGCGAGTTGACCGAACGCATGGATAATTCGATCAAGTTCCTGAGCGATATGTATTCCGCGCGCGTCTACCGCCTGGCCGCGGGCAAGGTGGGCGTGACCGATTACCGCCGGCTGGTAGACGAAAAGCTGCACACCGCGGGGGAACTGTACCAGTTCATGGTGGACCAGTTCCAGCAGGGCCGCGCGTTCGTGTTGGAACTGCTGGTGGTGGTCATTTTGGTCATCGAACTGGTGTTCCTGTTCGAGGGGAAGATGTGAGGATGTTTGCGACCTAAGAGGCGCTCAACTCTCGCCGACCGATGAAGCCTTGTTCGGCGGCAAGCAGTA
>Ga0070761_10000766_pt1 | contig 20392 bp, 18 predicted proteins | sample HubBroMetageREF1_FD_66724 | JGI IMG/M metagenome (GOLD analysis project Ga0070761, IMG submission 66724) | Reference soil microbial communities from the Hubbard Brook experimental Forest, New Hampshire, USA - Hubbard Brook CCASE Soil... | ecosystem: Environmental > Terrestrial > Soil >... | reverse complement strand
TTCCCCAGGGGCTGGATGCCCTGGTGCCGCAGCCGACTCCTCCGAACCAGAAGCAGGATGACACGCTGCTGGCGAAGACCATCGTCGTGCAAGTCACCTCCAACGGAAAAGTCATGATCAACCAGGACGATACTACCTGGGATGCACTGGGACCGCGGCTGGAAGACATTTTTAAGCAGCGCGCGGAGAAAGTGGCTTTCGTGAAGGGCGACGACGCGGTGGAGTTCGCGCAGGTGGCTCGCGCCATAGATATCATGCGCGGCGCGGGGATTGACAACGTCGGCCTGATTACCGCGAAGATCGAAGCAGGGCAGTAGTTCCTAATCGGCGGTTGCGTGCGCCGAAAGCTTCGCGGAGTCGCGGGAAGTTGCGATTGGAGCGAATGGCCGGGGGTACTGCATGGGAATGTCGGCTGGCAGCGGCAGAGGTTCGATGTCCGAACCGAACATTGTTCCTCTGATAGATGTACTGCTTGTGTTGATCATCATTTTCATGGTGATTACGCCTTCGATTCCGCAGGGACTGGATGCCCGCATACCGCAGCCTACTCCGCCACCGACACAGCTCGAAAACGATGTGCCGCTCGCGGCGATAGTGGTGCAAGTCACCGCCAGCGGAAACGTGCTAATCAACCGGGACAAAACATCCTGGGACGGGCTGGGAGCGCGGCTGGAGGATATTTTCAAGCAGCGCGCGGAAAAATCGGCGTTCGTGAAGGGCGATGATTCGGTGCAGTTTGCGGACGTGGCGCGCGCGATTGATATTATGCGCGGCGCGGGCGTAGAAAACGTCGGACTGATCACCGCGAATATTCAAGCAGGGCAGTGACAGCACTTTGTTCCTGGTTTCGTGATGTTTTGTGAATCGCGGCGGACTCGTTGTTGTTTGAGTGCGGCGCAGCTTTCATCAAGGAGAGCAAGGGATGCAGCGGAAGCCTCACACAGTTATTCTACTCGCCGTGGTAGTGGCGTCACTCGGCGCAGGCGCTGGATGCGACAAACTGCGCGCGCGCGACAAGCTCAACAAGGGTGTGCAAGCCTATAAGGCCGGACAAACCGATCTGGCCATTGAAGATTTCAAGACGGCCAAGGACCTAGACCCGGGGCTGACCAACGCGCGGCTTTATCTGGCCACCGCTTATTCGGCGCAGTACATTCCGGGCGCTCCTTCTCCTGAAAATGTTCGCAATGGCCAGCAAGCCGCTCAGGAATTTCAGGAAATTCTGCAGAACGATCCCAACAATCTTTCGGCGATCGATGGGCTGGGCTCGACTCTGTACAACATGGCCGGTGGGCCGCCGTTCGATCCCAAGATGATGGAGGAATCGAAGACCTACCACCAGAAACACATCTCGCTGAAGCCCGACGATCCGGAGCCTTATTACTGGGTGGGCGTGATTGACTGGTCGCTGGCGTTCCGCGGCAACCGGGAAATGCGCGAGGAGTACAACAAGACCGCGAAGAAATCCATTTCGGACACGGACTCGATGCCTCCCGCGCTGGCCACGCAGTTCCAGCAGAAGTACGGCACGGTGGTGGATGAGGGCATCGCCACCCTGCAGAAAGCCATTCAGCTGCGCGACGATTACGACGACGCCATGGCCTATCTGAACCTGCTGTATCGGCAGAAGGCGGACATGGAAACCACTCCTGCGGCGCACGACGCCGATATCAAGTTGGCGGAAGATCTGGTGGACAAGGTGAAGGCCATCAAGCAGAAGAAAATGGAAGCGCCGCAGCCGGCGTCCTAGTCGCGGCGTTTTTTCGCGGTCACAGCATTTCGAGCCGGCGGGTTTTGCACCCGCCGGCTTTTCCTTTTTTGGGTTTCGTTTTGGCATCGTGACAGCGCTGCTACTCGATGGCGGCCGGAGAGCACCGTGCAGATAAGAATAATTCGCGGCATCGTGACCGCCTTGCTCGGCTTGGTTTTTGTGGCGTTGGTGGTGGCGAATTCTCGCGCCCTGCGAGTTGTGGCGTTGGCGCACGCTGACGATGCCGATGATCCCTGGTCCAGCTCGCAAACGGTGCAGCCGGCTGATCTCGCCAAGGAACTTGCCGCGCCGGCGCATCCTAACGAGCCTGTCGTGGTGTGCGTGGGATTTCGTCCGCTGTATCAGGGCGCGCACATTCCTCATGCTGTGTTTCACGGAGCTGCTTCCACCAGTGCTGGACTGGCCGAACTGAAGAGCTGGGCGCAGAAGATTCCCAAGGCGGCGAACGTGGTGTTGTATTGCGGGTGCTGCCCGCTGGCGCATTGCCCGAATCTGCGGCCGGCGTTTGTGGCGATGCGCGATATGGGTTTTACCAATCTGCGCGTTTTGATTTTGCCGAACGATTTCAACACGGATTGGATTGAGAAAGGTTATTCCGTCGAGAAGGGAAAGTAGCGGGGCGCTGGCAGCGAAGATGTCCGTCGCTACGAGCGTTTGGAACCTGTTAGAGAAATGCAAAATCGGTACTTCAGCTGCTAAAGCCGCGCGGTGTGTTCGTGGGTCATGCTGTGACCCTTCGATCCTGCCGCCGGCAGGCTCCCAGGATGAACTGAAGCCACGACCTACAAAGATTCTCGAGTTCTCAGACAGACTCTTCAGGCTGGATTACGGCTTGCTCTCGGGCGGTTTTTGCGGCTGCAACGCCATGCCCAGCAGGCCGGCGATCAGCACGGCGGGATAGAGTTGGCCGATCAGCGCTTCGCAAACCGCGAGAGTACGCGCGATGGGATGCACGGGAACGATGTCGCCGTAACCCAGCGTGGTCAGCGTGGTAAAACTGAAATAGACGTAGCGCGCCATGGGCGACACGGCTTCCTGAGTACTCGTCGTGGGATGGATCGAGCCGGGGATGATTATGTCCGCCAGAAAATAGGCGTAGGACCATACCAGGCCAATCAGCAGGTACGCCGCAATTGCTCCGAGCACGCGATGTAAGTTGATCGCGCCGGGACTGAACACTTGAATGAGGGTGATCACGGCAAACGCGAGCAGGCAAGAGAGCAACAGAACGGATTCCAGCACGGGATGGCCGAATTTCGGGACGTAAGCGCCGGTCCAGTGCACCGCGAGGCCCGCGATCGTCAGCAAAACCACCAGCACGGTCAGAGTGCGGCTGCGCCTGGTGGCCACGGCGCCGGAGAGCAGCAGAATCGAGATGACCAGATCCACGATGAATTTCCCCAGCCAACCCAGGCCAGCCAGCGGAAAGACCACGAAAATTATCAGAATCAGAACGGCCAGAAAAAATGTGAGGCTTTGGTCGAGCAAACGGATGCGCGCGAAGAAGCCCTGCTGTTGAGGTGTTGCATCAACTTTAAATTCTGGTGGGTTCAATTTTATAGGCCCTGCATTCCGGCAGTCACGGTACTTCCGCGGCGTCCGGCTGTCAATGTCGCGGCGGCAGGGTGATGAATCGGTTTTGATGACCGCATTAATCAGGCGCAAGGCGCAGAGAATTGGCAAGTCCACTTTGGCCTGGGATCCTCGTCATTTTTTCCGAGTTTGACATCGTTTGCGGCTCACACTAGGCTTTCGTCGGATTCGTATGGAGTCAGTCACTCGAAGGGCGGCCCGGAGTTTCTACAGCGATGGCTGTTTCACCCAGGAGACACATGAGAGATTTCGCGCGCGTGACGCTTTGCGTAATTTTTCTTCCTCTGGCGATGATGGTGTCTGTCTTGGAAGCACGTGCGCAGGACCGCACGCAAGGCCGCTCCATGGTTATTTCACGTCGGGGAGTGGTGTCGGCGGAGAATCCGTTGGCTGCACAGGCTGGAGCGAGTGTGCTGGCCCACGGTGGCAACGCCGTGGACGCGGCAGTGGCAACGAATGCGGTGATGGGCGTAGTTGAGCCGATGATGAATGGAATCGGCGGTGATCTTTTTGCGATCGTTTATGACGCGAAGTCCGGGAAGCTTTATGGGCTGAATGCAAGTGGCTGGGCCCCCGCGGGACTTTCCATCGAATTTCTCAAATCCAAGGGCGTTACGAAAATGCCGCAAGCAGGCATCCAGTCGGTAACAGTCCCTGGCGCCGTTGATGGCTGGTCGAAGCTGCTCGCCCGATTCGGCACGAAGAAATTCTCTGAAGTTCTTGGCCCCGCGATCTACTACGCTCGCGAAGGCTTTCCTGTGGCCGAATGGGATGCCGCGTATTGGGCGGACGAGATGGAACTTCTGAAGCAGGACAAGAATGCGGCGGCGACGTATCTGCCCAATGGCCGCTCGCCCCGAGTGGGCGAGATTTTCCGCAATCCAGATCTTGCGCATTCGCTTGAAGCGATCGCTTCCGGCGGCAGAGATGCCTATTACCGGGGCGAATCCGCGAAGAGCATCGTGGCGCTATCTACGAGGCTGGGCGGCACGATGACGGCGGAGGACTTGGCCGATTATTCCAGCGAATGGGTCGAGCCGATTTCGACCACGTATCATGGATGGACCATTTATGAGATTCCGCCGAACGGGCAGGGAATCGCCGTGCTGGAAATGCTGAATATCATGGAGAGATTTTCTCTCGCGCAGTTTGGGCATAACTCCACCGACGCGCTCCACGCCATGATCGAAGCGAAGAAGCTGGCTTACGCGGATATGTACCGCTACGTAGCGGATCCGAAGTTCAGCCAGGTTCCCGTTCAGGGCATGCTTTCCAACGAATACGCCGCGCAACGCGCGAAGTTGGTGGATATGGCCAAGGCGAATTGCGATGTCCTGCCCGGCGAGCCGCCGCTTGCGACGAGCGGCGACACGACTTATCTGACCGTCACCGACAGCGAAGGCAACATGGTGTCCCTCATTCAGAGCAATTATTCTGGGTTCGGGTCGGGGCTGGTGGCGGATGGAACTGGTTTTGCCCTGCAAAATCGCGGAGGGCTTTTCAGTCTTGACCCCGATTCTCCCAACAAGCTTGGCGGTCACAAGCGGCCTTTGCATACGATCATTCCGGGTTTTATGACGAACGGGCAGGAACGGATTGCGTTTGGAATCATGGGCGGCTTCAACCAGGCGCAAGCGCACGCGCAATTCGTTTCCAACGTGGTGGATTTCGGAATGAATATTCAAGAAGCTTTGGAGGCTGCGCGGTTCCGGAAGGTGACCTTTGCAGGTTGCGATGTGGATCTGGAGGATCGCATCCCGGCTGCTGTTCGTGATGGCCTTGCTGAGCGTGGCCACAAAATTAATCTTCACGGCGCATACTCCGCCACTATGGGCGGCGGACAGGCTGTGCAACACGATATTTCTACTGGAGTGAACTTCGGAGGCTCTGATCCTCGAAAAGATGGCGAGGCAATTCCGGAGCCGTCGCCGCAAAAATGACGCGCCGGGCGGGACGGTACTTCCGCGGCGGCTGGGTGTCAATGTTGCTGCGGCAGGGTATCGCGCGATTTCCGTTTGCTGCGCTAAGCCGGTATAGGCGGTCCAACTTCGGTCGTTGCGAAGTTCTAGGTACGTCCCCCCGCAGCTACCACCGCCGGTCTCGCGCCGTGATAACAGTAGTGTGTCCTATTTCGCTTTGTCGCCTAGGGCAACCAGCAAATCGGTAGACTCATAGTCCCGCCCATCAGTTACTGTTCCGCCGTCAACGTGAAGCACATAAGTTCCTGGAGGAACATCACCGAGAGTGAAACGGCCGTCAGCATCCGATTCCGTGCTGTAGACAGCGGCGGTGATGGGATTCTGTAATTTCATTTTTGCGTGGACTATTGGCACACCGACACGATGTAACTGGTTCATTATCGGACTGCCGCCGTGACCCGGCTGGGAGTCGACTAGCCGCCCGGCCATCCGACGGACTGCGGGAGCTAAGTCTCCCCATTCATACGCGATTCGCTTTTTAGCGGAGTGTGACGAGCTTGGGGCCACGTGGAGGTATTGGCTGCCCGCGGAAATGCCCAAGAATTCCGCATGCAGCCAATAGTTTCCAGGCGGAAGTTCTCCCACGTAGACCTTGCCAGTACGGGCCGTCACGCTCCAAAATAATTGTTTGTTGCCCTTCTCGCCTCCCAATCCGCGCACTGCGACGGTGACGCCGGGTAGAGGTTTGCCGCCGTAACTAACATCGCCATCACCTGCACAGCCAGCCACAGAACAGGCGCTGGATGGAGTTGAAGCCGCGAAAAGCGAACCCAAAATAACGGCAGCCTGTAAAAGTCTCAATGAGTGCCCCGGTTTGCGAAAGGACACTCTTCGCGGCCGTGTCTCTCAACTCCCGATAAGCCCGCAATCGGAAACTGCTTCTTGGCGGCCGCAGGAAGGGCTCGCAGTGGGGCGAGCGTGAGAATATAATAGTTTATGGACCCGGCTAGTAAACCCGCTATCACGCAGGCTGCGCGGCGGACTGTGGATTTGCGGTTTGTGGAGTTGATGGACAAGGTGCGCCGCAGCCGTCCGGGCGACGACCTCGAACTGTTACGCCGCGCGTACGATTTCGCGGCCGAGCAGCACAAGACGCAGACACGCCTCTCTGGTGAGCCTTTTCTTTCCCATCCTGTAGAAGTAGCGCACATCCTTGCGGACATGAAGCTGGATGTGACTTCTCTGTGCGCGGCGCTGCTGCACGACGTGGTGGAAGATACAAAAATCCCCCTGGAAACAATTTCCGAACATTTTGGCGTGGATGTGGCGCGGCTGGTGGAAGGCGCGACGAAAATCAGCCGGCTGGATTTGCTGGCGCCCGAAGCGCGGCAGGCGGAAAACGTTCGCAAGATGCTGCTGGCGATGGTGAACGACGTGCGCGTAGTGGTGATCAAGCTCGCCGACCGCCTGCACAATATGCGGACGCTGGAATACCTGGATTCGGAGAAGCAGCAACGCATCGCACGCGAGACGATTGATATTTACGCGCCTGTGGCCAATCGCCTGGGGATGGGCTTGATTCGCGGAGAGCTGGAGGATCTTTCATTTCGTTATCTGGAGCCCGAAGCATTTTTCGAATTGCAGAAGAAGCTCGCCACCAAACAGAAAGTCTTCGATAAGTTTTTGCTCGAAGTGCAGGATGCCATCCGCGACAAAATGGTGGAGACGGGTATCCCCGCCGAAGTGCAGGCGCGCGTTAAGCGTATCTATTCGTTGCACCTGAAAAGCCAAAAGCAGCAGCGGACTTTGGATCAGGTGTACGACTTGCTGGCGATTCGGGTGATTACTGACACTGTAAAAAATTGCTACGCGACGCTTGGCGTGATTCACCAGATTTGGCCGCCGGTGCCGGGGCGCTTCAAGGATTACATCGCGATGCCGCGGCCCAACCTGTATCAATCGCTGCATACCACGGTGATTCACGGCGGGCAGGCGTTTGAAGTGCAAATCCGCACGCAGGACATGCATCGCATCGCCGAACAGGGCGTGGCCGCGCACTGGAAATACAAAGACGGGCGCACGGAAACTTCCAGCGCCGATGACCAGCGCATCGTATGGATGCGGCAGCTGATTGAATGGGTGCAGGAAATGCAAGAGCCGAGCGAATTTCTTTCGACCTTGCGCGTGGACCTTTATCCCGAAGAGGTTTACACGTTCACGCCGATGGGGCGCGTGGTGGTGCTGCCGCGCGGCGCGACGCTGATTGATTTCGCTTACGCCGTACATACCGAAGTGGGCCACCAGTGTACGGGCGCGAAAGTGAATGGCGCGATCGTGCCGCTGCGACATTCGGTGGCGAATGGCGACGTGATCGAGATCATCACGCAGAAAGGCCACGAGCCATCGCGCGATTGGCTTTCCTTTGTGCACACTTCGCGCGCGCGCAGCAAAATCCGCCAGTGGATCAATCTGCATGAGCGCGAGCAGGCCAAGGACGTCGGAAAGCGCCTGCTGGAGAAGGAGGCGCGGCAGGCGGATATCGTCCTGAAGAAGATTTCGGCGGAAACGTGGCAGCGCGTCGCTTCCGAATACGGTTGCGGGCGCATTGACGATCTGTATGCCGACCTGGGCTACGGAAAATGGTCGGCGCGGCAGGTGCTTGCGAAAGCCAGCGGGCAGCCGTTGACTGATCCCTCCGAAGAGAAGCAGCCGAAGATCGTGGACACCGTGAAGCGCATGCTGGGCATGAACGACGGCGCGATTCTGGTGCGCGGGCACGACGATCTGATGGTGTATCGCTCGAAATGCTGCAATCCGATTCCGGGAGATGATGTGATCGGGTACGTCACTCGCGGCCGTGGGATCGCGGTGCATGGGAAAAATTGTCCGAACGTGCAGAACTTGCTTTACGACGCGGAGCGGCGCATCGCGGTCGAGTGGGCCGGGCAGACGCAAGCGACTTTTCCGGTGCGTTTGCGGATTCTGACCGAGGATCGGCCTGGGATGCTGGCGAGCATTACCACGGTGATCAGCGATAACGGCGCGAACATTCGCACATTTGAAAGCGGCGGGCAGGATTTGCGGGCGCGGATCGAAGTCGCGCTGGATGTGCAGGATCGCAAGCAACTGGAGCGGATTCTCTCTGGAGTGAAGCGGATTCCCGGAGTTTTTGATATCGAGCGCGTGTACAACGTTTAATTTTTTCGGCGCTGATAGCTTGCGCTGTGCGTTCGTCTCGCTTCCGCAGGCTCCGATCCTCGAAAACCCGTAATCTTTGCGTGTCATTCGGTTCCGCGCGGGCGTTCACTCTGTACAATAAAAGCAATGAGGAAGGTCCCGGAAACCGGTTCCGCGCGCGGATTCGGCCGCGCTGGGCGCCGCAGAAGTTCGTTCACGGCGATCTTCACCTGCGGCGTGCTGTTGTTTCAGCTGGGGTGCGAAAGTCTGAAGCCGCTGGACACCAAACCGCTCGATAACGCCGGGATCGGTTACAGCACCATAAAGGAATTAAGAGCGCGGCACATTACTGCGGCGGAGATCGGTGAAATCGTCAAAGTCCGCCAGTCGGGGCTTTCCGATGAGGATTGCGTCACGTTGCTGCAGATTTTTCACGGCCGCGACGAGGTGTTTACGGCTGGTGACGCGATCGCATCTTTGCACCAGTCCGGTATGAGCGAAGGGACAGTGTTGGCGCTGGCCGGAATGGACCAGGTGGGCGTGGGCTATGGCGAGCTGCAAGCGATGCACCTGGCCGGGCTTTCAGACGCAATCGTTCTGGAAGTGGCGCGCCATCACGCGGCAGGCACGCCCGCGCTTTCAGGGGCGTCGTTGGGTACGCTGCGAAATCTGCGGTTGGACAACGGCACCTTACTGGAATTAGTGCGCCGCGGGATTCCGGATTCCGATGCGGCGGAAATTATCGCAGCACGGCGGCACGGTTCGACGGACGCGGAGATCCTGCACCATTTCAGCGCTTCTTAGGCACGGCTGTGCAGTTTGTGGAGAAGGCGGAGCGGGTGCCATCCTGAGGCCGCGACAGCGAGCGAGGCATCTGCTTTTCGTGCATGCGATACTGCAGGCGCATTTCCATTTTCTATTTTCCCTTTTCTGCTCGCACAGCTAGAATCCTTGCATCTTGACTCGCGTCGCGCCTCGTTCGCTTTGTGCATTGCTCCCGCTTGTGGTCCTTTTGCTTTGCGCTACCAGTTGCACTGTGCCGCTGGCTCCTGGCTACCAAATTCTGAAAGAATCGCGCGAAGTTCGCTTCAGCGCTGGGCCTCCGCCGGAGTTGCAGATTCGCACGAGTTACACACTGCAGAATTCCGGCCTCAGTGATTTGGCGTTCCTTGATGTTATTTTTCCGGACGAAAGGGTGTACGGGCGGACCAGCCTGCACGTGGAATGGAACGGGCATGAAGTGACGCCGGAAAAACTTCCCGCGGAATATCAGGCGGAGCATCCGGACACTTTGCGCCTGCGGTGCGATCCGCCGTGGGCGCGCAGGGAACAACGCAGCTTGCAGATTGATTACAGCTTCGTGGCGCCGGCCGAGCAGGGCGCGCGCATCACGCTTGGCGCCGCTAACTTCCACCTCGGGTCGGGCGGATGGATCCCTTTGCCGCAGCCGCCGGGCCGGGTGCTGGCGCCTTATCCGGCGCGGCCCCCGAAGACTTTTTACACCGTGCGGGTGCCGGAGAATTTTCTGGTCCTTGGGGGCGGGACGCCGGCTGGCCGGAAAAAAGAGGGCGGTGAAATCGAATATCGCTTTGAATTGCGCAAGGATGATTTGCCGGCGTGCGTTGTGGCGGGCCGTTATGTAGATTCCTCGTCGCGGGGAAAATCAGCAGGGAAAGCTGATGTGAGTTTCTGGACGTTGCAGGCGCTGCAGGAGGATCCCGCGGCAGCGGCGCAGCGGATTGCTGCGGCGTGGTCGGCGCTGCAAAAAGATTTCGGGCCGCTCGATAAGAATATCCCTGGGCCCCATGTTGTGGAGTCGCCGGGATTGCGCGCGCGTGGTGGAGAAGAAAATCAGGCTACGGCTGCTTCGTTTCCCGGCGGAGCGCTGGTGAATTCGAGCGCGCTGGCGTTGGGATTTCAGAGCGACGAGCTGGTGGAGGACATTAATCAGGCGCTGGCGCGCAGCTGGTTCGGAGTGGAGATGTATCCTGCGCCGGATGCGGCCGTGGGAATCGGCGAAGGACTGCCCAATTACGCGACGATCGTCGTGGACGAATCCGCTGGCGGCGAGCCCGCTCGTCGGCGCCGCATTCAACAATTTCTCCATACGTATGACAAGGCGGTGCAGCAAACCGCCGGAACGCCGAACGGCGAAAAATCGATCATCACGACGATGCTGTACGACCCGTTCGAGCAGCGCCGCATCGCAGCGGCGAAGGCAGCGCTGTTTATTATCGCCCTGGAAGACGCATATGGCGAGGCGCCGGTGCGCAGCGGGCTGGCGCAGGTGGTTGCACTGCTGCGCGGCAAGGAAGTAGGCTTCAATGACTTGCGCGCGGCGCTGGAGCAAACCACCGGGAAGAATCTGGCTGAGCCGTTTCGCGTGTGGCTGTATCGCGCGGGAATGCCGCAGGATTTTCGGGATCGCTATGCAGCGGAAAAATAGAAACGCGAAAATGGAAAAGAGAAAAAGGGACGGCCGATGAGCACGGGCGAGAGATTTAGCGCGGCTGGACTTGTCTTTCTAATTTCCATTTTTCATTTTTTGCCTTGAGGAGGGGTTGTGAGGGAAGTGATTTTCACTGAAAAAGGGCCCAAAGCCATCGGCCCGTATTCGCAAGCCATCAAAGCCAACGGATTCATATTCGTTTCGGGCCAGACGGCGTTCGATCCGACCACCGGTAACGCGCTGACCGGCGACGCGGCGCAGCAAGCGGAATGCATCATGGAAAATTTGAAGACCATCGTGCAGGCGGCGGGATCGTCGCTGGATCGCGCGGTGCGCCTGGGCGTGTTCCTGAAGGACATGAACGACTTCGCCGCGGTGAACGAAGTGTACGCGCGCTATTTTCCGAAGGATCCGCCGGCGCGCACCACAGTGGAAGTGGCGCGGCTGCCGCGCGATTTCCGCGTGGAGATTGATCTGATCGCGCTGGCCTAGCGTAGCGTGGCGTAATGAAGGAAGACACCAGGATCGGAGGCCCGAGCGGCAAATTTCCCGCAACGCGCTGGTCCGCCGTGGTGGCCGCGCGCAGTGAAGATCCCCGAGATCGTTCGCGGGCGCTCGATGCGATCCTCGCGGCCTACTGGAAACCCATTTATAAATACCTGCGCATACGCTGGAATAAATCCGATGAAGATGCCAAGGACGCGACACAGGAATTTCTGGCGCAACTGATCGAAAAGGAATATTTGAGTGATTTCGATCCGGCCAAGGCGCGTTTGCGGACTTTTCTGCGCGTGTGCGTGGACCATTTCGTCGCCAATCAGACAAAAGCCGCGAGCCGGCTGAAGCGCGGGGGCGACGTGTTGCACGTGACGCTTGATTTCGAAGGCGCCGAGGCTGAATTCGCGCGCGCGCGCTCGCCTTTGACGGCAGCCGCATCGGCTGAAAGCTTCGACCAATATCTGGAGAAGGAATTCGTCCGCAATCTGTTCACTTTGGCGGTCACGGATCTGCGCACATCCTGCGAGGCGCGTGACAAGCTGCGTCATTTCCGGCTTTTCGAGCGCTATGATCTCGACGATTCAGACGCATCCCGCCCAAGTTACGCGGAGTTGGCGCAGGAATTCGGGATCGCCGTCACGGATGTGACCAATCATCTGGCGTTCGCTCGCCGCGAATTCCGCCGCATCGCATTGGAGAAACTGCGCGAGATGACTTATTCCGAAGAGGAATTCCGCCGCGAAGCGCGCTCGCTGCTGGGAGTGGAGCCGCTGTGAACTGGCTCTCGGACAAGGCGATCGCGCGCTTGCGTTCGGCGAGTGCCGAGCCGGATTTTGCCGGAACTCGCTATCGGCTGATCGAGCGCATCGCCAGCGGTGGCATGGGCTCGGTTTATTTGGCAGAGGATGCGACGCTGGGCCGGAGCGTGGCGATAAAAATTCTCGACGTCCCGGATTCGAGCGGCGAGCTCGCAGCTCGTCTGCAGCGAGAAGCACACATCCTCGCGAGCCTGGAACATCCGGGAATCGTTCCGGTGCACGATGCCGGCACGCTGGCGGACGGCCGCGTTTTCTACGCGATGAAATTTGTGGAGGGCGAGCGCCTGGACCGTTTTTCGGAGCGCGAAAGCACATTGCCGGGCCGTTTGCGCATCTTCCAGCGGATTTGTGACACCGTTGCGTTTGCGCACACTCGCGGCGTGCTGCATCGCGACCTGAAGCCGGAAAACATCATGACCGGGCCGTTCGGCGAAGTGTTGGTGATGGATTGGGGAATAGCGAAAATTCTGCGCGCGAATCGGATTGCGACGCCGGCCGAAATGCCACGGGAGCAACCGCGTGACGACTCCGGAACCCTCGCGGCGGTTTTGTCGCTCGCACCGCTGGAGACGGCTCATGGCGCCGTTCTTGGCACGCCGGGATATATGGCGCCGGAACAGGCGCGCGGTGACGTGGAGCGTCTCGACGAACGCGCCGACATTTATTCGCTCGGTGCGATACTGCAATTTTTGATTGCGGCGCGCGCGCACGGCACGCAAACCACGCCCCGCGTGCTGACCGCGATTGCGCGCAAAGCCATGGATGCCGACCCCGCGGGTCGCTACGCTTCGGCGTCCGAGTTGGGACAGGATATCGCGCGCTATGTGGATGGCCTGCCGGTGCTGGCTTATCCGGAAAATGTGTTGCAGAAAGTCGGGCGCTGGGGCGCACGGTATCGCTTGGCGATTGTGCTGGTGCTGACATACCTTGTGCTGCGCGCGCTGCTGATTTTCTGGTTTCGGCGTTAAAGGAATTCCGATTCGCGGTTAATAGAATGGCGAGGGCTGGAAAATACAGGCGCTCGGGAGAAATTGGATGAACAAGGTCACGTACGGGCTGATTTTGGGCGGCATTCTGGGGATTTTCGACGGGCTTACTTCGTGGTTCACGCCGGCGGTGCGGCCGCAGCTGATGGGCATCGTGCTCGGTTCGACGTTTAAAGGACTGCTGGCTGGAGTTTTGATCGGCATATTCGCACGCAAAGTACATTCGCGGGGTCTGGGCGTGCTGTTCGGGCTGGGCGTGGGACTGCTGTTCGCATTTTTTATCGCGTACATGCAGCGAAACTATTACGTCCAGATTATGGTACCCGGCGGATTGGTGGGCCTGATCGTGGGCTACGCCACGCAAAAATATGGGGATTCCTCAACTGCCTCGGCGTCGCGAACCTGATCGGCAGGATCGTCCTACCACCAGGCGCGCGCGCCAAGTGTGTACCTCTTCGTCCACCTTGCATGGCGCACGGCGCGATTTTTCAGTATGCTGGTCGCGTTCATTTTTCTGTAAAGATTCGGCGGCAAAATCATAGTGGCGCGCACTACGGTCCCCTCCGTGCGATTGAAGCTGGCACTTTGTTCAGCGTCCTGCATACGCAGCCAATACGCGTGTCGCTCAGCCGTGATGGTGATGTTGCGCGCGATTCCATTTTCAGGATTGTTCGGCAATAATTAGCGGTGAGCGAATGCCTGAGACCAATTTTGACCTGATCGTGATTGGCAGCGGCCCGGCAGGGCAGAAGGGTGCTATTTGCGCCGCGAAGCTGCGCAAGCGCGTCGCGGTGGTGGATCGCACGCTGATGATCGGCGGCGTCTGCGTGCATACCGGCACGATACCGAGCAAGAGCGTCCGCGAAGCGATATTTCAATTGACCGGCAACGCGGTGAAGGCGTTTTACGGCGATAATTATCGCGGCAAGAACGATATTTCGGTGCAGGACCTTTCCTTCCGCGTGCGGACGATCATTTCACGCGAGACCGAGGTGATTCGCGCGCAACTGAAGCGCAACGGCGTGCAAATCTTTCAGGGAACCGCGCAATTCACTGACCCGCACACCATCGAGGTCCAGGGCGACACCGACAAACATGTGCTGCACGGCGAGCACGTTCTGATTGCCTGCGGCACTCGTCCGGCGCGCAATCCGGAAATTCCTTTTGATGATAAACGCATCGTGGATACTGACCGCCTGACGGTTTTGGAAGGATTGCCGCGCGAGCTGATCGTGGTCGGAGCGGGAGTCGTCGGACTGGAATACGCATCGTTTCTTGCGGCGTTGGGCACGGAAGTAACCTTGATTGACCAACGGCCCACGCTGCTGGATTTTGTGGACCGCGAAATTATTGAGTCGCTGGCATATCACCTGCGGCAGATGGGAACGACGTTCCGGCTGGGCGAGAAGGTCACGCGGGTGGGAATTGACCCGCAGCGCGATCGCGTTTTCGCGGAACTGGAAAGCGGCAAGAAAGTTCAGGCGGATGCTTTGCTGTACGCCGTGGGCAGGCAGGCGAACGGGGATCAGTTGCGGATCGAAGCGGCGGGACTGGACTCGGGCGAGCGCGGGAAAATTAAGGTGAACGCGCATTATCAGACGAACGTGCCGCACATTTACGCGGCGGGCGATATTATCGGATTTCCGGCGCTGGCGAGCACTTCGATGGAGCAGGGGCGGCTCGCGAGTTGCCACATGTTTGGCGCGCCTTCCGAGCACATGCCCGAGCTTTTTCCTTACGGCATTTACACCATTCCGGAAATTTCCATGGTGGGGCAGACGGAAGAGACTCTTACGGCGAACAAAGTTCCTTACGAAGTGGGGATTGCGAAATACAACGAGCTGGCCAAGAGCATGATGCTGGGCGATGAGAGCGGCATGCTGAAATTGTTATTCGATCGCAATACGCGCAAGTTGCTGGGCGTGCATGTGATCGGCCAGCGCTCCACAGAGATTATTCACATCGGGCAGGCTGTGTTGTACTACGGCGGCTCGATCGAATATTTCCGCGACACGGTGTTCAACTACCCGACGCTGGCGGAAGCGTACAAGGTCGCGGCGCTCGACGGGCTGAACAAACTCTAATAATTTGGGATTTTGTGCGGGTTGCCCGGAATTTGTTTTTGTCACATAATCTTTGCGCGCGAACACTCGAGTGTTGGCGAACGTTGGGCCGCGCCGCAATCTTGTTTAGCTGCATCGTACCCGGGCTTCCACATCCAACCCCTCACATAATATTTTGCATGGAAGGAGGTGCTTCTTGATCTCGTTCACCGTCAATGGCAAGCCTGTCACCGTGGAAGATCCTCCGTCCACTCCTCTACTCTGGGTAATCCGCGATTCCCTGAACCTTACGGGAACGAAATTCGGCTGCGGCATGGCGCTGTGCGGCGCGTGCACCGTTCACATCGATGGCCAAGCGGTGCGATCCTGCGTTGCGCCGGTTTCGCGCGCTGAAGGGAAGAAAGTCACGACCATCGAGGGAATTTCTCCTGACCTGACGCATCCGCTGCAGCAGGCCTGGATCGAAATTGACGTGCCGCAGTGCGGTTACTGCCAGTCGGGGCAGATTATGAGCGCCGCGGTGCTGCTGGCCGAAAATTCCACGCCTACTGATGAGGATATTGACGAAGCCATGTCCGGCAACATTTGCCGCTGCGGCACCTACCCGCGCATCCGGCGTGCCATTCATCGCGCCGCGGAGATTCAGGCGCAGCGAGGTGGCAAGTGAGCGCCGCCACGGAAATGAAACGCCGCGAATTTCTGAAGGCTGGCGCGGCGCTGGGCGGCGGGCTGCTGATCAGCCTCTACGTTCCGGAATTTGTGCTTGCCGCGCGCGCCACCGATTCTGCTGCGAAGCCTGTGGCACTGAACGCATTCGTGCGCATCGGCACGGACGAAACCGTGACGGTGATTTCCAATCACTCGGAGATGGGGCAGGGAATTTACACTTCGCTGCCGATGCTGTTGAATGAAGAGCTCGAAGCCGATTGGGCGCGGGTTCGCGTGGAATCTTCTGCGGTGGACGCGGTTTACAACCACACTGTGTTCGGCTTGATGATGACGGGCGGCAGCACGACTACCAATTCCGAATATGATCGCTTCCGCAAAATGGGCGCGATGGCGCGCATCATGCTTATCGGCGCCGCGGCGCAATCGTGGAACGTGGATCCGCGAACCTGCCGCGCGGAGAAGAGCTATGTGATTCACACGCCCACGGGCCGCCGCGCTTCGTATGGCAGCCTGGCGGAATCGGCTTCTAGAATCGCACCGCCGACAGATATTCCGCTGAAGGATCCGAAGGATTTCACGCTGGTCGGCAAGCCGATGCATCGCCTGGATACTCCTTCGAAGACCAATGGCACGGCGCAATTCGGGCTGGACGTTTACATTCCCGGGATGCTGACTGCTGTAGTCGCTCGGGCGCCGGTCTTCGGCGGAAAAGTTGTGAGCTTCAATGCGGATCAGGCGAAGGGAATTCCCGGCGTCGTGGACGTCGTGCAGGTTCCTTCCGGCGTCGCGGTGATCGCTAAGGGCTTTTGGCCTGCGAAGCTGGGCCGCGAAAAATTGGAAATTTCCTGGGATGACGGGCCGGGGTCCAGCATTACAACCGTCGAAATGCGCGAAAAGTATTCCGCAATGTCGAAAAATCCTGGCGCGATTGCACGAAAAGTGGGTGACCCCGCCGCGGGTCTGGCGGGTGCGGCAAAAACGATCACCGCCGAGTACGAGGTTCCTTATCTGGCGCACTGCATGATGGAGCCGCTCAACACGGTGGTGGATTTGCACGAAGATCGCTGCGAGATTTGGACTGGCACGCAATTTCAGACGGGCGATCGCGCCGCTGCTGCAAAAGTGGCGGGGCTGAAGCCCGAGCAGGTGACGCTGCACACGACGCTGCTAGGCGGCGGATTCGGCCGGCGCGCGAATCCTGCGTGCGATTTCGTCACCGAAGCTACGGAAGTAGCCAAGGCCGCGAAAGCTCCGGTGAAAGTGGTGTGGACGCGCGAAGACGATATTCGCGGCGGCTGGTATCGCCCGATGTGGTACGACCATTTTGCCGCGGGGCTGGATGCGAGCGGCAATCCAGTGGCGTGGACGCACACCATCGTCGGTCAGTCCATTATGGATGGAACTTTTTTCGCCCAGTACGCGATTAAGGACGGAGTGGATTCCACATCCGTCGAGGGCGCTTCCGACATTCTCTACGGAATTCCCAACCTGCAGGTGGATCTGCACAGCCCCAAGAATGAAGTACCGGTGCAGTGGTGGCGTTCGGTGGGGCACTCGCACACCGGATTTTCCGTCGAGGCGTTTCTCGATGAAGTGGCTCACGCCGGAGGCAAAGATCCTTACCAGTTGCGCCGCGCTTTGCTCGCGAGCCAGCCGCGCATGCTGGCGGTGCTAGATCTTGTCGCGCAGAAGGCAAATTGGAGCGGGCCGCTTCCTGCAGGACGCGCGCGTGGAATCGCCACGCATTTTTCGTTCGATAGTTATGTGGCGCAGGTTGCGGAAGTCTCGGTGGAAAAGGACGGGACTGTGCGCGTGCATCGCGTGGTCGCGGCGGTGGATTGCGGCCGCACGGTGAATCCGGACACGGTGAAGGGCCAGATCGAGGGTGGGATTATTTTCGGGCTCACTGCGGCGCTGAAAACCGAAATCACCCTCGAGAAGGGCCGCGTGCAGCAGCGCAATTTCAACGATTACCCGATGGTGCGGATGTTCGAAGCGCCGACGATCGAAGTGTACATCGTTCCGAGCACCGAGCATCCCACCGGCGTCGGCGAGCCCGGCGTTCCGCCTGTGGCTCCTGCAGTGGCTAACGCAATTTTTGCGGCGACGGGCAAGCGGGTGCGGCGGCTGCCGATTAAACCTGAAGATTTGCGTTCTGCATGAGCGTTCACGGCGAGGGTGCGAACATGAGTGAAAGCTTCCGTACAAAATGGCCGATCGTAATCGCACTTGCCGTTTCGGCGATTTTGGCCGCGTGCGTGCCAGCGCTCGCACAACAGCAGGCGGCGCTCGCCACTTCGTCGAATTCAGTACATGCAGTTTTGGCTGCGTCCGCTGCAACCGGCAGCGCGTATAAATCGGATGCGGCCGCCGCGCAGGCCGCTTTCAATCGCGCCTGGACTGTTTTTGATTCTCCGCGCTGCCGCAATTGCCATCCATCCGGCGACGCACCGCTGCAGGGCGACGACGGTCACGTGCACATTCAGGACGTGAAGCGCGGGCCCGACGGCAAAGGCGTTTACGGAATGAAATGCAGCACGTGCCATCAGGCTGCTAATCTTCCCGGCGATAATATGCCGCCGGGTAATCCGAAATGGTCGCTGCCGCCAGCGAATATGAAAATGGTGATTCAAGGCGAAACCGCGGGGCAATTTTGCCGCCAGCTGAAAGATCCGGCGAAAAATGGCCATCGCACCCTCGCGCAGATCATCGAACACGTTTCTTCGGATGAACTCGTCGGCTGGGGTTGGAATCCGGGCGATGGACGCACGCTGCCGCCTCTTAGTCGTTCGGAATTTGCAGCCGCTATGAAGATTTGGGTGGATAACGGCGCGGCCTGCCCGCAGTAAGCTCATCGTCAGTTTTTCTGTGCGAACTTTGCGCGCGGACCTCGGCGTTCTCCAGGTTGAATCTTTTGCTTTAGCTTCGCTGCCTCTTCTCGGTGTCCTCTGTGGTAAGTCTTTCGACGTATCGCCAGCCCGCCGCATTTCGCCTCAAGTGGAGTATGATACCCCCCGCGACATCCTCGCATCCCCGGCCGGAAGGGGCCTTTCATGAGTCACCGGTTCACGATTGGTGTCGAAGAAGAATTCCAGATCGTCGATCCTACTTCGGGCGAGCTGCGTTCGCACGTCAGCGAATTGATGGAAGCTTCCTCGCCCGGCCTGGGCGAGCAGGTGAAGCGCGAGATGCATCAATCGATCATCGAAATCGGCACGAAAATCTGCGCGGACGTGCACGAGCTGGAAGCCGATATGCGCCGCACGCGCGGTGAACTGGTGCGCGCCGCCGAGAGCCGCGGATTGCAGGTGGCCGCCGCCGGCACGCATCCGTTTTCCTCCTGGATCGACCAGGTGATTTCCCCGGGCGAACGTTACGAGAATATCGTCGAGGAAATGGGCCAGCTGGCGCGCTCGCTGCTGATTTTCGGCATGCACGTGCACGTGGCCGTGCCGGATCGCACCACGATGATTGACCTGATGAACATGGCGCGCTATTTTTTGCCGCACTTGCTGGCGCTTTCCACCAGCTCGCCATTCTGGATGGGCCGCGACACCGGGCTGAAATCATTCCGCACCACGGTGTTTCGACGGTTTCCGCGCACCGGCATTCCCGACCATTTGAATTCGTGGAATCAGTACGAGGATTATGTGGAGCTGCTGGTGCGGCTGCATTGCATAGACAACGCCAAGAAAATCTGGTGGGACGTGCGGCCGCATCCGACGTTTGGCACGCTGGAATTTCGCATTTTCGACGTGGTGACGCGCGTGGACGAGGCTATTGCCATCGCGGCGCTCACGCAGGCCATCGTGGTGAAGCTGCATCGCCTGTACACGCGCAACATGGGCTTCCGCATGTATCATCGGGCGCTGATCGAAGAAAATAAATGGCGCGCGGCGCGCTGGGGTATCGAAGGCAAGCTGATTGATTTTGGCAAGCAGGCGGAAGTGCCGATGGCCGTGCTAATCGAAGAGTTATTTGAATTCGTTGATGATGTGCTGGACGGACTGGGCAGCCGCGCCGCGCTCGAACCGATTCGCGCAATCTTTCGCCACGGCACCAGCGCCGAGCGCCAGTTGCGCGTCTACAAAGAGACCGGCGACTTGCACTCCGTCGTTCGCCATATCGTTGCGGAAACGCGCGAGAGTGTTTCGTTGCCGGCCGGCTCCGCCGCTGGCGCGCCACACGTCTCATAACGCGATTGCGTTGAAGTGAAAGTGTTATTCGCTGTGCATCCATACGAAAGGAATTGCACACCATGAAAATAGGAATACTCTGCGGCCGTGAATACAGCTTTCCGCCGGCGTTCATTGACAAGGTGAACGAGCTGGGCAAGAAGGACGGCATCACCGCTGAATTCGTGAAGCTCGGCGGTACGGTGATGGGCGAGCTGGCGCAATACAAAGTGATCGTGGACCGCATTTCGCACGAAGTGGAATATTATCGCGC
>Ga0070761_10000765_pt1 | contig 20395 bp, 15 predicted proteins | sample HubBroMetageREF1_FD_66724 | JGI IMG/M metagenome (GOLD analysis project Ga0070761, IMG submission 66724) | Reference soil microbial communities from the Hubbard Brook experimental Forest, New Hampshire, USA - Hubbard Brook CCASE Soil... | ecosystem: Environmental > Terrestrial > Soil >... | reverse complement strand
CTCGCCAATCAGGTCAAGCCCGTCGTCGTTTCCATGTCGGACGTCGCGGCTTCCGGCGGCTACTGGATCGCAGCCCCGGCCCGCAGAATCGTGGCGGATCCCGGCACCATCACCGGCTCCATTGGCGTGCTGATCGGAAAATTCAACGTCTCCGGACTCTACGCTCTGCTCGGCATGAGCATGGATTTCGTAGCCACCAGCGACAACGCCACGATGTTCTCTGCCCAGCAGAATTTCACCCCCGCGCAGCGCGCCTACATTCAAAAATCTCTGAACGATACTTACGCCGATTTCACCAAAGGCGTCGCGCAAGGCCGCAAAATGACCGTCGAAGCCGTGGACAAAATCGGCAAAGGCCGCGTGTGGTCCGGCGCGCAAGCTAAAGAGATCGGCCTGGTGGACGAACTCGGCGGCCTCGACCGCGCCATTGAAATCGCCAAGCAACTCACTAATATTCCCGCCGGCGAAAGCGTGCGCATCGTTCGCTTCCCGGAGGAGAAATCATTCTTCCAGCAATTTCTCGAACGCGAAAAAGACAACAACATGAGCGAATCGCAATCCCTGGAATCCATGCTCCAGCACATCCTTAGCCAAATGGAACCAGTGCAAGCCCGCATGCCCTACGAGCTGCACATCCGTTAATTGCACCTTTCAATCGCGGTAGAATATTTGTGCTGGTAGGCGTTACACTCACGCCCACAAGCTTCCGGGCTGAAAGTGCCGCTCGGTTTCGCTATACTGTAAGACCGAGGCGCGGTACCCAAGTGGTAAGGGAGAGGTCTGCAAAACCTTTATACGTGGGTTCGATTCCCACCCGCGCCTCCATCAAATTCCCTTTAAAAGTGATAGTTTTTCAGGTCTTTAGACTTTTTGTCGTGCGATTGCAGTGTTCGCAATCAACGTTTACTGCGGAGTTGGACCACCTTCCCATCGTTTTGATCCTCAATCTCACTCAGCCAACCATTAGCACCGTCCAATGCCGCGTCTAGCGCGTCCTGCCGGGACTTAACCCATGGGCTGTAGGGGCGCTCGGTAATCTTGATCGAGGTATGGCCTAGCAATCGGGATACATTCTCGATGGTTGCACCCTTCCGAGCAAGGTGCGTTGGGCTCAACTTTGTGTGCTGCTGGCGGGCTTCCGAAAAGTCGGGTGAACGAGCGCTGTCGATTTGCTGTTGATAATCTTTGAGATCCGCTCTCAAGCCGGCGGCCTCTCGTAAAACTTCCACATCCTCCGTTGAGAGCGATTTGACGGTTTCATGCAGTTCGCTCTGTAATAGCTTGATTTTTGCAATCTCGGCGGATGCGGCTTGTGTGACTGCAGCGACGTTACCGTCGCAGGCGGCATCACGCCGCTGGCCTCCGGGCGGCGCACCGCAGAGGGGGCATGGCATGGGCTCACGGAGAATAAAGAATTGGCCGGATTCCTGAATAGCCGCCAGTCTCTTCAGGTCATTCGTGCATTGTTGATCCAGCAGTCTGAAGCGGCCGATAAGCTCGACAATCTCATGGTGGCGCGCGACCATGCGGCTGTAGTTCTCAGGACAAAACCAAGCAGGGCTTGCAACTTGGCGTTAGTCACTATAATGTTAGGGCCACTAACACAATATAGCTCCGGCACCCCGGTGCGCTTTGCAGGAGGAACAGCATCATGCCCCGCGCAAAAATTTCCGCCAGGCGGCCATCCTCGACGGAACCCGCAATCGCGAGCGATAGCGACGACGCCGCCACTAGAAAACTCCCCCACTCTGCTTCCAGGAAAGCGGCGGTGGGCGGCCTGCGAGAACGCAAGAAAGCCCGTCTGCGCCAGCAGATCATCGAAACGGCCCTGCATCTTTTTCGCCAGCGCGGTTACGAAAAAACGCGCATTGACGACATCGTGCAAACCCTGGAAATCAGCCAGCCTACTTTCTTCCGCTATTTCCCAAGTAAGGAAGCCGTATTGCGCGAAGTAGGCCGCCGCGCTTTCGCCCGCCAGGCCGAAAGCCTGAAGTCCGAACTCTCCACCAAAGCCACCACCGAGCAGCGCTTACGCCGCTTCTACGAATCTCTGGGTAACGTGACGGAAGTCGGGCGCCCACTCTGGCAAGCCGTAATTCTCGCCGGCGCGATGGATCCCGTGCGTTCGCCGGAACTGCGCGGCGCGGAAGCTGCCACCGTCAACCTGCTGCGCGAAATTATCGCCGAGGGCCAAAAAAACGGCGAAGTGACCCGTGACTTTCCAGTCGTGCACCTGGCTGAATTCATGGAAGGGCTTTTCAATACCGTCGTCCGGCAGTGGGCCGTGGACCTTACCGGCCCGCACAAACTCACCGAGCGGGTGCGCAATGCCGTCGAATTTTTCTTGCGGGGCGCTCGGCCGTAGGCGGACATTCTTTCCAATCCGCGTGCCGCTCGCGGAAGCTCGCGCCTCTTCCGCGCAAGCCTGCTTCACAATCACAAGCTCGCTGAGGTGCACGCCATGAAAGCCGCCGTGCTGCGCGAATTCAAAGCCCCGCTGAATATCGAAGAAATCGCGCAGCCCCAGCCCGCCGCGCACGAGGTCTTGATCGAAGTGGAAGCCTGCGGCGTGTGCCACTCCGATTTGCACTTGGCCGATGCCGACTGGCCCCAGCTCGCGCGCATCATCAAAAAACCGCTCATCCTCGGCCACGAAATCGCCGGCCACGTCGTGGAACAAGGAGCCGCGGTTGAAAATCTACAAGTCGGCGACCGCGTCGGCGTTCCGTGGCTGCACTGGAGTTGCGGCGAATGCGAATTTTGCCGCGAAGGCAACGAAAATCTCTGCATCAAACAACAAATCACCGGCGTCACCGTGGATGGCGGCTTCGCCGAATTCGTCAAGGCTCCCGCCAGTCACGCGCTGAAAATTCCCGAGCAGCTTGCCGCCAGCGATGCCGCGCCCCTTTTCTGCGCCGGCGTCACCGTGTATCGCGCCCTGCAACACGCCAAAATCCAGCCAGGCCAGCGTTTGGCCGTCTTCGGTGTCGGCGGCCTCGGTCAATTCGCCGTGCAGATCGGCGCCGGCTTAGGAGCGGCCGTCACCGCAATCGATGTCTCCGATGAAAAACTCGCGCACGCGACAACTCTGGGTGCGTCCGCAACTCTGAACGCGACAACCGCCGATGTTGCCAAGGAGCTGCGTCGCGCGCGCGGCGTCCATGCCGCCATCGTAACTTCCGCCGTAAGAGCCGCCTACGACACGGCTTTTCTCTGCGTCCGGCCGACCGGCATTCTCCTCGTCGTCGGCTTGCCCGCGGAATCCATCTGCTTCCCGCCGATTTCGATGGCGGCGTCGGAGGTCCGCATCCAGGCATCCTCCGTAGGCACTCGCCAGGACCTGCGCGCAGTTCTGGCCATGGCGGCCGCCGGAAAAATCCACTCGCAAGTAACCACGCGCCCCCTAGCGCAAGTAAACGAAGCCATGTCCGCATTGCGCAGCGGCGCCGTCTCCGGCCGCATCGTACTCACTCCGCGCTAGACACCCTTCGCCGCGCTTGACGCTGTGTAGCTTATAGGATGCACTCCTCGGCATTGGTGCTCCCCAAAAGTTCCTGCGGCTAAATTCGAGGGTTGGACATGGCAAGAAATAAAACCAAACCTTCCGCAACTCGAACGCGCCCCCACGATTCCGCGGAATATCTGGACAGCGGCGAAGCGACCCAGGCATACGTGGAAGAAGCACTGCAAACCAACGATCCGGCCTTTATCGCCAGGGCGCTTGGCACCATCGCCCACGCTCGCGGCATGTCACAGATGGCGAAGAAAGCAAGGCTGTCCCGCGAAAGCCTCTACGAAGCCCTCAGCACAGACGGCAACCCGGAGTTTGGCACGGTGATTCGTGTAATGCACGCGCTGGGCTTAAAGTTCTCCATCGTCGCAGCGCAAACACACTAACCTCCTCATTGGCTCCAGAGACCTGAAGCTTTGCAGGTTCTCGCACCACGTAATGGTGCGCTTGCACCCAAGGCATTGACTCTCAGCCGGAGCTCCCAGCATTCGGATTCACCCAATCCGAAACCCGCCCAGCGCCACGCTGCCCCGCCCCCGCACCTCCATCGATAATTTCGATGCGCTGCATCAGCTTTCCTGTTGACGTTAGTAACTATGATGTGATACCTACAATCACAATTCTTGGGAAGCGGGTCGGACGGGGGTCGTGTGTCTTCGAATTCGTGCAAAACATTCCGTCGTGATGCCTCTGGCGAATTCGCGCCCGCCATGCCTTGTCACCGGCGCGAGCGCGCCCGCGGCTGCGCCCACAGTTTCCGTCAAGGCCGTGTTTCAAGCCTGCTCCCGTTTCCAGCCGCCCCAATCTCGCAGCTGTCCCACACATTAGGAGGAGCTATGAGAGTTCTGATCTCATTTACTTGTGCCGTGATGCTGGCAGCATGTTTGCTGCTCGCAAGTCCAATCGCGCACTCCCAAGGTGTGGGCGCTTCGGGAAGCCTGAGTGGCACGGTGACCGATCCTACCGGCGCCGTAATCCCCAAGGGCCAGGTGACAGCCGAGGACACATCCAGGGGCATTCGCCTCGCGGCCACCGTTGACGCCAACGGCCAGTATCGTTTCAGCAATCTGCCTCCGGGCACCTACGATCTCACCGCGCAGATTCCCGGATTTCAAACGCAAATTCAGAAGGGCGTCGTCATCACCGTCGGCCAGATCGCCAATCTCGATTTCCATCTACAGGTGGCGACCACCTCCTCCGTCGTGGAAGTTTCCGCGGCGCCTCCCGTCGTCGAAACAGAACGTGGCAGCCAGTCGAACACCATCACCCAGCAATATATTGAAGATCTCCCGATTGACCGTCGCGACTACCTCAACTTTACCCTGCTGCTGCCCGGGGTCGCCGATTCCACGCGCCTCACGGACGATCAGGATTTTCGCGTCAAGCAGACACCGCAAAGCGGCCTTTCCTTCTACGGCAGCAACGGCCGCGGCAACAGCGTCACCGTTGACGGTGGCGAGACCGGCGACGATGCCGGCGGCGTTCGCCTCACCGTCAGCCAAGACGCCGTGCAGGAATTCCAGGTGAATCGCAGCAATTATGGCGCGGACCTGGGCGGCGCGACTGGCGCATCCGTCAACATCGTCACAAAAACAGGCACCAACGATGTACACGGTACCGCGTACAGTTATTTCCGCAACAGCGGCCTGGATGCGCGCGATCCTTTCGCCTTTACTCAAGCGCTTGCGCCTGGCGAGATCTTCGATCCCGCAGTTAATTCCGTGGGTTCACCAATCAAGAATTCTCTCGGGCGCTATCAATTCGGCGGCACCGTCGGCGCCCCCATCCACAAGGACAAGACCTTCGTCTTCTTCGCCTTTGAAGGCTTGCGCCAGGACGCCGAGAATTCCGTTCCGCTGCTTACCAACACGAATGAGTTTCTTCCCACCGCCGCTCAGGACACCGTTATCGCCGGCCTGGCTGCCCAGGGTGCGACCCCCGTTCCCTGCCTTAACAATCCCACCGGCCCAGTAATTAACCTGCCCGCCGCCACGTGCGCCGGCGAGCTGCAGAAGGCGTTGACGACCAGCCAGCTTACCGGCCTCACCGCGGGGCAAACCGCGCTCAACACCTACTGGATCAATCAGCTGGAATCGAACGGCGGCCTGTTTGATTACACCACTCGCCAGTACCTGTTCTCGGGCCGCCTCGATCAGCACTTCAGCGAAGCAGACTCGATTTCTCTCAGCTACCGTTACGGCCACGACTTGGAAGAAAATCCCGACGTGCAATCGCTCACCGGTTTTTCCGCCGGCAGCTCCGTCCACGATTACGACAACAATCTCCAAGCCGCGTGGTACCACGTTTTCAGCCCGCGCACCGAAAATGAATTTCGCTTCCAGTGGGATTACAACAGCTTCGACGTCATCCCTAACACCCCGGGGCAGGTGGGGGTGCAGATTGCCGGGTTCGCGAACAACCTCGGCACCAATATATTCCTGCCCAATCTCACCATCCTTCGCCGCTATGAATTCGCGGACAACGTCACCCTGGTGCGCGGCAGCCACACCATCAAATTCGGAGGTAATGAGATTCTCCGCGGCAATCACACGGAATCGCACACCTTCCTCCCGGGTCGCTTCGTCTTCGGACCGCTTCCCGGCTCTCTGCTGAGCCCGCAACTCAGCGGCCTGGCAGATGGTCTAAATTCACTGCAGAGCGCTTCTCTCGGCCTGCCGCAGGTTTATCAACAGGGTTTTGGCAACCCAGACTATCCCGCCTATACCCGGCCGTTAACGGGGATCTATTTGCAGGACTCCTGGAAAATCAGTCCCAATTTCACGCTGAACTACGGAATCCGCTATGAAATTGACTCGCAATATAATCCGCTGAATACGTACTATGGCGACGTCGCTCCGCGCATCTCGTTCGCTTGGGATCCGTTCAAAGATCATAAGACGGTAGTTCGCGGCGGTTTCGGGATGTTCTACGGACCAATTGACGTCCAGATTCCCCAAGTGGATTTGAGCCTCGGCGTCCTCAACAAGAATCGCAGCACCGTCGAAAATCAGCACAACACTTCCCAGGTTCCCGATCAGGTCCTCAACGCCCAGAACACCTGCGGAATTGGGGTCACTGCGTTCGGTACCCCGGGTACCATATTCCCGGGCAACAATTCCAGCCCGTGTAACCGTTTCATATCGATCTACGCGGATCCGCTCGGTTCCACAGGCCTTCCTTTTCTACAGAACTCCGCCACCATCTTTCAGGGCCTCTTCGGCGCGGGCCTGATTCAATGCACCACGCCGACGCCGGGGCAGAATGCTTGCATCACGCCGCAATCCCTGGGCCCCGGCGGCGGGATTTTTGCGCCACCGACGGGCTCCGGCATTTTTGTTCAGAATACCGGCCAGCTTTCGCCGTTGACCGTACTCTTCAGTAACCCGCCCAACTACAGGCCTCCTTACTCCGAGCAAGCTTCACTCGGAATTGAGCGGGAGATTACCCCGGGCTTCTCCGTTTCCGTTAGCTTCATTTATTCCCACACCCTCCACCTCCCGGTCGCGATTGATACCAACCTGTTTGCTTCGACTCCGATGAGTACCGTAACGTTGGCGAACGGAAAATCTGTTTCCTACCGCAACTGGAACACAAGTGCGGCAACCGACCCAGCTGCTGGCTTTGAAACCTCCGGTCCAGGCGCTGGTGGGGTTTACCCCTGCGCGGTTACGCTCAACACTTTTGGTCAGCCCGTTTCACCCTGCTTCGTGAATGTGCTGGTCACCCAGAACAACCAATACACCTCTGCGTCGTCCGCTCTCTACGAAGGCGGCATTATCGAAGTCCACAAGCGCTTCAACGATAATTTCTCTTTCTTTGCAAATTACACCTACAGCAAAGCCTTCGACACCGGCACCGATTTCAACACCGACTTCGGTCCTCAGGATCCCACGGACTTGGCCGCGGACCGCGCACTCTCCGAATTCGATGAACGCAACAAGGTCGTGGCGGCCGGAGTGATCAACAGCCCATGGAAGAACGCCTTCCTGTCGGGTTTTCAGTTCTCGCCAATTTTCCAGTACCACAGCGGTCATCCCTTCAACTTGCTTGCCGGTGGCGAGGTCAACGGCGACAACCACACCACGAACGAACGCCCCATCGGTGCTCCGCGCGACACCGGCCTCGGCCCCAACTATGTTGACTTCGACGCGCGCTTGAGCTGGCAGCACAAACTCGGCGAGCGCGTCACTTTGCTGCTGACCGCGGAAGGCTTCAACATCGCCAACCACACCAATTACGCCAGTGTGAACAACGAGGTAAGCCCGCTGTTCGGACTCACGCCCGGGTTCACCACTTTCAACGTGCACGGCAGCGCCGCCCTCTCCCCCAGCACGCCTCTGGGCTTCACCTCGGACTTGGCGAAAAGGGAAATTCAGCTCGGCTGCAGATTCAATTTCTGATTGCGCGGCGAAAAACCGCCGGCGGCTGGTCCCCGGTACAACCGCCGCCGGCGCTGTCTCCGGAATTACCTCTGCGAGTAATTTCGCCGGAACCACGGCTTCTCGAACTTCGCCGCAACAGGAGGAGTTGAAATGTGGCAACCCATCAAACACACCGTGCTTTTCAGCGCTATCGTCGCGGTTCTCGTTCTATCCATCGCGGATAGCTCGCGCGCGCAAACCAACGTCATCACAAAAACCGACACTCTGAACGACGGCGCCACCTACCTGATTCAGGTTCCCTACAATTGGAACGGAACACTGTTTCTCTATAGCCACGGTTATGTCACGCCGGGAAGCCCCAATCCTGCGGTGGATGTCGGCGATCCCGCCACCGGCGCTTTTCTCCTCGCTAACGGATTCGCCCTCGCCGGCTCCTCCTACGCCACAACCGGCTGGGCCATCCATGAAGCGCTGAACGATCAAATCGCCGTGCTTGATGTGTTCGACAAATTGTTCGGCCACCCCGCCGCCACCATCGCCTGGGGACATTCTCTCGGCGGCATCATCACCGCCGGATTAATCCAAAGGAATCCCAAGCGCTTCAGCGCCGCGCAACCCATGTGCGGCGTGTTGTCCGGCGGCGTTGCCACCTGGAACACCGCGCTCGATGCCGAGTTCGCATTCAAGACGCTGCTCGCACCCACAACTAACCTGCAAGTGGTTGACATCTTGAACCCCGACGCCAATCTGACTCTGGCCGAAGAAGTTCTCGCCGCCGCACAGGCCACGCCTCAAGGCCGTGCGCGTATCGCCCTCGGCGCTGCTCTCAGCGACACTCCCGGCTGGTTCACTCCCACTTCGCCGGAACCTTCTCCCACCGATTTCGCCTCGCAGGAAGCTAATCAGTTCCTCTGGGATCAGCAAATTGACCTTCCGTTCGTCTTCGCGTTTCGCGCCGAGCTCGAAGCGCGTGCCGGCGGCAACGTCTCCTGGAATACCGGCGTTGACTATCGCAAGCAACTTGAAAAATCCGTGGACCGCGATGAAGTCTGGGCCCTCTATCAGACCGCCGGCCTCAGCCTCGAAGCGGACCTCGACACTTTGAATCGTGCCGCTCGCATCACAGCGAAACCGAGCGCGGTCGATTACCTGAAGCAAAACATTATTTTCAACGGCCAGATAGACATTCCCGTCCTCACCCTGCACACCAAGGGCGACGGCTTGGTCGTCGTCGAAAATGAAACAGCCTACAAAGATGTCGTGGACCGCGTGGACGATAACAGCCGCCTGCTGCGCCAGACTTTCGTGGATCGCGCCGGCCACTGCGCCTTCACTCCCGCGGAAACCATCGCCGCGGTTGAAACTCTCCTGAAACGACTAGAGACCGGCAGCTGGCCCAGCATCGAAGCGAATCTCCTAAATGGCGACGCCGCCGCTCTCGGCCCGCAGTTCAATATCTATGAGGTGGGCACCACCATCGTTCCCACTCCGCCCGCCTTCATCGATTTTACGCCCGCGGCCTATCTGCGGCCCTTCGACGCCTTTGCGCACCCATGCTTTTTTGGCGTCGGCGACGATTGCAGCCAAGGCTTCGCTTTCGGCGAAACCTACTGAGCAGCTCGCAAGCAGAGCGAACGCTCGAGATTGGGAATCTTTGTAGGTCGTGGCTTTAGCCACGACCTTAGCAGCACCACGACATTGCGGCTTTAGCCGCTGAAGTAGCGGTTTTGACTTTGACGTTTCTTTTGACTTTGTAGCGGGCGCCTGCCTTTTAGGCGGGCGTCTTTGAATTTGCCTTTGAATTCGCACACTAGCGTTAGTCCATAACATATGATATAAACACACGCTATTTTAGACGAGCCCAACTTAACCCAGTGCCAAAACTCGTAACGTGACAACCTCCAAAATCTTCGATCTCACCGGCCGCGTTGCCATCATCACCGGCGGCTCCGTCGGCCTGGGCCGCCAGATGGCCGATGGCCTCGCCGAAATGGGCGCTTCCTTGGTTCTCTGCGCCCGCAAAAAAGAGCGTTGCGAGCAAGCCGCCGCCGCACTACAAGCCGCCGGCGTCCGGGTCCTCGCGCTCGCCTGCGACGTCAAAGATCCGGCCAGCATTCAAAAGGTCGCCGATGCCACGCTCGAAAAATTTGGACGCATAGACATCCTCATCAACAACGCCGGCACTTCCTGGGGCGCGCCTGTCGAAACCATGACGCTCGAGCAGTGGAACAAAGTGATCGAAACCAATCTCACTGGAACTTTTTTATTTTCGCAGACGGTGGGCCGCGCGATGATTGCGCAGCGCCGCGGAAAAATCATCAATATCGCCTCCGTTGCTGGACTGCGCGGCTCGTCGCCAAAATTTTCCGCGATCGGCTACAGCTCCAGCAAGGGTGGCGTGATCATTTTCACCAAAGATCTCGCCTGTAAATGGGGCATGCACAATATCCAGGTCAACGCCATCGCTCCCGGCTGGTTCCCCACCGACATGTCCGAAAAAATCATCGAGCGAAACAAAGAATCCCTCCTGGCCTCAATCCCCTTGGGCCGCTTCGGCGGTCCGCAAGACCTGAAGGGCGCCGCGATTTTTCTCGCTTCCTCGGCGTCCGATTTTGTCACCGGGCACACCCTGGTAGTTGATGGAGGTCAATCCGCCTGATCCGGGAAAAATAAACCATGAATATTCCACTCACTCCATTGCGTTTTCTGCGTTACGCGGCGCAACAATATCCCCGCCGCACCGCCGTCGTCTGCAAGGACGACCGCTACACCTACGCGCAAATGGCCGAACGAGTCAGCCTTCTCGCCGGTGCGCTGCGCCAGGCCGGTCTCCAGCCCGGCGATCGCGTAGCTTTCCTCAGCAGCAATTGCCATCGCTTGCTCGAAGCGTATTATGGCGTTCTCGAAGCCGGCTCCGTTCTGCTGCCGCTCAACATCCGCCTCACGCCAGCGGAACTCGGCTACATCCTCAACGATTCCGGCGCGAGCGCCCTCTTCGTCGAAAAACAATTCCTCCCGGTCGTCGAAGCCTTTCGCAAGGATATTCCCACGGTAAAATTATTCTGCCAGCTCGACGGCGTTCCCCACGCGCCGTGGCTCTCCCCACAAAATTACGATGCGCTGCTAGCCGCCGCCACCCCGCATCTCGCGGACATTTCCTCCATTGACGAAAATTCTCTTTCCGAACTTTTCTACACCAGCGGCACCAGCGCCAATCCCAAAGGTGTGATGCTCACCCACCGCAACGTTTATTTGCACGCACTGCATGTCTGTCTTGGGTTGCAAATCGAAAGAGGCGCCGTCGAACTTCATACCATTCCGCTCTTCCACGCCAATGGCTGGGGCGTCGCGCATTTCCTTACGCTGCTCGGCGGCCGTCACGTGATGATCCAGCGTTTCGACCCCAAGGAAATTTTCCGCCTCATCGAAAAAGAAGGCGTGCACACGCTGAGCCTCGTTCCCATCATGGCCACGGCGCTGGTGAATTGCCCCGAGCGCCCGCACTACAATCTCACCACTCTGCGCCGCATCGTCATCGGTGGCGCAGCCTCTTCGCCCACGCTCATTCGCGAAGTAGAAGAAAAACTCGCGTGCGAATGTTTTTCGGGCTACGGCCTCACGGAAACCTCGCCCACGCTTTCCGTTTCTCCCATGAAATCCGGCATGGATTGGCAAGACGAGCAGCGTTTCACCGGGCAAGCCATGACCGGCTACGCAATTCCCGGCGTGGATTTGCGCGTAGTGGATCCGAACGACAACGACGTGCCGCACGACGGCCAATCCATCGGCGAAATTGTCGCGCGCGGTGACGGCGTCATGGAAGGTTACTGGCGCCAACCCGAAGCTTCCGCCGAAGCTCTGCGCGGCGGCTGGTTTCACACCGGAGACATGGCCACGCTCAACGACGACGGCTACGCTCTGATCGTTGACCGCAAGAAGGACATCATCGTCAGCGGCGGCGAAAATATTTCTTCTCTCGAGCTCGAAAAAGCCATCCTCGCGCATCCCGCTGTTCTGGAAGTCGGCGTGATTCCCGTTCCCGACGCCAAGTGGGGCGAAGTGCCCAAGGCCCTGGTGGTTTTGAAACCCAACGCGACCGCCAGCGAATCCGAACTCATCGAGTTCTGCCGCTCGCGCCTGGCGCATTACAAATGTCCGCGTTCGGTCGATTTCGTGGAGAGTCTGCCCAAGACTGGCACAGGAAAAATTCTGAAAAAAGATATCCGCAAGAAATATTGGCAGGGTCAAGACACGATGCGTCAGGGCTTCGCCGTGCCAACGCCGCCGAAAGCAAAATCCGGCGCCTGAAATAAATTGACGCAGCTCGGCGCGTCTTGACGCAGCATGTTTCGCAGAAATGTTCTTGCAGTTACAAACAGAACGCGGCGCACAACTTGCATGACCAAGCTCGCGCTCCACAACGCGAAGGAGTCTGATTCATGGATCTAAACCTAACCCCTGACGAATTGCAGTTTCGCGACGAGCTCCGTTCGTGGCTCGCGACCAACATCCCGAAAGATTGGAACGAGTGGCGCGAAAAACCGATCGAAGAATCCTTCCCCTATCTGCGCGCATGGCAACGCAAGCTGCAGGAAGGCCGCTGGGCCGCGGTTTCATGGCCCAAGGAATACGCAGGCCGCAGCGCCACGCTGATGCAGCAAGCGCTTTTCTGGGAAGAAATGGCCCGCGTTGAAGCCCCGCCCATGGCCAACTCCCTCGGCCTCGGCCTCATCGGACCCACCATCATCGCCCACGGCACTGAAGCGCAGAAGCAGCGCTTCATTCCACAAATTCTCAGCGCCGAAGAAATCTGGTGCCAGGGTTTTTCTGAGCCGAACGCCGGCTCCGATCTCGCCGGCCTGCAAACGCAAGCAGTTCTCCACGGCGATCATTACGTCGTCAACGGCCAAAAAGTTTGGACCAGCTACGGTTGGGTCGGCGACTGGTGCGAGCTCGTCGTGCGCACCGATCCCGCCGCCGCGAAGCACAAAGGCCTCACCGTGCTCCTCGTTGACATGAAATCGCCTGGCGTCGAAGTTCGACCGCTGCGCCAAATGACCGGCGAATCCGAATTCAACGAGCTTTTTTTCCGCGACGTGCGCGTCCCGGCTGAAAACGTCCTCGGCAAAGTGAATGACGGCTGGAATGTCGCGATGAGCACACTGATGTACGAACGCGGCTCCTACGGCGCGCGCCTGCATCTTATTTTCAAACGCTACATCACGCGCCTCATCGAACTCGCGCAGAGCATTCAGCGCAACGGCCGGCCTGCCGCGCAGGATCCCATCATTCGCCAGAAACTCGCGCAATGCAGCGCCGAAATCGAAATCATGCGCTTCAATCAGATGCGCGCCTTCAGCCGTCTCACCGCTACCGGCGTGCCCGGCCCCGAGGGCAGCATCCAGAAAATTTTCTGGAGCGAGCTCAATCAGCGCCTCCAGCAAATCGCGCAGGAAATACTCGGCCCGTACGGCCAGTTGCTGGGCGGCGATCCGCGCGCCATTGACAATGGCATGTGGTCCTACGCTTACCTGCGCACGCGCGGCAATACCATCGAAGCCGGTACTTCCGAAGTGCAGCGCAACATCATCGGACATTTTGTTCTCGGCCTACCCAGGAGTTATTAGGCCAAAAACTCAGAAGGGGACACACCATGCAATTCGGATTGAGTGAAAGCCAGGAATTTCTGAAAGATAGCGCACGCAAATTCTTCGCCGGCGAATGCCCCACCGCGGAAATGCGCCGCCTGATGGAAACGGACACGGCGTACGACGCCGCGCTTTGGTCCAAGCTCACCGACCAGGGCTACACCGGTATCATTTTTCCGGAAGCCTACGGCGGCGTCGGCCTCGGCAAAGTCGAGCTCATGCTGCTAATGGAAGAGGCCGGCCGCGCGCTCTTGCCCGGCCCTTTTTTTTCCACCGTCGTGCTGGCCGGCTCAGTTCTCGACGCCGTCGCCTCGCCTGCGCACAAACAAAAATATCTCGCGCCCATCTGCCGCGGAGAAGCTCGCTCCACCGTCGCCATTCTCGAAGCTAATGCCAGCTGGAATCCGCGCGACGTTCAGCTCACGGCGAGCAGTGGAAAACTCACGGGCGAAAAATATTTCGTCTCCGATGCCGCGATCGCCGATTTCATTATCGTAGTAGCGCGCAACGGCGTCTTCGTCCTGAGCGCCAAGGCGCCCGGCCTGAAAATTTCTCCCATGCCCGCGATGGACCTCACGCGCAAACTCTATGTCGTCGAATTCAACAACACTCCTGCCGAAGAAATCGGCGCCACCACCAATCTCGAGCGCGCTTTCGACGTCGCCACCGCCGCGCTCTCCGCCGAACTGGTCGGCGGCATGCAACGCACGCTTGACATCACCGTCGAATACGCCAAAACGCGCAAACAATTCGGAAAACCCATCGGCACATTTCAGGCCGTCCAACATCAATGCGCGGACATGTATTTGGAAACAGAAAGTTCCCGTTCCGCGGTGTACTATGCCGGATGGGCGCTCGAGGAAAATTCTCCGGACGCAACAACTGCCGTCTCCATCGCGAAAATGTACGCGAGTGATGCTGCCCGCACGGTTGGCAATCGCGGCATCCAGATCCACGGCGGCATGGGCTTCACCTGGGAAAACGATGTGCACTTGTACTACCGCCGCGCGAAAGGATCGGAAACAGCATTCGGCGACGCCACTTTTCATCGCGAGCGCATCGCGGCAAAAGTGGTCGACTCCGCCGCGATAGACTCTGGCACCGTCACCGCAAAAAGCGCGTAAATTCGCAATCCAAGGATTTTTGCCATGAACGATCTCGTACAGCTCGCAAAAGAAAACGGCATCGCCGTCATCACCATCAATAATCCCCCGGTCAATGCGCTCAGCCCCGGCGTCCCCGAAGGCATCTCCGAAGCGCTCGACCAAATCGCGCAGGACGATGCCGTCAATGCCGTTGTACTGATCGGCGGCGGGCGTACTTTCATAGCCGGTGCGGACATTAAAGAATTCGGCAAAATGACTTCCGGCAAAACGCGCGGCGCGGGCCTGCTCCCGTTTCTCCTGAAAATCGAAGACAGCAAAAAGTCGGTGATCGTCGCCATTCACGGCACAGCCTACGGCGGCGGCCTGGAAGTCGCCATGGCCTGCCACTATCGCGTCGCCGTTTCCAGCGCACAAGTCGGCCAGCCCGAAGTAAAACTCGGCATCATTCCCGGCGCGGCCGGCACGCAACGCCTTCCGCGTCTCGCGGGCGTCGCGAAAGCCGTCGAAATGTGCACCACCGGCAATCCGGTAAAGGCCGTGGAAGCCCTGCAGTTCGGCATCGTTGATCGCATCATCGAAGGCGATCTTCTGGCAGGAGCAATCGCGTTTGCCCGCGAAGTTGCCGCGAAGCCCGCGCCCAGAACGCGTGAGCGCAACGAAAAACTCGGCAGCCCCGCCGACAATGCTGCGATTTTTTCCGCCGCGCGCGAAACAGTCGCAAAAAAACAGCGCGGCCTGCTCGCGCCCGTCGCCGCCATTACCGCCATCGAAGCCGCCACGACATTGCCCTTCGCCGAAGGCTGCCAGGTGGAACAAAAACTTTTCATCGAGTGCCTCTTCTCCGACCAATCCAAGGCGCTGATCCACATTTTCTTCAGTGAACGCGAAGTCAGCAAAATTCCCGACGTTCCCAAGGAAACTCCGCTCATTCCCATAAATTCCGCCGCGGTTGTTGGCGCCGGCACCATGGGCGGCGGCATCGCCATGGTCCTCGCCAACGCCGGAATTCCGGTGCTGCTGAAGGATGCGGACCAAACCGCGCTCGATCGCGGCCTCGCCACCATCCAATCGAATTACGCGAACTCCGTCAAGCGGGGCCGCTTCACCCAGCAGGATGCGGACGAGCGCTTCAAGCGCATCGCTCCCACGCTTTCTTACGACGATTTCGCAAAAATCGATCTGGTCATCGAAGCCGTTTTCGAAGGCATGGCGCTCAAAAAAGAAGTCTTCAAAGAACTCGACCGCGTCTGCAAACCCGGCGCCATCCTTGCCAGCAATACTTCCACGCTGAATATTGACGAAATCGCTTCCGCCACTTCACGGCCCGCGTCCGTTATCGGCACGCATTTCTTCAGCCCCGCGAACGTGATGCGCCTGTTGGAAATTGTCCGCGGCAAGGCCACCTCCCGCGAAGTGATCGCCACCTGCATGCAACTATCGAAAGCGCTCGGCAAAATCGGCGTGCTCGTCGGCAATTGCCGCGGCTTTGTCGGCAATCGCATGTTCGGTCCCTATCGTCGCGAGGCGCAGTTTCTTGTCGAAGAAGGCGCCAGCATCGCCGCCGTGGATAAAGCGCTCGCCGATTTCGGCATGGCCATGGGCCCGCTTGCCACTGGCGATCTCGCCGGCCTCGATGTCGGCTGGCGCATCCGCAAAGAGTATCGCCATCTGGAAAAGCCCGGAACTCGCCAGCCGCTCGGCGAAGATAATTTGTGCGAGCTGGGCCGCTTCGGCCAAAAAACTGGCGCCGGCTGGTACAAGTATGATGAGCAGCGTCGCGCGATGCCCGATCCCGCGGTTGACGAACTGATCCGCAAATGGGTAACTGCGGCGAAAATCCCACAGCGCGAAATTTCCGCTGCGGAAATCGTGGATCGCTGCATCTACGCGCTTGTGAACGAAGGCGCGCGCATTCTGGAAGAAGGGTATGCCTTGCGCGCTTCGGACATAGACATTATTTATGTCAATGGCTACGGCTTCCCCGCATATCGCGGCGGCCCCATGTGGTATGCAGATGCGGTCGGCCTGAAACAAGTGCTTGCGCGAATCTCGGAACTCCACCGCCAGCACGGTGAAATCTGGCAACCAGCTCCGCTGCTGGTTCGCCTCGTGGAGCAAGGGAAAACTTTCGCCCAATTCGGAAAAGAAGAAGGCGCCGCCGGCTAATTTGCGCACGCGAATGCACAATTCACGACGCGTATCCGAGTCTAGACCTGCGCGCATTTCGCGGTCACAATATTGCCGGTGATTCAACCTTGAACGTACTACCAACCTGACGATGGGCGTCCTCTATCTCGTTCGGCACGCGCAAGCGTCCTTCCTCGACCCGAACTACGACAAATTGTCCGCGCTCGGCGAACTGCAATCACGCGTGCTCGGGGAATACTGGGCGCGGCGCACAATCATATTCGACCGCGTCGGCGTCGGACCCTGCGCACGGCAAAAAGACACTGTAAAACTCGTGAGCGCCGCCTACCAACAAGCCGGCCTGAATTTCCCGGATCCTCAAACGCTCTCGGAATTCGACGAATATCATGCGGAGGAAGTGCTTCGAGCCACTCTCCCCGCATTGCTGGAAAAAGATCAGAAAATCCGCGACCTCCACGCGGCGTTCCAGACTGCCGCCAACAACGCCGCGCAACGCACAACTTTTCAAAATTTATTCACGGCGGTCATCGGCGATTGGGTTCGCGGCGCGATTCGCCTGGAAGGTGTGGAGACCTGGCCGCAATTTTGCGCCCGCGTAAATGCGGGTCTCACAAAATTCCTTGCCTCCGACAAACGTCGCGAACGGGTCGCGATTTTCACCTCGGGCGGCCCCATCGCGGTAGCCACGCAGCGCGCGTTGCATCTTTCTCCCGAGAGCACTTTGCAAATGACCTGGATGTCGCGCAACGCGTCCTGGACCGAATTCCTTTACAGCACGGAGCGCTTCACATTAAGCAGTTTCAATATCCATGAACACATCGTCGATCCCGCAATGCTTACGTATCGCTAGGGAGATTTTTCGATGAGCGATTTTCTCGATCAGCCGACAGCGATTCGCTCCGGCGAAGAACTGAACGTAGCCGCGCTCGAACCGTATTTGCGTAATCACTTTTCCAAAGAAGACGGAGCGCTAGAAGTTCGCCAATTCCCTGCCGGCCATTCCAATCTCACTTATTCTCTCCGCCTCGGCACGAAAGAATTAGTTCTTCGTCGCCCGCCCTTCGGCAGCAAAGTGAAATCTGCGCACGACATGTCCCGCGAATTTCGCGTGCTCTCGAAACTTCACGCCGTTTACTCCCCCGCCCCCGAAGTCCTTCTCTACTGCGACGACGATTCCATCATCGGCGCGCCCTTCTACGTGATGGAGCCGGTTCCCGGAATCATCCTGCGCAGGACTGTGCCGCACGGTTTGGATTTTTCCGCGAAAGAGGCGCGCCGGCTCAGCGAATCGTTCATAGATTATCTCGTGCGTTTGCATCATGTGGATTACGCTGCGGCGGGGCTTGCTGAGCTCGGCAAGCCGGATGGATATCTTGAGCGCCAGGTCCGCGGCTGGACCGAGCGCTACTACGGCTCGAAAACGTACGATTATCCGGAGGTGGAAAAAATCACCGTGTGGATGCAGCAGCATCTGCCGCGCACTGCATCCGTCTCGCTGATTCATAACGACTACAAATACGACAACGTCGTTCTCGATGTGAGCGACATCACGCGAATCGTTGGCGTGCTCGACTGGGAGATGTGTACCATCGGCGATTCACTCACTGACCTCGGCACCGCGCTGGCGTATTGGGTGGATAGAACCGACCCGGAAGAAGTGCAGAAAAATCGCTGGGGGCCGACGACGGAAGAAGGAAGCTTCACGCGTGTCGAAATCGTGCAGCACTACGCGCAAAAAACGAGCTGTGATGTTGCGCACATCGCGTTCTATCTTGCGTTCGCGCGTTTCAAATTAGCGGTCATCGTGCAACAAATTTATTATCGCTATCACCAAGGCCTGACCAAAGACGCCCGCTTCGCTTCCATGCCCGAGACAATTCAGATGCTGCTGCAGGCTTCTTTGCATACCGCGCAATCCGGCCGAATCTAACGGTTCGAAAATTCTCGCGGGCCACGCAGTTTCGGCTCGAGAAAAAATGTCGCGCTGATCATCGCGAGCCCGCGAAACGCGCGCGGGATCTGCTTTTCCACGAGCGTCACAAAAATCAAATTCCTCGCCCGCAGTCGCGGGCTCGGAATGAGAGCTGTGTTTACTTCTAAGCACACTATTTCGCTGGTTCTTTTTTCTCCTGAATCGAAAGCAGCTCCACCTCGAAAATCAGCGTGGAGTTCGGCCCGATGGGTCCCTTGGCTTGCGGGCCGTACGCCAGATCCGACGGAATATATAATTGCCACTTCGAGCCCACGGGCATCAGTTGCAGCGCCTCGGTCCAGCCCTTGATTACGCCGGCCACCGGAATCGTCAGCGGCTGGTTGCGTGAATAGGAGCTGTCGAATTCGGTGTTGTCGAGGAGCGTGCCTTTGTAGTTGCACACCACCGTATCGGTGGCGGCGGGTTTCGGGCCGGAGCCTTGAGTCAGGATTTTGTATTGCAGGCCGCTGGGCAGCGTAACCACTCCTTCTTTCGTTTTATTTGCTGCCAGAAAAGCGTCGCCTGCTTTTTTGTTGGCGTCGCCGGCCTGCTGCGCTTTTTCCGCTTGCTCCTTGCGCAGGTTGGCCTGCAAATTGGCCATCACGGCTTTGGCTTCGTCGTCGGTCAGAACCGTCTTGCCGCCGGCGATGGCATCCTTCATTCCGCGCAGCAGGATATTGGGATCGACATCCACGCCGTCTCTGTGGACGCTCTTGCCGATGTTCATTCCGATGGCGTAGCTCTCCTTATCCTTGTCGGTCTTAAGCACCAGAGGGGCGGCCGCCGCGTGATGCTGCGCCGTCGCGCCTGTGGAAGATTTTGCCGCCGCGCCCGTCTGTGTTTTGGTCGCGGAAGCCGTGGCAGGTTTTGCAGCGGGCTTCGCTGGCGTGGCAGGCTTTGCGGCTGGTTTTGAACTGTCCGTCGCAGCTGGAGTGGTGGCCGCTGGCGGAGTTGTGGATGGATTTGTCGCCGGGGTCTGCTGCGCTGACGCAGAGCCTGCGAAGATGAGGGTGGCTGCCAATAGGCTTACCGCAATGTTGGATAGTTTTCGCATGGAGCTAGTTTCGCATTGCTTCGCAGCATGCGCAAACGGAGTGATTCGAGATCGGTCGGTAGCGATACGTGATTGGGGAGGGGGAAGGGTGCGGCTTAAACGTAATGCTCAGTAGTTCACGCGGCGCGCGAGGAACGCCAAACATGCGAAAAATAGTTGATTAGAATTGGCGCGATTGTTTGTTTTCTAGGAGTTGCGGACGTTTCTAATCGCCGCGACGTTGATTAGGAGTGACGAGTGATGAGAGGGGAGCCGCGAGGCGGTTTAGCCGACGGCGTGGCCCTGCTTCAGGAGGAGTGCTTTGAGTCCGGCGACTGAAGGTATTAAGGATACACAGCGACGGGCACGGCGCGGCAAACCTGCTGGGCACTGGATTGTGTGAGCCGATCGTCTGTTCGGTTTCATATCTTAGGTTTCGTTGGAGTGTAGCGCGATTGTGAGGCGGAAACAGCTCCGCGTAGGGACAGAAAAGGTACAGAACTAGTGTGCTGTCCCGGAAATACGTTCACATCGTCGTTCGACTTTCGCGAAGATCGCATCCGCGGTGGCCGTCCAGAGGAACGGTTGCGCCTGG